>PJTS01000023.1_pt1 | contig 173891 bp, 156 predicted proteins | sample 1512251 | NCBI WGS metagenome assembly PJTS01 (sample SAMN08177686, study PRJNA422409) | Soil metagenome, whole genome shotgun sequencing project. | isolation source: Soil (2) enriched on wood chips: alkali lignin treatment | place: USA: Madison | collected 2015-01-15 | reverse complement strand
TCGACGAAGCGTTTCCGTAAGGCCGGGGCGAGGCGCAGGGACGCGCCGAGAGGGCATAGCCTGCAGGGATGCAGGCTGGTGCCCGACCCGAAAGCCTGAAGGAATAAGCTGAGTGCACCGCGACGCGGCGATTTTCCTGGCCGGGAGCCGGGGTAGCCAGGGGGAGGCGGCGAGCCCCCCTGGCACGTTCACCGCAGCGGAGGGGGCATAAAGCAGAGGTGCTGTAGTGAACGGAACTCTTCCACTTCAGTCATTCAGAAATACCGAGTTGCTTAGCTGACTGTCATTACAACCCAGGTTGCCGTTTTTAGTGTTTTCCCTCTCCCCGTGGGAGAGAGCCGGGGAGAGGGGATACACCGTTACAACGTATGCTCGGTACGCGCAATAATATCGTCCTGCGCATCCGGAGACAGGGCGGTGAAGAACGCAGAATACCCCGCCACACGCACCACCAGATCACGATACTGGTCCGGGTGTTTTTTCGCTTCCAGCAGCGTTTCGCGGGAGACGATGTTGTACTGGATGTGCCAGCCTTTATGCACCTCGAAGAAGGTACGCAGCAGCACCATCAGCTTCTGGCGGTCGCTGTCGTTATCCAGCGTAGCCGGGTTAAGTTTCTGGTTCAGCAACACGCCGCCGAGGATCGCTTCGGTCGGCAGTTTCCCGACAGAGCCAATAACCGCGGTTGGCCCCAGGTGGTCAGTGCCGGAAGCCGGGCTGGCCCCTTCCGCGAGAGGGGTGTGCGCTTTACGTCCATCCGGGGTCGCCATGGTGGCCGCCCCAAACGGCACGTTGGCAGAGATAGACGACGTCCCGGCGTAGTAATTCCCGCCAATCGGGCCGCGGCCGTAACGCGGGTTATGGTACTGCTTCAGCTCTTCGATGTAGGTCTGATAAGCACGCGCCAGCAGCAGATCCACGCTGTCATCATCATTACCGTACTTCGGTGCGCCGTTGATCAGACGCTGGCGCAGCTGCTCGTGAGTTAGCCCTTCGTAATCATCGGCCAGTGCCGCCGCCAGCTGCTGCTGACCAATCGCGCCCTGGTCGAAGACCAGTTTCTTCACCGCCGCCAGGCTGTTGCCGAGGTTGGCGATGCCTACCTGCAGGCCGGATACCCAGTCGTATTTCGCGCCACCCTGCTTGATGCTCTTCGCGCGTTCAATGCAGTCGTCTACCAGCGCCGAGCAGAGAATGTCATGTACGTTCTCTTCCAGCATGGTGTCCACCACGTACTCAATCTCGATGGATTTACGGGTGTAGTATTTAATCTGGTTATCCCAGGCGGCCATTACCTCGTCGAAGGTGTTGAAATTGCCCGCGGACAGCGCTTTTTCCTGCGGCAGGAACACGTTGCCGCTGGTGGCGTCGCGGCCACCTTCCATCGCCGCCAGCATCACGCGGGCAAAGTTGATAAAACTCATCCCGGTGCAGCGGTAGCCCCACTTGCCGCCGACGGCGGTTTCGATGCAGCCGATGGCAGCGTAATCGTAGGCATCCGCTTTTTCGATGCCGAGTTTGATGAACTCAGGAATGACAATCTCATCGTTGTTAAAGGCAGGCATCCCGAAGCCGCAGCGGATCACCTGCACGCAAGCGTCGAGGAAGTCATTGCTCATGCCCGCATGGTAGCGCACGCTCAGGTTCGGCTGGGTGGAGCGCAGACGCCCGCAGGATTCCAGAATCGCATAGGAGAGCGGATTGACCGCATCCATCGGCACGTCATTGACCAGCATCTGGCCACCAATGGTGACGTTCTGGTACAGCGGGCTACCGGCAGAGGCTTTAGAGTGAGAGCCGGAGCGGATCTTGTTCACTTCCAGCAGCTTCAGCCAGCAGCTGTGCAGCAGCTCAATGGCGTGTTCGCGATCCAGGGACTGGTTCAGCTCCACGTCACGGCGGTAGAACGGATAGAGATACTGGTCCATACGGGCAAACGACACCGAGTGGCCGTTGGACTCAATCTGCAGGATCAACTGGATGAAATAGCACAGCTGCAGCGCCTGCCAGAAGGTTTTTGGCGGCTCGTGGGCAATCACATCGCAGTTTTCCGCCATCGCCAGCAGCTCGTCGCGGCGGCTTTCGCGGGTTTCGGTCGAGGCCATCTCACGGGCCAGATCGGCAAAGCGTTTGATATGCAGGCTCACCGCGTCCAGGACGATATCGATCGCTTTCAGGAACTGGTCGCCGTGCAGGTCTTCCAGCACCGTCAGGTTGATGCGCGAGCGGCGTTCGGCCACTTTTGCGCGCAAGCCGTCGAGCCCTTTTTCCAGCAGCAGCGGGAAGTTCACCGCCAGATGCGCATCGCCGGAGGTCATATTGCCTTCCGCTTTGATAATGCCGGTTTCCAGCAACCCTTTCTGCTCATCGGTGAACATGCCGTAGCAGCGATCCTGAACCGTCTGGCCGCGCCACCACGGGCAGAGTTCATGCAGCACACGTTTGTTCTCTTCGCTCACCGCAAAGCCCGCGCCCGGACGGTCGGCCAGGTCGTCAATCTCTTTTTCAATCCACGAGACGGTATATTCCGGGAAGATCGGCGCGGCGCGCACTTCGCTTGCCTGGTTGCCGATGATCAGCTCGTCATGTTTGATCCAGATAGTGCGCTGCGCCAGGTGGTGCGCCAGCGCCAGCGCACGACGTACCGGGATCGGCTTATCCGTATGCTGCTGGTACATTTCGGTGTAGTGCTGGGCACGCTCGGTACAGACCGGCGGCTTAACGATGTGGACCAGAGCCGTTTTGTGCGCCTTAATGCGATCGCTCAGGGTAGTAAGATTCAGCTGTGTCATAACATTATCCTCGTAAGGTCGCGGTTAACCCTTTCTGGGCGGCATACTGCCGGGCAAAGTCCAGTAATGCAGGATTATCGAGCGGTTTATCTGGGGCAGAGTAGGGTTGGCCGAGCAGGGTGTATTTGTTCATGCCAAGTGTGTGGTACGGCAGAAAATGGATGTCGTGGACGTTCAGTTCGTCGGCGGCAAAATTGGTGATGGCGGTAATCGAGGCTTCATCGGCGTTAAAGCCCGGGATCAGCGGCACGCGAATAGTGAGCGGTTTTCCGGCCGCGGCCAGGCGCTTGAGGTTATCCAGCACCCGTTTCGCAGAGCCGTCCGTCCACTGCTTAAAGACCGCGCCATCGACATGCTTCAGGTCGGCGAGAAACAGATCGATATAGGGTAACGACGGCTCGATATAGTGCCAGGGGACATGCAGGCAGGTTTCGACGGCGGTGTGGATCCCCTGTTCATGGCTGGCCTGAAACACCTGGCGCGCCAGGTCCGGGTTCATGAATGGCTCGCCGCCGGAGAGGGTGATCCCGCCGCCGCTGCGATCGTAAAACGGCTTATCGCGCAGCACGGTGGACATGATCTCCTCCACCTGCTTTTCTTCGCCGCAGACGGTCAGTGCCTGGGTTGGGCAGCAGTGGGTGAGGGCATCCAGACAGGTATCGTCGAGTTTTTCGCGGTGGATCACCAGCCCATTCAGCGTCCGGTCAATGACATCAGGCGCCATCTGCTGACAGAGGTTGCACCCCTCCAGACACAGGCGAGCGTCGAACAGCAGGTCCCGCGACCGCGCACGGCTTTCCGGGTTCTGACACCAGCGGCAGCCCAGCGAGCAGCCTTTCATAAACACCACGGTACGAATACCGGGGCCGTCATGTGTCGAGTAACGCTGAATGTTGAAGATCATAATGTCGCCTCTTGTTGCGTATGAAGATTAAATGACTTTCGAATGAAAGTTATCTTGACGCAAATCAACCCCGACGCAGGTTTTGCCGTGTAGGGTTACGGCATCGTCATTTTTGAGGACCCCATCATGGAACTGTATCTCGACACATCTGATGTTCTGGCTGTTAAAAAACTGGCCCGCGTGTTGCCGCTGGCAGGCGTAACCACCAACCCAAGCATTGTTGCCGCAGGTAAAACGCCGCTGGAGGTGTTACTGCCTCAGCTGCAGGAGGCGATGGGGGGTCAGGGCCGCCTGTTTGCTCAGGTTATGGCGACGACCGCAGAAGGGATGGTGGAAGATGCCCTCAAGCTGCGCGCCATCGTTGCGGATCTGGTGGTAAAAGTGCCCGTCACAGCGGAAGGGCTGGCGGCGATTAAAATGCTGAAAGCGCAAGGGGTGCCGACCCTGGGGACGGCGGTCTACAGCGCGGCGCAGGGGATGATGGCGGCGCTGGCGGGCGCGGAGTATGTCGCCCCCTATGTGAACCGCGTGGATGCGCAGGGTGGAGATGGGATCCAGACGGTGGCCGAGCTACAGCAGTTGCTGACGCTCCACGTGCCGCAGTCAAAAGTGCTGGCGGCGAGCTTCAAAACCCCGCGCCAGGCGCTGGATTGCCTGCTGGCGGGCTGTGAGTCCATCACCCTGCCGCTGGACGTGGCCCAGCAGTTAATCACCTCTCCGGCAGTGGATGCGGCGATTGCGAAGTTTGAGCAAGACTGGCAGGGGGCGTTCGGGCGGACGTCGATTTGATGGGGCGGCATGATGCCCTCACCCCAACCCTCTCCCTCAGGGAGAGGGAGAAAACACTAAAACGGCAACCTTCAGGTTGCCGTTTGCTTTAACCTCCGCACACCTCACACCCGGGATGACGCATCAGCTTCATCTCGCGGAACTGGCAGGTCATGGCATCGTACATCACGATTTTTCCCGCCGCGGGCGTGCCGTACCGGGTCAACACCTTAATGGCTTCCATCGCCTGCATCGAGCCGATCACCCCCACCAACGGCGCCATCACGCCGGCCTCGACGCAGGTCAGGGTGTTTTCGCCAAACAGGCGGCTCAGACAGCGGTAGCAGGGTTCGCCTTCGGCATAGGTAAAGACACTTACCTGTCCTTCCATGCGGATCGCCGCCCCGGAGACCAGCGGGGTTTTATGGACAAAACAGCCCGCGTTAAGCTGATTACGAATAGCGACGTTATCGGTGCAATCCAGCACCAGATCGTGATGGGCAATCTGCGCCAATAGCGAAGGTTCATCCAGCAGGGCATTCAGCAGGGTGAACTGCACATTAGGGTTGATGCGCATCAGCGACGCATGGGCTGACTCCACTTTCGGCTCGCCGAGGGTGGCATCGCTGTGCAGGGTCTGGCGTTGTAGGTTGGAGAGCGACACCGTGTCGAAATCGAGCAGCGTCATGCGGCCCACGCCCGCAGCAGCCAGATACTGCGCTGCGGCACAGCCTAATCCCCCGAGACCGACCACCAGCACATTTGCCGCTTTTAACGCTTCCTGACCGTCAAAATCAAAGCCGCGCAGCACAATCTGACGGTTGTAGCGCAGCATCTCCTGGTCGCTCAGTTCCACCGCCATGGTTAGCCCCCAAACAGCGCGTTAAACGGCTCAACCTCAACCCATTCACCCGCTTCCACGTTGCCGCGCTCGCGCTCGAGCACGATGAAGCAGTTACCCTGGCTGAAGGAGCTGAAAATATGCGAGCCTTGATGGCCGGTGGTGCTTACCTCCAGCTCGCCGTCGGCGTTACGCGCCAGAATGCCGCGCTGGAAGTCGAGACGTCCCGGTGATTTTTTCAGGCGGGTGGCGGTACGCACGCGCTGGCGGGCAGGCAGGGCGTGCGCCCGGTTACCGGAGAGCTTCGCCAGCAGCGGCTGCACCAGTTGGTAGAACGTGAGCGCCGCAGAGACCGGGTTCCCCGGCAGGCCGCAGAACCAGCTGTCCGGTAGCTTGCCAAAGGCGAAAGGTTTGCCCGGCTTAATGGCCAGTTTCCAGAAGCCGATCTCGCCCAGCTCATCGAGGATGGTTTTGGTGTAATCCGCTTCGCCCACCGACACGCCGCCGGAGCTGAGCACGACGTCGGCCACGCGATCCGCTTCAATAAAGGCGGCGCGCAGTTTTTCTGGATCGTCCGGGATAATCCCAAGGTTGATCACCTCGCAGCCCAGTTGCTCCAGCATCAGGTGTACCGCCAGCCGGTTGGTGTCGTAGATCTGCCCCTCGGCCAGCGGCTGGCCCGGCAGTTGCAGTTCGTCACCGGTGGAGAACAGCGCCACCCGCACCTTGCGCACCACGGCAATCTCCGCAATACCCAGCGAGGCCAGCACCGGCAGTTCAGCCGCGGTCAGCCGGGTGCCCGCCGGGAAGACGGTCGCGCCCAGGGTAATGTCCTCCCCGCTGCGACGGATATTCTGCCCCGGCTTCACGCTGGCGATAAACCGCACGCCGTCGTCGGTCTGCTCGGTCTCTTCCTGCATCACCACTGCGTCACAGCCCGCTGGCACCGGGGCACCGGTCATAATGCGGATACAGCTTCCGGCTGGCCACTCGCCCTGGAAGGGCTGACCAGCAAAGGCTTTACCCGCCACCGGCAGCGCATTACCCGCCGCCAGATCGGCCAGCCGCACGGCATAACCGTCCATCGCCGAGTTATCAAAGCCCGGTACGTTAAGGGGCGAAACGATGTCGGCGGCGGTCACGCGGCCAAAACAGTGCAGCAGCGGCAGTGTTTCCTGGTCTGACAGCGGTGAAAGTCGATCGAGCATCTGCGCGAGTGCCGTCTCAAGCGGCATCAGTCCGGCGGTAAAATCCATGGGTCACTCCAGCAAGAGAATAACGAAGGCGGCCATTATGGCAGAAAAGTGCCCTTAACTGTATGACACCATGGGCTTAGCCTTTACATCACAGTGACGTCTTTCTATATTCAAAAATCATCTGAAGTTCCTGCAACAATAATGATATTTATAGAAAAAGCGGTAATTACGCGCGTAAAGGTGAAGTAGATGGGGAATGCAGTCATCGCAATCCACGGCGGCGCAGGGGCGATTACCCGCGCACAGCTCAGTCAGGAACAGGAGAGGCGCTACATTGAGGCGCTCTCGTCGATAGTAGAAACCGGCCAGCGGATGCTGGAGGCGGGGGAGAGCGCGCTGGATGTGGTCACCGAAGCGGTACGCCTGCTGGAAGAGTGCCCGCTGTTCAACGCCGGTATCGGTTCGGTATTTACCCGCGACGAAACCCATGAGCTGGATGCCTGCGTGATGGACGGCGTTACCCTGAAAGCGGGCGCGGTGGCCGGAGTCAGCCATCTGCGCAACCCGGTGCTGGCCGCGCGTCTGGTGATGGAGAAAAGTCCGCACGTGCTGCTGGTGGGCGAGGGGGCCGAGAAATTCGCCTTCGAACACGGCATGGAAGCAGTCTCGCCAGACCTTTTTTCCACCCCCGAACGCTATCAGCAACTGCTGGCCGCGCGTGACGCGGATGAAACCCGACTTGACCATTCGGCCCCGCTGGATGAAACCACCAAAATGGGTACCGTTGGCGCGGTGGCGCTGGATAAGGCCGGAAACCTGGCCGCCGCCACCTCCACCGGCGGCATGACCAATAAACTCCCCGGTCGGGTGGGCGATAGCCCGTTGCCCGGTGCGGGCTGCTATGCCAATAACGCCAGCGTGGCGGTCTCCTGTACCGGCATCGGCGAAGTGTTTATTCGCACCCTGGCCGCCTACGACATCGCCGCGCTGATGGACTACGGCGGCTTAAGCCTCGCCGAAGCCTGCGAGCGGGTGGTAATGGAAAAACTCCCGGCGCTCGAAGGCAGCGGCGGACTGATTGCCGTCGATCGCGAGGGTAACGTGGCATTGCCCTTTAACAGCGAAGGGATGTACCGCGCCTGGGGCTATGCCGGCGATACGCCGAGCACCGGCATTTACCGTGAATAAGGGGGAAAGGGTGCCACACAGCGATGAACTTGACCGCCAGCAGGTGCTGGCGGTGCGCAACCTGAATGTCGCCTTTCCCGACGAACGGCAACCGATCCCGGCGGTAAAAAACCTCTCTTTTTCGCTGAAACGCGGCGAGACGCTGGCGATCGTCGGCGAGTCCGGCTCCGGTAAGTCGGTGACCGCCCTGTCGCTGATGCGCCTGATTGAACAGTCCGGCGGGCTGGTGGCATGCGACAGCCTGCTGCTGCGCCGCCGCAATGGCCAGGTGAGCGATCTCACCACCCTCAGTTCCTCCCAGGTGCGCAGCGTGCGTGGTGCTGACATCGCCATGATTTTTCAGGAGCCGATGACCTCGCTCAATCCGGTCTTCCCGGTGGGGGAGCAGATTGCCGAGTCGATCCGCCTGCACCAGGGGCTGAGCGGCGATGAGGCGCTGGCCGAAGCCAGACGTATGCTGGAGCAGGTGCGTATCCCGGAGGCCGACGCCATTCTGGGACGCTACCCGCATCAACTCTCTGGCGGGATGCGCCAGCGGGTGATGATCGCCATGGCGCTCTCCTGTCGTCCGGCGGTACTGATTGCCGATGAGCCGACCACCGCGCTGGATGTCACCATTCAGGCGCAAATTCTGCAGCTGATCAAAGTGTTGCAGGACGAGATGGAGATGGGGGTGATTTTTATCACTCACGATATGGGTGTGGTGGCGGATATCGCCGACCGGGTGCTGGTGATGTACCAGGGCGAGGCGGTCGAAACCGGCACTGTAGAACAGATTTTCCATGCGCCTGAGCACCCCTATACCCGGGCGCTGCTGGCCGCGGTGCCGCGACTGGGGGCAATGAACGGCAGTGATTTACCGCGCCGTTTTCCACTGATCTCCCTCACGAATCCGGGTTTTCAGGAGGCCGAAACCGAACAGGATACGGTGGTGCCCGGTGACCCCATCTTACAGGTGCGCGACCTGGTCACCCGATTTCCGCTGCGTGGCGGCCTGTTGAACCGGGTTAAGCGGGAAGTGCATGCGGTAGAAAATGTCAGTTTTGATTTATGGCCCGGCGAGACGCTGTCGCTGGTGGGCGAGTCCGGCAGCGGCAAGTCCACCACCGGACGGGCGCTGCTGCGGCTGGTGGAGGCCCAGGAGGGCACCATCACCTTCAACGGTGAGCGCATCGACACCCTGCCGGCCGGGCAACTGCAACCCCTGCGGCGGGATATTCAGTTTATTTTTCAGGATCCTTACGCCTCCCTCGATCCCCGCCAGACGGTGGGCTATTCGATTATGGAGCCGCTGCGGGTGCATAACCTGCTGGACGGCGATGCCGCCCAGCGGCGGGTGGCGTGGCTGCTGGAGCGTGTCGGCCTGAAGCCGGAGCACGCCTGGCGCTATCCCCATGAATTTTCCGGTGGCCAGCGGCAGCGAATCTGCATTGCCCGCGCGCTGGCGCTCAATCCGAAAGTGGTTATTGCCGACGAGTCGGTCTCGGCGCTGGATGTCTCCATCCGGGCGCAGATCATCAATCTGCTGCTCGATTTGCAGCGGGAGATGGGCATCGCATTTCTGTTTATTTCGCACGACATGGCGGTGGTGGAGCGCATCAGCCACCGGGTGGCGGTGATGTACCTCGGGCAGATCGTCGAGATTGGCCCGCGTCGGGCGGTGTTTGAAAACCCGCAGCACCCTTACACCCGCAAGCTGATGGCGGCGGTGCCGGTGGCCGATCCGGCCCATCGTCAGGCCCGGCGGGTGCTGCTGCAGGACGAACTGCCGGGCAACATTCGTAAGCGGGGAGAATCCACCGAGCGCGTGGTGTTGCGGGAGGTTGGCCCCGGCCACTTCGTCGCGCCGCCGCGCCAGGATAATGCCTTTAAACATCTATAAATCACGACAGCAGGGAACAACAGGAGAACACAACAATGACAAAATATGTTGCTCGCAAATGGCTGTTAGCCGCGAGCGTCACGGCAGCCCTGGCGGCCACGCCGGCCTTCGCAGCAAAAGACGTGGTGGTGGCGGTGGCCTCCAACTTCACCACCCTGGATCCGTATGACGCCAACGACACCCTGTCGCAGGCGGTGGCGAAGTCGTTTTATCAGGGGCTGTTTGGTCTCGATAAAGAGATGCAGCTGAAAAACGTGCTGGCTGAGAGTTACACCGTCTCGGACGATGGGCTGGTCTACACCATTAAGCTGCGCAGTGGGGTGAAGTTCCAGGACGGCACCGACTTCAACGCTGAAGCGGTGAAGGTCAACCTTGATCGCGCCAGCAACCCGGAAAACAGCCTTAAGCGCTATAACCTGTATAAAAACATCGCCAGCACCGAGGCCGTCGATCCCACCACGGTAAAAATCACCCTGAAAGAGCCGTTCTCGGCCTTTATCAATATTCTGGCCCACCCGGCCACGGCGATGATCTCCCCCGACGCGCTGAAAAAATACGGCAAAGAGATCGGCTTCCATCCGGTCGGCACCGGGCCGTATGAGCTGGTGACCTGGAATCAGACCGACTTTGTGAAGGTGAAAAAGTTTGCCGGTTACTGGCAGCAGGGGCTGCCGAAGCTGGACACCATCACCTGGCGTCCGGTGGTGGATAACAACACCCGCGCCGCCATGTTGCAGACCGGCGAAGCGCAATTTGCCTTCCCGATCCCGTACGAGCAGGCGGCGCTGCTGGCGAAAAACAGCAAGCTGGAGCTGGTCGCCAGCCCGTCGATCATGCAGCGTTACATCAGCATGAACGTCACGCAAAAACCGTTCGATAACCCGAAAGTGCGCGAGGCGATTAACTACGCCATCAACCGTGAGGCGCTGGTGAAGGTGGCCTTTGCCGGGTATGCGACCCCGGCAACGGGCGTGGTGCCACCGTCCATTGCGTACTCCCAGCAGTATCATCCGTGGGAATATAATCCGACAAAAGCGCGTGCGCTGCTGAAAGAGGCGGGCTTCCCGAACGGTTTCAGCACCACGCTGTGGTCGTCGCACAATCACAGTACCGCCCAGAAGGTGCTGCAATTCACCCAGCAGCAGCTGGCGCAGGTGGGCATTAAGGTGCAGGTCACGGCGATGGATGCCGGGCAGCGTGCCGCCGAAGTGGAAGGCAAAGGGCAGAAAGAGAGCGGGGTGAGGATGTTCTACACCGGCTGGTCGGCCTCCACCGGCGAAGCCGACTGGGCGCTGTCGCCGCTGTTTGCCTCGCAAAACTGGCCGCCAACTCTGTTCAACACCGCGTTCTACAGCAATCCGCAGGTGGATAAAGACCTGACGGAGGCGCTGAAAACCACCCAACCGGAAGAGAAAGCGAAACTGTACAGGGATGCACAGGATACGATCTGGAAGGAGTCACCGTGGATACCGCTGGTGGTCGAAAAACTGGTCTCGGCGCACAACAAGGCGCTGACCGGCTTTTACATCATGCCGGATACCGGCTTTAGCTTTGACGACGCGGATCTGAAATAAAGCACTCATTCCCGCAGGTGTACGCCTGCGGGATGAGAGGAATGTGCATGCTGAATTATGTGATTAAACGCCTGCTGGGGCTGATCCCGACGCTGCTGATTGTGGCGGTGCTGGTCTTTTTATTCGTTCATCTGCTGCCGGGGGATCCGGCGCGGCTGATTGCCGGCCCGGAAGCCGATGCCACGGTCATCGAGCTGGTGCGTAAGCAACTGGGGCTGGATCAGCCGCTCTACCGGCAGTTCTGGCACTACATTACCAGTGTCGTGCAGGGGGACTTTGGTACCTCGATGGTCTCCCGTCGTCCCGTTTCCGAGGAGATTGCCAGCCGCTTTATGCCCACCTTCTGGCTGACCCTCGCCAGCATGGCCTGGGCGGTGCTGTTTGGCCTGATGGCCGGAATTGTGGCGGCAGTCTGGCGTAACCGCTGGCCGGACCGGTTGGGCATGGCGCTGGCGGTCACCGGGATCTCCTTCCCGGCTTTTGCGCTGGGGATGCTGCTAATGCAGATCTTCTCCGTCGAGCTGGGCTGGCTCCCCACCGTGGGCGCGGACAGCTGGCGGCACTACATTCTGCCTTCGCTGACCCTCGGCGCGGCGGTGGCGGCGGTGATGGCGCGCTTCACCCGCGCCTCCTTCGTTGACGTGCTGAACGAAGACTATATGCGAACCGCCCGGGCAAAGGGGGTCAGCGAGAAGTGGGTGATCCTCAAGCACGGTCTGCGTAATGCGATGATCCCGGTAGTGACCATGATGGGACTGCAGTTCGGCTTCCTGCTCGGTGGCTCGATCGTGGTGGAAAAGGTCTTCAACTGGCCGGGGTTAGGGCGTTTGCTGGTCGATTCTGTCGACATGCGCGACTACCCGGTGATCCAGGCGGAAGTGCTGCTTTTTTCGCTGGAGTTTATTCTTATCAACTTAGTGGTGGATGTGCTCTATGCCGCCATTAATCCCGCAATCAGGTACAAGTAAGATGCGACTGTTAAACTGGCGTCGGCAGGCCATGTTAAAGGCCATGCCGGGACTTAAACCGGATCAGATCCGCACTCCGTGGCATGAATTCTGGCGGCGTTTTCGTAAGCAGCCGGTGGCGATGGCCGCCGGGCTGTTTGTCCTGCTGCTGATCCTGGTGGCGGTGCTGGCCCCATGGATCGTCCCCTTTGATGCGGAAAATTACTTCGATTACGACCGTCTGAACGAAGGTCCGTCGGTAATGCACTGGTTCGGCGTAGATTCTCTTGGACGCGATATCTTCAGCCGGGTGCTGATGGGGGCGCAGATCTCGCTCGCCGCCGGGGTCTTTGCGGTACTGATTGGCGCAGCCATCGGCACGGTGCTGGGCCTGCTGGCCGGTTATTACGAGGGCTGGTGGGATCGGATCATCATGCGCATCTGCGATGTGCTTTTTGCTTTCCCTGGCATTCTGCTGGCCATTGCGGTGGTGGCGGTGATGGGCAACGGCATGGCGAACGTGATCATCGCCGTGGCGATCTTCTCGATTCCGGCCTTCGCCCGCCTGGTGCGCGGCAATACGCTGGTGCTAAAACAGCAGACCTTTATCGAGTCGGCGCGCAGCATTGGGGCCAGCGATACCACAATCCTGTTTAACCATATTCTGCCGGGCACCGTCTCCTCTATCGTGGTCTATTTCACCATGCGTATCGGGGTGTCGATTATCTCGGCCGCCAGCCTGTCGTTTTTAGGTCTGGGCGCGCAACCGCCGACCCCGGAGTGGGGGGCAATGCTCAACGAGGCGCGGGCCGATATGGTGATTGCCCCGCATGTGGCGCTGTTCCCGAGCCTGGCGATTTTCTTTACCGTGCTGGCGTTTAATTTGTTGGGAGATGGGCTGCGCGATGCGTTGGATCCGAGAATTAAGGGATAACCTACCAATATTTGTATAGCTTATGGGAAAAGCTATTTTTATTCAGTGAGTTATAAAATGCCGCATAAAAGGGTTGCTGGAGTAAACCCTTTGTAAAAATTATAATGATTAACCGTTAAATAACGTTAAATATTGTAAGGATTACAATGAAAAAGCTTCTTTTATGCGGCATGGTTTTACTTTCTGCCTCGTGCGCCGATTTCCAGAAAAACATGAGTGACGGGATGAAAGCGGTCAATTCGGCCCTTACGCCAAAATCCTCTACCGGTGCGCAAACCACCGCGGCGGCAAAACAGCCTGGCACCATCACCAATGAACAGTGCAAAACCAGCGTGGGTAAATCCCGTGACTATTTTGAACAGATTGTTGGCTTCAAGCTGAACGAGACCAACTCCTCGGGCTATACCTCTTTCTCCGAGACCTACAACCTGCGCATTTCCGATCGTAAAGACCGTCTTGGCGGCAACTACGCTATCTGCATTATCTCAATCGATCCGCAGACCAATAAAGTCACGACCTTCTCAATGCCAACCTGATTCTGGCATGTTGCCGGGTAAGCGCAGCGCCACCCGGCAATTTTACACGTTACTTATCTACGCCGAAGCCCTGCTTAATGAGGGCCGGGAGCACGTCCGGGAAGTAAATGTGCTGGTAATAACCGCTCACGCTTTCACTCCAGGTATCACCGTCGGTACGGTTAATGGCCTGCCAGTGTTCGGTCATCTGCTGATTGTAGCGGGTGATTTTGGCTTCCAGCCCGTCGGTAATATAGGCTTCGTCATGACGGAAGGTCTCCAGCGGGAGACGCGGTTTGTGATGCGAAGGAACATCAACGTGGCCAATCACCACGCCCGCCACCGGGAAGGTGTGTTCCGGCAACTCAAGTAGCTCAATCAGTTCCTGTGGACGCAGACGGATCCCGCCAATCGGCACGATCCCCAGCCCTTCAGAGCGGGCTGCCGCCATCACGGAACCGAGGGCAATACCCACGTCGGTTGCGCCTGCCACCAGGCTCTCAATGCTCTGATGCGCGACCTGCTCCTTGCCCGCCAGCTTCATGCCGACTTCCGTTTTATACATATCCAGCACAAAGGTGATAAACACCGGGGCTTTGGCAATCCACGGCTGACCGCCCGCGATCTGTGAAATCTGCGCGCGTTTTTCGGCATCGCGCGTGACGATGACCGACACCTGCTGGGAATGCACGGAGGTGGGGGCGCGGTACGCGGTGCTAATAATGCGTTCGAGGGTGGCGTCATCAATGGCGCGATCGGTAAAGCTGCGCTCGCTTTTATGGTCGTTAAACAGGTCAATAATGGTGTTCATAGCATCTCCGGTGTGAAGCGCAAAAGCCTACCAGCCCGGCACCGTTTTGCCTTTAACACTCTATGCGAAAATCATGAGAGATTGCCCGACCAGCGGCCGGGCAGGGGGATTAGCGCAGCGCTGCCACTAAGGCTTTCGCCACGGCTTCGGAACTGCCCGGGTTCTGCCCGGTGATCAGCGTACCGTCTTCAACAATAAAGGAGCCCCAGTTCGGGCCTTTCTGGTAGTTAGCGCCCAGGGCAATCAGCTCATCTTCCACCAGGAACGGAACGATGTCGGTCAGTTCGACATCGGCCTCTTCGCCGTTGGTAAAGCCGGTCACCTGACGGCCCTTCACCAGCGGCTCGCCAGAGGCGGCCTTCACATGGCGCAACACGCCCGGCGCATGGCAGACGAAACCAATGGGTTTACCCGCGCGGTTGAAGGCTTCAATCAGCGCAATAGAGGTCTGTGACTCCGCCAGATCCCACAGCGGGCCGTGCCCACCTGGATAGAATACGGTGTCGAAATCGTCCTGACGCACGCTGTCGAGCTTCAGGGTGTTGGCAAGTTCACGCTGTGCTGCCGGATCGGCTTTGAAGCGCTGGGTCAGTTCGGTCTGGAAATCGGCTGAATCACTTTTGGGATCCAGCGGCGGTTGACCACCGGCCGGGGAGGCCAGCACCACGTCGGCTCCCGCATCTTTGAAGATGTAATACGGGGCGGCAAACTCTTCCAGCCAGAAGCCCGTTTTCTTACCGGTATTGCCCAGGTCACTGTGAGAGGTGAGAACCATTAAAACTTTCATTGTTATCTCCGCAGATGTCGTGATTTATAAAAGTAGCCTGGTTCGGCAAAGCCATCCCCGCAGGGATGGCTGTTTCAGAACTATTACGGCAGCTTATAGGCAATCACATAGTCACCGCGATCCGGCGAGTTACGCGCCCCGCCTGCGGTGATCAGCAAATACTGCTTTCCGTCCACCGGCGATTTGTAGCTGATTGGCGTACTCTGGCTTCCCACCGGCAGGCGGGCTTTCCACACCTCTTTCCCGGTCGAGGTATCGAACGCGCGCAGGTAGTAATCCTGCGTTGAAGCGATAAACACCAGACCGCCCTGGGTGGCCATTGTGCCGCCGATGGTCGGCATACCAATCGGGATCGGCAGCCCCATCTTCACGCCAAACGGACCGGTATCTTTTACCGTGCCCACCGGCACCTGCCAGGCAATTTTCTGGGTTTTCAGATCCACCGCCGTCAGCGTGCCAAACGGCGGTTTCTGACAGGGGATCTCCACCGGCGACATAAAGCGCACTTTGGCGTTTATAGCGTACGGCGTACCGGCCAGCGGCACCGGACGGCTGATGGCGGCGGCTTCGTTGCCGTCGTTTTTAGCTCCCTGAATCTCCGGGGAGGCCGGGATGAGCTGCACTTCCAGGCCCACGCGCATATCGTTGATGAACAGGTACTGGTTCACCGGGTCAATCGACAGACCGCCCCAGTTCATACCGCCTAACGAGCCGGGCAGGTTCAGCGACGGGTCATCCCCCGGCGGCGTAAACAGGCCGTTGTAGCGTTTGGATTTGAACTCGATACGGCAGATCAACTGGTCGAACGGCGTCGCGCCCCACATATCGGACTCTTTCAGCACGTCTGCGCCAATGGTCGGCATACCCACCGAGAAGGGCTGCGTCGGGGAGTAGATCTCTTTCGGGATCTGCCCCTGCGTCACCTTGCGCTCTTCCACGTCGGTCAGCGGCTTACCGGTCGCGCGATCCAGCACAAACAACTGGCCGGATTTGGTGCCGAAGATCAGCGCCGGGATGGTTTTGCCATCCGCAGCAGGGAAGTCGGTAAAGGTCGGCTGCATCGGGACGTCAAAGTCCCAGAGGTCATTGTGAACGGTCTGATAGACCCATTTCACCTTGCCGGTGCTGGCATCCACCGCCACCATGGCGGCACCAAACTTGCGATCCAGCGCGTTGTGCTTCACGCCCCACAGATCCACCGCCGCGCTGCCGGTTGGCATATAGACAGTGTTGGATTGCGGGTCGTAAGACATGGGCGCCCACACGTTCGGGGTGGAGCGGGTGAAGGTTTCGTTGTCGGCAGGGGCGTTCTGGTCGTCCGGTTTACCGGGATCAAATGCCCAACGCAGCTGGCCGGTGATCACGTCAAAACCGCGCACCACGCCGCCCGGCATATCCGTCGCCACGTTATCCGCCACACGGCCGCCCACCACGACGGTCGTCCCGGCGAGCGTCGGGGCAGAGGTCGGATAGTACAGGCCGGTATCCGCGCCTTTACCCATCTGCGCGCTCAGGCTGACGCGACCATGATTGCCAAAGTCTTCGCAGAACTGACCGGTATCCGCGTCCAGCGCGATCAGTTCCGGGGTGACGCTGTTCATGATGATCCGGCGCTTACACTGGGCATCCGCAGGCAGTGAAACGTCGGCCACCGGCGAAGAGTCCGGCAGGGTTGGCTGCTGCAGCGGGGCTGTGGCATCGAAGTACGCAAGGCCGCGACAGCGCATCCACTTTTTCTGTTTCGCGTTGATTTCGGTTTTCCACAACTCTTTGCCGGTCGTCGCATCGACGGCAATCACGTTGTTATGCGGCGTACAGAGAAAGAGTTTATTGCCAATCTGCAACGGAGTTTGCTGATCTTCCGCGCCGCCGCCGTTCGGGCTGACGGGAATATCGCCCGTGCGGTAGGTCCAGGCGACCTGCAGGTCTTTTACGTTATCGCGGGTGATCTGGTCCAGCGCCACAAAGCGCGATGCGCCCGGGGTGTTGCCATAGTTAGCCCAGTCTTTCTGCTCTTCACCGGGCTTAACCGGGGTGAGAGGGAGCTGTTTGCCCGATGCCGTCACCGGATCGTGCGGAACAAACATGCCCCCAACGGTGGCGGCAAAGGCAACCGCCAGCAGGGCCGCAAGTGCCCCTGCGCCTTTCCAGCACGGGAACTTACCGGCGCGGCGCAGCAGCGAGGGCAGGGAGAGCGCCACCAGAATGGCAATGCCCGTGAGGGTGAGCAGACGGGAGACCAGCGGCCAGAAGTCGAAGCCGACATCCCACAAGGCCCAGAGGGCGGTGCCCGCCAGCACCACAAAATAGAGGGCCGCGCCACTCAGGCGCTGACGCACAATCTGCACACCCGAGACGATAAGCAGGCAGCCGCTGATCAGAAAGTAGGGGCTACCCTTAACGCTGACCAGCTTCCCACCGTAGTAAGCGAAGAATATCCCCATCGCCAGAATGAAGACGCCCAGAAGCCCCAGCAATATCGCTGCGGTTCTGGATAATTTTTGAACGGACATAAATGTTCCCTGATGTTGACAACGAATGAGTGATATCACTCAAAAATGATGATTTATAATCTAAGGCGCGCGAGTGTACAACAATCAGGTAACAATATATTTACCAGAAATAGCTTTCTGAAGAGACGGGCGGACAGGAGGTGATCCCGGTTATCATACGGTTATCCCAGGCAGAACAAGGAATAACAACGATGGTTAAGGTGCGTGAGGCGAAAGCGGAAGATTACGAGGCATGGTTAAGGTTGTGGAACGGCTATCTCAGTTTTTACGGCACAGGCCTCGATGAGGCGGTAACCCTGGCAACCTGGCACCGGGTGTTGTCTGCGGATTCCACTCTGTTTTGCCGACTGGCAGAAACTAAACAAGGGGTGGTGGGGTTCGCGATTTGTGTGCTGCATGAAGGCACCTGGGTGACCCAGCCGCTGTGCTATCTGGAGGATCTGTTTGTCGATGACGCGGCGCGCGGCAAAGGGGCGGGCAGGGCATTGATTGAGGCCATTATCAACGAGGCGCGCGAAAAGGGCTGGTCGAAAGTCTACTGGGTGACCCGGGAAGGTAATCCGGCCCGGGCGTTATACGACAAGCTGGCAGTGGTGGATGATTACGTTCGCTATAGGATCACGATTTAGCTGTTTGCAGACTATGCAGTTTGTAGGCCGGATAAGGCGCAGCCGCCGGCAACTCTTGCACTCTACGTTAACAATACCCGGCGGCGCTGCGTTTGCCCGGCCTGTGAACTGACTGTCTGCATGGTCGATTCCCTCTCCCTCAAAGGCTGAGGGATCCCCACAAATAACATTCGCACGGACGGATTCCCTCTCCCTCGAGGGCTAAGGGATCCACTCTAATAATATTCGCACGGACGGATACCCTCTCCTCTTTGGGGAGAGGGTTAGGGTGAGGGGGAACCACGCGCACATTCCCCCCGTTGACCTTCCTCAGTCAATTAACGCATCAATCGCCACGCGCCCGTCCGGCGTTAGTAGCCAGCGTGGCGCGTTCAGCGTGTCGGCGTAGAAGTTCACCAGCTCATACAGTAGCCCTTCCATTACCTTTGCCATATCCCGCGGCAGTGCGTTGCTGATAAGCAGTTGCGTAAGTGTCTGACAGTACAGCCCCAACAACTCGCTTTCCGGTTCAAAGGCGGGCAAACGGGAGGGCAGATCGGTCAGGGTGAAACGCGCCACCAGGTGCGGCGGAATAGGCTCGTTAAGCGTTGGCTGCAGCAGCGCGAGACATGCAGAAAGGCGGGCGCAGAGCGCCAGTTTTTCCGCCGGATCATCAGTTTCCAGCAGGGTATGGGCAAAGCATTCGCAATGGTTCGCCAGCTCGGTGAAGTCGGTATTGTGAGAGAAGGGTACGTTAAATAATGCCTGAGCATGGGTTGGGGTAGTAGCCATAGTGGCAGCCTCCGATAAAGTTGTTAAACCCACCGTCAGAGGTTCCAATCTCATGGCGGTGGACTGAGCGAGGTTGGAACTACCGGCTTTATCGGATACCGGCGCATCTTACGATGCCCCCGCCAGCCCACCATTGAGGTGCAGCAAAGCGTACGACATAAGGCCTCTTATGTCATCGATAAAGTCAGTCAGGGTTCCAATCCCGGCGCCTGATTTTGCAGGCGCATCAGGAAGATACTGCGGGGAATTCGTGGCGACAAGCCGGGAAAATCATTCCCGGAAGGCGCCTCGCAAAAATTTTAACGTAACGAAGAAAGTAGATAATAATCAAATTCTTACGGCGATTTCCTGGTCCGGGTGAAATCGCTGAGGCGTTTCCTGAAGGCAGGGGCGAGGCGGTAAGCCCCTCTGGCACGTTCCCCGGTTCCGGTGTAGCAGAGCAGCAAGGAACCTGAGGTGAACGGAACGGCCATAAGAGCCGCATGTTCCCCTCACCCTAACCCTCTCCCCAGAGGGGAGAGGGGATCGTCCGTGCGGAAACTATTCCTGACCCTGTTTTCAGAGGGGAGAGGGGATCGTCCGTGCGGAAACTATTCCTGACCCTGTTTTCAGAGGGGAAAGGGGATCGTCCGTGCGGAAACTGTTTGCGGCGTTCACTTAACCCTCAACATTCTTGCTATCCACGCCTTAGACATTCTGTACACTCTTCTCTCGCTATCCCCGCTTCAGGCATTCTGCGCACGCCCTTCTCGCTATCTCCCCCTCAGGCATTCTGTGCACTCCCCCACAAAAGCGCACATAACCCGGCGTCGTCCTCCCTTCGCCTGTGCGTTTGCGGGCATCATACCCCCCATGACACTCCAGCCGTGGGATAAGCCATGCGTAATGAAATCCTGACCTTTCTGGCCAATCAGACCGATTTTTTCGACCCCGAAAACCTGAGCGAAGTCTTCACCGCCAGTTACCTGGCAGAGCGATTTGACCTGAAACGCAATACCGCCAGCCACTATCTGAACCAACTGGTGGCCCAGGGGGAGCTGGTCAAAATCAATACCCGTCCGGTCTACTTCCTGCACAAAAAAGCCTTCAGCCAGCAATTTTTCGGCCTGGCCGGGAACGAATACGACAGCATCGCCCAGCTGCTGAACGACGGCGACAGCGGGCAGGCGCCGCCGGATCACTTTGCACTGCTGATCGGGCATGACGGCAGCCTCAAAAAGGCCATTGCCCAACTGAAAACGGCACTCTTCTATCCCGCTGGCGGCCTGCCGCTGCTGATCACCGGCGACAGCGGCACCGGCAAAAGCTACATGGCGAACCTGATGCACGCCTTCGCGATTTCCCAGGGACTGCTGGCGGACGATGCCCCCTTTGTGAGCTTTAACTGCGCCCAGTACGCCAGCAACCCGGAGCTGCTGGCGGCGAACCTGTTTGGCTATGTGAAGGGCGCCTTTACCGGGGCGCAGACCGATAAACAAGGGGCATTCGAAGCCGCCGACGGCGGCATGCTGTTTCTCGATGAAGTGCATCGTCTGAACGCCGAGGGTCAGGAGAAGCTCTTTACCTGGCTCGATCGCAAGGAGATCTACCGGGTGGGGGAGACCGCTCAGGGCCGCCCCATCACCACGCGGCTGGTCTTCGCCACCACCGAGGAGCTGCACAGCACCTTTTTAACCACCTTCCTGCGCCGCATTCCTATCCTGGTCACGCTACCCGACCTCCAGGCACGATCCCGCCAGGAAAAAGAGGCGCTGATCCTCCAGTTCTTCTGGCGGGAGGCGAAAAAGCTGAATGTGCGCCTGAATCTGACGCCCCGCCTGCGCCAGGTGCTCCAGCACGCACCCTATCGCGGCAACGTAGGCGAGCTGAAAAACGTGGTCAAGTATGCGGTCGCCGCCGCCTGGGCCAGGCAGCGGGGGCAGGAGACGATTGGCGTCACCCTTCAGGATCTGCCGGAGAAGGTAATGGCCGCGATCCCGACGATGGGCGAAATGCCCGTTGCAGAAGAGCCGCTGACCATCGAGCCGGAAACCAGCCTGCTGTGGCTGCTTCGCGCTCACGATCGCACCCAGGGGATGATCCATGATACCCAGTGCCAGGTGCTGGCCCTGTACGAAGAGGTGCTCAGCGGCCGCTCGGGATGGGAGGAGGTCCACCGGCGGATGGGGGAGGAGATCGAAACCCTGTTCGACAGGCTGGTGTTTCACCACCGCGATACCACCGCCTCGCCGGTATTGCAGCTCACTACGCAGCAGGTGCGGGAAGCGTTTTACCGGCTGGAGCAGCAGTTCAACGTGCAGTTTAACGGCAATGGCATCTACGCCCTGAGCCACTATCTGGTGCATCGCGCGCCAGGTGCGCTGTCAGCCCTGAGCCAGGAGCGGGTCCGGTTGCTGGATGACTTCCTGGCGCAAAAATATCCCCTGCTGTACCGCTTTTGCCAGGCAATGATCGCCGCCCTGACGCAAAAGCTCGATATCGACGCCCAGCGGATCGACGCGCTGTTGCTGGTGCTATGGCTGCATAAAGCAGGCGCGGTGAGCCAATCCCAGGTGACCCGGGCGGTGATCCTCGCCCACGGCTACGCCACCGCCAGCAGCATCGCCAATGTGGCAAACCGCCTGTTGAAACACACGGTCTTTGAATCCTTCGACATGCCGCTCGACGTCACGTCGGAGGCGATTGCCCAGCAGGTGATGCACTACATCGAAAGCAATGCTCTGGCGTCCGGGCTGATGATTCTGGTGGATATGGGGTCGCTGAACGCTATCCATAGCCACTTCCAGCGCCGCGTCTCCACGCCGGTCGCGATTGTGAACAACGTCTCCACCAGCATGGCGCTGTATGTCGGGGAGCGGATCCTCCAGGGGCATCACATCGAGGAAATTGCCCGCGAGATTGGCGCGGATTTGCCGGTGGAACACCAGCTTTTCTGGCCGCAGGCCAGTAAACCCCGGGTTATTCTCACCACCTGCATCACCGGGATTGGCGCGGCGGCCAATCTCTGTCAGCTGCTGAAGGCCAGCATCCCGGAGGCGCTGGGCATTGAGATCATCGCCTGCGACTACGAGATGCTCAGCGACGCCCAGGAACGGGCGGTGGCCTTTAACCGCTACGACATGCTGGCGATTGTCGGCACCTTCGACCCGCAGGTGCCCGGTGTGCCGTGGATCTCACTGGATTCCTTGATTGCCGGGGAGGGGACGCGGCCGCTGATGCGCATCTTTGGCGATATCGCCACGGTGGAGCAGGTGGCCGAGATCAACAATCTGCTGCTGAAGAACTTCTCCCTGCGGCGGGTGATTGAGTCGGTGACCATTCTCGATACCACCAAAGTCATCAACCAGGTGGAGCAGTTTGTCTTCCGCTATGAGCATCTGGCGGGCTGCCAGGTGCCGAACGAACGCAAGGTGGCACTCTATGTGCACATCAGCTGTCTGATTGAGCGGCTGATCCGTAACGCCTCGCCCACCACCTACGCCGGGCGACAGTGTCCTGAAAGCGAGCTGGCGTTGTTGCGGCAGGCCTTTAGTGTCATTGAGAGCAGTTATAGTGTCAAAATCCCCGTTGTCGAGCTGTGCTACATCCACAATATTCTGACCCTGGAAACGGAATTTATTCAGGCAGATCAAGAGTTTTAATCCCTCCCTCTCTCCTGTCTCCCACGCGCCACTTTTTCCTGGCACGTGGGTTGCACTCTCTGTAGAGCAAACAGCTGCACAGTGGAATGAGCTTCGAGGACAGGATGAAACGACATTACATATTTGCCAGCCATGGCACCTTAGCCCGCGGGGTACTCGACTCGGTCGAGTTGATCCTCGGCAAGCAGCAGGACATCCATACCCTCTGCGCTTATGTCGACGAGAACCAGGATGTCACCGGGCAGGTGGCCGGGCTACTCGCCAGCCTGCCGGAGCAGGATGAGGTGATTGTGATCACCGATATTTTTGCCGGGAGCGTCAATAACGAATTTATCCGCTATCTGCATCAGCCGAAATTTCATCTGATCGCTGGCCTGAATTTGCCGCTGGTCATCGGCTTGCTTATTTCTGCGGATGAACCGGATACCGACAAATTAATCCATGAGGCGTTATTCAGCGCCCGGGAAAGTATTCAGTATTGCAACCACACCATTGCCAGTGCGGTACAGGCAGATAAAGACTTCTGATCGCGAGGAATAATAATGATTACGTTACTGCGTGTTGACCACCGCTTATTACACGGACAGGTGGCCTTTTCCTGGACGCAATATGTCGGGGCAGATTGCATTTTAATTGCCAATGACAGCGTGCCCAACGACGAACTGCGAAAAACAACCATCAAGCTGGCCAAGCCGCCTGCGGTCAAGCTGGTGATCAAAAATATTAACGACTCGATTGAGGCCATCAAAAGCGGCGTCACCGATAAGTACCACCTGTTTATTGTGGTGGAGTCGGTAGAGGATGCCTGGCGATTAGCCTCCGCGGTGGACGGGATTAAGAGCATTAATCTCGGCGGCATTAAAGCGAAAGAAGGGGCAAGGAATATTTCAAAGGCCATTAATTTGCTGCCGGACGAAATTGAAAAACTCACTCAGCTGGTCGGCACTGGCATTGAGATCGAAATACGCCAGGTGCCTAACGATCGCAAACAGTTATTAGCGGAATCTCTGTAACTCCTGAGGACTCACTATGGTAGAGGCACTGTTACTCGGACTGGTGGCGTTTATCGCCCAGTCGGAATATGCCCTGGGCACCTCGCTGCTTTCCCGGCCCATTGTCACCGGATTATTAACCGGGCTGGTGTTAGGCGATGTACAGACGGGCGTGATTATGGGGGCGACGCTGGAACTGGCGTTTATCGGATCGTTTTCGGTGGGGGCGTCGATTCCGCCCGATGTGGTCACCGGCGGGGTGCTGGGGGTGGCGTTTGCCATCACCTCCGGGGCGGGAACCGAAACGGCGCTGCTGCTCGGCCTGCCGATTGCCACCCTGACCCTGGTGTTGAAAAACGTCTATCTCGGCATGTTTATCCCGATGCTCAGCCAGAAGGCCGACAGCTATGCCGAGCAGGCGGATACCCGCGGTATCGAGCGAATGCACCTTCTCGCCGGGTTTGGTCTGTCATTGATGCTGGCGGCAGTGGTCACCGTGTCGTTCCTGGTCGGGAGTAGCGCGGTGAAATCCTTACTGGATGCTATCCCGGAATTTATTAAACACGGGTTAAGCGTGGCGACGGGAATCATTCCGGCGCTGGGATTTGCAATGCTGGCCCGGTTGCTGATCAACAAAAAAGTGGCCCCCTTTTTCTTCCTCGGCTTTGCGCTGATGGCGTACCTGAAAATACCCGTCACCGGTATCGCCATTCTGGGTGCCATTGTGGCGGTAGTGATGGTCAACACGACTGCGCATAACGCTCCCCGTCCTACCACCGATCAAGGAGTCAGTGATGACGACGAAGATGATTTCTGAAGAGACCCTGCCTGAGACGCAGGATGAGAACGCGATCAATGCACGCGATCTGCGCCGGGTGTTCTGGCGGTCATTCCAGATGGAGTTTTCCTGGAACTATGAGCGGCAGATGAACCTCGCTTTTGTCTATGCCCTGATCCCGGTGCTGAAAAAGCTCTACCCGCAAAAAGCCGCGCTGGCGGCGGCGTTAAAACGCCACCTGGTGTTCTTTAACACCACGCCGCATATCGTCACGCTGCTGCTGGGCATCACCACCGCGATGGAGGAGAAAAACAGCCAGCAGCAGGAGATGGACGGCACGGCGATCGACAACGTGAAAGCGTCGCTGATGGGGCCGCTAGCCGGGCTAGGGGACTCCTTCTTCTGGGGCACGCTGCGCCTGATCGCCACCGGCATCGGCACCAGCCTGGCGCTGCAGGGCAACATCCTGGGGCCAATCCTGTTCCTGCTGGTGTTTAACGTGCCGCACATTCTGGTGCGCTGGCTCTTTACCCGCTGGGGTTACGTGCTCGGCACCGGGGTGCTTCATCGCGTTCAGAAGAGCGGGATGATGGAGAGCCTCACCTACGGCGCCTCGATTATCGGGCTGATGGTGGTGGGGGCAATGGCTGCCTCGATGATCAACATCACTATCCCCATCTCCTTCGGCGCGGGGGAGGCGAAAACCGAGGTCCAGGGGATTATCGACAACATCATGCCGTGCCTGTTGCCACTCGTCAGCTTCGGCATTGTCTACTGGCTGCTGGGGCGCAAGGTCAAACCGCTCACCATTATCGGTGGCATGGCGCTGGTGGGGATTCTGGGTTCGTGGATTGGCCTGTTTTAAGCGGAGATGACAATGCAACCGACAATGATGACCTATATCGAAGAGCAGCCCGCGGCGCTTGAGGCGATCCTCGGGGCGTACCCGCAGCATCTGGCGTCCGTGGAAGCCTTTGCCCGCCAGCATCCGGTGCGCCGTCTGCTGGTGCTGGCGACCGGCTCCTCGCTGAATGCAGCGATGTGCGCGCGCTACTTCTTTGAACACCGCTTTGGCCTGCTGGTGGACATCAAAGAGCCGTACAACTTTGTGCACTATGAGGTCATCGACCCGCACACGGATATGGTGCTGGTCGTTTCCCAGAGCGGAAAAAGCGCCTCGACGCTGGCGGCAATGGAAAAAGTGCAGGCCGCCGGGCTGCCGGTGTTTGCCCTGACCTCGGATCCCGACAGCCCGATCGGTCGCCGCTGCGATCAGGTGCTGGACATCCATACCGGGATCGAGAAAGTGGGCTTCGTGACCCGCGGCTTTAGCGCCACGGTGCTGAATCTGCTGCTGGTCGCGCTGACGCTTGCCCGGGCGCAACAGCAGCTCGATGAGCATGAAACGCAGGACACCCTGGCGGCGCTGCACCAGCTTGCGGCGGCGATCCCCGACACGATTGCCCGCACGGAGGCATTCTTCGAGCGGCACCTCCAGGCCCTGCAATCCGGTACGCGCTTTGTCGCCATCGGTGAAGGTGCCCTGACCGGCGTGGCGAAAGAGTTCGAAACCAAGTTCACCGAAACGGTGCGGGTGCCGTCCGGTGGGTTTGAACTGGAGGCGTACATGCATGGCCCCTATCTGGAAGCCAACGCTGAGCATGTGATGTTCTTTATTGAGGATGCGCCAAACCCACGCCTGCGGGCGCTAAGAGACTATATGGCTCCGGCGGTTAACCGGGCGTTCCTGATCACCCTGACGGGTGAGGAGGGGGAGAATACCCTGGCGCTGAACTGCCGTCTGCCGCATCTGCTCTCGCCGCTGCTGTTGATTATCCCTCTGCAAATTCTGGCCTGGCGTACCGCCTGCGCCAAAGGCATCGATCTCTCGGTGCGTATCTTCGACGACTTCGATCGGGTTTTAAAGAGTAAAATCTAAAGGAGAATAACTATGTTAGGTTTTAATCAGGACGAGTACCTGACCAGTGCTCGTGAGATTGTTGCTGCGCGTAAACAGGCGGAACAGGTTGCTGATGAGATTATTCAGCAGGGCTTCAGCACGCTATTTTTCGCCTCGGTAGGGGGATCGTTAGCGCCGATGATGGCAATTAACGCCTTCGCCCGGGAATTAACCGAGCTGCCGGTTTACCTTGAGCAGGCGGCAGAATTAATCCATGCCGGACATAAACGCTTAAATAAAGATTCCGTGGTGATTACCCTCTCGAAATCGGGTGATACCAAAGAGTCGGTAGCGATTGCCGAATGGTGTAAGGCGCAAGGGATCCGCGTGGTGGCGATCACCAAAAATAGCGATTCGCCGCTGGTAAATGCCGCCACCTGGCATATTCCGATGCGGCACAAAAACGGCGTGGAATATGAGTATATGCTGCTGTACTGGGTATTCTTCCGCCTGGTTCAGGGTAACGGAGAATTTGACGATTATGACCGCTTCGCCAGCCAGCTGGAGCTGTTACCTGAGAATCTCCTGAACGCCAAAAAGCAATTTGATCCGCAGGCCGATGCCATCGCGCAAAAATACCATAGCGCCGACTATATGATGTGGATTGGCGGCGCGGAGATGTGGGGCGAAGTCTATCTCTTCTCGATGTGTATTCTGGAGGAGATGCAGTGGAAGCGCACCAAATCGGTTTCATCTGCGGAGTTTTTCCACGGCACGCTGGAGCTGCTGGAAAAAGACGTCCCGCTGTTCCTGGTGAAAGGCGAGGGCAAATGCCGGCCGCTGGACGACCGCGTGGAGCGTTTCGCAGCGAAAATTACCGATAACCTGGTGGTGTTTGACCCGCGTGAGTACGCGCTGGCGGGGATTGATGATCGGTTCCGCTGGCTGCTGGCACCGTGCCTCATCTCAACCTTGCTGGTGGACCGTCTTGCTGCCCATTTCGAGCACTACACCGGCCACAGTCTGGATATTCGCCGCTACTACCGGCAGTTCGAGTATTAATAGCAATAAAAAAGGGGACGTTACGTCCCCTTTTTTTCGGGCCTGATAAGCGCAGCGTCATCAGGCGTTAACCGGGATTAAACCCGGCTACCCCACAGGTCATACTCGTCGGCGTTTTCGACTTTCACACGCACGATATCACCCGGTTTCACCTTCGTTTCGCCGTTCAGGTAGACCGCGCCGTCGATTTCCGGGGCATCGGCCATGCTGCGGCCAATCGCGCCTTCTTCATCCACTTCGTCGATGATCACCAGAATTTCGCGGCCCACTTTTTCCTGCAGACGTTCAGCAGAGATCTGCTGTTGCAGCTGCATGAAGCGGTTCCAGCGCTCTTCTTTAACCTCTTCCGGCACCTGATCCGCCAGTTCGTTGGCGGTAGCGCCTTCTACCGGGCTGTACTTGAAGCAGCCCACGCGGTCCAGACGCGCTTCTTTCAGGAAGTCGAGCAGCATCTGGAAATCTTCTTCGGTTTCACCCGGGAAGCCGACGATAAAGGTGGAGCGCAGGGTCAGATCCGGGCAGATTTCACGCCACTGTTTGATGCGCGCCAGCTGGCGGTCAACGGAGCCAGGACGCTTCATCAGCTTCAGAATACGCGGGCTGGCGTGCTGCAGCGGGATATCCAGATAAGGCAGAATTTTGCCTTCCGCCATCAGCGGGATCACGTCGTCAACGTGCGGGTACGGGTAGACGTAGTGCAGACGTGTCCAGATGCCCAGCTTAGACAGCTGTTCGCACAGGCCGACCATGCTGGTTTTCACCGGCTCGCCGTTGTGGAAGCCGGAGCGGTGCTTCACGTCCACGCCGTAGGCCGAGGTGTCCTGGGAGATCACCAGCAGTTCTTTCACACCCGCATCCGCCAGACGTTTGGCTTCGGCCAGCACTTCGCCAATCGGACGGCTCACCAGATCGCCACGCATGGACGGGATAATGCAGAAGGTGCAGCGGTGGTTGCAGCCTTCAGAAATTTTTAAGTACGCATAGTGACGCGGGGTCAGCTTCACGCCCTGTTCCGGCACCAGGCTCAGGAACGGGTTATGCTTTGGTTTTGGCACATAGTGATGCACATGTTCCAGCACCTGCTCGTAGCTGTGTGGACCGGTGATTTCCAGTACCTTCGGATGGACTTCGCGGATTTGATCGACTTTGGCGCCCAGACAACCGGTGACAATCACCTTGCCGTTTTCAGTGAGTGCTTCACCGATGGCTTCCAGAGACTCCTGCACGGCGCTATCGATAAAGCCGCAGGTGTTAACGATCACCATGTCGGCATTGTCGTAGCTCGGCACGACGTCATAGCCTTCAGTGCGAAGTTCGGTCAGGATACGTTCGGAATCCACCAGGTTTTTCGGACAGCCCAGCGAGACGAAGCCGATTTTCGGCTGGTGCGTAACATTGCTCATAGATTAAAAAGTAGTCAGTTAGGGAGTTATCAGGGCAGGGATTGTACAGATTTCCGCGCAGGATTTACAGGGGAGATAGAGGACCATCATTTTCTTTTCAGTATTTGTATTATCAAACCACAAAGTTTTGCTTAAAGTTCTTTTCATGTATGCCGATAATTTTTGAAATCATTGATGTTTTTCATTTTTCGTCAAGGGATAATTATGGCAGTTAACGGTGATATAAAAGTTCTTGAGGGCGCTTTAACCGAATTTTTTGCGCACAAAAACACGAAAGAAAAACTCTCCCATATCCTCGATAAAGAAGCCAATGACTGGGAAAAATGGCTTCAGATAGAATTCGAATTTTTCCTCGAGCATCATTTAGATTTTTCAGCGAAACGGGAGTTACGGGCAATTACAGACAAAAGGCACCAAAGTGGCCGACAGCATGTCATTGTGGATCTCATTTTCAGGAAAAAACGCACACGACTGGACAAGTTTATTTATGTTGAGTTCAAGCTTGCCAAACGAGCAACCGAACTTGTTGACTGCATAGCGACAGATTTGATTAAGAATTATGAAGTTGTGAACTCCCATTTCGCGAAAGCAAAACAAAAACGCCGGTCAATATGGGGTGTGGGTTTTTATCGCGATTTCTCACCACTGACGGTGAACCGGGCTGATGAAAGGTTAAACGGGCTGAAAGAGGATGGCTTTAGCTTCCGACATGACCCTGTCTATATCTGTAAATGCAGAGGCAGCAAGCACAAAGACGATTGCCACGCTATTGGGATGGTGATTGTGGGTGCCGGGGCAGACTAATCTTTTAAACTCTCGGGCTGGCCGGAAACGACCAGCCCGTCATTACATGGTTCTTACCCTGACGGCATCGTTGTAGCGCGCTAAAATAAACTCACCGAACTCCTCATCATCGTGATACTCAGTGTGACCAATTGCGTTTTTATGATTGTGCACATTGGCTAATCCTGAGCACTCCAGCCCGATAGGGCGTTGGGAATAATTCAGTTCCCCCATCCGGTACACCCACTTAAGAATTTGATCGTTGGTACTGTAGACGTTGGTGTGCGCGATTGTTCTCGGTGACGCGATCGCTGTGATGCGGCGATCGTATTCATCACGGTTAAGCGCTCCGGCAAGTGATATGGAGGTCATGACATTATCATGGGTTAGATTGCGCATCGCCTCGGTAATCACTCGCACGCCAAGCGAATGGCCGATAAAGACTGCTTTATCATCATCGTACCAGACATCGTTTAAGAAACGCGCCAGAGCAACACCCGCCCGATTTGCCTCATTTGCTGCCGATTTCCATTCCATATAGGCACTGGCCAGCAGACCCATGCCTTTCAGGGTAAGGTTAGTGAAACTCAGCAGCGAACGGGCAGAGTTCAACGCCAGTTGTTTTGAGGCAAAATGTAATACAGAGGATGAACGCCATTTTACGTAATAAATGGGCGCATCGATTTTTGAAGCAATGTAGTTTTTCCAGTCATCGCTCCCCTGGGTTAAAAACCCTGGGGCGATAACGATGGGAATCCCGTCATGGTCCTCGTTGAGAATGTCTAGCTCAATCTTGCCCGGGCTCAGGTTAGCCAGTCCTGACAGGTCGCGCGTGTAAAAGTTATTCATTTATTATCCCGGGATAACTGATCCAGCAGCGCGCGGTACGCAGCCGTCTCGCTCTCTTTACGCGCCAGGCCTTGCTCGATTTCGCTAAACTCCTGCTGCAGGCTCTGACTGAGCGTCTCCTGCAGACCGCTTTTCAGCGCTTCAAGCTGATCAAAAATGGATTTCGCACCTGCGTCTAACTGCTTCGCCAGCTTGTCGAACATCGCGCCCAGAGCCTTGTCCAGCGCCTGCTGCAGCTTTTGCTTATCTTCACTGCTTTTGATTTCGCCCTGGAAGGGGATCATCATCTGGGATTCATCCGCCTTCAGCACCAGTTCTGGCAGGTCCAGCGCGTAAATAGCACTTTCCAGCGCCCCGCGAAACAGCGCAGGGTCGAACTGCTCGCTGTCGGTGTTCAGATGATGCACCAGCGCCTGACGAAGGGTACTTTTCAGCGCTGCCGGCTCGATCAGCTGATTAAAATGCTGGCGGATCTGGCTGGCACAGGCCCGGCTGTACTGGCGGAGCTGTTCGATGGCATCCTGCGCGTTGAAGTATTGATAGGCCACGGAGGTGGTGCCATATTCGGTACGGGTACTTCCCCAGCTCCAGGGTTTATACCAGGTCGAGTCACTCACCTGATAGGAGTACCGCTCCTGCTGGTAGCCGGTATGCGCCTGCAGCTGGCGGAAGCGGGCGATGTCATCGCTCAGCCTGCCGCTGACCCGCAGCGTCTCCGTTCGTGCCCGGTGCAACGTGTCGCCAATAATGGTACGCAGCTCGGCGGCAATCCCTTCCAGTCGTTTGCGGCACTGCGCCTGCTGCTGGCGTAAACTCTGCAAGTCCTGGGTTTCCAGGCTGGTAATACGGTCGGTAATGCGACCACGCAGGCGGGCGACAATCTCATTGAGCTGTCCCTCCGACTCGCGGGTAAAGCCTTCGCGTTGCTGCGCCAAAAGCGGGAGGCGATCCGCTCGCGCCTGCTGCCACTCCGCCTGCAGAGGGGCGAAGTTCGCGATACGCTCCCAGTCCTGCTGCGAAAAAGGCGCTGACCAGCAATCTTCAGCCATCGCCTCCAGCCCACCAAAGGTGTGCAGCATGCTCTGACTCCACTTCGCCTGCGGCCAGTGGGCGAAACCCCAGGCAAAGGTGCTGGCAAATACCGGGCTGGCTAAACGCTCGAGGATCGCGGCGCGCGCCTCGTTGCCGTTGTCACGCTGAAACGCGACCAGCTGTTGCGCTTTGTTTTGCGCGATACGCAGCAGGCGGGTCTGGATATTCTCTTCCGTTGCCGCCAGCGAATCACGATCGTAGCCATCGTCAAGGATCACCGAGTCATACTGTCCGGCGACCAGCACCAGCCGTTTCACCCCTTTGCCCGGCAACTGCTCCCCCAGCAGACGAATATCGGCATCATCAAGGAACTGGCTGCAGCGGGAGAGGAAAAAGACCACGTCGCAGTTGGCCATATAGTCGCGCGTTTTTTGCGAGCGGCTCTGCACCGGATCGTTCATCCCCGGCGTGTCTACCACCTCAAAGCCCTTCAGGGCGTCGTCCGGCAGGGTAAGCACCGTGGATTTGACCAGCGCGGTAAACTGGCCGTCGTTGCCGGTGAACTGGTTCAACAGCCCCTGCAGCTCACTGATGTCGTTGGCGAGAACCACTTCAGTATGGTTTTCGAGACGCGCCACTTTTTGCCAGTGGGCGGCGAAATCAATTTGCTTCTCCGCCGACATGCCCAGCAGCTCTGTTGCGACTTTCTGACTGTCACTGCCGGAGGCCTGACGGGCCTGCTCTTCGATCTGTTGCCACTCCTGCTGGCTATAATACTCCACCTGCAGGCTGTGCTGTTCGCCATAGCCAATACGCGTCAGGTTGGCGGTTTTCGGCGTGGCGGCTTCGGGCAGGATTGGGCGTCCGTCAAACAGCAGGGTGTTCAGGAATGTGCTCTTACCGGCTTTGACCTGGCCCATAATGCCGATATTGAGCGTCTGCTCTTTATGCTGCCAGCGGGTAAGCTTCTGTTTATAGTCCTGCGCCAGGGCTTTTAACGCCTCCAGTTCGGAGGTGAAAGCGTGTGGAGCGCTGGTGCAGGCAGCGAGGGCGTGTTCAATGCGCTGTTGAAGTGTGGTAGTCATTTAGGGCCCTTAATGAAGCAGCTGTCGCTAATAGCGTGTTGGACGTTGTTATTGCGCAGAAAGTGGTAAACTTTCTCTGAGATCCCGCTGAGGTAATTACTCGGTATACTCAATTCTTTCAGATGATTAAGGCGGCAAATAGCGTCAGGAATGTGACAAATTTTTCCATAATTGCCGATTCTTATTGACGTTAACGTGGTTGGCAGAATGTTGACAGAGGGAAAATCGGTAATGTTGAAGGAATCAAATACCAGCGTTTGCAGATTTTCCAGAAGAATAAAACCGAGGGGGAACGGCGTAATATATTGCCAGGAATTATCGTAAAGGTCGATCTTCTGAATTTTCAGTAAATCACTCACCTGATTAACCGATATTTCGCTCCTGAGGTTATTTTCGTTGACCCAGGATTTGAACCCGATAAAAAGCAATTCAATATAATCCGCCAGAAACTCCCGCCAGACGCGAATTTCGTGTATACCCAGCAGCAACTCTGAGGCCTTTTTCTCACACACCGGCAGGCCCAGAATCAGACAGGCGATATAGACCACGTTCTCCATCTCGTTCTGGCTGATGTCCAGCATCGCCGCCAGCGCCTCCAGCAGCGCGGTCTGGCTGGTGGTTATCGGCCCGTTTACCCGGCAAAACACCAGGCAGTCGAGCAGAAAACAGATCTGTCCGGCACAACCGCGCACCGTATTGAGCGCATCATCCAGCCCCTCTTCACCGAGCCTTGTCGCCAGCTGGCATAGTTCTGCCTGACGCCCTTCCATGCCTATCGCTGGCAACCACAGCTGGAGCATGCGCTGCTGATCTTCGCTGATCGCGCTATGGCTTAGCATCACCATAAACAGCAGGGCGCAATAGTGGCGGCGGCTGCTCTCGTCTTCATCCGCGAGGGTATGTGCGCTGTACGGATTTTCTTTTAGACGCAGCCGATCCAACTGCTGCAAAATCGCTAAGGGGCTAATCTCAGTCATGGTGTTTCCCTGTTAAAAAGCTGTGCCAGGCATTAAATGCCGGGGGGAGGGGGATTATTTCGAAGAGGGGTTCGCCGTTTTTTCCGTATTCGTCATTGGCATTTTTGGTTGCATCCATAATGACGCGGGTGACAAGACCATTCGCCGGAACCAGAGCAAAACGGCACAGTGTTATACCCGAACCTAAGCCCAAAAAGGATCCAGAAGGGGAACTATTTTGTTTGAAAACGTAGCTCCCTTTTTTCACAATCTGATTAATCTGCGGCATGCCATTGCAGACACTTTTATCTTTAAACTGCATGTCTTCTTTAAAAAAGTGATCCACATTTGCCGTCTTCACCACCGTCACTGCGCCAGAAAAAGCCTCAACCGAGGTCTTAATCCCCAGCAGCCTCAGGCTCCAGAAATTAATCAGCAGGATCTGTTTGTCTTCCAGCCTACATATTTTTGCCAGCCAGCCCAGACGCTCTACCTGCTGCGCTGCCAGCGGCCCGGTAATACGTTGCAGCACGGCAAAGTCAAACAGTAGCGCCTGCGCCGCCTGCTTTGTCTGCCCAAGATTGCGGACGATACGGGCCAGCCCTTCGCTATCCAGCTTTGCTGACTGCTGCAGATAGTGGGCCAGCGGGAATACAGGCTGGATGACCGCGATCAGCATCATCATCAACCGCAACTGGGCCTCGGTCAGCGCGCCCTTTTCCAGCAGCAGGGCCGCGAGCAGGGTTAAATAGTCATCTTGCAACGCCGCGTCGCTCCCGGCGATAAAATGCGCATCAAGTGGTTCCAGTTGCACACGCGCGGCGCTGACCAGCGCATCAAAATTACCAGTGGTCATAAGGCTTCTCCATTGCTCAGGGCCTGTAACGAGGCGTAGTGTGTGCTGTCGCGCTTGAGCAACTCATCGAGGCGGGTCAGGGGTGTTTGCGCCATCAGAGGTTGCCACATCTGCTGACGACCTACGCTGTCGCGGCGCAGCACTACGTCGAGGTTATCCATGGGCAGATTGCGGGTGAGGGGGCGCCACAGTTCCGGGTCCACCTCATGAAGATCCACGCCTCGCTCGTCAGCCAGCGCCTGCAGCAGACTTTGTAGATTAACCGGGGTGTATTGCAGCATCGACAGGCTGTCCGGCTCTTCCAGCGGTATTGCCAGCCGTTCCCCAAGCTTTTTCAGGAGGCTATAGAACTTTTGCTGGATCTCGCTTAACGTCTGGCAAACCTCTTCCAGCTGGTACAAATTGCTCCGGCTGTTGCGTTGCAGGCTCTGGATATCGGATTGCGTGCCTGCGTCATCGCTCAGCGTCAGAATGCGGTTGAACTTACTGAGCTGCCTTTGTCCCTCCTGGCGCGCCTCATCCAGATAATTTTCATACGCCATAAACTGGCGCTTAAACTGCCGCGTAAAGCCCGGATCGCGCCACACCTGGTTCCACTCCGTCAGGTAGTCCGTCAGCGGGGTGATGGACCACGGTTGACGTGGGCGGGTAGAGAAAGGTAGTACGTCCAGCACGTCGATGCCGCGCTGGGCCAGCGTCTCGCGCACCAGGCTGACGATATTCCCCACCGCCTCTTCGGGGTGCTTATCGGCGCGGCTGATGATAATAAGTTTGGGGATCTGCTTGTCCAGCGAGGCCAGAAACGCAATGTCATCTTCGGTGATGGTGCCCTTATCTGCCGGCACCAGCCAGATAATGAATTGGGCGCTGTTGAGCTGGCTGCGCGCTACGCTGGCGTCGGTGCGGGCGCTGCCTTCCTCGTCGGCCTTGCTGTAGCCGGGGGTGTCCAGCAACGCCAGATTCTCCCAGCCGAAGCCGCTGTGCGCCACCACCACCGATTTCAGCATCCGGCTCACCTGGCTGCCGTAGCGCTCAAGCTCCTCATGGGTGAGAGTGCGAAACTGACTGTGGCTCAGGGTAATCAGACGGTTGAACAGATTGATAGCTTTGACGTCCGGCGTTTCCTGCTCTCCCTGCACCAGATAGGTCGGCAGTGAGGTAGTGGGATCCACTTCGGTGACCAGACATTTGCGGTCGCCCACCAGAGCGTTAATCAGGGAGGATTTTCCGGCGCTGAAGCTTCCGCCAAGCCCAACCACCACTTTGCCGGAGAGCGCCGGATATTCACAAAACTCACGGAACCGCACCATTTCATGGCGCAAGGCGCGCAGAATATCCGTGAACATAGGCGGACTGCCACGACGTGCCAAAGCGGGCAGATCCTGCTCGATCAGATCCTCCAGCGCCCGCAGCAGGACTTCATCCTCTTTTGCCGCGCCGCCGGGACGGTCTTCACAGGCCTGGCAGAGCAGGGCGTAGCGGTCACGCAGCGTATTTTCGTCCAGATCAGCCATGATTGAACTCCTGTAAACGGGCCAGCATCTGCTTCAGAGCCGCGCTGTCCTGCTGCCAGGTTTGCTGGCGCTGCGCCTCGGCGACCTGCTCTTTCTGTAACTCGCGAGCCTTGAGATCCAGTGTCTGTCGTACTTTCGCCATCGCTTCATCCGCCGCGCGGGAAATGGACTGCATCACCTCATCAATGGTGTTGCTAAGACCGCGAGTGATGTCGGGTTCCGCGGTGGAACAGCAGGATGGGATCACGGTATTAATCACATGACGGCGAGCTTCTTCCTGCTGCTGACGCTGTATCAGTTCCCGGCTGCCGCGCTGGAATAAGCCCTCCAGCGCAGAGATAAGGATCGGCGCTACCACCTTGCCCAGCGGGATGCGGGTAATCAGGTTGATGGCCGCAGGCAGAATGTAAGAGAGAGTGCTTCTAATCAGGTCCGCGCTCGACTCACTGGCCTTAAAGCCATATGCATAGTGCGTGTCCTGTATTGGCAACCCTTCCGGTAGCTGCAGGTGTCCCAGCTCCCTCTGGATCACGGGCTTGAGATAGCGCTCAATTCCCTGCGACCAGGACATACGCAGGGCATGACCAATGGTGCCGCTCACGTCTTCACCGTTGAGTAACGCCCGGGTGAGCGTCTCAAGCTGGCTGTTCAACCGGCTGGCGAAATCATCCAGGATGGCGCGTCGGGTAACGTCGCGCTGCTCGTGCAGCCGGGCGGTGACGTGCTGAAGGTCCGCCTGCATGCGTTGATACTGCTCAGACAGCAGCTCGCGCTCGCTTTCGATCTCACTCAGCGTCTGGTTATGGCTTTGCGCCAGCTGCTCGATACGCGCCAGCAGATCCCGCACGCACTGCTGCACCGGCAGGCCAATGGCCCGGTGCCAGAAACGCTGCTGCAGTGGCAGCAGTACCGGCAGCGCCGCGGCCCATTCGGTGGCATTTTTTCGCTGTGTACGGCACACGGCGAGCAGCGGTTTACCGGTCAGAGCCTCAATCTGCTGACGAACGTGCGCAACCACCGCTTCAACGTCCTCCGGGGTTTTCTTATCGCATTTGGTAATGATCAGCATCATCGGCTTGTCATGAGCCGCCAGCTCCTCAACGATCTTCCGCAGGCTCTCTTTCAGAACGCCCTCATCGACGCTGACCACTACCGCGTAGGCAGCGCTGCGATCGAGATAGTTATCAATCGCCAGTGAATGCTGCGCAATGCCTGATTCCCAGCCGGGCATGTCCACCAGCGTCATGCCATCCAGCGCGGCGAGCGTGGCGCCGGGGAGGGTGATATCGACGACATTCTGCGGATCATGCTCGCCAAAGGCCTGCGCTTTTAACGCTTCGCGGCTTAGCGACAGCAGGGTTCCGTTTTTGCGGCGCAGGGTAATCGACTCCTGCGGAGCAAAACGTATTTCAGTCGGCAGGCTGGTTTCGGGATCGATGGCGACTGACAGCAGGTTATCCTGCAACAGCGTGTTAATGAGTGTCGATTTACCGGCGCTAAAGGCGCCGATCAGCGGCAGACGCACGGAGTAGGTACGTATATTTTCTTCAATCGTTTTTAGCTGTTCTGCGGAAAATTCGTATTGTTGCCAGTATGCGCGCAACGCGGGGAGTTGAGCGTCAATCAGGGCGGCTTCTGGCTGGGAGAGCATCATATCTTTCCTTTAATAATCAGCGTACATCATGTTATTAACGGCAGTTGCGCAGAAAAATTAAGGTTAATCGTATATTTATTGGGATCGTTGTTCCTGCCTTGGGTGGCAGCACACTCTACGCGACGTGACTGACACAGAATGTCACTGCAATAGCGAAGCGGGATAAACGCGGCATGATTTTTTGTCATTAAAGGAATGAATGAGATCAGTGAAGCTCGGAACGTGGAACTGGCCTATCTCTACCGGGCTTAAGGCAGATTTACTGCGCCCCCAGGCTGTTCTCTCCGCCTGCTGTTTTAACATTGTAAATTTTGTTAATCCGTCACGAATTATTGACCTGACGCATTAAACTGAGCAAAAAATAAACATAATCTGAAGGTGCAATTAAGCTGACAAGGGGGGAAAAAGCATGTCCGTTGACAGACTGAAACGCGATCTTCTTAACAAGATGATCAATGCCCGAATTGATCTCGCGGCCTATCTGCAGTTAAGGAAAGCGAAAGGGTATATGTCAGTCAGCGAAAGCGACCATCTGCGTGACAACTTCTTTGAACTTTGCACCTACATGCGAGAAAAAGCGCCTGAGCTGAGAGCGCATTGCAATGCCGACGAGCAAGCGATGCTCTATCGCGCCGCCGGATCGCTCACCACCGCAGGCGTCTGTATGATGACCGGCAACCACGATTGTCCGACGTTCATCGCCGTCAACGCAGAGAAGCTGGAAAACTGTCTGAACGATCTCACTCTCTGCATCCAGTATCTGAAATCACAGACACCGCTGATTCAGAGCTGATCCCGGGGGAGGCAACTCCCCCTTCTGGTTAAGCTTTTGTAAAAGTATCAACGCCCCTGCGCTGAGTGGCTAGTCTTATGCCATACGTCGAAAAGGAGTGCGTTATGCGTCGATCCTCGCTTATTTCCCTGCCATTGTTGCTAATATCCGCCTCGCTGTTTGCCGCGCCCGCCGAAGTGAAGGTGGCAGTGCTGCAAAATAAACTCGATCACCCCTGGGCGCTGGCGTTCCTGCCGCAAGATCAGGGCATGCTCATCACGCTGAAAGGCGGGCAGCTTAAACGCTGGCAGCCAGGCAAAGGCCTCTCCGATCCCATTGTCGGCGTACCTAAGGTCTGGGACAGCGGCCAGGGGGGATTACTTGACGTGGCGCTGGCACCCGATTTCGCGACGTCGCGCCGGGTCTGGCTGAGCTACGCCGAGGCGGGCGACGACGGGAAAGCGGGCACCGCGGTGGGGTATGGCCGTCTGAGCGACGATAACACCCGGCTGGAGGCCTTCAGGGTGGTCTTCCGACAGCAGCCTAAACTCTCTACCGGCAATCACTTTGGCGGCAGACTGGTGTTCGACGGCAAAGGCTACCTGTTTATTGGGCTGGGCGAGAATAACCAGCGCCCCACGGCCCAGGATCTGGATAAGTTACAGGGCAAAGTGGTACGCCTGACCGAAGACGGAGCAGTACCGGACGATAACCCCTTTGTGAAGACCAAAGAGGCGCGGCCGGAAATTTGGTCGTACGGTATCCGCAACCCGCAGGGGATGGCGATGAACCCGTGGAGCAACACCTTGTGGCTTAATGAGCACGGGCCGCGCGGCGGCGACGAAATCAATATCCCGGAAAGAGGCAAAAACTACGGCTGGCCGCTGGCGACGCATGGCATCAACTACAGCGGATTGCCCATCCCGGAAGCGAAAGGGGAAACGGTCGCAGGCACCGAGCCGCCGCTGTTTGTCTGGAAAAAGTCCCCGGCGCTCAGCGGGATGGCTTTCTATAACAGCGACGTCTTCCCGCAGTGGAAGAACAAACTCTTTATCGGTGCGCTGAAGGACAAAGATGTGATTGTGCTGAACGTCAGCGGCAATAGCGTCACCGAGGAGGGAAGGATCCTCGGCGACCGCAACCAGCGGGTGCGTGACGTGCGGGTCGGGCCGGATGGCTATCTGTACGTGTTGACCGATGAATCTGACGGGCAGCTGTTAAAAGTCAGCCCGTCCAGGGAGTAAATCAGGTAACCGGGATCATCACCACGCTGCGGTAGGCCGGACGTTCGCTCAGGTTCGCCAGCCAGCGTGCCAGATGCGGGCGCGGCGCCCACTCCAGGCCTACGTTGGTCAGGTTCCAGACAAAGGGGGCGACGGCGATATCACCCACGCCAAACTCGTCGCCCGAGAACCACGGCTGTGCCGCCAGCGCCTCGTCCATCATGGCGAACAGCGATTCGCAGGTCGCTTTGGCAGCGTCGATGGCCGCATAATCGCGCCTGGCTTCCGGGGTTCTGACCAGCCCCATCAAAATCACCCGGTGGGCCGGGGAGAGCGTCTGGTTAGCCCAGTCCATCCACTTTTCGCCGACGGCACGCTTCGCAGGCGCATCGATCCACAGACGGTTCTGGCCGTATTGCGCAGCGAGATAACGCACAATGGCGTTGGACTCCCACAGCGTAAGGTCGGTTTCGTCATCCCGCAGCAGGGGCACCAGGCCGTTGGGGTTCATGGCCAGATACTCGGCTTCTTTATTTACCCCGTGTTCCAGTCCCGCCATGATCTGCTTAAAGGGTAAATCCAGCTCTTCCAGCGTCCAGATGACCTTTTTAACGTTGGTTGAATTGTTCCTGCCCCACAAAGTAATCATAACAACCCCTTATAATTAAAGCCGATATCAGGATGAGATCCGTGTTGATGACTTTACATGGTGAGATAAACCAAACCAATACGCAACAGACGCGAAAAAAATCGATGCGGTCAAAGCGTATCGGGTTGTTATTGCATAAACTTTAAAAACTTTACGAGGTTTTGGTTTTTTTTAAGGCGTTAGTACGTTATTACTCATCGCTTCTTTTGACACGGTGGTATGACGTGATTTTTGGAATGGAAACTCGGGTGGCATTATGATGCGAAAAACTTTTTCTTTACGCGGTCTGGTCGCAGGTTCTGCGCTACTGGTCCTTTTTGCACCTTCGCTGTACGCAGCGGAACAGGCGGCACCAGAAGCTCCGCCGGTTGATGCGCGCGCCTGGATACTGATGGACTATGCCAGCGGCAAAGTGCTGGCAGAAGGCAATGCGGATGAAAAACTCGACCCAGCCAGCCTGACCAAAATCATGACCAGCTACGTGGTGGGGCAGGCGCTGAAGGCCGGTAAAATCAAGCTCACCGACATGGTTACCATCGGCAAAGACGCCTGGGCGACCGGCAACCCGGCGTTGCGTGGCTCCTCGGTCATGTTCCTCAAACCGGGGGATCAGGTGGCGGTTTCCGATCTGAACAAAGGTGTAATCATTCAGTCTGGGAATGATGCCTGTATCGCGCTGGCCGATTATGTGGCGGGCAGTCAGGATTCTTTCATCGGTTTGATGAATGGTTATGCGCAAAAATTAGGCCTCACCAACACCACCTTTAAGACCGTTCACGGGCTGGATGCGCCGGGCCAGTTCAGTACCGCCCGCGATATGGCGCTGCTGGGTAAGGCCCTGATTCATGATGTGCCGGAAGAGTACGCCATCCATAAAGAGAAAGAGTTTACCTTCAATAAGATCCGTCAGCCGAACCGCAACCGTCTGCTGTGGAGCAGCAACGTCAATGTGGATGGGATGAAAACCGGTACTACCGCCGGGGCGGGGTATAATCTCGTGGCTTCGGCAACCCAGGGCGATATGCGTTTGATCTCGGTGGTGCTGGGCACCAAAACCGACCGTATCCGCTTTAACGAGTCAGAAAAACTGCTGACCTGGGGCTTCCGCTTCTTCGAAACCGTTACTCCTATTAAGCCGGATGCCACCTTTGTCAGCCAGCGCGTCTGGTTTGGTGACAAGAGCGAGGTCAAGCTCGGTGCCGGTGAAAGCGGCTCGGTCACCATTCCGCGCGGCCAGCTGAAAAATCTCAAGGCCAGCTACACCCTGACGGAAAAGCAACTCACCGCACCGCTGAAAAAAGGCCAGGTGGTCGGCTCTATCGACTTCCAGCTGAACGGCAAATCAATTGAGCAGCGTCCGCTGATCGTAATGGAAGCGGTGGAAGAGGGCGGGTTCTTTGGTCGGATGTGGGATTACGTGCTGATGAAGTTCCACGACTGGTTTGGCGGCTGGTTTAATTAAGTCAAAGCCGGGTGGCGGCTTCGCCTGACCCGGCCTACGAACGACCCGGCATGCCCACACAAGCGTAGCGCTGCCGGGCAATAAACTGCACTCAGTACATCAGTTTAATCTGCTGCGCCTTCGCATACGTCACCAGCTCTTCATCCGGGCGGCAGTTGCTCACAATGGCGTCAAAGCGCGTCAGTTCCCCCATCCGCGCCGGGCGCACCTTCCCAATTTTGCTGTGATCCACCACCAGCACGTGATACTGCGCCATGTTCATCGCCCACTGTTTTACCGGCAGCTCATCCAGATTAAAACAGGTCGCCCCCTGGCGAACATGCACACCTGCCGCGGAGTAAAAGGCGATATCCGGGCACAGGTTGCTGAGGGTGTCCTGCAAATTGAGCGGTTTGAAAATGGCGTTGCTGGCATGGAACTCGCCGCCGCAGAGGATCACCCGGCACTCGGGCTTTTCCTGCAGGGCGAGAAACGTATTCAGGGAGTAGCAGACCCCGGTGAAGGGCAGGGCGTTATCAATGGCTTCGATGATCCACGGCGTCGTGGTGCCGCAATCAAAAAACAACGTCTGATGAGGCTGCACCAGCGAGGCGGCCAGGCGCGCCGCTTTGCGCTTCTCTTCGACCAGGCGGGTTTTTTGATCGCTCAGCAGATAGTGGCTGGCGCTACGAGGTTCGAGAACAATGTAGCCGCCGAGCAGCACGACTGGCCCGCTTTCACTGTTGAGGTCGCGACGGATAGTCATCTCCGAGACGCCCAGCAGTGCGGCGGCTTCTTTCAGATGCAGTTTATCGCTGCGCTTAAGCGCGGTAATCAGTTGAGCCAGCCGTTCGTCACGTCGTGTTTCCATAGGTCCTCAGAGCCATTAATAAACCCCCGTTACGTCGGGGGTTCAAGTTTAACTCGCGAGACCCAAATTAGTCACGTATCCAGCCTTTACGGATGGGCAGGGCAAAGCAGAACCGGTACAGCTGCGAGAGGCGTTGATAGAGGACGTCTCCGCACAGGTTCCACAGGATCTGTGCGCTCAGGCAGCCCAGCAGCCCGACCATCAATCCACCCAGCATATCCATCGGCCAGTGGACCCCCAGATAAACGCGGGACCAGGCGATGGCGCAGGCCACGACCATCAACACCATACCCGACCAGAGCCGGTGCCAGAGCAGGAATGCCAGGGCAAAGGTGAAAATGGCGGTACCGTGATCGCTCGGGAAGGAGTCATCGGCGGCGTGATGCAGGAAGTTATAGCCGACATGATCGACAAACGGACGGTCATGCGGGAACAGATGGCCCAGCAACCACGACGCCGCCAGGCTTATCACCAGCGCCATGGCGATTTTAATCACCAGCTGACGCTGGGCACCCACCTGCTTGCGCGGCCCCCACAGCCAGAGGATCGCAATCAGCGCCGGCATAATGCTGATCAGATCTTTCGCCACAAAGATGGCCAGTTTGATGCTCCACTCCGGTGATGCTGGCGTCGCATTAATCAGGTAAAACAGTCCGTAGTTCAGATTCTCTAACATACCCTTGTTACTCTTTTGCAAACCAGATGGAAATCAGGCCATAGGCCACCACCTGTGAAAACCACACCCACCAACCTGCCCACAGGTTATGAGAGAAGAAATGTGCGCCGCGCATCACCTGGCCATAGCCCATGACCAGCCCGAGTACGACACCCGTGGCCACCAGCGCCCAGGCCAGACGGGGACGTTCGCGCCAGAAAGCAAAAAACAATCCCATCACCATAAAACCGCTCGAGGCGTGGCCGCCCGGAAAACAGCGGCCAGGGCCACTGCCAGCAGGGGCTGCGTCAAACAGGGGATAGGACAACGCCTTGCCGCCGTACTCCACCAGATCCCAGGGGCAGCTGTGATGGCTGATCGCTTTCAGTAAACCCACCACCGCCGTACCCAGCGCCATCAGCAGCGCTGCGGTCACCAGCCGGGCATTACGCCGGAACGCGCCGTAAAGCAGCGTCACCGCCGCCACGGCAATGGTCGCGTATTTCGCCAGGCGATGATTGAGCAAATCCAGCAGCGCGTTGTGCTGCAGCGGGAAGTGCTGGCTCGCCGCGTCATACCAGTAGCCCGTTAACATCCTGTCCAGCGTTTCGTCCCGCGCCAGCCAGGTAAAAAGCCCGGCCAGAACCAGCAGCGCAAGGAGCTGGTAACCATAAAAACGAACCGGCATACGGTAAAGCGGTTTTGTCTTAGAAGTCTTTAACTTAGACAATTCTGAAGTGGAGGCGAGTTGTGTCATACTGAGAGCCAATGACTAAAAACGTCTAAGCATACGGTCGTTAACTTAAGGCAACCTTAAACGACGGCGATTTGTGCGTTATTTCTGTACAACTGCGTGAATCTGCTATCTCTGGCGCAGCCATTTCATTACACTTTGCGCGATTTTTTATCGGATATTGAGACCCCATGTTAAACCGTTCTTCTTCCCGCACGCGCCTGGGGCGTCAGGCGTTGCTGTTCCCGCTGTGTCTGGTGCTGTACGAATTCTCTACCTATATCGGCAACGATATGATCCAGCCGGGCATGCTGGCGGTGGTGGAGCAGTACAACGCCGGGATTGAGTGGGTTCCCACCTCCATGACCGCCTATCTGGCGGGGGGGATGTTTTTACAGTGGCTGCTCGGGCCGCTGTCGGATCGTATTGGCCGCCGCCCGGTGATGTTAACCGGGGTGGTGTGGTTTATCGTCACCTGCCTGGCGACCCTGCTGGCGCAAACCATCGAACAATTTATGGTGCTGCGTTTTTTACAGGGCATCAGCCTGTGCTTTATTGGCGCTGTCGGGTATGCCGCCATTCAGGAGTCTTTCGAGGAAGCGGTGTGCATTAAAATCACCGCCCTGATGGCTAACGTGGCGCTGATTGCGCCGCTGCTCGGCCCGCTGGTGGGGGCCGCCTGGGTGCATGTTGCGCCCTGGGAGGGGATGTTCGTACTCTTTGCGGCGCTGGCGGCGATCTCGTTTTACGGTCTGTACCGCGCCATGCCTGAAACCGCCACCCGCATCGGGGAGAAGCTCTCCCTGCAGGAATTGGGGCGCGACTATAAAGCGGTGCTGAAAAATGTTCGCTTTGTGGCGGGGGCGCTGGCAATTGGTTTTGTCTGCCTGCCGCTGCTGGCGTGGATTGCCCAGTCGCCGGTGATCATCATCAGTGGCGAAAAGCTCAGCAGCTACGAGTATGGCCTGCTACAGGTGCCTATTTTTGGCGCGCTGATTGTGGGCAACGTTGTGCTGGCCCGTCTGACGTCGCGCCGTACTGTGCGCTCGTTGATCATTATGGGCGGCTGGCCGATTGTGATTGGGCTGGTGGTTGCGGCGGTGGCGACGGTGGTCTCTTCCCATGCGTATCTGTGGATGACCGCCGGGCTGAGCATCTATGCGTTTGGTATTGGGCTGGCGAATGCCGGGCTGGTGCGCCTGACGCTGTTTGCCAGCGAGATAAGCAAAGGCACCGTATCGGCGGCGATGGGCATGTTGCAAATGCTGATCTTCACCGTTGGTATCGAAGTCAGCAAACACGCCTTCAGCAGCGGCGGCAACGGGCTGTTCAGCCTGTTCAACCTGGCGAACGGCGTATTGTGGCTGGCACTGATGTTTGTGTTCCTGAAAGACAAGCAGGTAGGCAGTTCATTACAGCCGGATTAAGCAAGCAGTCTGCTCGCCGTTTTACCGGATGGCGCTGCGTTTACCCGGCCTACGAAACCCGTAGGCCGGTGCAAGTAACGCGCCGCCGGGCTTAGCCCTGGTTGAACGGGGCTTCCCCTTTCAACACGCGGTCAATCACTTCCAGTACCCCTTCTTCGTTATTGTTCGGCGCTTCATAGCGGGCAACCGCTTTGATGTGATCCCGGGCATTCGCCATCGCAAAACTGAATCCGGACTGGGTCAGCATCTCCACGTCGTTGCCGCTGTCGCCAAAGGCGACCACTTCGCTGTTGTCGATGCCCCAGATCTCCTGCAGCAGACGCAGGCCATTGGCTTTGTGGATACCCGGCAGGATCAGGTCAATACTGCCGTGTCCGGTAGTGACCGGCACCATAATGTCGCTCAGCTTTTCGTGGATGATTGCCTGGATACGCGGGATATCGTCATCCGACACGTTCAGGCCAAATTTAAAGAAGATGTCGTTGAAGTTGTCGAATTTGTCCACCTTTTCCAGCCGGTGGTAATACTTCGCCGCAAGATCGTGGAAGGCTTCGCCATAATGCTTGAGGGTATAGGCGCTGCCTTTACCGCAGGCGATCACTTCGACTTCAGGAATGGTGCAGAGAAACTCCGCCACGGTGGCGAACTGGGCCTGCGTTAACTCGCCGTTGTAAACATCTTCTCCGGCATTCACTACCCAGCCGCCGTTTTCCGCGACAAAGGCGATCTCATCGGCGATCTCCGGGAAAAAGGAGATCAGCTGGTAGTACTGGTTCCCGCTGGCGACCACAAACCGTATGCCCTGTTCCTTCATCTGCGCGTACTGGCGCAGAAAACGCGCGCGATTGTACTGCTTCGCATCGTCCAGGAAGGTGCCATCCATATCAACCGCAATCAGTTTTACGCTCATTATCCATTCTCCATGACCGAGTTCGCCTGGGTCACCGGTTTGGCGACCGCCCGGGCGACCAGGGCGGCAATCATCACTAATCCTAATACCACCAGCATGGCGCTACGTAAGCCGTAGTGCTCGCCGAGGAAGCCCAGCAGCGGTGGTCCCACCAGGAAGGCAAGATAGCCGGTGGTGGCGACCACGCTGACGCGGGTTGGCGCATCCGGGCCGGTGTCGCTGGCCGCGGAGATAGTCAGCGGGAAACCGAGCGAGGCACCCAGCCCCCACAGCACCACCGATACGCCAGCCACCCAATCGACATCGACAAAAATAATCAACGCAATGCCCAGACCACCCAGCAGGGCGCTGGCGCGAACCACCGTCACGCGGCTGTAGCGGTCAATAAACCAGCCGCCGGTAAAGCGACCGACGGTCATCCCCAGCGTGAACCCGGCGTAAATCAGCGAGCCGGAGGTCGGGCTGAATCCGTGGCCATCCACCATCAGCAGCGGCAGCCAGTCATTCGCAGAGCCTTCGGCAAAGGCCATCGCCAGCACCACCACGCCAATCAGCATCAGCTGCATATCACGATAAAACGGCAGCCCTTTCTCACCCGATTTGGCTTCACCTGCGGGGTTCTTGCCGTTGCCATCCGGGATGGCGGTGATCCCCAGCAGAACCGGGGCGATACAGACCAGCGCGGCCAGTAAGGTATGGGTCGTGGCGGCGATACCGGAGGCGGTGAGTGCCATGCCGATACCGGCGCCTGCCAGCGTGCCGAGGCTGTAAAACCCGTGCATCATCGGCAGCACGGTTTTGTTCATCTCCTGCTCGATAGCGGCGCCTTCCACGTTGATCGCCACCTCTGCCGCGCCAAAACTGCCGCCAAACACGGTCAATCCGAGGGCAAAGGCCAGCGGGGAGGCGAACCACAGCGCAGCGCTGAGCATCATCATACCCACAATCGCGCAGCACATCGTGGCGCGGATCACTTTCCGCGTGCCGAAGCGCTTAACTAACCAGGCGGAACAGAGAATGCCACTCATTGACCCTATCGACAGACCAAATAACACGATGCCCATTTCCGCCGTCGAGACCGACAAAATGTCGCGGATGGCGGGGGTACGCGTGGCCCAGGAGGCCATTAACAGGCCGGGGATAAAGAAGAACATAAACAGCGCCCACAGGCGGCGTTGCAGCGTTTTGCGCGGTGAGATGACGGTCATGGTTTCTGTACCAGAAGGACAACATAGAAGACAACACTAGCAAGTTTGTGTACATTTGTACATAAATGCGCTGAGGTAAAAATGAACAGACGACCCAACGATCCGAAACGGCGGGAACGGATATTGCAGGCTACCCTGGACACCATCGCTGAACATGGTCTGAACGCCGTCACGCATCGCAAAATTGCCAGCTGCGCCGGGGTGCCGCTGGGGTCGATGACCTACTATTTTTCCGGTATGGATGCACTGCTTGAGGAGGCCTTCACCTGGTTTACGCAGCAGATGTCGGTGCAGTACCGCGAGTTCTTTGCCGGTGTGACCGGTCCGGAAATGGCCTGCGAATCCATTACCACCCTGATTTACAGCTCCCAGGTCACCACGCCGCACAATATGGAGCTGATGTACCAGCTTTATGCGTTTATGAACCGCAGCCCCTCGTTAAAAACCGTGATGCAGGACTGGATGAAAACCAGCCAGACGACGCTGGAGCAGTGGTTTGATCCGGTCACCGCCCGCGGGCTGGATGCGTTTATCGAAGGGATGACGCTGCATTTTGTCACCGACAGACAGCCGCTTTCGCGGGAGGCATTAGGGGCGATGGTGAGGCGAATTGCGGGAATCTAACCTCAACAAACAGGCCAGCTTGCGCTGGCCTTTATGCGCTGTTTTGATGGATGTATTCCCGGCCGGGGATCACTTTTCGCGCGTGACATACCCGAAATCAAATCCCTGCAGCACATGTTCACGTAAATACTGATTGATCGGGTAGCTGTAGCTTTGTCCGATACTGACGGCATGCATCACACGCAATACCGCTCCCCCGCTCAGCGGTAGAGGTTCATCGGTAATAGTAATTTTCGCGCCCGCCAGCCCATCTTTCAGATTTTTATAGGCCACTGATTCAGTGATGCTGTTATTGATAAGACTGAACGTGACCACCAGAACGGCAATTAACGCGACAGGGAAGGCCAGGGGATGGCGATTCAGGAACCGCACCGGGCGCGAGGGACGGCGGGTTAATAGCGTCGCCGTCAGGGGAAGAAGGACTAAATAGAGCAGTTTTGCCAGGTGCGTAAGCGCACCCACCAGAGAGAAAATTAACGCAATGGGCGGCACAATAACGGCACGCGCGGCATCTTCACCCAGCTTTTCATTACTCCCTCCCGCGCTATAGCTTGATACCGCCGCGCGCAGTTCAGGCAATTGTTGCTTCACCGCCTCGTTAAGATGTGGCGTGTGAAGCTCAAGGGCAAACTGCTTCAGCTTATCGTTCAGCGGATACTCTTCACGAACAAGCGTATTCGCCGGGAGACGCAGTTTTTCGCGTAACTCTTTCTGAATCACCTCCAGGCGAAAAAAGACGCCCCAGTCCAGCCGCTTAGGGAGGGTGACCCCTTTGTAGACCACGGTCCGCTGGGCGAGATATTTCTGCCTGGCGGCTTTCGCCACTGCGGCATTAAACCCGGTGCGATCTGACGGTGACCAGTCATTGGTGACAGGGACGCCCTGGCCGCGAACCTGTTTTCTTACGGTGGCGTAATAACGGCGTGGGACGTTCCAGGTTTTCAGGCGTTTCGCTTCTAAGGAGCGCTCATACCTTTGCCAGGCCCGGGCCTGCTCAAGTCGCACCGTTTCGCTGATATCCATCTCATCGTTGTAATAGGCAACAAATTGTTTATGCACCTCGCCGCGAGCCTGAAGCCAGAGCTCGTAGTAGCCGCGAACGCCGCCTTCCCGGGCACTGATATTGTCGCGTAAGTTCTGTTCCGCATCGCGTTCCAGTAATTTACGGTAGCGATCGGACGAACTGAGCAGAACCGGTAAGGTTGCCAGAAACGCTTTCCCGGAGGGGCTGGTCCAGGTTTGCGCCTGTCCGCCGCCGCTATCCAGCGGGATGCCTTCCAGCGTCTGCTGTCCTTCAATTAAAGCGTGCTGATAGAGCTGCGCCAGCAGGGACATCTGACGGAACTCACCCGTGCTCTTCGTCACCTGGCGTTCAATCACCCATTCGACCGCATGCCAGGTTACTGTGCCGGTGATCAGGCAGATCAACAGCACCAGCGCGGTGCTGGCTTTCGCCGTCAGCCAGACGCCTTTTTTCTTTAGCCGGACAAGACCCATCAGCGAGAACTGTAACGCCAGCAGCGCCGCCGCGATGGCGGTTAATGTCCGTCCGTAGCGCTCCATGTTGTGAACTTCATCGGCGGTCGAGACGCTGCCGACCAGGTCCAGCAGGCGGGAGTTGAAGGCCAGTTCACAAATGAGATAGGTGAGGGTGATGCCCGTCACCAGCCAGTTTTGCCAGGCGGGGAGAACCGAACGCTTGATCCCGTCCTGCGGCCAGTGTTTTTCCTGAACCTGAGCGGTCATGATTTAAGCTCCAGGCTGGTCTGACGGGTCTTCGTCGGGGCATAGATCTCGGTGGGCACGGAATTGTTCAACTCCGGCTGGGCAACTTTAGGCGGCAGTGGTTCCACCGTTTTGGTCGGTGTGCGTTTAACCGGCTTCGTCACAGGCTGCGCTTTGGTTTTACGGGACGTTCTCACGTTATCGTTACTGTTGCTGACGACCGTTTTTTGCTTCTGAACAGGGAAGCGACGGTGGTAAACCTCGCCATGCTGCCAGTTGAACTGCTCAACGCGATTGCCGGTGGTGAAATTCAGTTGCAGCTTGTCCGCGCTGGCGTTGATCTCTGGCCCTGTATCGCACACGCCGGTGAAGGCCCACTCCTGGGATCGCGTATTTTGCAGATCGACCAGGCGATACTGTGCCGGGCAGGATGGCGTTGCCACTTTCAGCAGCAGTAACGTATGTCCTTCGATGTGATACTGGTTGATGATCCTCGCCCAGCTGATGCCCTCCAGCGGGCGCTCAATCATCAGATTGCTCCACTTCAGGCTATAACGACCATTCAGCTCTCTTAATGCTCCTGTTGAGCCATCCGCCAGCGTGAACTGTCCGACTTCGTTCCCCAGTACGCTCGCCAGATCGGTATTAAACAGAATTTTGCCTTTTTTATCGTAACGAACAGAGCAGCCACTTAATCCAAGAATTAACGCCAGAACCAGTAAGCTACGCAGGATTAAATTGTGTCGGGTGATACTCATCTGTTAATTCCGTTTTTGTTCGTTATTTTTTCAAGGCGCAATGTTATCAATGGAGCCATTGATAATTGATGAGGAGGATTTTCGCGGTCGCTTATAAATTTGACTTAAGTTCTGGCAAGTCACGAAAACGTATTCTGATGGAGGAAAAATTTATGTTGCCACTGCTCTCGAGAAAGCGTGATGCTCATCCATGAGAAAAACCTCAAAAAATTTAACATGTTGACATGATCAGTCAATCTCCATTTCTGGTAGTTCTTTGGAGCGGGATACAGCAGAGCAGGCGGCGAAAAACCACAGGGATTAAATTTTTCCGCTGCGATGATATATATTCCTCCAGAAGCCGTTTTTAACCGAAAATGATCTACGCTTATATCTGCCTTTTATTTTTAAGCCTTACAGCGATCTTCCGCTGTTATACACACTTCCAGCGCGTCATATCTCCCCATGTTAAGCAGGGGCCAGGGGGCCATGGTTTTTACCCGGGTATAATTGACAGGATGTGGCCTTACGCCTACGTTGCTATTTTTACCCGGATAAAAAAAGGAAGCGGCATGGCGAACATTACCCTTACCGCCTTCTGGCGGCACAAACAGATCGCCCAGGGTACGCTGAGCGAACTGATCCAGCAGATTCAATCGGCAAAACTCGGCCATGAAACCGTTTTCATTTTTAACGATCGCAGCGGCAAGCGTCTCGATATTCACCTTCACGGCGATATTGCCAGCACGCTGGCGGTATACCCGGAGCTGGCTGAAAGCAGCGTCGTCAGAAGCCGGGGCAGGCCAAAGCTCGGCGTCCTTGCTAAAGAGGTCACATTACTGCCACGCCACTGGGAGTGGCTGGCCACCCAGCCCGGCGGAGCGTCTGCCACCTTGCGCAGGCTTGTCGATCAGGCCAGAAAATCCAGCGTAGCGGCGGATAACAAGCGCCAGCGCCACGATCGCGCCTACCACTTTATGTACGAAATCGCAGGAGATTTGCCTGACTACGAGGCCAGCCTGCGCGCGCTTTTCGCTGATGACGAGGCGGCGTTTACCACGTGTATCAGGCACTGGCCGCAGGATATTCGCCACTACGCACTCCGGCTGGCGTTTGGCAAAGAATGAGGATAGCCCGGGGAGAGGCACAGCCGGGCGACTCAAAATCTCTACAAATGTAAATTTTTGTGCAATTTACTCTTCAAAATAAATTTTAATCTATTGATTTTTTTGACTGAAAAATCAAAATATCGTTTCCACTGTTCCGCCGGACAACAAAACGCACAAGGATACGCTACGCTTTGTAAATCATCCTGCGGCAAGCGTTTTTACCCCTTCTGCGGACGTCGCCACCATAATACCGGGGAAGCCCCTATGACCCTTAGTCATGAAGATGATGTCAAAATGCTGCTGTCTGCGTTTGAACGACGTCTGGAACAACTCTTGCCCGAGGGCGAGCAGGAAGGCCAGGTCTATGCGGCCATGCGCGAAGCAACGCTTGTCGCCGGCAAGCGAATGCGCCCTCTGTTGCTGCTGCTGGCCGCGACGGATATGGGCTATAAAACCGAGCAGACAGGCCTGCTGGACCTTGCCTGCGCCATTGAGATGGTCCATGTCGCCTCCCTGATTCTGGATGACATGCCCTGCATGGACAATGCCACCCTCAGACGTGGACGTCCTACCGTTCACTATCAGTACGGCGAAAACGTCGCGATACTGGCGGCGGTGGCGTTGCTGAGTCATGCGTTTTGCGTTATCTCACGCGCGCCTGCGCTTACGCCTGAGGCAAAAGCGCGGGCGATTGCTGAGCTGTCGGCATCGGTGGGGCATATGGGGCTGGTGCAGGGGCAATTTCGCGATCTGAACGAGTCCCGGCAGAGCCGGAATGCGGATGAGATCCTGCTGACCAACGAGCTGAAAACCAGCAGCCTGTTCAACGCCACCCTGCAACTGGCGGCCATTGCCGCTGATGCGCCGCCTCAGGTCAGTGAACGTCTGCGCTTTTTCGCCCGCGATCTGGGCCAGGCCTTCCAGCTGATTGATGACCTGACGGACGGCTCCAGTGCCACCGGTAAAGATCCGCATCAGGACAAAGATAAATCGACGCTGGTCGCGGTGCTGGGGGCAGAAAGCGTCTTCCTGCGGCTGCGCGAACACGTGCGAAGCGCCGATCAGCATATTGCCAGCGCCTGCCAGCCGGGAAATACCGCCCGGTACTATGTTCACGTCTGGTTTGAAAAACAGCTGACGCTTATCAGTCAGAGCCTGTCGTTATCCCTGTCGGAGTGTCAATGAGCAGCCTGTCGCAACGTAAAAGCGATCATCTCGATATCGTACTGAACAGCGCACCCGGCGCAAAAAAGTGTACCAACGGCTTTGAAAAATGGCGCTTCGGGCACTGTGCTCTGCCCGAACTGCATCTGGATGATATTGACCTCTCGACCTCGCTGTTTGGCCGGACCCTTAACGCGCCGCTGCTGATCAGCTCGATGACCGGCGGCACCCGCCGGGCGAGCCAGATCAATCAACATCTGGCCCTTGCCGCGCAGGCGCTGGGGCTGGCAATGGGGGTTGGCTCCCAGCGTGTGGCGCTGGAGAGCGAGGTAAATTATGGCCTGACGCGCGAGCTGCGTTCCTTTGCCCCGGACGTTGTGCTGATGGCCAACCTCGGTGCGGCGCAGATTGCGGGCCGACAGGGGATCGACTACGCCAGACGTGCGGTAGAGACCCTTGCGGCAGATGCGCTGATTATCCACCTCAACCCGCTTCAGGAGGCGCTGCAGCACGGCGGCGATCGCAACTGGTGCGGGGTGATCGACGCTATTCATCACACCGTTGAGGCGCTGCATGTGCCGGTGGTGATAAAAGAGGTGGGCAACGGGCTTTCGGTTCCGGTTGCCCGCGAGCTGGCCGCGGCGGGCGTGGCGATGCTGGATGTCGCCGGTGCTGGCGGCACCAGTTGGGCGGCGGTAGAGGGCGAACGCGCCGTCACCGCGCACGACCGGGCGGTGGCCATGGCGTTTGCCGACTGGGGCATCCCCACCGCAACGGCATTACAGGATTTGCATCTGGCCCTGCCCGACATGCCGCTGGTGGCCTCGGGCGGGATCGCCAACGGTATTGAGGTGGCAAAAGCCATCCGCTTAGGCGCTAGCGTGGTGGGGCAAGCGGCCGGGGTGCTGCAGAGCGCGTTGGTCTCCAGCGAGGCGGTTATTGATCATTTCCAGGTAATCATCGCCCAGCTGCGCGTCGCCTGTTTCTGCACCGGGAGTGCAAACCTGGCGCAGCTGCGTCAGGCCCCGCTGGTGGCACAAACCTGATGGCACACGCGTGGGACATCATCTTAGTGGGCGGTGGGCTGGCGAACGGGCTGATCGCGTTGCGGCTGCGACAACAGCGCCCGGCGCTGCGCGTGCTGCTGCTCGAGGCCGACAGCCAGCCGGGCGGTAACCACACCTGGTCCTTTCATGAGGGCGACATTACCCCCGATCAGCACCGGTGGATTGCCCCCCTGGTGGCGCATCGCTGGCAGGGATACGACGTCCGCTTTCCCCGCCTGAACCGAACCCTTGCCGGTGAATATCTCAGCATCACTTCGGCGCGTTTTGCCGCCGTGCTGACGGAGACCCTGGGCGAGAGCCTGCAAACCGACGCCGCGGTCACTGATATCACCCCTGAGACGGTGACCCTCGCCGACGGCACGCGGCTCCGGGCCAGTGCGGTCATTGATGGCCGGGGCTATACGCCGGACAAATACCTCAACACCGGTAGCCAGTCATTCCTCGGCCAACAGTGGCGTCTGCGCCAGCCGCACGGCCTGACCCGGCCGATACTGATGGACGCCACGGTCAATCAGCAGGGCGGGTATCGTTTTGTCTATACCCTGCCGATTTCCGCAACCGAACTGCTGATTGAAGATACCCACTACATTGACGCCGCCCGGCTGCATCTGAGCGCCGCGCGGCAAAATATCGCTGATTATGCCCGCCAGCAGGGCTGGTACCTGGAGAGCCTGGTTCGCGAAGAGCAGGGCCATCTGCCGATTATGCTGGCGGGGGATTTCCCGGCTTACTGGCAGGCGCGGGATAAGCAGCCGTGCAGCGGCCTGCGTGCCGGGCTGTTTCATGCCACCACCGGCTATTCGTTGCCGCACGCGGTGGCGCTGGCCGATGCCATTGCCGGTAGCGCGGAGTTCAGCGCGGCCGCAGTTTTTTCCGTTATACATCGTTATGCCCTGCACCAGTGGCACGCGCAGCGTTTTTTCCGCACCCTGAACCGGATGCTCTTTCTGGCAGGGGATGCCGATAAACGCTGGCAGGTCATGCAGCGTTTTTACTCTCTTAACGAAGGGCTGATTGCCCGCTTTTACGCCGGGCAACTGAACCTGGCCGATAAAGCGCGGATCCTGGCAGGTAAGCCCCCGGTTCCCGTCGGCGAAGCGATGCTCGCCATACTGAAACTCACTCCCCGGATGCGAGCGTTTCACCATGAATAAAACAGTGATTATTGGTGCCGGTTTTGGCGGATTAGCGCTGGCCATTCGGCTGCAGGCGCAGGGTATTGCCACACTTCTGCTGGAGCAGCGGGATAAGCCCGGCGGTCGCGCTTACGTTTATCACGATAAAGGGTTCACCTTTGACGCCGGACCGACGGTGATAACCGATCCCACCGCCATCGAAGAGCTCTTTACCCTGGCCGGCAAACGCATGGCGGACTATGTTGATCTGCTGCCGGTCACCCCTTTCTACCGCCTGTGCTGGGAGACCGGCGAGGTGTTTGATTACGACAATGTGCAGACCCGGCTGGAAGAGCAGATAAGACGGTTCAACCCCCGCGACGTGGAGGGTTACCGCAAGTTTCACGCCTACTCGCGGGAGGTGTTTAACGAGGGGTATCTCAAGCTCGGCACGGTGCCGTTCCTCTCTTTCCGCGATATGCTCCGCGCCGGGCCGCAGCTTACCCGTTTGCAGGCCTGGCGCAGCGTCTACAGCATGGTCTCGCGCTTTATCGAGAATGAACAACTGCGCCAGGCGTTCTCTTTTCATTCGCTGCTGGTGGGCGGTAATCCGTTTGCCACCTCGTCCATCTATACCCTGATCCACGCCCTGGAGCGTGAGTGGGGCGTCTGGTTTGCCCGCGGCGGCACCGGGGCGTTGGTACAGGGGCTGGTGAAGCTCTATCAGGATCTGGGCGGCGAGGTGCAGCTGAATGCGGAGGTGACCCGGCTGGTGGCCGAGGGTGAACATATTCGCGCCGTGGAGCTGAAAGATGGCCAGGTCATCCCGGTCGCGGCGGTGGCCTCCAACGCCGACGTGGTGCATACCTATGAAAAACTGTTGGGACACCATCCGGTAGGCGCCTCTCGTGCGGCATCGCTCAAGCGTAAACGGATGAGTAATTCCTTGTTTGTGCTCTATTTTGGCCTGAACAAGCAGCACGATCTTGCGCACCACACCGTCTGTTTCGGGCCGCGGTACAAAGAGTTGATCGACGATATTTTTAATAAAAATGCGCTGGCGGAGGATTTTTCGCTCTATCTTCACGCCCCCTGCGTTACCGATCCCTCGCTGGCACCGCCGGGCTGCGGCAGTTATTACGTGTTGGCGCCGGTGCCCCACCTGGGCACCGCAGATCTCGACTGGACGGTGGAAGGGCCGCGCCTGCGGGACAGGATTTTTGCCTATCTGGAAGCCCATTACATGCCGGGGCTGCGCAGCCAGCTGGTAACCCACCGCATGTTCACTCCCTTCGATTTTCGCGATCAGCTGGGCGCGCATCTGGGGTCGGCTTTTTCTGTCGAACCGATCCTGCGCCAGAGCGCCTGGTTCCGACCGCACAATCGCGACAGCCGAATCCCCAACCTTTACCTGGTCGGGGCGGGTACCCATCCGGGGGCCGGTATTCCCGGCGTGATTGGATCGGCAAAAGCGACGGCAGGGCTGATGCTGGAGGCGCTTTCCCGATGAATACGACCCTGATGGATCATGCCACCGGCACCATGGCTGTGGGTTCGAAAAGCTTTGCCACTGCGGCGAAGCTCTTCGAACCGGCGACCCGACGTAGCGTGCTGATGCTCTACGCCTGGTGCCGTTACTGCGACGACGTAATCGACGGCCAGGAGCTGGGGTTTAACGCCACTCCCGTGGATAGCGCTCAGGCAGAGTTACGCCTGGAGATGCTTAAAAAGCAGACCCTGCGCGCCTGGGAAGGGTGCGAGATGCACGAGCCCGCCTTTGCCGCCTTTCAGGAGGTGGCGCTGGGCCACAATATCCCGCTCCAGCTGGCTTACGATCACCTTGATGGCTTTGCCATGGACGTACGCGAGACGCATTACGAGACGTTCGATGACACCCTGCAATACTGCTACCGCGTGGCGGGCGTGGTGGGGTTAATGATGGCCCGGGTGATGGGCGTGCGCGATGAAGCTGTGCTCGATCGTGCCTGTGATTTAGGCCTGGCGTTTCAACTGACCAATATCGCCAGAGATATTGTCGAGGATGCCCGGGTTGGCCGCTGTTACCTGCCCGCCCAATGGCTGGCCGAGGCGGATATCCCCCCGGAGGCGATAGCGCAACCCAAAATGCGCGCCCCCCTCGCGGATATTGCCCAGCGGCTGGTGGCAGAAGCCGAGCCTTACTATGCCTCTGCCCGGCAAGGGCTGGCGGGGCTGCCGCTGCGATCCGCCTGGGCCATCGCCTCGGCGCACGGGGTATATCGTGAGATTGGCGTGAAGGTGAGCGCGGCAGGGTCCCGCGCCTGGGATAAACGGCAGGGGACCAGCGCGGTTGAAAAGTCGGGATTACTGCTGAAAGGCGCCGGGCAGGCGCTCACTTCTCGTTTTGCGACACAGACGCCGCGTCCGGCCGGGCTCTGGCAGCGTCCGCGCTAGTCGCGCGACGCGCCTTGCGCTGGCGTAACGTGGCCTGCAATTTTTCAACGGGCGGCGCATACAGGAAACCAAAGGAGACGCAGTCTTCTTTGCCCCGGACGGCGTGGTGCAGGCGGTGCGCCAGATAAAGGCGCTTGAGATAACCCCGGCGCGGGATATAGCGAAACGGCCAGCGCTGATGCACCAGGCCATCATGCACCATAAAATAGAGCGCGCCGTAAAGCGTCATTCCCGCTCCAATCCACTGCAGCGGCCACACCCCCCAGGTGCCCAGAGCAATCAGCACAATCGCCAGCACAGCGAACACCACCGCGTAAAGGTCGTTTACCTCAAACCAGCTGGTGCGCGGCTCATGATGCGATTCATGCCACCCCCAACCCCAGCCGTGCATAATGTACTTATGCGCAAGGGCCGCGACTAACTCCATGGCGGCAACGGTTAAAAGCACGATCAATGTGTTGTACAACGCGAGCATTGTTGCTCCTTTGGCTCGGGGAGGGATGGGGTTTCAGGTATTAAGCGTAACACTTAAATGGGAGAAGGGTGGCGTGCGCAGCGGCTGTCTTCATAACTGTTTCATTTTACTTGCGTAGCTTGCTCTATAATCTCTGCAACTTTACTTCTGCTAAATCCTGTTTCATCTGCGATCTCCATTATTTTGGCTTCCTTCATTGCCTTACTACGCATGGCTGAAAGGGTTGGCTTAAAAGGATGGTTGTTTCCTTGAATATTTAATGGCAGTGAGATACTGCCAATAAGAATTTCTTCAAGTAACCAGGGTTCTTCATGTGCGACCCAGTAAACTTTTGCATTCTCTTCCATCCACTGGTCAAGCCATTGCTCACCTAAATGGGTAAACGTCGTTCTTTTTCCTGAACCAACCCGGCGGAGCGGATAATTGCTTTCCAGTGCAAGTAAAACCCCTAGCGAACGTCTGAGTGTCGAGCCTTCTGCGTTGCCGCTGTAATGCGTTTTAATGCGTGTTTTAAGGTTAGCGCGACTGTTGGGTTTTCCCTTTTTATCAGGTGAGATACCGACATAGAGCAATGTGTACCCATCCTGAGTGAGGCAATCTTCCGTCGGTACGCCTGGAGGGATTTCTTTGAACCACCAGAAATAGACACCGTTGATTGCAGGAACAGGTGTTGGTTGGCTCATGACTTCTGTTCTGCTGAATGTTTTGTCAGGATAAAAATTAAACACTGAGATTCTCCGCGCTGATTGATTCCTGGTATTTTAAGGGATCGTTGGCTGTGATGAGTTGATTTACGTAGTGGCTAATATGAGTTTAAGAGTAACAACGCAGCAGGTGGATACCTGGAAGAAACGTATTCAGAGGGATGGTTTGAAAGGTTCTACTTACTTTTGCCATCAGGGCGGGGCCGTTTGGGTTTCCGCATCAGCCGATCATCAGGCTATCTGTCAGAAAGTTTTAGGAAGGGATTCAGGAACAAGTTCTTTATCGAGTTATTTGCGCTGGGATGATGTTGGCGCTGTTGCTTTGGTTGAATTGTTGCACGCGATTGAAACGGCTTAAGGTGAAGATTTTGCTGCCAGTTTAAAGCATTGTCGCCACTTTGTAGCCAACAAGGGAAAGCGGTGGTGTAAGTGTTTCATTCGATGGGTGGTAAAATTCAGGCAACAAAAAACCCATCAACCTTGAACCAAAACGGCGGGGTTGATGGGCTCCACAAATTGGGGACATCAAAGAAAAGCAGTGGCAATAGTTATGACTGACATCTGACAGAAAAGTTCTGCACTTAGCGAAATTTTTTCGCCGTTGCGCAAATTTCTCCCTTACCCCAGCCCCGGCCAGATGATGATGATCAAGGTCCCCGCCAGGGTTAACAGCACGTTAGCGATGGCATAGGTGCCGGCATAGCCCAGCGCCGGGATGTTGCTGCGTGCGGTATCGCTGATGATTTCCATCGCAGGGGCACAGGTACGCGCCCCCATCATCGCGCCAAACAGCATGGCGCGGTTCATGCGCAGCACGTAGGCACCGAAGAGGAAACAGATCACCACCGGTACCAGGCTGACGATCAACCCGGCCACCAGCATCTGCCAGCCCACCGCGCCCAGGCTGTGACCAATGCCGCTGCCCGCGCTTAAACCGACGCCCGCCATGAACACCATCAGGCCAAACTCTTTCACCATGTTCAGCGCGCCCTGAGGGATGTAGCCGAAGGTGGGGTGGTTGGCTCGCAGGAAGCCGAGCATGATCCCGGCGAACAGCAGGCCCGCCGCGTTACCAATGCCGAAGCTAAAGTTGCTGAACTGGAAGGTGATCATCCCAATCATCAGGCCAACGATAAAGAAGGCGCAGAACGCCAGCAGATCGGTCACCTGGCTGTGAATGGAGATAAAGCCGATGCGGTCAGCGACGGTTTTCACGCGGCGCGTGTCGCCGCTCACCTGCAACACATCGCCCTTGTTCAGCACGATGTTGTCATCGATTGGCATCTCAATCTGGCTGCGGATCACCCGGTTGAGGAAGCAACCGTGGTCGGTCAGCTTGAGCTGTGCCAGACGGCGGCCAACGGCATTGTGGTTTTTGACCACAATCTCTTCGGTGACGATGCGCATGTCGAGCAGGTCGCGGTCGAACACCTCTTTGCCGTTGCGGAAGCTCGGATCGAGACGGGCGTGCGCATCCGGGTAACCCACCAACGCGATGTCATCGCCCATCTGCAGCACCGCATCGCCGTCCGGGTTGGCCAGAATGCCGTTACGGCGAATACGTTCGATATAGCAGCCCGTCTGGCGATAGATGCCCAGCTCACGCAGATTTTTACCGTCGGCCCAGGCCACCAGCTCCGGGCCGACACGGTAGGCGCGGATCACCGGAAGATAAACTTTGCGTTTGATGTCAGTGTCCAGACCGCGCTCGCGGGCGATTTGCTGGGCGCTGGTCTGCAGATCCTGATGCTGTAATTTCGGTAAATAGCGCGCGCCCACAATCAGGCTCACCAGACCGATCAGATAGGTCAGGGCATAGCCAAGGCTCAGGTGATCCAGCGCCAGTGACAGTTGGGCGTTATCCAGCCCAAGATGGCGCAGCGTATCCCCGGCACCGACCAGCACCGGCGTGGAGGTCATCGACCCGGCCAGCATGCCCGCCGTCAGGCCAATATCCCAGCCAAAGAGCTTGCCTAAACCCAGCGCGATTAACAGGGCACTGCCTACCATCACCAGCGCCAGCATCAGGTAATTTTTACCGTCGCGGAAGAAAATAGAAAAAAAGTTGGGACCAGCTTCGACGCCGACACAAAAAATAAACAGCATAAAGCCCAGATTCAGGGCATCGGTGTTAATACTGAAATGCTGCTGGCCTAATAATAATGAAACGACTAAAACGCCAATAGAATTACCGAGTTGGATTGACCCAAGACGTAATTTCCCCAGGCAAAGACCTAAAGCCAGTACCACAAATAATAACAGGATGTAATTCCCATTTAACAATTCTGCGACGTTTATGTTCACGGAGGATAACTTTTCGTTTACCAGTAAGTGGTTGAAGGGGTGGGATATTTAGGCTACTGTTTGCGCTGTAATAACAGGAGTTAAGACACTCCTGATCGCATATCATAATATATCCCACAAAGTAATATCAAACTATTAGTGAATTTTTAACAGATATCACCCAATGATAGCAGTGACGTTAAGACCCGGTGATTTTGGCAAGGAAGGCCGGGTGACTCAACTAATTGGCGTCCATCGGACGGAAAAGTATTTGCCCGCAATGGCAGGGGGATAGATTGAATATTAAACGTAACTGGTTTGGCGTGGCTTGCTGCTTTTTACTGTTTACCGCAGTTTGCATCTGTCTGATGTACCAGGTGAGGGGGGCGTTTATTTCTTCGGGGTATCCTGGTCTGGGGCTACTTTTCTTCATCTTACCCGGTATCGCTGCCGGCTTCTTCTCCCGTGGTGGCGAGGTGATCAGGCCGCTGATGGGGGCGATACTCGCCGCGCCGGTCTGCCTGGTGGTGATGCGGATGATCTTTATTTCGTCACGCAGCATTCTGCAGGAACTGGCCTGGCTGCTGAGCGGCGTTTTCTGGTGTGCGTTAGGAGCGTTGTTCTTTCTGTTTGTGCGCCGGGCGCTGAAGCACCGCCGCGTGAGAGTAAAAACGCCCTCAGAGTGAGGGCGTGAAAGGCTTACTGGGCAGCGAACAGGCCCAGGTGCTCTTTGGCATAGGCTTCAAAATCGGTAAAGCCGCCGATGTGGGTCTGGTCGAGGAAGATCTGCGGAACAGTTTCAACCGGCTTACCTACGGTCTGTTCCAGATCGGCTTTAGAGATACCTTCTGCGTGAATGTCCACGTAGCGGTAGTTAAAATCTTCACGCTCAGCGGTCAGTTTTTCTGCCAGATCTTTTGCGCGCACACAGTAAGGGCAACCCGGACGTCCAAAAATTACTGCAAACATTTTCTCTCTCCTGAAACTAAGCCAGACGGCGAATGACACTATATTGCCGATAACTATCGGTAATGGAAAGCAGGTTCTGCCTGTTACATTGATACCTTCAGGCTATGTTTGGCCAATTACAGCCTCATTTTCTTTGCCTATACTGGCGAAATGTCAGTAACGCCGTAAAGAGAGACAAGATGACGCCAGTAATTGATCTGTTACGTTCCCACCGCTCCATCCGCCATTTTACCCAGGAACCCATCACCGATGCGCAGCGCGAGGCCATTATTGCCGGTGCGCAGGGCACCTCCAGCTCCAGCTTCCTGCAGTGCAGTTCCATTATCCGCATCACCGACCCGGCGATGCGTGAACAGCTGGTGACCCTCACCGGTGGGCAAAAGCACGTTGCCGAGGCGGCGGAGTTCTGGGTGTTCTGCGCCGACTTCAACCGCCATCTGCAAATTTGTCCTGAGGCGCAGCTCGGCCTGGCAGAACAACTGCTGCTCGGCGTGGTGGATACCGCGATGCTGGCGCAGAACGCGATGACGGCGGCAGAGTCGCTGGGGTTGGGTGGCGTTTACATTGGCGGTATCCGCAACAGTATTGAGGCCGTGACCGAACTGTTGCAGCTGCCGAAGCACGTTCTGCCGCTGTTTGGTCTGTGCCTGGGCTGGCCTAACAAGTCAATACCCCAATATGAAGAAATTACAAAACCACGTTTACCCGCTGAACTGGTCGTGCATGAAAACAGCTACCAGCCAGTGAACATGGAACTTCTACACGAGTACGATGAACAACTAGCCGAATACTACATGACACGCGCAACAAACAACCGCCGTGATACATGGTCTGATCATATTCGTCGAACCATCATCAAAGAGAACCGCCCGTTCATCCTGGACTATCTCCACAAGCAGGGGTGGGCTACACGCTAAACTTTCTGAGGCGGTGATGATTTCGCCGCCTTAGATGCCTGATGCCGCTAATTGGACAGGCCGTGAACGATCTCGGACATCACAAAGTCGATTACGTTTTCGTCGGTACAATAAAGCGGAATAGCTCTCATAATAGCGAGCGAAATTCATCCTTTAACTTCCTTTAAGATGAATCCGATCTTATAATGTTGGAAATTAGAAACTTTCAAGTTACAAAAACATATGCAACGTAAAATTAATGAAGATGTTATTGAACAAGTAGTACATATCATCAATACTTCTAAAGTTAATACTTTTGATGGGCATAGTTTAAGCTTACACGCATATAATAATTTCGACGCAGAACGTGAATCTACAATCGATTTCTTTGCAAAAGTACTTAATGCTAAAATTGACTTACACAAGAGGAATACTACATATATAGATAGAGAGAGTAATAAGGCATTTTCTGAAATCATCCATTCGGACGATTTGGTTTTGATTGAGGATATTACATCAAAAATAACCATTCTACCATTGCGAGCACGATTGTTGGATTTTTTATGGCTATATAAAAAGGGAAGAAATATAAATTTCGCCTATGAGGCCAGAAGCATATATTCATCATTTACAATAAGCGCAGATAATTGGTATTCTTTGGTTAGAGATAGTTATCAAAGGTGTTTACGTCTGCCTAAAACTCATGAAGATGATGTTTTTTCGATTGAAGTAGAAAATAAAGTTTTGGATTGCTTTTTCAATACTACGGATGAGTTTTTATTTTGCGAGATGGCTTCGTTCATCACTAAAACCGGTATCGGAACGGAATTGTTTGAAATAATCAATAAAAAAATACGTAAAAAAATAATTAAGTTTAAAGAAAAAAGCAATTATCGTGCTGCATTAATATGTTTGGACATTCTGTATGAAAGATATAAGAATGATCTTTACAATGGAGATGGCGACCATAGATGCCAGCTAGTAAACATTGCCCAAGCAAGAGTTTACAACGAAGAAGGCGAGAAAAATGTAGGGTTGATTGCCATAAGTTCTTATAAAAATGCTCTAAAACTTTATCAATCAACTAAAGTATTAATAAGAGAAAAATTTGGCGTTGCAAATGAAATTGAAAGGTTAAAGGCCAAAATACGACATGAAGGCAAGATCGCGTCAGAATCGATGGTGATAATCAAGTCTGATCCTTTTGATATTTCTGATGAAGTTAACAAAGCAATCAGTCATGTTACTGATAAACCTAACATATTAGTAGCTTTAGTTTATTTTTGTTTCGTAACAAATAATATTAGCAAAAGAAAATTAGTTGAAAGATGCGTTGATAGCATAAAGCGTCATCCAATAAGTCACATGTTTGCTAATACCGTTATAGATGCTGAGGGTAGGATTGTAGGTTCTTCAATGGGAGTCGATATTGATGATGTAGACCCAGATAATCTCGAAAAAATAATAATTCCACTTACGTCAGAGTTTTCATATGAGATTTCATATAAAGTAAAAGCTTTCATAATCCCTGCTCTGGACAAGATTATTGAACAACATTATATAGATTTTGGCTTTATCAAAAGAATATGTTCTGAATGTGCATTTATCGCTCCGAATAAAAAAATGCTTTTTTCTAGAGCGTTGATGTTTGGATTAGAAGGAGATTATGCTACTTCAGTTCATCTACTGGCCCCTCTTATCGAAGATACGATAAGAAAAATTCTATATGATTTTGGAGATTACACAGCGATTATCGAAAGAAATGCCAAAAGTACTGAGGTGTCAATCAATACTTTATTAAGCAAAGATAGCGCCAAAGATATATTTGATGAGGATTTTCTTTTTGAATTGAAAATGCTATTAACTAATCCAAATGGCCCTAACTTAAGAAATACTGTTGCTCATGGTATGCTAGATGATGATACATCACAAAGTGTTGAAGTGGCGTATTTTTGGTGGAGGATTTTGAGATGGATAATTTTATCGGTAGTGATTGATAAGGATGAGTATATTAGAATTAAAAGTGAATGAAAGAATTTTACTTATAATTTATTTACACGCTAAACATTTAAGGCGGTGATGTTCTCGCCGCCTCAGAACCACCTAATGGAATTTAAGAGTTGGGAGTGTTTGAAAGATCCATGTAATCTTGATACGCCAGGTAATTATTTTTTGGAAAATGGCGCATAGTCATATCTTCTAGCGACAGGGGTATCCTTCCCAGTTCAAAAGAATCATTACTTAACATCATCTCGAAAAATTCTAAATCCCCACCTCTACCTGATAAAGCTTGCATCACAGAGTATTTTGCAGAATCTTTGAACCGTAAACCGAAAGTAACATTACTCAGCCTGAACGGGTTATCTTGTAACCCCTGCTCAAGAATCACACGATATTCTTTTTCGTAACTCCATTGCGGGGCTTTACTCAATAACACAACTTCATCAATTGCTTTCTTCGCGCTTTTCCTGATTGATTCGGTTGAGCCAAACAGCATATCGTAAATCTGTTGGGTCGTAATAAAACGAGAACCGCCATAGTTCAAAGCATGAATATCATAAAAACCATTGTCAGATACATCGTACCCAATACAGAATCCTTTATGTTGATCTGCATAATGCGACCACATCAACGGACAATCATATCTTTGTGCTAATGACAGAACACCACTAGTATAATTAGTCATTAGATTTTTTTTGATTAGTTCGAGCATGTCATTAAGCACGAAAACAATATCATCATCGAAGATCAACAAAAAATCATCAATACCTGATAACACTTGTGCTGCTTCGTGTTCGCCTAATAATTCGATCTTTTCAAGTGTTCGCGGCCCAGTGTATTTTATTTTAGATGCCGCTTCAGTTAGCTCATTTTTAGTGTTGTCGATAATCAATTTCTTTAGAATATCTTTCAACACGTCAACATCATGAATATTGTCTTTAATTGAAGGGTTGCAATCTAAAGGATCGTTGAAGCTGTTAGGATTAGCAAAATAAAGTTTATCACTAACAAGCAAATCTAAGCTGTCAACACTAAAACTTTTATACTTGTAAAGGTGTCTTGGAATATTAGGACGCATCATTATTAACTCAGTGTGGATCGTAATTCATTTTTATATGATTTTTATCTACAGGCAACAATTCCAATGATAATTCTCAATTGATAGTGTGACGAAGATCAACAAAAGATGTTGTTGGATTCTAATTTTGGTACTGCTCCGACCCAAAAGGGTGCTATACAGCGTGCTAACCAGTTGATGTTTAAATAATGGAGATAATGATGATCAAAAAGCCTTGGGAAAGAAGATTAAAAGATCTCGCACATGTGCTTACTAGTTGTACGCAAACATACTTTGATCCTGAACTGTTCCGATTAAATTTGAATCAGTTCCTTACCACATCCAGAACAGTAACTTTTATCATTCAAAAAAATAAAAAAGAAATAACTGGTTACGATTTATGGTACAAGCAAAATGTTATTGATCAATGGCGCGATGATAAATTGATGACATGGGCTAAAGACTCTCGTAATGTTATTGAAAAGGAGGGGGATTTAGAGATGTTTAGTGAGGCTAAGGCAACTCTTATCTTTTCGTATATCGAAGAGAACGATGTCGCTATCTCAACAAAGCATGAATTACTTGGGATCGGAATCAAAAAGCTAGTTCGTTTAGCTCAAAAAAAATTCCCTTCTGCTGTGTCTGATTCTGCCGTAATAAAATCTGAACGCCGCTGGGTGGCAAATACCCTCGAAGATTATGAACTGCTACATGCTTTGAATATTATATATGGCCGTATGTATGAATGTTGTAAGTCTCTTGGTGAGTTATTAGGGAATTCAATCAGTGATGATATTACCACGCCGTCATCATTTGATTCACTTCGCAATGAAAAACGGCATGTTAGTTATTTTAAGTTAAATGATTACTCAACTGGGGAAGTATCAATTAATTCAACGCGTTATGACAGCGACTTGATTCCAGATAGCGTCAAGGAAAAAGTTGGCTTAATTGAAGATATCGGTACTGTTAATTGTATTGATGATCTTGTTAATCATATTTCAAAGCTTGTTGAAATTAATTTCAATACATACGGTTATCTTGTGCAGACAATGTTCCTTTTTGATAAGGAGTATCGTGTAATTGATATCTTAAGTACACATTTTGATGATCAATCCGATAAGTATATTTTTTGGCGAGTCGCGGCGGATCGGGCTAGAATGATGGACGCATTTGGATTAGTGTGGGCCTCAGAATTATGGTTGAGAACTCCAGAAAGAAAATATAACGGTTTTGTCCGTAATATGCCCATTATTGGGGAAAGACTACAAGTCGTTGGGATTGATGCTAAAAATAATCAGAAAACTATCAATTGGAATATTTTAAGAGAAAAAGAAGATAGTCATCCATCATTAGAGATTATTGAAACAGATAAGTATAATGAAGGGAGAGGTAATTATATGCGCCCAGTTTTAAAAGCGATAGGTGGCGATATCAGTATGTTAAACAGCTAGTATAAAATATTAACACGATTGATTAAACGTATTTTATCATTCATTAATAGATGTATTACCAATAAGGTGCGTCTATAAATGAAAAGAGGCAGGCTCTGAATTGGGTACTGCCTCGATCAAAAAGGTACTTGCCCACGGGTGATCGATTGCGATGTTTCGAGCGGCCGATCTTTCGTGTGTATCTGGGATTTTAAAACAGGTTAAGTTACGTCCACCCTCCAGCCAGCCCGGATCCATCAGAAAAATTTCACAAACTTTTCCAAAAAATTTTGTACTCGTAAAATAGTACAACTACTTCGAATGAAACAAACTTGTTAAGTATCTTCTGTGAAAATGTTCAATTTGTACTCAGGTAATTTTCCCTTTTTTCTCCCGGCATAAATATATCCAGCAAGGGTTTTCCCTTGCGAAATATTTCACAGAGAGATTACGCAAATGGAACAAGATTTTATTACCGCTTCGGAGATTGCCCGTCGGTATGGGTTCAGTATCCAGGGTGTTCAGAAGTGGCGCGAACGTGGGATCCCTTACGATACCAACAAGAAGAAATACCCAGAGAAGAAAGCAACAGAATGGATTTTGAAAAACATTTTGGAACCGTTGAAAGATCTGGACACCGCCGAAGCGCTCAAATTAGCGAAGCTGAAAAAAGCGGAGAGTGAAGCCCGGATAATGGAGATGAACGAACGTACACAGGCGGGTTCGTTAATCCCGGTTCAACTGGTTCAAAGTTCTATTTCGAAGTTCTCCAGCCTTGTCAGAACGAGCATGTTGCAGATCGCTACAACCCAGACCCAACAGATTCTTGAAGCCGCAACCGATACTAGAACCCTTAAACGGGTACTCACATCGATGATCACCGAACGATTAACAGAAATCGGTTCAGCGATGGAAACAGGCGAATTCATTAACGATGACGAAATAACTCAATATTCAGAGGATACAGAAGATGGACATGGAAATACTGAGAACAATCCTGATGCTCGAAATATTATTCAAGACGATAACGGTAATGATGGTGATTTACCTGATACTGGATGTGACACATTGGACTCTGACGAAGATCCTGAATTCTTCGATGATTAAAAACAAAAAGCTCCAACCGTGAGGAAGGGGTTTAATTATTATTCTGGATCGGCTACAGGGGTTTCTTGCGGTTGTTCGAGTTCTTGAATCCGTTTATTCTGTTGTTCGATAATCTGTCGGTAGTAAGCGTTGGTATTTTTGGAATCGTTCAGCATACGTACCAGCTGACCGTTATCGTGATCAAGTTGGTTGATTGTCTGGTTCAGTTGGTTGATGTGGTTTTGAATTTCTTGTTCGTTCATTTTTTATTTACCTAGTTGGTTTGTTTAATTACGAATCTATTTATGGGTTCGTTTACCAACTGATCCCGGCAATATCGAATTGAACCTTGTTCATCAACTTATTTCGTTTGGCCTGTTCGCGATCCTTCACCATCTGGATCGTGTTGTCTGCTTTGGAAATCCACTGGCAAGTTTCCCGACTGTACCGCTTACGTTCACCACTCAAGATGTCTTTATCCAGACTGATATCACGTTCACTCATGAACCGTTCGTAACCGGGTAGGGTGATCACGTCGTTTGCGAAGTTGCTGAAACAGTACCAGGACGGGCAGATCTCTACGTTGGCATACGTGGGGAACTTGATCCGGTCGGTCAAACGGATAAGCATGTTACGCCACACCAGGTAAAGTTTCCGGCGTTCTTCTCCTTTGACCGGGCAACCATCACCGACATAACCCACACCGCACACAGTAGGTTTCAGGCGGTCTTTAACTTCCCCCGCCTTGATATTCATCATAGTGGTGAACCCGGTATAACCAGACTCCACGAAACGAACCAGAACGCGTTTATTGCCGTTGTACTGGATAAGCTCTAGTTGTCCATCATTCACTTCAAAGAACGCGCCTACCAGTGATTGAGCGCGTTTCTGTTTGATATTCTCGTTAGACATCGGCTGTCACCTTACGCGGTCTGCCTCGTTTGGTTTGGGCGGGATCCTTAACCGTTCCTTGCCGTATCCGGTACACCGTTGTTTTCACAACGTTTCCACTATTTTTAAATTTAACGAAGATTGAACGAGCATCACCACAAATCACAACTTCAAATTCTCCGTGGTTAGTGCTCTGGTATATTTGCCCGATATTCACAAAAATCTTTTTTGGTTCTGTATTAATTTGTTCTGTCATTTTATTTTCCTCTGTACGCTAACGGTTTCTCGTGTTCGCGTTTGGTGCAATCGATATTAATAAATTGTTTGCCTGATTTACTCGTGGTGTAATTCCATGACCCCTGGTAATAATCGCAACGGTCGCTATGAACGAAGTGGTTTTCTTCGATCACTGTGTCCACGCCTGATACGATAACTCGGCCTTGTTCAATGCCTGCCATATCGCCTGTACGCACGCCTAAGCACACGATCACCATAGGCTTACTCATTTGGTTGTTGTAATGAAAGAACACGCGATAGATGGATTCACCCGGCATCATGAGATCGTTGATCTTCTTCTCAACATCCGAAAACCTACGCTTGAGTGATGAAGTCATTTCTAACTGCGGAGTTTGTTCTTTTTTGAATTCTGCCCTGATAGCTTTTTTAACTGACTTGAAATCTTCACCATAAATACATGCAGGTGATAAAGATTTAATCCGTTCAATTGATTCCTGTCTACTTGTTCCGATATAATAGTAGGACAGGCAATCGTTGTAATAACGGTTTCCATCTTGAATACGTAAGTTGAATTTCATGTTGTGCCTTTAGTGTTGTTATAGGTGGCACGGTAATGCCACTTGGTTAAGTTGTTACAGTCATTATATTTTCCTCATTAAGCCCCTGTTAGAGCAGGGGCTTTTTCATTTATGCAGCGAAGTTACGAACTTCATTAACTCGAACAACCGGATACAGTAGCGGGTTGAATACCTCACGAAGTGCAGGCAAACACATAACATCGTGGCGTTTCGTATTTCCAGAAGTAGAGCGAATAAAATATTTTTCTCCCTCTGGTGTGATGTTATAACCGTTCTGTTTGTTGCCCATATAGTGAAGGGTTAACCAACCTTTCTCGACACAATAGCGCAATCCTTCGCGTGAAACTTTCGTGGAAGTCGTTCCCATAAACTCCGCCATTTTCATACCATGCTGTGATTTAGCATGACTTTCTTTTGAAAGTTCCGTTGCCTCTTTCTGAGCTAGAAGCTTCTGTTCATATTGTTCAGCCCATGCTCTAGCCGCTTCGCCCGGATCGGTGAAATTAGGCAGGCCGTTAAACGCTGCTGCTTTTTCAAGTTCGAGCCAGCGATCAACAATTGAAGCCATGAAAACAGGGTTGTTCTGTGCAACTACAATAAACGAATCGCGTTTACCTTGTTCACCCTTAAAAATATAAGCATCAGTTTTATTATTAGGGCTAAGTGACTGATTATCTTTAACTTTCTCCGTTGGAGAATGTTGAATAACACCAGTTTGAATTAAACGGTCAATACTGCGTTTAAGGTTACGGTGTTCACAGCCTAACATTTCGGCAATTTCTAAACTGGTCATCTGTGCATCGGCAGCGGATCCAAATGCGCAGAAGGTATTAACATTGGTATTACGGGTAAAGTTTACGATATTTGACATTTTTTGTACCTATTAAATAAATATGTGTTTTGGCATTATTGCCGATTTTGATTTCCATAATTTATTCCTCACAAGATTTTTCTAGTCGTTGCCCTGGCCTTATGGCTGGGGCTTTTTTACATCAGAATCAAGCCAGCGTTTTAACAGTGGTGATTGTCATATTGTAACGTTTAAGGGCTGCATAGAATGTCACTTTCGAAATGTTATATTCTTTAAGTAACTCTTTCTTTTCCGCCGGGGTTGCCGCCATATACAACGGAGCTAATACTTTAAGTTTAGCCAGTGTCATCTTCATTTTTATACTCTCGTTAACTTTGGTTAAGTTTTAAATTTAGTTCTAAAAAAAGCCCTAAGGCTATCGAAACAAGATTAACTTTTTCTTGTTACGTAACTATTTATGTGGAGGTTTGTCAGGTTATGTAAATTTCGTTCAAATAATAACCGAGCGATTTTCATTACCCGAAAAACAGCACGAATAGCTAAAGGATTGATTATATTTTGTACCGAAACCACTGTTTGGATGATCACTGCTGTATAAAAAACAGTAAAAATAATATCGAAGTGGGGATACATCAGCCTTTCAATAGCTGATCAGTAATCAGATCGGGGAACTAATGATCTCACCTTACTGGTATTTAAGTTTTATCTCGGTACTGGGGGAGTTCTCTGTACCGGATGAATTAAATATTACAGAGTAGATTTTAAAAATCAAATTTCTCTGAGAAATATTTTGTACTATTTATTTTGGTTTTGGTCTTGAAAATAGATCAAGAAAGGTTTAACCACACACATCATTTTGAAGGGTTTACTAAGATCCATTCAAAGAATTATCACTTCGAGATCACGAGCGAAGCGAGGCATCAAGCGTAGCGCAGATGCTAACCTTTAACACTATCGCTACGTAACCTTGATCACTTCGAAGTAATGTTAATTTGATCACTTCATAGGTTACGTAATATTACACTGCCGCTTCGCGGTGTCGGCCTTCGGCCTCCTGATCATTTCTTTTCATTCTCTAATAGTGAGTAACGACTAGTTATGTATATGTATAGGCAAGAATCCCAGTATTCATGCGGGTTCCCAGCTATCTAACCGAACTTTTTTTACGAAAGAATGCGGGTTTCAGAGGATCTAACCGAACTTTTTATTTTGCTCCCAGCTATCTAACCGAACTTTTTGGTTTCAAGATAGTATGAATGTCAGTCCAACTAAAGTTAATATTGTTGACGGCACTAGAAACTACCACAAACCAATACTTTCAGATAAGGAGTATCTATGAGTCATGGCAAAGCGGAACCAACCAATCCCGACGCCGCTGATTACAAAATCTATTCGCGCCTTGATTCCGGGGAGTCGCTTGAAAGCATCATTGCTGATCCGCCAACCACTAAACACGGAACTGTCACATCTGCTTCGAACATAAAACAAGAGTACGGGTTCTGGAAAAGGTGGCGTAAAAGTAACCCTAAAATTTCTAGATAGTGATCGAACCCCTCCCAGCCGAACAAACAAACCAACAAACCCCAACCAGCCGGGAGGGGGCTTAATGCTAACACTGGTGCGACGTGCAAGGTAAGGATAAAATAACCTAAAACCAATAAGGATAACCTGATGAAATCATTCGACCCTTACGCGCTTGTGGTTGCCGTCAACCATTTGACAGATGTAGTGAATGCAGCGAGTGAAACCAATTTTTTCAAAGATTACTTCATGCCGATATTTGTGGTTATGCTTTCTGCTATAACTGCATATTTCATTGCCATACGAGGGTATCAGTTTCAAGAGGCAGCCAAGAATGAACGCATGAAAGCAGATACATTAAATTCAATTATTCTTAAAATGCAAAGTATGCAAGCAAGTCTAATTGCAACAAAACAAAACTATTTTGAAAGTTTGGGGGCGCATCCTGTTCAACGTGCTCTGAATGTTCCGATAATGCCTACTCAGTTCGAATATGTCAGTTTCGCTGCTAATGAACTTGCACAACTTCTATATACAAAAATTCATGACATTGAAAAACATCCTTGGATGAACATAGCATCATACGTAGCTACATTTGGGAACTTCAATATGTTTATCGATATTCTAAAGGTTAGAAATGAAATCGATAATGAAGTAAAGGATCTATTAGCTCCGTTGCTTGCTGGGTCGGGTGTTAGGGGTGAGGTAAGTTTAAGGGCTGTTGCTGAGTTTTTAGATGAGAGTCTAATGATGAGGTATATTGATATAACTGAAAAATTTATCACTTTGGTTGATGATTTGTTAGAGTCATTGAATGATTTTATGGTCAACTTTCCACTGGAAACAAAAGATATTTTGAAAAAGAAATACATTAAAAACTATGTCTTTTTAACAGGTTATGAAAACAAATCAGAGTGGTTTTTGAAGTTATTAAAAAGATGTCCATCCGTTGATCTTGCACAACTTGGTCATTTTATGAAGTTTAACGAAGAGGAAACAAAAAGAATGTATGTCGAAAATTCGACCGTAATAACTACACCTAAAATTTGACTCTAAATAACGCCATCAACAATAGGAATCATTTTGATGGCTGTACTCACTCAAAAATCACTACAAGTTTGGAAAACAACCCAGTTCAATAAACAGCAAGGTAAATGCGCTCTGTGTGGCCTACCGTTGGACTCTGTAGGCAAGGCGAACGCCGACCATAATCACTACACAGGGCATATGCGAGGACTCTTACACGGCCTCTGTAATAGCGTCCTCGAAGGTAAGGTTGCGGGCTTAATATACCGGGCAGGATTAAAGGGCAGGGTAGACTTTCCAACGGTGTTACGTAACCTCGCTGATTACTGGGAACAGAACTACAGCGAACAGCCGATCCATCCTTCGTTCATCTTGGACGAAAGCAAGAAGTTTGCCCGGTACACAAGGGAACGGATGATCAAGGAATTGAATTCGGTGGGGTGTGAAGTCGATAAGACCTACTCGAAAGAAGCACTGATCGATATCTTCAAGAAAAAGTATCGTGAAACACTCCAATAAATAGATATACAAAAGCGGTGAGTAACAACCCGCAAGGATTGCCCTCATTAGCAGGCGGCATCCCGAAAGGTATTCTATGGAGTATCTTTCTGGATGCACTTAGACATGTATCGAACCTTTTAAATAATTTTGATTTCTCTCTTAACCCGTTCTGAAAAGTGCGGGTTTTTTTTTGCCTAAATAATCCCATCAGCATCAGAGAGGGATTAACAGTGAAGAACCTAGACAAACTCAAAATCATTTATCAAAAAAGCGCGGAGTTCATGCGACCGCCACCGATCCTTAAAGCGTCCGAATGGTGCGAAAAATACCTGAAAGTAATTGATGGGCCATTAGCAGGACAACCGCTGAAACTGTTCAGTTTCCAAAAGGAAATGCTTAATGCGATTCATTTGGATGATAAAAAAGCTATCGTATTCAAAACATCTGCACAGCTAGGTAAAACCCAAATTCTGAACGGGATCCTGTTCTACCAAATGAAACATTCCGGTAACAACATCGGGGTTTTGCAATCGAATGTCAGGGAGTTGGGACAGTGGATTTCCGGGAAGGTCAAGCCTGCCCTAGAACAAACCCCGGTACTTGCCGAACTGGTGACGGACAAGAGCGATAAGAACGCCGTAAACAACCAATCTCAGATACAGCTTAGGTCTGGTCAGTTCATTTATTGTATGTCTTTAACATCTCCGTCGCATCTCAGGGGTAAGACACTAGCGACCGCACTACTTGATGAAGTAGACGCAGCACAGGAAAGCGACGAGGGGGATCCGATTCTGCTGGCCTCGCAACGATGTACGACTTTTGGAGACGAAGCGATCATTGTTATTTCGAGTACACCGACCACAAAGCACGGGGCAATCAATAAACAGTTCGAACAATCCGACCAAAGATATTTTTATGTGCCTTGTCCTCACTGTGACCATTCGCAAGTTATGAAATGGGATCAAGTCCTCAAACATATGAAATGGAAACAGGTTCAGGGTAAGAAAATCCCCGATATCGAAACCGCGAAATATTGCTGTGTCGAATGCGAAAAGCAATGGTCAGAAGGTGACAGGATCCGGGCAGTATCCAAAGGTAAGTTTATCGCGCATAACCCAGGTTCACCGATTGCAGGTTTTCAGTTGAGTAGACTTTACTCACCGCTGGCAACAATTCGACAGATTGCACAGGATTATGCGGAGGCGTATCAATCGTTCTCGCTTTCGACTTTTTATAATACTTCGTTGGGTGAAACGTTCGACGACTTAAACGCGGATATTGAACATTCTGAACTTGAAAAACTGGTTACGGATATTTCAGTTAAAAATATTCCTGAATCGACCACGTTTATCACCGCTGGCATAGACCAACAAGCCTCGAGGCTAGAATGCACATTGTTCGGTGTTTCTGAAAACGCAATTAGAGTATTAGACCATCGTAGTTTTTACGATCTGAACTGTGAAAAACCGGATAGCCCCGCTTACACCAAACTGATCGAATTCCTCAAATCAGACTTTCGCGACGTTAACGGGAATAAAGTTCCTATGTTATGGGGAAATATCGATTCCGGTAATGGTCGTGCTACGCAGTCAGTATATAAAAACGCTAACAGATGGAAGAAACTCCACGCTATCAAGGGTAGTTCATCAGCTACAGCGCCGACGATACCGATCCAGCCTACGAGAACCGCAGGCCAGGAACTGTATGTTTTAGGTGTTAACCAACTAAAATATAAAGTAAGTGAACTGATCAACCGTAATTTGAAAGGCGATGCACCAACCAAACTCGAATTTAGCAATACATTGCCGGATGACTATTTCGAGCAGTTAACATCGGAAGAACAAAAACGAGTCGGTAACAGTGTTCGGTGGTCGTTGAAAAAGGGATCGGAGAGAAACGAGGCATTGGACTGTTTTTGTTATGGATTAGCCGGAATCGAACTCGTTCTGAAAGGTATCAAAAACAATCCGTGGAAGCGACTCAGAGAGTACAAAGCGAAAATTAACGCAGAAGTATCACCTGAACCAGAAACCCCCGTAGAACGCGATACAGACCCGCAAGAACAGCTTAAACCTATTGCCACAAGGGAACCCGAACCGCAGAAAAAAACATTGAAACCGGATCGCCCGGTTATTCGTAGACCTCAACAAACCGGATGGATTAAACGCCGTTAAAATCATCACTAAATAGCTCTATATGATCCAAATAATATAGGGCTTTTTATGACACCACAAATTACCGTCAGGAAAGGACAACCGATCACTTTTGAAGGACTCACAGAAGCGGAATCCTTTTCTGTTATTGACCAGAACGAAAACACCGTATTTGCGAAAACGAATAATGGCGACCAGTTCATTACTATTCCTTCGACTCAATTAGAAACGGGAAACTATCTTATCACCGCTCTGAATCATAGCGGCGACATCATCAGTATTACCCCCTTAAAAGTTATTGGTTTGTTCGACAAGGAAGATCGCGTTGATGCATTGCGTGAACAACTTAATTTAATCGATAAAGTGATTAGCGCAAAACTCAGTGATGATCAGGGAGTGTTAACCCAACTCAGTATTAATTCAAAAACGCTGGTTTATTCAAGTCTTGCCGATCTGGTTGCGTTATCCGATTCGCTTCGAACTCAATTGGCGCAGGCAGTAAGAGCCAAACGAGCGAAGCAAGGTAAATCCCCAATGACCGCAATCAAAATTAAATTCACGAGGAATTAATAATGCTTAATTTCCTTAATAAATTTCGCAAGAAACCAAAACAAAATTTTTTAAAACCTGATTCACGTAAACAACAATCTCAATTTAAGAAAGCACTTTCGCGGGTAATCGCTCCTGTTGGTACTGGTTTTTTTAAACGAGCATTAGGCATCAACACAGATCGTATTTCAGGATCCTCCAGCGAAGGATTAACGGCTCCTATCAACCGTTCAATCGGTGCTTACCAGCAGCAACAGGTGATGTTCCAGGCGCGTGATCTTGTAGTGAACAATCCTCTAGCCGCTAACACCGTCCGATTGATTGTTGATGGCGTAGTCGGTTCTAAGGGCATTAATCCAACCGTATCGCTGGTGGACAACAAAGGCGAACTGAACGTTGCCCTGAATAAGCGCATCAGTGATGAATGGTTGAAGTTTGCTGAAAGCCCGAAACGGTTTTCTCTGAACAAACGATTCACGTTTAAACAGTTCCTCCGTGAAGTTTCTAAAGCACGATTAATCGATGGCGAAACGTTTATCAGGATTCACCATTTTGAAAAGGGTATGAAAGTTGAAATCATTCCTTCTGAACGAGTGGATCGCAATCTGACAAAGCAGGGCGAAGAACCAGACACTGTAATCTATCAGGGTATCGAATTCGACATTGATACAAACGAAGTCGTTGCTTATTGGCTCCGTGATTTTGACATTCTGACCCAGACGTATTCTGGCATTTCTGAACGTGTTCCCGCTGATGAAATTCTGCATCACTTCGATGGTGTTTTACCGGATTCTTACAGAGGGGTAACGGATTTCCTCGCCAGTATGAACCTGATGAATCACCTGAACGATTTTACTTTCGCTTCTCTGGTTCAGAAACAGATCACCGCTGCTTCAATGACATTCCTCGAACGCGATAAAACGCAGGATTCGATGCTTGATGACGACGAAAGCGACCATCAGGAAATCACACAGGAAATGAGTCCGGGCTTGATCATGGAACTCCCGGCGGGTTACACGGCGAAATCTGTAACGGCTAACTCTAACGGTGATTCGTATGAGTCGTTCGCAGAAGCTACGATTGAACAGATCGCCGCTGGCCTCGGTGTGTATTCGAACGCTCTGTTGAACTCTACAAAAAACGTGAATTTCAGTTCGGCTCGATTCGGACAGCTTCAAATGAATATGCGTTTCGCAATTCTCCGCGACAAGCTGAAAGAACAAGTAATTATTCCGTTGTTCGAAGAGTTTTTACGATGCTGCGTTGATGATGATGTTCTCCCGTTCACACAAAAAGCAGTTGACGACATTATTTTTAATACGTCGTTCTCTGGTGAAGGTATGAAATCGGTCGACCCTATCAAGGAATACCAGGCTTACGAAGTGGCTGTAAGAAATAAATTCATGAGTCGACACGAAGCTATTATCGCTATCGGTGGAGATCCGCAAAAAGTGGATGAAGAAATCGATGCTGATAATCAGATCGTAAATCTTCAAGAAATTCCGGCTGAAAATACTTCCATAAATAATGATGTGATTCAGCAATAAGGAATTAGCAAATGAAGAAGCAACTCCGGCGTAATTTGTCGGGGTTGGCTGCTGGCGGTGATCAAGAAAAGTATATTTTTGAAATCGCATTTTCTGATGAAACCCCCGTAATGCGGGAGTTTCCAGAAATTCAGGACCAATACGGAAACCCATCTGTATTAAATGAAGTTCTCCGGCACGACAACCCCGCAAAAATAGATTTAACGCGCCTTAATAACGGTGCGCCGCTTTTGTACCAACACAATCACGATTTACCAATCGGTAAAGTTGTTGAAGGTACAGCGCGAATTGACCCCGACGGTGTAGGCCGTTGCCAAATTCAATTTTCGGCAGTGAGCGAATTAGCAAATGAAGTCAGGCAAATGGTCATTGAGGGGATTCTCTCAAAGATCAGCTTTGGCTATGAAATAACAGAATACGAACAGGTCGGTGATGACCTATTGGCATATTTCGCGCCATACGAAGTTTCAATTGTTTCAGTTCCAGCGTCCGACAACGTGGGAATTAACCGTAACAAACCAGAAAAAAGCGAAATAAAACTTTCCCTAAATAAAGGTACACAGCGAAACGCTGAAACCAACATAGAGATTCCAAAGATGGCTGATGAAATTATCAAAGAAGAAGTTGTAGAAGTAATCGAAGAACTGGAACTGACTCCAGAAGAAATCGAAGAAATTCGTAAAATGCGTGCAAAACGCGAAGAAGAAGTAATCGAAGAAGAAGAAGTAATCGAAGAGAAAATTGAACTCTCTGATGATGAAGTTCGTTCGATTAAAGCAATGCGTGAAGGTAAACGCGCTAAACCTGTTCGTACCGTTGTACGTGCTAGCCGTTCCCGCGATTCTGAACAGAACCTGATGAAAGGTTATGAACTGGGTAAAGCGATCCGCGCGAAAATGAACGGTGGCGCTCTTAACGGTCGAGAACTCGAAGTTCATCAGGAACTGGCCCGTAATGCAGTTTCTAACCACGGTGGTATTTTCATTCCGGGTAATGCTCTGGCTCGTGCTGCTAACGCTGGTGTTGTTGCAAGTAAAGTAGCTAAGATCACCCCTGATGGCCTGGATATGTCCAGTTTCCTCGACGTAGTTCTGCAACGTTCCGTTCTGGGTCGTCTGAACATTACCAAATACGATAATCTGAGCCAGCCTCTGACCTTGCCTAAGATGACCAAAAATGCGGTAGATGCTTTCGGTTGGGTAGATGAAAACGGTGCAGGCGCGGAAGCTGACATCGCGGTTGAAAGCTTCACCATGAACCCGAAAAACTTCTCCGGTGGCATTCCGATGTCAAAATACAGTCTGCAAACTGTGCCGGATCTGGAACGTATCGTTGTTGATCACATCATGCGTGGTTCTCAGATTGCCCTTGAGAAAACCCTGTTTGCCGCTGCTGGTGTTAACGGTGCTAAAGCGCCGAAGTCCATCAACGACATGTTCACCGCTACCACTCTGAAAGAAACCTCTTTCCAGTACGCGTCGATTCTTTCTGAAATCGCGAAAATGCGTGATGAAGGTTTTTATGAGTCAATGGCTTGCGTAATGACCGACGCAACCAAAGCCGCTCTGATGACCACTCTGAAAACTGCTGGTGTACCGGGTTACATCGTAGACGAAATCACCAATACTATGTGTGGTCTGCCTGTTGAGACTACTGGCCTGGTTGGTGAAGGAAAAATTTATGTTGGGGATTGGTCAAATATTGTACTCGGCTCCTGGGGTTCTGTTGAGCTGGATATGGACGATACAACCTACCGTTCACAGGGCGCGATTGTTCCGCGTATCTGGCTGAACGCTGACGTTGGCTACCGTCACGATAACGCACTCAAAGTTCTGGTTCCGAAAGGCGCTTCTACTGCTCCGTAATATCGTTTTCTCTCTAAAACTGGCAATCCTTCGGGGTTGCCTTTTTTGTTTCTAAATACCTCATATAACAAGAGGTATTAAATATGAAGTTTTCAAAATCACAAATCGCCAGTTTTTTAAAACTAGGTGATGAATACAAAAGATCCGATGGAACACCGTTCACCGGAATTCTAGAAAAAACACTCACTGAACAGGACGGAAGAATTTCAGAGACATTAACGTTAACTGTTGAATTTGGCGAACTTGTAAAAGGCGACAGGGTAGGGGTTAACGGCGAAGAATACAAAATAGCGTATATCAACGATGATCTTTCAGGGCTTATTACCTGTTATCTGGAAGTTGCAGGGGGCGGTCGTGGAAAATACAAATAAGTTACTCCCTCGTTTAGCGATTAAACGAAGGTTAGAACAAATTATTGCAGATGAATGGCAACTTGAACTAGTAGATTATTTCAAAACGACCGTTGATCCTAGTCCTCAAGTCTGGATTATTCAGATTGATGAAACTTATTCTCCAGTTTCATCCGTTCAGAATAAAAAACTTGATAGTACTTGCTCAATTACCGTTGTTGTGTTCTCAGAAACGAACGAAACCGAAGTTCACGAGATAATTTCTAAATTAATGGATCTTGCACCGAAAGATTTTCCCGATTTCAGAATCAACAGTATCACCCCGCAGATGTCATCGACAAATTATCAGAGTGATGCATCAGACGGTCATGTTTTGGCGGCGGTAACTCTCGATTTAAAATATTTTTACGAAAGGAAATAAAATGGCAATCGAAAATACATATGATATTTTTCTCGGTTCTCAAGTCGATATCAGTATCACCGACCAATTAGACGATCTCGTTGACTTCCACGACCCTAGTTACAAAGATATCCCGGAAGTATTATCTTTCCCGGTCATCGAAAGTACCCGAACAATTTCAAAATACGAAACTTATGATTCAGATACAGAAAGTATTTTACCCGGCGGGAGTACCTTCAACGATACCGAAATTACCATTGGTGTAATTCCGGGTGATGAAACTCAGGAAATGCTGGATACCGCGCTCGAAACAAAAGAACCGTTACGTTTCAGAATGCTTTATCTGATGCAAACGGACACCGTTCAGGATGAACTACCGGGCGAAGTCGGCTATTACAAAATCTTCGACGCTCATGTAGTAGGTGAGAGTACCACTGGTGAGATAGATACTGCTGTTCAGAAAACGTATACCCTTGCGATCACCGATATGTACGAATCCGGCATTGCGCGAAAAGGGGATCCGCTGGTCACTGGGGATTACGGTATCGGTGCGGGTACTTCACATTATCCGGGCGTTATCGACTGGCAAAAACTATCAGGAAACCGATTCGTTACCTTCCCTGGTTCAAGTGATCAAAACCCGTTCGGTGTTGATACTGGTGGTGTTTCCGTTCAGGGTAATGACGAACAGGGCTGGCAGATGGTTGTTAACTCTTCGGGCAAACCGCTGATCCGTGTCAGGAACCTTTCTCCTGATCCGCAAGCGTGGGCGAAAGTCTACACAGATCAGGAGAAACCGACTCCGGCTGATATCGGCGCTGTCAGAAAGACCGGGGAGACAATGACCGGGGCTTTGTACGCTCCTGAACTTCGTTCGGCTGCTTTCCGTTTCGCTCCGGCATCAGGAACAAGCGATCCAGCTACAAAACGATACATCCAGACCACTTCGAACACAGGTACGGCTCTTAACATTGCTGCGTTGTGGAACTCAGGCGGTAAAGGCTTTATCGAAGTTGATAACATTAATGCAACAATCACGTTAAAAGATCGCGGAGAACTGGTTTACTCACCACTGAACAAACCGACTCCGGCGGCTCTGGGTGCGGTGAACAAATCAGGCGATACCATGACAGGCGCGTTAACTGTTCCGGCAGGTCGTAGCCTTGTTAGCGGTACGTATTCCGCTGATGCAAACACGGGAGAACAGCACAGATTCTGTGTATCGAACGAAGGCGGTTATTCGATGCTGTGGCGACAGGTTATTACTCCTCCTACCGGGAAACTGAAAGCTGATGAATTTATCGGTATTAACCGGAACAGTGCGTTAATTTTCCGTCAGGATGCTACTCAATCAACCGATACCGCGTCGAAATATAGAGACTGGCAGGTTTATCACCAGGGCTTTAAACCGACTCCGGCTGATATTTCGGCAATTCATATTAACGACACAATCGACTTAGGCACTTTTTAACTCTCGATAAATACCCGTATACATTCCATATACGGGTATTTTTATGGCAAAGATTAAATTTAAAAGATCCTCGGTTACAGGTCGAAAACCTACAGGCTTAGAAAGTGGTGAGATCGGGATCAACTCAACAGACCGCAAGATTTACGTTGGTAATGATTCCGGCGCAATCGTCCAGTTAGGCAATGATCCAATTATCGAAGACCGTTTAGAGGCGAAGAAAGGCGCTACGATCTCAGGCGGTACAGTAACGATTTCCGGCAACCAATCGAACACAGGAACGCTGACAGTTTCAGGTGATATCACCTCCACCAGCGGCAAGGTAAAGAGCGCTACGCTCGATACAGGCGCCATTAAGGCTAGTTCTGTATCTACTACAGGAGCTACCACTTCGCAGACCTTAACAGTAACCGGAAATACTGTTCTGGCAGGCACTAAAACGGGCGCTCTTGAATCAACCACACTGAACGCTATGGGTGTTGCAACAGTTGCTTCGTTACAGTCTCAGGGTTCGATTAGTGCTGGCGGTAACGCAGTAGTAACGGGCAAAGTAACATCGGGTTCGTTAGATACCGGGGCTATCGTCTCAACTGGCGACGTAAAAGGGGCTACGGTAACAACCACTGGGAAGATGAAATCTGGCTCTGTTGAGACAGGGGCAATTACCGGTTCTTCACTGGTGGCAACTGGCAACGTGAAAGGCGCTACGGTTACGTCCACGGGTAAACTGACCGCTGGATCATTAGAGACAGGCGCAATTACCGGATCAACTGTTACTACTACTGGTGATATCACGACCGCAACGAAGGTAAAAGCGGCCTCGATTGAATTAGCTAACTACGATAATTTTGACGCAAAATATATTAAGGTCGGTACTGCGATCACTAACGCTGTAAAACTGCAAACACCTCGAAAAATTGCTGGGGTGAATTTCGACGGTTCCGCTGATATTTCGATCCCTGCTGCTAACGTTGGTGCGTTGCCTGCTGCTGGCGGTGCAATGACCGGGGCATTAACAAGTAACTCGGATATTACTACAAACAAGGTCGTTGAAGGGATGCAAGTACGATCCACCTATCGGATGGGTATCTATAGAAACACAACACCTTATTTCGATTTTATCCGCCCTGATATTATTACTGCTGATGCATTACCTACTGCTAACCAAACAACTGGGATGCTTCGGTTTAACGAAGGTTCGAAAACAACTGATGTTCATGGTGGTCTTGTTCGTGGTCAGTTGAATCATTCCATTCAGACTGACGGCAATAGTCAACTTATTATGGACAACAGGGATTCTGCGGGAACGGTTAAAAACCGCATCAGAATGTACAGTTCGGATGGTTCAACGCGCGTTGATGTTGGCTCTTTCGTTGCAGGAACAACCACATTAGGAACCACTACAACAGGTGCGTTGACCGCATCAAGCGCTACGATCAACGGCAGTGCTACTGTGACAGGTAGTCTGTCTATGAACGCTGCAAACGCTGGTCTTGAACTGGGTTCATTAACGACTGCGGGCACTCCATTTATTGATTTCAAAACCAGCGGTAAAAACGTTGATTATGATATGCGTATTCTCGCTAACTCTGCGGAATTGTTAATCACAACTCCTGGTGTTAGCCACGGCCTGCGAATGCCTTATGTTGATAAAATTACCCTACACCAGACGGCAGCAAGTGCAATCGTAACGAAATACGAAGCCGCTATTATTCGCGATTATGGCAACGGTAACGTAACGTTATCTGCGGGTAGAACTTCGACTGATGATACTGTAGGTGGTGATTTATATCTGGGCTTTACCAACGCAAGTAATAAATCGTTTACTAAAAGTGTTCGTTTAGAAGCACCGATGACCTGGAAAAATACAACTCAAATAGTGAACTCTGCGGGTAAATTAGTCGGTGCAAGTCTGGATACTGCTTATTTGCCGTTAACTGGCGGTACTCTGAGTAACAATATTGCTATTAAAAAAGCTGGTATTGGTTCTTTCAGTCTTAAAAATAGTACCATCGATACATCAGTAGCTTTACCAACTTCAACTCAGTACATTGGTCTAATCCAATTCAGTGAAGATCGCGCTGGCGTAGAAAAAATTCGTTCGCGTCTGGAATCTCAGATCCTCACTAACGGACACACCTATACTTCTTTATATGTTCGCGATGGTGCTGATGTTACCAAAGCTAATATTCGCTTAGAGTCCGAAACCGCTTTGGTGAATATTACTACAGGTGGTTTCCGTGTAGCTGGTACTTCTACGTTAGTTGGTGCGGTAACTGCTTCGGGCAACCTGACAGTAAATGGTACGACAACCACTAAGAGTATTGTAACGACAGGAACACTTTCTGTTAGTGGTGCGTTAACCGCTGATAACTTAAGAACCACTGGTGAAGTCTCTGGTGGAACCGTTACGGCTCGTAATGCTGATATTAATACACTTGGTGATGGAAATTCCCATATCTGGTTTAAGACTAACTCGGGCACGGAAAAAGCTGTTATTTTTGCTGGCGCTGATAAAGTGTTTAGTATTCGATCCAACGGCAGATCGTTCTATTTCGGTGAAGGTGGAACCGGGATGATCCGTATTGGTGAAGGTGCTTATGGTGAAGAAAAAGCGTTAATCCGTGGTGTTGTTGACGGTGGTGGTCATGTTGATTGGCGGAAACGTTCTTCCGGCGTACAGATTGATTGTCCTAACTCAGATACATCAGCGTATAACGTGTGGAAAGCTACTAAATGGGGTCGTGCTCATATCGCCGCTATGGACGTTCATATGCAGGGCGATATTGAATCTAATGCTCTGGTTCGTTTACTCGTAGGTAATCAGGCGTTTCTATTCAACGGTGGTGGTAATATGAGTTGTGCCTCTATTACTTCTTCTGGTGCTGTTTACGCTAACGGCGGTTCTACTTTCCTGGAGAACAACGGTAACGTCTGGGGATCGGTATGGGAAGGTGGTCATTTATATAATCACATCGAAGCTCGTATTCGCGCACATATGGGAACTCGCTTAATCGCTAATATCGATGATGCTCCCGCTATCCAAACTTTTAAAGCGCCTGCTCCGGTTGTAGATGATGAAACCAACTTCCGTTATTTGAGTAATTTAATCGACGCGCTCAAAGATAAGATAGAATTCGGAACCGCAACCGATGAAGACGAACAGCGCCTTTTAGAACTCAGAAAACAACGTTCTGGACTCATTTAAAACAAAACATAAATAGAACATACAGGCCGGATTATTTAATTCGGCTTACCCTTCAATATAAGGTTTTAAAAAATATGAAAACTCAAGATATTTTCACTGGCGGTAATATCAGTGTTGCAATCGGCAACGACTTAACAAATACATCCTTGAACGGTATGGGTTTTGTTGACATTCCAGAAATCGCAACTTTCCCTGAAATTTCAAGTACCCGAAATTCGATTAAAGTACCCAGCTTTTCAAGTCCAGATGATCGTACTTTGATCGGTCGTCGTTCTTACGGTGATACTTCATTAGCTATCAATTATATTCCCGGCAACATTATCCATGAACGATTGATCACTACTGCGGAAGGTACAAGCCGTGTCCAGCTTCGTATTACCTACTGGGTAGATGCTGATCGTGATTACGGCGTTTCGTTCCTGATTAACGGTTTCCTGTCCTCTGATACTATGGCAGGCGATTCCGAAGCTGTTGTAACCCGTACCTTCACCGTTGCAATCGATAAAATTGTTGCGAAAGGCATTCTGGATCTGACCAATTCTGATAGCGGTATTATGAATCCGATTTCCGTTCTGAAAGATTTCCCGGCGACGATCAGTATGAAACAGAACGATTCGGTAGAACTCGAATTCCAGATCACTGGCGGTTATCCTCCGTACTCTTACCGCTGGTACAAAGATGGTCAGTTAACCCAGATCGGTTCTAGTACCACTACGCTGGATCTGATGGGTTCTCCGGTGGGTACTCATATTCGCAAAGTGATCGTTACCGATGGTATGGGCCAAACTGTATCTTCTAACGAATGCACCGTAACCGTTACTGCTACATAAAAATAAGCCGTCCTCCAAAGGGGCGGCTTTTTTATTTCCTAAATAAAGAAAACTAACTTAGGAAATGAAACCATGAATGAATTCGATCAAATGATTAAGGATTTGACAGTTGAAAATAAACCTGTTGAATTCGGCAAATATACCTTTTATGTTCGTCCGATGACCGTTGCGGAATACCACAAACACATCACCAACGATGATAAAGGCTTGCGCGATGAACAAACTATTCTTGCGTGTACCTTAACAAAAGACGGCAAACAATTGTTCACTGATATTGATCAGGTCAAAAATCTTGTTGTCCAGGTTCGCCAGTTTCTGATCGGAAGTATCGCACAAGTAACTTTGTCTCTTGATCCGGCAGTATTCGAAAAAAAGTCCGAAGCAACCCCTACTTAAAATTCTCGCTGCGTAGCATGAATAAAAAAGGATTTTCTTATTCCGAAATCCAGTTGATGCCGATGTCATTGTTCCTATCACTGGAACTATTCGACCGATTCATAGAACCATCGGGAATAGACGTTATCGACGCGATGTTTGCACGGTTACACAGCACAATTTACGCGGCATCGGGAAATATGAGTAAAGAAGGGTTGCGCAAAATGAAATCATCCGATTTCAAATTAATCCGTGATGAAACTATTTTCAAAACGCCGGAACAAATTGAAAAAGAAAAAGCATTAAAAATTAAAAAACAACAAGACGAAATATTAAACATGCTCTCGCCGGAAGAACGCGCAAAAGCATTAAAACGCAAAGGGGCGAAGAATGGCAAACGATAACAGACATACGCTATCGCTCACCGCTGATATCGGCGGTGTCGCTAACGGTGTTAAGAAGGCCGAAGCTTTACTAGATGGGTTAAGCGGTCAGGCAACCAGTTTAAACGGGATTCTGGGATCACTGGGTAACGGGATGAAAGGATCCCTGAACCCGGCTCTAATGGGGATCGGTGCGGCTGCTGGTGTGGCGGCTGCTGGCCTTACCCTTTTAATGTCCTCTGCGGAAGAGGCCGTAAAACTCGATACAGTAGCAAATAAGTCGGGTACTTCAACTGATGCATTGCAACAGCTAACGAAGGAGTTCGGATCCGCTGGTATCGCGATGGAACAGTTCGGGGATATGAACAAGGACGCGATTAAAAATCTCGGCGAGGCTGTTGCTACTGGTGGTGGCGTTGGTGAAGACCTCAAAAAATACGGACTGAATTTAAAGAACTTTACTCAATATATCGGATCAACTAACGGCGGTATTAAAGCATCAATCAGTTTATTCTATCAGTTGAAAGATGCAGGCGCTACCGTTTCCGAAATAACATCAGCAATGGAAAAACTATCTGGTGGTTCTAGCCATATGATTTCACGGTTGAATGAATTAGGTTCTGAACAAGAAGCATTAAATTCAATTGGTCAACAGAACGTCGATATTACTTCGGACGCAATTAAAAACTATGCCGATTTCTCAACCAAAATGGGGGATCTTGAAACCAAAGTTAAAGGGGCTATAGCTAACGGGCTTTCGCCTGCTGTTGAAAAAGTATTAGAAATCTGGGATTGGTTCGAGAAAGATTGGGGTAATACATCTTTTGCGAAATGGCTTACTAAACTGGGCGAAGTCTCCGAAGAATCTTTTAAAAATATTGCTCCTTATCGTTCATCCGGTATGAATGACGGACAGCGAATGATGGAAGATAGTTCTGCTAGTAAAGAATTTCTTGCTGAAAAGAAATTTCAAGAAGATCTTGCAAAAGCTCGTGAAAAAGCCGAAAAGAACGCAAAGATTGTCAATGATAATATCGAAAAGGAAAGGCAACGAGTAGCAGAACAAAAAGCGGCTGATGCAAAGATTGATCAGCGGTTAAAAGAAGAAGCCCAAAAAGAAGCCGAAAAAGCCGCTAAAGAGGCTGCGGCAAAAGCTAAAGCTGCTGCTGCGGAAGCCGAACGTTTACGCAAACAACAAGAAGCCGACGCGAAGAAAGCCGCCGATGAATTAGGCCGTTCAAAAAAGGAAAGCTACGACGCGCTAAACCGGATCACTATCGAAGGCTTTAGCTCTGAAGCTGCGTCTATGGCCTCTGGTAACGCTAAACTCGAACGAGGCTACGAAGATATTAAGTTGCTTCTGGACAAGGGTGTAATCGACGCAGAAGAAGCCAACGAGCGCCGGAAAGCATTGATCGCGGCTATGGGCGGCAACTTCTACGAAACCCTTTTAGGACTCGATCCAGAAAGCCGGGTAAAACTCGAACAGGCTGTTCAGGATACCTACAACAAGGAACTTGAATCCCTTCAAACAGCTCTCGATCAGAAGCTGATTCTTGAGGAAGAATACGCCGCGAAGAAAGCCGCTATCGATGATGCTTACGCCGAACGCAAAAGCCAACTGGATAAGACCGAAGAACAAGCGGCTATCGCTGCTACTTCTGCGGCATTAGATCAGTATCAGGATCTTGCTGATGGTGCTGTAGCTGCTATCGGTGCTGCTGCTGGTGAAAACTCTAAAGCGGCTAAAGCATCGTTCGCAGTAAGTAAGGGATTGGCAATCGCTAAAGCAACGATGGACGCATACGGCGCGTTTACTGACGGCATGAAAGAGGGTGGTTTCGCTGGTTTCGCTCTTGCTGCTGCGAAGATGGGCGCGGTAATGCAACAGCTTGCCAGCATCAAACAGGTGAAAGGCCAGTTCCACGACGGTATCAACAACGTTCCTTCTACTGGTACGTACTTACTGGAACAGGGCGAACGGGTTGTTGATAAACGTCTTAACAAGGATTTAACAAATTACCTCAGTGGTGAACAGGGTGGCGGGATCCAGATTTCAGCCCCGATCACTATTCAGGGTAATGCTTCGAGTAATGACCGTGAACTAATGGCAACTCTGAAAAAGTACCCTCAAGAAATTGCCCGATTGGTTGAGGACGCACAGCGCAGACGCGGATAAATAAAGCCCCTTGATGCTTATCTAAATAAGGTAAACATATAAGGGGCTTTTTCTATGGCTGATATTTTCAACGACCCAAAATTCAAAACTGAAATCAAGGTGAAATCGACAGCACCTTTTTTTGCTAATAAATCCGCTTCGGGTAAAACCTTACGGCGCTTTACCGGGATCCAATGGCACGAAACAACGATAACCGTTAACTACGTCGGGGAGGATCAGTATCTTTTCGATGAATGGCTTGCTGAATACAGATACGGCAAACCGTTTACTTTCCCGATGTACAAATCAGTTAACCTTATGTACCGGGGCAAACAGACATCTTTGTGCAACGTTTCCGCTGGTGTTCCTGCTGGCGCTCGTGAAATCCCTGTTTCGGTTCTACTCGAAAAAGGTACTAAGTTTACTTTCGCGAACCAGACCAAAGTATACGAAGTGACTGATATTGATCCGGTAAATAAAACTATGCTGATTTTTCCTAACTTACGAAACTCTGTTCAGGCTGGTGAGTTAATCAATTACCGAACACCTGTATTAACACTGATGATTACTTCGAACGATTTCGAGTATGACCTCAAACAAACAACTTATGCAGAGTTCGAAGCAACAGAGGTATTGTAATGGCAACTAAACAAGAAGAAATTAATAATCTGTGTGTTCATCCCGATTTTCTGAAAGATTTCAATTCAAGGAACGGAACAAACAAGACAGTATTAACCCAGCAAGAATTATTCTCGGTTGGTACAGTTTTTCATTGCATCACGGTAACTATGGCTCAAGGCGCAGGTGTTATCCGTATTTGCGATGGTTATCACGATATCACCCATAACAATTTTAAGTTTCTGGCAACCGGGGATTTGCTCGATGTCCAGGCACCCACACGCTCAAAAGAAATCAACAACCAGGGAATGTCCGTAAAGTTCTCGAACGTCAGACAGGATTACATCCAGTTGATTCAGGGCGGGAAACTTGATAAGGCCATCGTTCAGATCGAAGTGGTATTTCTGAATCCGTTAAAAGGTGGGGTGGTTGCAAGTTACGGACAATTCTATGGTGAAGTGGATTCTTCAATTATTAATATCCGTATGGATAACTCAGAATGGGTTAACACAACCGAAATCAAATTAAACTCGGTTTGGTGTTCCCTGGATCAGAACGCAAGGCATCATGCATCTGACGGTGTTCACAGAAGCTATCCAGGTAATGAAAACGATGGTTTCTTTAGTAAAGCCGGGAAATGGAATTCAGAGGCAATCTGGACAGCTAAAAAATAAACATAAATACCCTATATTACTATATGGGGTTTTATATGTTAAATAACGACATTATCAAACAAACACTAATCACCGACTTCATTAATGAAACTGTTGGTCATCAGTTCGAATACGGACACTATGACTGCAATTTACAAATGGTGAAACTGGTAGACATCCTGACCGGATCCGATCACTACCAAAAATTACACAAGCAATACTCTTGTCCTAAAACGGGTTTTGCTAAATCAAAAAAAGAAATCGGATTCGGAGATACTCTTTCTTTCGTTGAACATTACTTTGAACAAGAAGAAACACCTTCCTTTGAAAATGGAACAATTCTTGTTTCCGTCCACAAGAACCGGAATAAAAAAACGTATCACGTAGCTCTGGTTTATTCAGGGTTTGCTCTTGCTGTTAACAATCAAAATGTTTATCAGATGATCCCGGTTTCTCTGGTTGATTTTGAATCATCATGGAGGATTAAACCATGCCAATAATGGTTGTCGCCGCTGTTGCTATCGCTGCTGCATCGACCGCTGCGGCTCTTATTACTGCTGGTGTGGCTCTGGGTATTGCTATTGGTGTTGGGCTTGCTGTAGGCGCTGCTATGGCGATTATGTCGCTGTCAATGCAACCGTCTGTTCCCCGAATACAATCACCTGATTCTGCTTCAACGCTGGGTTCAACTACTGATCCTTCTACGGTGATCCCTGTTGTTTACGGTTCCACCAGGACAGGCGCTATCAACGTGTTCAAGGCAGTGAACGGAACCGATAACAGAGGTAATTATCTTGTTCAGTGTTTTGCTATTGCGCAGGGTGAAATTGATTCAATCTCTCAGATCTTTATGGATAACAAAAAGGTTCTGATTGATAACAATACTCATGTTGATGGTGTTATCCCTCAATCCCGAATTGCGGGGCCGTATCAAAATATTTTACAGATTGAGATCTCCACGGGTAAAAATCCTGGTCGTCATCTGTCACTAGCTAAGAAGTATATCGGGAACCAATGGCCTGATAATTTTACAGGTAACGGTATCGCAACGATGTGTATCGTTATGCACAAAACGAACAAGGCGTTAACCGACGGTGTTGATATCCTTCAACCGAACTCACAGATCGCGGTTGAACTAAACGGGATGAAAGTTACCAATCTGGTTAACGGCAACAGAGAATTCACCCGTAACGGGCCTTCTTGTTTACTCGATTTTCTCACGTCGAAGTACGGACTGAATACACCAATTGACCGTATCGATCTGGACTCGTTTAAAGTTGCTGCTGCAAGAACTGACAATAGTTACTGGTGCGACGGTGCAACAGATCCGAACGCCAGCAATAAAGCCAACATCGAAAACATCTGTTCTTCGTTCGGTGGAATTATTTTTGATTCGTTCGGCAAACTCACGTTAAAACTTGATGCTCCCGACATAACAAAATACAATTTTAACGAAGATAATATTATTATGTCCGAAATCACATTGTCAGATGGCGGAACTAATAATTACTATAATACTTTGAACGTAAGTTTTAACGATCCAAAAATTGATTATAGTTCAACAGTTCTCAGGTATCCTTCGGATTATAATAATGATGCTCTGATCGCGAAAGACAAACGTGTTATCGCTAAAGATATCACTATGCGGTTTTCTAAAAATACTGGTGCAATTGACCGTTTAGCCAGCATCGAACGGAACAAAGCAATTCTGACTCAACAGATCAGTTTCTCTACCGCTGACGCTTTCACCCTGGAAGTATGGGATGTTATCAGTGTTAGTAATAAAGAACTGATGATGAATAATAAACTGTTCAGGGTGATTTCGATTACTCCGATGATGGATACAGGCACGGCAGGAACTATCACTGTTACCGCTGCTGAGTACAATTCGTTGGTGTATTCAAATCAGGATATTGCCGCTAAACCGAACTATGATCCGATCAGTATTTCAACCAGCATCTACCAGCCGACGAATCTTAAAGCTGTTTCAACTGGTGAAAGTGTTTACGGTAGTAATATTCTTTTAACCTGGGATTGTGAGACAGATTACAACCGATACCAGTTCTATATTCAGTATAAGCGAACCGGATCAACTGAATGGATTTCGGCGGGTAATACTTCTGAATACGAGTTTAGTATTATCGGGTTGCAACAGGGTGTTCAATACGATTTCCGTGTATGTGCTGCTGGTTTGTATTATCAGTCTCCGTGGACAGAATTAAGCAATCCAGATCTGAGTGTGCAATATATGTTGCCTGCTCCGGTTGTTCGTCTGCGAAATGCAATTGCACCGGGTTCATTAGAAACCAGACACCAGACCTTTGATCTCGAATGGGATGATCAGTCACAGTCTGACATCACTGTTAACGGGCGAAAATCGAAATTCATCGACCACTTTGATTATTACGAAATCGAAGTAACCCAGAAGAATCAGGTGTTCACTTACCGTACTAAAGATATTAACTGGATCTATACATACGAAATGAACGCCGTAAACGGACTCTCACGCAACGTTAAGTTCGGGGTACGTGCTATCGGGTTCGGTGGTCGTAAGTCTGATCAGACCGTTCTGGAGTGCTTTAACCAGCAAGCGCCTGCGTTAACCGGGTTCACCGCTACAGGTGGTTTTGGTGCAATCTTCGCTAACTGGATCCATCCTGACCCGTTGACCGTTCCAGATTATGCTGGTGCGGTAATTCAGGTTTCACAGAATGCGAGTTTCACCGGGAACACGGTTAAGACGTTCACCGCTCCTCATGCATCAGAGATCCATACTGTTAACGTTGCAGACGGGAACTGGTACGTTCGTATTGCTGCTTATGACGTGTTCGGACAGGACAATCTGAATTATACCGCTGCGGTAATGGTTCTGTTGCAGTCTAAGGTTGATTGGGGCCAACAGGACGCGGATTTGATTAAGAACTTCCTCGATCTGGAATCGCATCTGGATTCTGCTGTTGATGAAGCTTTCGAACGTTCGAAGGATGCGCTTCAACAGGAAATCTCGAATGTAAAGGCAAACATTACCTCTGAGACGAACAAAGCAATCGCCGCCAGTTCTACCCGACTAGAACAGATTGTTAAAGACGGTGACAAGGTTGTTGTTGACGCTCTGAACCAGGTTAAGGTTCAAATCGATAAAGATATCAAAGCGGAAATTACAAACCTGAACACGGTTGTTGCTTCGAACAATACAGCGCAATCACAGGCTGTACAGACGGTTAAATCTGAACTCGAAGGGAAGGTTGCCCAGGTCAGCACAAACGCACAGACAGCGGTTGATGCCCTGAAAAATACGGTTAACTCACAGTACACAGTGAAGGTTAACGCTAACGGGGTTGTTGCTGGTATGACGATGATTGCTGATAGTGCTAACAGTAAGTCAGCTATCTATTTCAACGCGAGTGAGTTCTTTATCGTTACCGATCCGAAGAATCCAGCTAACCCAGTTGTTCCTTTTGCAGTTCAGAACAACAAGGTGTTCATTAACTCTGCGATCATCGCAAACGCAAGTATCGGGGCGGCACATATCATTGATGGTTCTATCGGAACCGCAAAGATCATCGATGGTGCTGTTACCAACCTGAAAGTAGGGGATTTGCAGTCGAACAACTTTGTTTCTGGTTCTGCCGGGTGGCGGTTGCCTAAATCGGGTAATGCGGAATTCAACAACGTTGTTGTACGTGGTCACGTCGAAGCGGGTTCGGGTTCGTTCAAAGGTCGTGTCGAAGCTGATTCTGGTTACTTCAAAGGCCAGATTACTGCTGATAGTGGTGTACTGAACAACGTAACCATCAACGGGAACTGTACGATCCTGGGTAGGTTAGACGCGAACAACATCAACGGGCTACCACTGGTAAAGAGAGTTGGCCTGACTTCCGGTAGTTGGGAGACTGTTCTCTCTAACTTTGGCGGAAGCCCAGGCCAGAACAGAAATATCACAATTATTGATACAAGTGATATCCCTTCTACCGGGGGTAAATTCTCGATGTGCGCTGCGGGTTTCGGTGAATGTCGGTGGGAGTATCAAGGGGATCCGCCGGAAGTAACTTATAACGTTTACAAAAACGGTGTTCTGGTTTTATCAGATGCAACCAATATAAGCCCACTTGTTGAAATTGGTGCTTACGGTGGGAGTATCAGGGTGGACGCTGTTGTTAAATTTATGGGTTCAGTTGGTGATGGAACCCAAACCTATATCAGAAGGTTCTCGCGTCGAAATACTGGTGTGATGTACGCGATTTACGGTTAATAATTAAGCCCCTTAAATATAGATGAATAATCTAACTAAGGGGCTTTTTATGCCAATTTTCGAAATTGCACTAGGGTGTATTTCGGGCGGTATCGCTATTTGTGGATTCGTCTGGAAAGTACACAATACAATATCAAAGAAACAACTCGAACACGAAAAACGTTTATCTAATATCGAACACAACAACGATATTCAAAATATTCAGTTGGAACACCTACAGAATAATCATATCAATCTTGATGCTCGTATGGCTCGATTAGAAGATAACGTTACCGATTTAAAAATTACTTCTGCTGAAATTTTGCAGATCCTAAAAGGTGGGTTCTATGGGAAAGCAATTAAAGACATGGATCGCTAAATCGAAAAAGTTACTGCTTGCTCTGCTGATGCTGGTGGTTATCTATAACCTGTTCGCTATGGTCACAGGTTGGCCCGTGATCGATATCGGTTCGGCGTTTGGTGGGGTGTTCGCGGTGCTGTCTGCTCTGGGGGTTTAAATGGCTTCTAAAGCACAACTAAGAGCGCAATCCAAAGTTGACGCTAAGAACAAAGCCGCAACCGAAAAAGCAAAAGAGCAATTGCGTAAACTTACCATCAGAGAATCCGACGACTACCAGAAACGAGTGGGTAAAGCCTCCCGGCAATCCGCGATCATCCTCAGAGAACAGCTAGCCAACAGGATTGATCGACCTGTCGGGTTTACTCAGAACCAGTCTACGTTTTACACGTTCAAGAAAATCTCTGATACCAAGATCGAACACAAGATCGGAATTAAGGATTCCCAGGACAGGTATCTCGGCCCGTTGTTCAAAGGTCGAATAAAACCTACTGATAAGTTTATTCCTGTTAACGAAAAGTACGTGGACGGATACGGAAACATCAAAGGGCTAAATAAGAATAAGCAATCAGGGAAGTATAAAGAAATTAGTTCCAGACAGAAAAAGTTCAAAGAAATATTAGTCGATACCACTCAAAAGGATCGGACTAAACGAATTATCGCTATCAAGCATAATCCGACTAAACGTAAAACTTTATTCGACTGGGAGAAAATTTCAACCGAACTGATAGACAATATCAATAAGGTAGCGAAGAAATGAAAGTAGAAGATTTTCCGTGTTATAAGTACGACGATTTAATAGATATTAAACTGAACGGCAAGAATGCAGAATCCGTTACGTATTCTTTCGATAAGAAACACGTTAAGCAAACCAAATTAAAACAGATGCTGGTGAACGATAAAGATTGTTTTATTGCCTCAACCCAAATTGATAAACCCGTTATCCGTTTTAAAACTGGTTCGGAAGTTGATATCGATTGTGCGTTTATTTTCGAATCTCGTTGTATTTGTCTGGGTTCATTCCCGTACAACTACAAAGGATTCAGGATGAAAGCGTTTTTTTTCCAGTATATCTAAAGTGACACCATGAATAATTTTAAATTCAGTAAACGTTCACTGGACAACTTAAAAGGTGTTCATCCTGATCTGGTAAAAGTGGTGCATCTGGCGCTTGAGCTTTCACCACGGGATTTCATTGTGATCGAAGGTTTACGAACTCTCGAACGTCAGAAAGAACTCGTTGCTTCTGGCAAGAGCAAAACAATGAACTCGTATCACCTCACAGGACACGCTGTAGACTTCGTTCCTTGTTCTCCTGTCTCATGGGACAGGAAAGATTTTGCGCCTGTTGTGGCGGCATTTAAGACGGCTGCTGCACGACTCAACGTTAAGATCGAGTGTGGTCATGATTGGAAATTTCAGGACAGTCCTCATGTTCAGGTTTCTCGATAACCCCCGCCTAAAATAAAAAGCCCCTGCATTGCGCCAGGGGCTTTTTTTTGTTCATTGGGTGAGTTCGTCTATTATCGTAATCGGTACACCGTCAACATGCTGCTGGTTCGCTTTAATCCATGCCTGCTGTGTTGCTTCATACGCTACCGGATCAATTAGCTTTTCGATATGGGTATGAAGAGTTATCCCCGCTAACTCCACCAGAACCCTGTCGTTCACAGTGTGGATGTCAACGAAAGCTTCACCCGGTGAACTTCTTCGGTTGTACTTCAATACTATCCGCTGTTCGCTATTGTCCATGTATTTGACCATGAACAGACCATATCTATTGTTGAACGTGGTGCAATCGATGCTCCTGATCGCCTGCTTAATCTTCAACCTGATCCGTTTGCGGTCAGGGTTGGTTACATCCTCGGTATCGAATTTCCTGAATTCATCCCAGCCCGTACTAATCTGGGCTGACTTCTCTAATTTGTACTCGGAGAATTTAAACTCAAGTTCCCGCTTCTGCTTCTTGTAGCTGTTGATCTCGGTTGCGAGTTCATCAATACCGGAATCTTCGGTAAGGGTAGCGAGGCGAACCAACTTTTTAATCTGACGGTCTAGCTTGTCGATCTCGTGGTTGAACCATTCTGTTCTGTCCTCCTGGTTGTTGTTCCAGACGTGATCCGCTATCAACTGCAAAATTACGTGTTCAAGTGGCTGTCCGGTGAAACCAGCGTTACCGCACGATTTTCCTGTAGTATTCTTCGAAGTACACACGTATCTAAACCGGGATTTAGCCGCTGAGTTTTTAGTCATCGGCAACCCACACTTTCCACAACGCAACACCCCGATCCCTGACAACAAACCAATTTCGCGTAACTCGTTCCCGTTAACAGAATTCCTCGTAGCGGATCTGGCCTTGTCCATTGATGCCAACGTTAGGTAATCCGTTTCGATCATCAACGCCGGGTAATAGTCTTCAATCACAAATGTTTCTTTTTCAGTAATCCAGTATTCATCCCCGGATTCGTCGATGTGTCTTTTTCGTACTAATGCCCCGTTCAAATCCCGCTTATCAAGAACAAATTCTTTTCTCCCGTGAACGGTAGGATTCAGGAAACCACGAATTAAGTTCATCCCCCAGATATCAGCATTACCTCTTTTATCTTTGGTCGGCGGCTGGTGGTTCTCGTTCAGGTAACGCTGAATTTCACCAGGGGAACAACCATCCCATTTCATACTGATGATCTTTTGCGCAACCGAAAAGTATTCGGGGTGCTTAATCACTTTTCCGTTGTCCTGGGCACTCCACCAAACGTTTTGACCGATGGACTCGATCACGAAAGCGGGTGTACCGGATTCCCTGTTTAAGTTCTTCTGAATAAGGGATCTGGCCTGTGACTCAACGCGGTTTTTTTTGGTTACTGATTCCTCATGCGCACGGGAAAATAACAGTACCGACATCACCAGATCCATCGTTGAACTAGATAATGATTCGTAGGTGTACACCTTTGAATCCATCCCGGTTACGACGGTAATCCCTTTGCGTAAAATCTCCTTAAGGATATCTAACGCGGATAATGATTCCTCACGCGAAAGACGGTCTAAGTTTTCCACCACTAACCATGAACCGACCGGAACCCGTTTCCCGATCTGGTTGATGAATTCACGTAAGTTACCTTGAGCGGCATTCTTACCTTTGAACGCTGATACCCCTAAATCACGGAACGAAAGCGTATCCAGTTCCAGACCGTACTGATTCGCGATCCGGTTCGCTGTAGCGGTCTGACGTTCTACCGATTGCCCGTCGGACTGTTTACCCGAACTGAAACGGACATAGCTGAATAATTTCGTTTTATTCATTGTTTTTCCTACCTAACAGAAAGGGGTTATTGCTAACCCCTCAACTGATCAAATCCCCATTAATTCGCCAGCTTCAATATCAATCTTTTCCACATTATGCGCCTTTTACAAAACGAATCATATCGGCTGTCAACTCAAGATAAGTTCCACCAGAGACAAAGGACAGACTCATATCAATTACGCATTTGTTACCGGACTGATTAATTTTCGTTGCAGTACCAGTAGATCGACCTGGTTGTGTTGCGTTGAAAGTCTGGATTGCAAAATCAGAAACAGTCTGCAATTTCATCCCGGAGTTTTTTGTGATGAAATACTGTGTCTTAGACCACATTTGATCGCACTCTTCTTTACTGTTGCCAACAACCGGAGTATTACTTGCAATATAGGCTCTAGCCTCGTTATTCTTTTGCTCTTGTGCAGGGGAGATACACCCAGACAGAGAAGTAACAACAGTAACAGCAACAACAGTTTTAGCAATTATAGATAATTTCATTTGGTATTTTCCATTTTTAGATAAAGTTCCCCCGTCCTTATTAACGGGGATTCAAATAAAATTTTATTTTGGCAGTTAGACGATTTCGGTACAGCAAACAACAATCAACACAACGAACAGAATAATTTGATAACGTGGGGTTAATTCGGACTTTCGTTTAGCGTGCATTTAATTCCCCCCGGTAAAAGCTTTAATAGCGCCCAGAAGGAACCCATCAGAACGGGATAGCATCAGTTCAGCCATTTGTTCAGACTGTCGTGTAACCTCACAGAACAGACGAACTTTCATCAGGTGAGTGGAGTCCTCAACCGTTTTAACCAGGTTGACGTATTCGAAATTAACAGGAGTGGTACACACAGGTTCAACCAGTGTGAACACAGGGGTAACAAGATCATTGATTGGTTCGGCTGCGGATACCGCTGGAACTTCTACCAGCGCTTCCGCTGCTTTCTTTTCAAGCTGTTCAGCACAACGAACCAGATCCGCTATCAGATGGGCTTTACGCTTGTAATCGGTAGGGAAGTCGTAAACACCTGTTAAACCAGCTTGTTCAACACCTGCGTTCCATTCAGCAACGTGAGCGGCAATTTTAATTGCTGGTTTAGAAGAGATACGTTCGATAATGTCACGAGCATGAGCGGCAAGAAGTTGAGTGTTCGATTTCATTATTAGCCCCTTGATACTAGTGGGGAACACCATGCTCCCCTTCGATGGGATTAATAATGCCTGGGCTGGCCTGCGGATAACCCGGACGTCAAGCCGCGCCTGCCAGCGGCGATGGTGGTGCATGAAAACCACTACCAGCCGGTCGATGAAGAGGTGCTGGCGCAGTACGACGAGGAGCTGGCGAACTACTATCTCAGCCGTGCGACCAATAACCGCCGTGATACCTGGAGCGACCATATCCGCCGCACCATCATCAAGGAAAACCGTCCGTTTATTCTCGATTATTTGCATAAACAGGGCTGGGCTACACGATAAGTCCATTCATCCTGCGCCTGCCTGCGTGTATGATACGCAGGCTTTTACCGGATTATGTCTGAGAGGTGCAGGGTGAAAATTGCCATATTGTCCCGGGATGGAACGCTCTTTTCCTGTAAACGCCTGCGTGAAGCGGCAGAGCAGCGTGGCCATCATGTAGAAATCCTCGATCCGCTGTCCTGCTATATGAATATCAGTCCGGCGGCATCCTCCATTCACTATAAAGGGCGTCAACTGCCGCACTTCGACGCGGTTATCCCGCGCATTGGCTCGGCAATCACCTTTTATGGCACCGCCGCGCTGCGCCAGTTTGAACTGCTCGGCAGTTATCCGCTGAATGAATCCGTGGCCATTACCCGGGCGCGCGACAAACTTCGCTCCCTGCAACTGCTGGCTCGTCAGGGGATCGACCTGCCGATCACCGGTATTGCCCATTCGCCCGACGACACCAGCGATCTGATCGAGATGGTGGGCGGGGCGCCGCTGGTGGTCAAGCTGGTAGAGGGCACCCAGGGGATTGGCGTGGTGCTGGCCGAAACCCGCCAGGCGGCAGAGAGCGTGATTGATGCCTTTCGCGGCCTGAACGCGCATATTCTGGTGCAGGAGTACATTCAGGAGGCCAAAGGGCGCGACATTCGCTGCCTGGTGGTGGGGGATGAAGTGGTCGCGGCCATTGAGCGCCAGGCCAAAGAGGGCGATTTTCGCTCCAACCTGCACCGGGGCGGTGTTGCCCGGGTGGTAGAGATCACCGCGCGCGAGCGGGAGATTGCACTGCTGGCCGCGCAGACGCTGGGGCTGGATGTTGCCGGGGTCGATATCTTACGTGCCGATCGCGGGCCGCTGGTGATGGAAGTGAATGCCTCACCGGGGCTGGAAGGCATTGAGAAAACCACCGGGATTGACATAGCCGGGAAGATGATCGGCTGGATAGAGCGTCAGGCCACGCCGGAGTTTTGCCTGAAAACGGGCGGATAACTGACCTGCCACGCACACGTCGCCTGGCACAGGCACTATTTTTTTAAGGGGTTCCACCGTTATGGATTCACTCGTTGTACCGACACTTGATACTTTGCGTCACTGGCTCGACAACATGGGCGTCAGCTTTTTTGAATGCGACACCTGCCAGGCGCTGCACCTGCCGCACATGCAAAACTTTGACGGTGTGTTTGATGCCAAGCTCGATCTGATTAATGACGTCATTCTTTTTTCCGCGCTGGCAGAGGTCAAACCCTCGGCGTTACTGGCCTTAGCATCGGATTTATCTGCCATCAATGCCAGTTCTTTGACGGTGAAAGCATTTCTCGATATACAGGATGATAATCTGCCAAAGCTGGTGGTTTGCCAGTCTTTCAACGCCACCGTCGGGCTGACTTTCCCGCAGTTCGCGGCGTTCATCCAGCAGAGCGAAGAGCAGATCTCCATGGTGATGCTTGAAGCCAGCGCCCATCAACTGCTCTACAACGCCGAAGAGGGCGCTGAGCAGCCTGAATCTGCGGGCAATTTTCTGCACTAAAGCTGTCTGACTTTTAGGCAGTCGCTGTCGTGGCGGCTGCATAACACCCTCGTTTCTGCTGGATTTAACCTTCCTTTAAAGAATTATTCACCGCCATCCCGGCAAATCGGCTTATCACATAGACACTTCCTGCATAAAAAATTGTTAAAAGGCGTTTTTTAATCTGAGCTATAGCTACGGAGACAAGCTACAGTTTATTCTTGCGATGCTGTTAAATGCGAGCAGATACCGCCACCTGAGTAACATCTTCTGCTGCATGCAGAGTGATAAATTATGCACGTTTCTTGCATAGGTTAAGAGTGTTCATTTTTGGCGCGTTTGTTAACGCGCTTTCAGAAGGATTAACGCTATGATCGCTTTACATAAAAAATGGTTATCGGGTCTGGTTGCAGGTGCTCTGATGGTGGTCTCTGCCGGCACGCTTGCGGCGGAACAAAAAACGCTGCATATCTATAACTGGTCTGATTATATTGCCCCGGACACGGTGGCGAATTTCGAAAAAGAGACCGGGATTAAAGTCGTTTACGACGTCTTCGACTCCAACGAAGTGCTGGAAGGCAAACTGATGGCGGGTAGCACCGGCTTCGACCTGGTGGTGCCGTCAGCCAGCTTCCTTGAGCGTCAGCTCTCTGCTGGCGTGTTCCAGCCGCTGGACAAAAGCAAACTGCCGGAGTGGAAAAACCTCGATCCCGAGCTGCTGAAGCTTATCGCCAAGCACGACCCGGAAAACAAATACGCGATGCCGTATATGTGGGCCACCACGGGCATCGGCTATAACGTCGACAAAGTGAAACAGGTGTTGGGTGCCGATGCCCCGGTAAATAGCTGGGATCTGGTGCTGAAGCCAGAGAACCTCGAGAAGCTGAAAAGCTGCGGCGTGTCGTTCCTCGATGCCCCGGAAGAGGTGTTTGCCACCGTCCTGAATTACCTCGGCAAAGATCCGAACAGCACCAAAGCGGATGACTACACCGGCCCGGCAACAGACCTGCTGCTGAAGCTGCGTCCTAATATCCGTTATTTCCACTCGTCTCAGTACATTAACGATCTGGCGAACGGCGACATCTGTGTAGCTATCGGCTGGGCAGGGGATGTTCTGCAGGCGGCTAACCGCGCCAAAGAAGCCAAAAACGGTGTGAATATCGCCTATTCAATCCCGAAAGAGGGGGCGATGGCCTTCTTTGACGTCTTCGCGATGCCTGCCGATGCGAAAAACAAAGACGAAGCCTATCAGTTCCTGAACTATCTGCTGCGCCCGGATGTTATCGCCCACATCTCTGACCACGTCTTCTATGCCAACGGCAACAAAGAGGCCACCAGCCTTGTCAGCGCCGAAGTGCGTGATAACCCGGGGATCTATCCACCGGCTGACGTGCGCGCCAAAATGTTCACCCTGAGCGTTCAGGAGCCGAAAATCGACCGCGTGCGTACCCGTGCGTGGACGAAAGTGAAAAGCGGTAAATAACGATGTGATGTACGCCGGGCAGCGCAAGCGCGTGCCCGGCGATACGCACCCTGATGGTGCGTTTGCACCAGTTTGATTGATGCCGGAGAGCACCCCGTGAACGACGCGATCCCCCGCCCGCAGGCGAAAACCCGTAAAGCGCTGACCCCGCTGCTGGAAATCCGCAACCTGACCAAATCCTTTGATGGTCAGAATGCCGTGGATGATGCCAGCCTGACCATTTATAAAGGCGAAATTTTTGCCCTGCTTGGCCCATCCGGCTGCGGGAAATCGACGTTGCTGCGTATGCTGGCCGGGTTTGAACAGCCCAGCGCCGGGCAGATTATGCTTGATGGCGTCGACCTTTCCCACGTGCCGCCGTATCAGCGTCCCATCAATATGATGTTCCAGTCCTACGCGCTCTTCCCGCACATGACCGTGGAGCAGAACATCGCCTTTGGCCTGAAGCAGGACAAAATGCCGAAAGCCGAGATCGCCACCCGCGTGGCCGAAATGCTGAGCCTGGTGCATATGCAGGAGTTTGCAAAGCGCAAGCCGCATCAGCTCTCGGGCGGGCAACGTCAGCGTGTGGCCCTGGCCCGCAGCCTGGCGAAACGCCCCAAACTGCTGCTGTTAGATGAGCCGATGGGCGCGCTGGATAAAAAACTGCGCGACCGTATGCAGCTGGAAGTGGTGGATATTCTGGAGCGCGTGGGCGTGACCTGCGTGATGGTCACCCACGACCAGGAAGAGGCCATGACCATGGCCGGGCGCATCGCGATCATGAACCGCGGCAAGTTTGTGCAGATAGGGGAGCCGGAAGAGATCTACGAGCACCCGACCACCCGCTACAGCGCCGAATTTATCGGTTCAATCAACGTGTTTGAAGGGCTGCTGAAAGCGCGGGAAGAGGACGGCCTGGTGATCGACTCGCCGGGACTCATTCATCCGCTGAAGGTTGGCGCCGACAACTCGGTGGTGGACAACGTGCCGGTATACGTGGCGCTGCGCCCGGAAAAAATCACCCTGTGCGATGCACCCCCGGCCGACGGTTACAACTTTGCGGTGGGGGAGGTGGTACATATTGCCTATCTCGGCGATCTCTCCATCTATCACGTCCGGCTGAAGAGCGGCCAGATGATCAGCGCCCAGCTGCAGAACACCTGGCGCTACCGTAAGGGGCTGCCGACCTGGGGCGACGAAGTGCGTCTGTGCTGGGAAGCAGACAGCTGCGTTGTACTGACGGTATAAGGAACGGCGATGAGCAAACCTGAACCTGCGACCCGCGTAGCGGCGGGCATTGATACCAGCTGGCTGACGCGGATGCAGATGGCCCACGGCCGCAAGCTGGTGATCGCCCTCCCTTACGTGTGGCTGATCCTGCTGTTCCTGCTGCCGTTCCTGATTGTGTTTAAAATCAGCCTGGCAGAGATGGCGCGGGCGATCCCGCCCTACAGCGACCTGGTGGAGTGGGGGGACAGTCAGCTGTCGATCATGCTCAACCTGGGTAACTTCCTGCAACTGACCGACGATCCGCTCTATTTTGAGGCCTATCTACAGTCGTTGCAGGTGGCGGGCATCTCGACGATTTGCTGTCTTCTGCTGGCCTACCCGCTGGCCTGGGCAGTGGCGCACAGCAAGCCCTCGACGCGAAATATCCTGCTGCTGCTGGTGATTTTACCCTCCTGGACCTCGTTCCTGATCCGCGTTTATGCCTGGATGGGGATCCTGAAAAACAACGGCGTGCTGAACAACTTTCTGCTGTGGCTGGGGGTTATCGATCAGCCGCTGACGATTCTGCACACCAACCTGGCGGTCTATATCGGCATCGTGTACGCCTATCTGCCCTTTATGGTGCTGCCGATCTACACCGCCCTGACGCGCATCGACTATTCGCTGGTGGAAGCAGCGCTTGATCTCGGTGCCCGTCCGCTAAAAACCTTCTTCACCGTGATTGTGCCGCTGACCAAAGGCGGGATTATCGCCGGATCGATGCTGGTGTTTATCCCGGCGGTGGGGGAGTTCGTGATCCCGGAACTGCTCGGCGGCCCGGACAGCATTATGATTGGCCGCGTGCTGTGGCAGGAGTTCTTTAACAACCGCGACTGGCCGGTGGCCTCGGCGGTGGCGATCGTGATGCTGCTCCTGCTGATCGTGCCGATCATGTGGTTCCACAAGTACCAGCAGAAACAGATGGGAGATCATGGATGAACAACTTACCGGTAGTGCGCTCTCCGTGGCGGATCCTGATCCTGGTGCTCGGCTTTACGTTCCTGTATGCACCGATGCTGATGCTGGTGATCTACTCCTTCAACAGCTCGAAGCTGGTGACGGTGTGGGCGGGCTGGTCAACGCGCTGGTACGGCGAGCTGTTCCACGACCAGGCGATGATCAGCGCCGTGGGGTTAAGCCTGACCATTGCCGCCTGTGCGGCAACGATGGCGGTGATCCTCGGCACCATCGCCGCCGTGGTCATGGTGCGCTTTGGTCGCTTTCGCGGGGCCAACGGTTTTGCCTTTATGATTACCGCCCCGCTGGTCATGCCCGACGTGATCACCGGCCTGTCGCTGCTGCTGCTGTTTGTCGCCATGGGGCACGCCATCGGCTGGCCGTCAGATCGCGGCATGTTGACCATCTGGCTGGCCCACGTCACCTTCTGTACCGCCTATGTTGCAGTGGTGATCTCCTCGCGCCTGCGCGAGCTGGATCACTCCATTGAAGAGGCGGCGATGGATCTGGGCGCCACGCCGCTGAAGGTGTTCTTTATCATCACCCTGCCGATGATTATGCCGGCGGTGGTCTCCGGCTGGCTGCTGGCCTTTACCCTGTCGCTGGACGACCTGGTGATCGCCAGTTTCGTCTCTGGCCCGGGAGCGACCACGCTGCCGATGCTGGTCTTCTCCAGCGTGCGCATGGGGGTTAACCCGGAGATCAACGCACTCGCAACGATCATTCTCGGCGTGGTGGGCATTATCGGGCTGATTGCCTGGTATCTGATGGCGCGTTCTGAAAAACAGCGCCAGCGCGATATCCAACGTGCAAGACGCGGCTGAAGCTCCTAAAATCTGCACAGGCGTAAATGAGATGCCGCGTTATCGCGGCATCGTTTCATGGAAGACATCACGTTGGGATTTTTCAGTAAAACAAGTCAGTCACATGCCCGTCTGAATGTTCCTGCTCTGGTGCAGGTGGCGGCGCTCGCCATTATTATGATCCGCTGCCTTGATGTATTCATGATTTTCAATACGCTGGGCGTGCGCGGCATGGGGGAGTTCATTCACCGCAGTGTCCAGACATGGAACCTGACGCTGGTCTTTTTCGCCAGCCTGATGCTGGTGTTTATCGAAATTTACTGCGCTTTTTCGCTGGTGAAAGGGCGTAACTGGGCGCGGCTCATCTACCTTCTGACCCAGGTGGTGGCTACCGGCTATCTGTGGGCCGCGTCGCTGGGTTACGGTTATCCTGAACTGTTCAGCATCCCCGGCGAGTCAAAACGCGAGATTTTCCATACCCTGGTGATGCAAAAGCTGCCCGACCTGCTGGTGCTCGGCCTGCTGTTTGTTCCGGCGGCCAGCCGACGGTTTTTCCGTCTGCAATAACGTGTATAATCGCTGCCCCCAGACGTATTAAGGTTTCGTTATGCAGTGCGCACTCTATGACGCCGGTCGCTGCCGCTCCTGTCAGTGGATAGAACAGCCGGTTTCTTCTCAACTTTCCGCCAAAATGGCCGACCTGCAGACTTTACTGTCTGGCCTGCCGGTGGCTGAGTGGTGCGCGCCCGTCAGCGGGCCGGAACAGGCCTTTCGCAATAAAGCCAAAATGGTGGTCAGCGGCAGCGTCGAGAAACCGCTGCTTGGCATGTTGCACCGGGATGGCACGCCTGTCGATCTCACCGACTGCCCGCTCTATCCGGCCTCGTTCGCCCCGGTCTTTGCCGCCCTGAAACCCTTTATTGCCCGCGCGGGTCTGACCCCCTACAACGTGGAGCGCAAGCGCGGCGAGCTGAAGTACATTCTGCTGACAGAAAGCCAGCGTGATGGCGGGATGATGCTGCGCTTCGTGCTGCGCTCGCAGGCTAAGCTGCCCCAACTGCGCGCGGCCCTGCCGTGGCTGCAACAGCTGTTACCGCAGCTGACGGTGATTACCGCGAACATTCAGCCGGTGCATATGGCGATCATGGAAGGGGACGAAGAGATCTTCCTCACCGACGCCCAGGCGCTGGCGGAACGTTTCAACGACGTGCCGCTGTGGATCCGCCCGAAGAGCTTCTTTCAGACCAACCCAACCGTTGCCAGCCAGCTGTACGCCACCGCGCGCGACTGGGTGCGTCAGCTGCCGGTCAACCATATGTGGGATCTGTTCTGCGGCGTCGGCGGCTTTGGCCTGCACTGCGCCACGCCGCAGATGAAGCTGACCGGGATTGAAATTTCTGCCGAGGCGATCGCCTGCGCCACGCAGTCAGCCACCGAGCTGGGGTTAACCAATTTGCATTTTCAGGCGCTCGATTCAACGCAGTTTGCCACCGGTCAGGACAATGTGCCGGATCTGGTGCTGGTTAACCCGCCCCGGCGCGGCATCGGCCAGGCGCTGTGTGATTATCTGAGCCAGATGGCCCCGCAGTTTATTATCTACTCCAGCTGCAATGCGCAGACGATGGCGAAAGATCTCCACGCCCTGCCGGGCTATCACATTGCGCGCGTTCAGCTGTTCGATATGTTCCCCCACACCGCGCACTACGAAGTACTGACGCTGTTAATTAAGCGTTGAGCCACTGCCCGGCGACGCTGCGCTTGCGCTCTCCCTGCGGGAGAGCGCCGAGGCGAGGGCACCTCCGCACAATGTTAAACAAAATGTGAACGTTTCCCGCCCCGGAAATCGGGTAAGCTTTACCTGTTAAGATTGAATAAGGCTGACCGATGAAGCAGATCCTGCTGGTGGAGGACGATGGCGATATCGCCGCGTTACTGCGCCTCAATTTAGAAGACGAAGGTTATGTGATCACCCACGAGGCAGACGGGGAAAAGGCGCTGCACCTGCTCGGGCAAACCCACTGGGATGCGGTGATCCTCGACCTGATGCTGCCCAACGTTGACGGACTGACCCTCTGCCGGGCGATCCGCCAGCGCGACCACTACCTGCCGGTGATTATCATCAGCGCCCGCAGCAGCGAAACCGAGCGCATTCTGGGCCTTGAAACCGGGGCCGATGATTACCTCGCCAAACCCTTCTCGGGGCAGGAGCTGGTGGCGCGGATCCGGGCGCTGTTCCGCCGTCAGCAGGCAATGGGCCAGCAGACATCCGGGCTTATCTCCGCCCACGGCCTGACCATCGACCCGCTGGCCCGTAGCGTCCAGCTGCACGGCGAAGTGGTGGATCTCACGCCGCGTGAGTTCGATTTACTCTACTTTTTCGCCCGTCATCCCGGGGAGGTTTTCTCCCGCCTGGCCCTGCTCGAACAGGTGTGGGGCTACCAGCACGAAGGCTACGAACACACCGTCAACACCCATATCAACCGCCTGCGGGTAAAAATTGAAAAAGATGCCGCCGAGCCGGAGGTGATCCGCACCGTGTGGGGTAAAGGCTACCGGTTTGCCCGGGAGGCAGAATGACGCGCCGCCTGACCCTGCTGTTTATCCTCTTGCTGACGGGCTGTGCGGCGGTGGCCTGCGCGGTGCAGCTCTGGACCAGCATGCAGTACGGCAACGCCATGGTGCAGCGTTTGTCCGGCGGGCTGGCGCAGCACATCGCCCAGCGCGAAACACTGCTGGATGCCCAGGGGCAGGTTGATCGCACCCGGCTCAAGCCGCTGTTCGATCGGCTGATGACCTTTAACCCCAGTGTGGAACTCTACATTCTCTCCCCGGACGGACAGATCCTCGCGGATGCCGCCCCGCCGGGGCATATCAAACGGCAGAAGCTCGCCGTTGCGCCGGTTCAGCAGTTTCTCAGCGGCGGGATGATGCCGGTCTACGGGGACGATCCACGCACCCTGACGGGCGAGAAGGTCTTCAGCGCCGTGCCGTTGCATCAGGACGGCGTACTGCGCGGTTATCTGTATATCATTTTGCAGGGGGAAGAGCTGAACGCACTGGCGGAGCAGGCGTGGCAAAAAACGCTCTGGAGCACGGTGCTCTGGTCGCTGCTGCTGGTGGCCCTTTTTGGTGCGCTGGCGGGAGGGCTGGTCTGGTACTGGGTCACCCGGCCGGTGAAGCAGTTGACCGACGAGGTGAGTGGCCTCGATCGGGAAAGTATGCACGTTATCAAGCAGCTGGCCGCCCAGCCCCCGCAGGCCGCCCCGTCTGACGAAGTGGCCCTGCTGCGTAACACCTTTATCGAGCTGGCGCAGCAGATTGCCAGCCAGTGGGATCAGCTGGCCGACAGCGACCGGCAGCGCCGGGAGTTTATCGCCAATATTTCCCACGATCTGCGCACGCCGCTGACCTCGCTGCTGGGGTATCTGGAAACGCTGTCCCTCAAATCCGGCACGCTTTCGGCGCAGGAGACGCAGCACTATCTCGCTATTGCCCTGCGTCAGGGGCATAAAGTGCGTCATCTGTCCCAGCAGCTGTTTGAGCTGGCGCGTCTTGAGCATGGCAGCATCAAGCCGCAGCGGGAGCGCTTTGCCATCGGGGAGCTGATCTCCGACGTGGCACAAAAGTTTGACCTGGCGGTGGAGACCCGTCAGCTCCGGCTGCATATCGACGTGCCGCGCCAGTTGCCGATGATCAACGCCGATCTGTCGATGATCGAGCGGGTGGTGACCAACCTGCTGGATAACGCCATTCGTCATACGCCGCCAGGCGGCGAAATTGGGCTGAAGGTGTGGCTGGAGGGGGAGCAGTTGCAGGTGGAGGTGAATGACAGCGGACCGGGCGTCGATGAACATCTTCGGGATCAGCTCTTCATGCGGCCTTCAGCGCTGAGTCAGCAGGCATCGCGGGATAATCGCGGTGGGCTGGGGCTGTTGATTGTCAAAAGGATGCTGGAGCTGCACGGCGGCGGGATCAGGCTGATGGAGGCGGCGCACGGAGCCTGTTTTCGCTTCTTTGTGCCGCTATGAGCCATGCCGGGTAGCGCTGACGCTTACCCGGCCTGCAAATCTCAAACCAGCCGGGTAAGACGTAGCCGCCTGCGGGCAAAAAATCTTACTGCGGGAACCACTGGTCGCTGATTTTCTGATAGGTGCCGTCTGCTTTAATGGCTTTCAGGGCGCCGTTCAGTTTCTCTACCAGGGCTTTGTTATCCGGGCGTACGGCAATGCCCAGACCGGTGCCGAAGTACTGCGGGTCGGTCACTTTATCCGTTGCGGTGCCCAGCTGCGGGTTGGTTTTCAGCCACTCGTTCACCACCGCCGTGTCGCCAAACACGCCATCGATACGGCCATTTTTCAGGTCGATAATCGCATTCTGGTAGCTGTCGTACGCCACGGTTTTCACTTCCGGGTGCTTATCCTGGAGGTATTTCTGGTGTGTGGTGCCGTTTTCCATGCCAATGCGCTTGCCTTTCAGCTGCTCAAAGGAGGTGTACTGGCCTTTTTTGGCGATCACCACTGCGGAGTTAGCGTAATACGGGTCAGTAAAGGCAACCTGCTTGCTACGCTCCGGGGTGATATCCATGCCCGAGATCACCGCGTCATATTTTTTGAATTTCAGGGACGGGATCAGGCTGTCAAAGGCGTGGTTAGTAAAGGTGCACTCCGCCTGCATTTGGGTACACAGCGCTTTTGCCAGGTCGATATCAAACCCGACGATCTGGTTGCTGGCATCCAGTGACTCGAACGGTGGATAGGTAGCAGAAACACCGAAGTTGATTTTATCGGCGGCAGAAGCGCCCGCGGCGAAGGTTGCCAGTAAAGCGGCCAGAACTAACTTTTTCATTGTGAAGCTCCCGTCTGTCAATCTTGTCATTATGCGCCGTGTCTGCGGCTGGGAGTTACAATGCCATTTAATGAATTTGTATGCAATAAAAATGATTAACTATTACTTGATTCATAAAAAAAGGCGGGTGGTCGTTAGACTTGCCCGCCTTAAGTAATCACAATGTATGCAGTCTTAGTTGCGGCGTTCGAAGGCCAGCGCTTTACGCTCAACTAAACGCATCAGCAGCGTCAGCAGGCCGTTGACCACCAGGTAGATCAATCCGGCGGCACCAAACACCATCACATCGTAGGTGCGTCCGTACAGCAATTGTCCGTGACCCATCACCTCCATCAGGGTGATGGTGTAGGCCAGCGAGGTACTTTTGAACACCAGCACCACTTCGTTAGAGTACGAAGAGAGGGCGCGCTTGAAGGCGTACGGCAGCAGGATCGCCAGCGTATCTTTCTTGCTCATCCCCAATGCACCGCACGACTGCCACTGCCCGTCCGGGATGGCGCGAATGGCCCCGTAGAACAGTTGGGTGGTATAGGCGGCGCTGTTCAGCGACAGGGCCAGCAGGGCGCACAGCCACGGCTCGGAGAGCAGATGCCACAGCACCGGATATTCCTGTAGCGTCGGGAACTGGCCCGGGCCGTAGTAAATCAGGAAGATCTGCACCAGCAGCGGTGTGCCGGTAAACAGCGTGATATAGCCGCGGACAATCCACACCAGTACCGGCGTTTTCAGCGTCAGGATGATGGTGAAAATCAACGCCAGCACCAGCGCCACGATAATCGAGGCGACGGTCAACGTCAGGCTGGTGTGCAGCCCTTTCATCAGTTCGGGTAAGTAATCCAGCATCAGCCTGGTCTCCGTTCAAAACGCGTCGCACGCAGGTCAATACGCTTGAGAATGTACTGACTGAGCAACGTGATCACCAGGTAGATGGCCGCCGCCACGATGTACCAGGTAAAGGGCTCCTGGGTACGGGTGGCGATGCTTTTGGTTTGCAGCATCAGGTCGTTAACGCTGATTAAGCTCACCAGCGCGGTATCTTTCAGCAGCACCAGCCACTGATTGCCAAGCCCCGGCAGGGCATGACGCCACATCTGCGGCATCACCAGACGGAAGAAGATCGCCGTTTTCGACAGCCCCAGCGCCTGGCCGGACTCCCACTGGCCTACCGGCACCGCTTTCAGTGCGCCGCGCAGAGTCTGCGAAGCATAGGCGGAATAGAGCAGGGAGAGGGCGATCACGCCGCACAGGAACGGGCTGACATCGAAGTTTTCGATCTGCATCTGAATAGGGATCTGCACCACGCCCAGATTGAGCGTAAAGCCGTCCGACAGCATCAGCAGCAGCTGCGAGGAGCCGAAATAGATAAACAGGACCACCAGAATTTCCGGCAGGCCACGAAGAAGGGTCACCAGTGCAGAGCCGGTCCAGGCGACAGGTCGCCACTTAGCCGATTCCCACACGGCAAAGATCATCGCCAGCACCAGGCCGATAATCAGCGCACAAACGGCAAGGCCGACGGTCATCCCGGCGGCGCTTGCTAATGGAAAAATTTCGTTCATCAGATCTTACTTCTGGAACCATTTTTTATAGATGGAATCGTACGTGCCATCTTTCTTCACTTTTTCCAGCGTGGTGTTGAATTTCTGCTGCAGCGCGGTGTTGCCCTGACGCACAGCAATACCCAGACCGGTGCCGAAGTAATCTTTATCCGTCACTTTATCGCCAACCGCAGCCAGCTTGTCGTTGGCCTTCAGCCATTCGGTGACCACCGCGTTATCGCCAAAGACGGCATCAATACGGCCATTCTGCAGATCCAGACGGGCGTTCTGGTAGCTGTCGTAAGGCACGGTAGTGATTTCCGGGTGCTTATCCATAATGAATTTCTGATGGGTGGTGCCGTTCTGCACGCCCACTTTCTTGCCTTTCAGCGCATCAATAGAGGCATATTTGCCTTTCTGACCGATAAACAGGGCAGAGTTCTCGTAATACGGGGTGCTGAACAGAACCTGCTTTTCACGCTCTGGCGTGATATCCATACCGGCCATGACCGCATCAATACGGCGGAATTTCAGGCTCGGGATCAGGCTGTCGAAAGACTGATTCGAGAAAGTACAGGTGGCGTCGATCTCTTTACACAGGGCGTTAGCCAGATCCACATCGAAGCCCACAATCTTGTTGTTCGCATCCATTGATTCAAACGGAGGGTAGGAGGCTTCGGTGGCGAAACGAATGGTTTCGGCAGCGGTGGCAGAGAGGCTAACGCTGGCAAGCAGGGCGGCAATCACTATTTTTTTCATTGTCGTTCTCTCGATTCGATTAGTGAGACAGATAATTTCTGAACGCGTCGGTCTGCGGCTGGGCAAAGCAGCTCGCATCCCCTTGCTCAACAATATGACCGTTTTCCATATAGACCACACGACTGGCGGTTTTACGCGCCACTTCCACTTCGTGCGTCACGATCACCTGAGTAATATTGGTTTCCGCCAGCTCGCGAATAATGCTAACGATCTGGGCAGTGATTTCCGGGTCCAGCGCGGCGGTCGGTTCATCAAACAGCAGCACCGCAGGCTCCATCATCAGCGCGCGGGCAATGGCCACACGCTGCTGCTGACCGCCAGAGAGGTGCAGCGGATAACGATCGCTGTAGGGCTTCAGGCGCAGACGTTCCAGCAGCTTCTCGGCACGCGCCAGCGCCTGCTCTTTGGAGAGGCCCAGCACGCGGCATGGGGCTTCGATCAGGTTCTGCTGCACGGTCAGGTGCGGCCAAAGATTGTATTGCTGGAAGACCATCCCGACGTTCTGACGCAGATCGCGGATCGCTTTTTCAGACGGCGCTTTGGCAAAATTAAAGTGATTACCGGCGATATCCAGCGTACCGGAGCGCGGCATTTCAAGCAGATTGAGGACGCGAAGCAGCGAGCTTTTACCCGCCCCGCTTGGGCCTAACAGCACCAGCGTTTCGCCCTCAGGACAATTCAGTGTGATGTCGAACAGCGCCTGGTGTGCGCCGTAGAAGCAGTTAATGCCGTTTAGTTGAATACTCATCGGGGCAGTCTTTACTCATCCAGGCAATCTATAGCAATTGAGGCCGCAAATAGTACCGTCGGCAGAATAGTTATGCAATATTTCTGCGTTAAAAGTTAAATATAAACCGAATCTATACCTAAACATAGCACAAAATAGCGGAAGGTCTGGGCGGCGAGTATAAATGTCGGCATTCCTCACGAAATGCCAGACATTTTACGGGGTTTTCCCTGCTTGACGGGCGGTTAAGCGTGACTGTTTAGCGTTTTTCAATGGACTGGCGCAGGGTGCCTGCCGGGGCGTGGACAGTGCCGCCGAGGTAGCGCACGTCGTCAACTGCCCAGCACTGACCCTCGCGGATCATCAGCACTTCATCCTGCCAGGTCTCGCTGCCCTGCGTCAGTTTCACCCGCAGCGGAATGTTGCGCGCATCGGTATTCGGAATAGTGGATGCGCTGGAGACTTCAGCTTTTTGCGGCGCAATGTTGCGGCTGGAGAAAGGATCGTCTTTCAGCAGGTTTTGATGCTGCGGATCGCGGCTGGCATTACTGAGAAGCATCGCCAGGTCATCGCTCAGATACGGGCGCAGCGCGGTGAAGTCATTGCTGCGGTGCGAAATGCGGTAATCATAGAATTGTTGGGCCACAGCATCCGGGCCGCCAGTAATGCAGCTGCCGCTGCGGGTACCGATATCCTTAAAAGCCGGGGTGACCGGGGTGGTGCAGGCGCTGAGCAGCAGCGCGCAAGGCACTAAAAGCGTCAAAGCAGAATAGCGCATGTTGATTTCCTTATGAGGCTGCAATAATTAACTAACCTTTAAATGATAGCGTAACGAAGAGATAATGGTTTTGTTCTTATACGCTTAGACCCGGCCCATCAGGCTATTTTATTCGCCATTTTGGACCTTGCCAGTGCTCACAATCCTCACGTACTACGTGTACGCTCCGGTTGTTCCGCGCTGTCCGTGTCCAAACTGCCTTCAACAATAAACGCCTGATGGGCCGGGTCCTGCACTTAACGCGCAACAAGGAGACGAAGATGCAATTTTCTACCACCCCCACTCTGGAAGGGCAGCCGATCAGTGAATACTGCGGCGTGGTGACCGGCGAAGCCATTCTCGGCGCCAATATCTTCCGCGACTTTTTTGCCGGTATCCGCGATATCGTCGGCGGCCGCTCTGGCGCGTATGAAAAAGAGCTGCGTAAAGCTCGTGACATCGCCTTTAAAGAGCTGGGCGAGCAGGCGAAGGCCCTGGGCGCGGATGCCGTCGTGGGGATCGATATCGACTACGAGACCGTCGGCAAAGATGCCAGCATGTTGATGGTCAGCGTCAGCGGTACGGCAGTGAAAACGCGCCGATGAAGCACGCGCTTGCGCCTCTCCTGCTGGCGCTGCTGCTGGCAGGCTGTGCGTCAGAAAAAGGCGTCGTGGATAAAGGTGCCTATGAGTTGGATACCCGACGGCAGGCCCAGGCGGCCTACCCGCGTATCAAGGTGCTGGTGATCCACTATACCGCCGACGACTTTGACAGCTCTCTCGCCACCCTGACCGATAAAAACGTCAGCTCCCACTATTTGATCCCGGCGATCCCGCCGCAGCACAACGGCAAGCCGCGGATCTGGCAGCTAGTGCCGGAGCGCGATTTGGCCTGGCATGCCGGGGTGAGCTACTGGCGCGGCGCTACCCGTATTAATGACACCTCGATTGGGATTGAGCTGGAAAACCGCGGCTGGCAAAAGCGCGGCGATGAGAAACGCTTCGCGCCGTTTGAACCGGCGCAGATTGCCGCCCTGATCCCGCTGGCGAAGGACATTATCCAGCGCTATGACATCAAGCCACAGAACGTGGTAGCCCATGCGGATATTGCGCCTCAGCGCAAAGACGATCCGGGGCCGCTGTTCCCGTGGCAGGCGCTGGCGCAGCAGGGCATTGGTGCCTGGCCCGATCCTGACCGGGTCGCGTTTTATCTGAACGGACAGCCTCCTTATGAGCCTGCGGACACTGCCACGCTGCTTAATCTGCTTTCCCGATACGGTTACGATGTGCCGGATAATATATCGTTGGCGCAGCAGAAACGTATTATTATGGCGTTTCAGATGCATTTCCGGTCAAAATTATGGAGTGGTGTTTCTGATAAAGAAACAATAGCCATTGCAGAAGCTCTGCTGGAAAAATACGGACAAAAATAACCTAAAAAAAACTACTCACTTATGAGTATTTGTCTTTGGCTTAAGATTAATCTTAAGTACATTGCCAATTCATTTTTAGTTAATTGACTTAAAATTACCCACATTTAATATAGACGCATAGCTTGCTAATCAAGTTAGCCAATTAAAAATATTAGAGAGTAATTTTCCTCCAGGCTATCGTCTTAATTTATTTGAATCGGACCTCATTTATCAGTTGCGACATTGCTGTTGCAGGGGTTCCATTTACTCTAAAAAAAATGAAACAGGCATACTAATGTTAAATATTTACAGTAGAAATAGTCGCCCGGAAAAAGCGATAGACGCGATTATCGCTGCCACGGCTGATTATCCTGAAAAAACACTGAAAAAATGGCAGAAAGTCATTACTGCAGATACCAATTATGTTCACATCCTGATCCGCGGTGAAATCGAAATTCGCCGACGTTCCGATGAGTTAAGCATGTTCACCATGCGTCATGCGGGCTTTTTAGGGGTCTCCGCTGTCTATAACCGGGCGTCTCATATGTATGGTATTACCCGCGATACCAGCGTTATTCGCACCATTAAACGAGAGGAATTTGAGCGCATCATCAGTGAAAATAATCTCTGGCTCGAATTTAGCCAAATTCTGGTCTGGTATATTGATATTCTGAGTAAGCGGGACGATGTTTTGGTTGCCCGCAGCGCCTATTCCGTGGTGCGCGAATTTCTTCTGGAAATTAATGATCTTATTCTCTACCAGAATCGCGATATTAATGTTTATGACTATATTCAGGAATACACCAACCTGGCGCGTAGCACCATTATAAAAATTCTCTCCGACCTGAAAAAAGGTCAGTACATTGTGGTGGAAAAAGGCAAATTGATAAACATCAGCAGCCTACCGGAACGTTACTGAACATCCTTCTCCGAATCTCCATGGGTAAACGCCGATGGAGATTTTTTTATTTCCTGCATAGATATTTTTTCGCTTTTAAACGCCGCCGTCTGATTTATTACGCTTTCGCCATTCAAAGCGCTGGCTTGTGTCTCATCAACCGGGTCATGCGGTATTTTTCCCCGCGAATAATCCTGCTGCTGTTCTTTAAGCGCTTCCATAAGCCGTTCCTTTAATGAGAGTGACCCGGTTTCCGGCGGAACGTCATGCGAGTCGGATAAAGGGCTGGCGGAACTGTCACTGTCCGGGGCTTGCTGCCAGTCAGGCTCGCTGTCCATCATCAACGGATCCCCCGGCGGCGGCAAAGGCGCGCTGTATTCCGGGTGACTGACTTTTGGTGTCGGGAAGGGTTTCGACACGTAAACATAATGCATATCCGAAAGCTGCGTGTCAGGCTGCGCGACGCTCACCGGTTTTGGCGCAGGGGCCGGGTGACGCAGATTCCAGTAAATATGGGCATACAGGCCCGCGGCCAGCAGCGCAAACAGGCAACATAAGCTTGCCAGCGTTCTGACAAGCATTGTGTTCAGTGAGGGGAGACGGTAAGAGAACCAGACCGCCTCACCGGTCTGGAAGCTGCGCTGCGCAGCCAGGCAAATCGTGGACATTAGCGTGCTTTTCCTTGCGCCAGGGTGTGCGGCGCGGCCTTTGAAACCGGCGTCAATATGGCAGGGGTGGTGTTATTGAAACGCATCAACTGCATCAGGGTATCTTCACCCGGTATGCCATCAACGTTTAACTGCGCGACAGACTGGAATTCGCGGGTCCGCTTCTCCAGCTCATGCGTCCAGGCTTGGGTATGCGTGTCTGGCTCATGCAACGCCTGGCTGAGCTGCGTATCGAACCAGGCCAGATCCTGGCCGCTGCTGGTGGCGTTGATCTCATCTTTCCCGGCCGGGGTCAGACGGTGCAGTAAGGTGTAGTTCCCGGTGGCATGTGCGGTGAACCAGCTTCGCTTCACCTGCCAGGTGCGATTATTCATCAGCAGATCGAGGGAGTTCGCTCCTACCCGTGCCACCACGGCATAGTTCAGGTGATCCCCGGTTTTCAGTTCGCTTATCCACGGATAGCCCTCTTTTTCCAGCGTCGGCAGCGGGGCGTTACCCTGCTTACACGCGAGATTCACCCGGGCGGCATTCTGGCAGAGCGCCTCCTCGGCGGAAGGATCGTACCCCCACATGGTATAGAGCTGATGCATGGCGTCCGGCGCGTTCACCACCTCTTTCTCGATCGCCGGCTGGACCGGTGCTTTCAGCGCAGGGCGCGGTTGCGTCCAGCTCGCGGGGATGGGCGGCTGCACTGGCAATGTTGCGGTAATGGCGGGAGAGAAGTACCAGCCGCAGGCGGCAAACAGCACGCTGGCGAACAGACCGACCGTCGCCAGCGTTTTGCCGTGGGTTTTACGCGGCAGCACTTCGCCTGCCGCCAGACGTAAATGGCGTGGCCCCACCACTGCGGCGCGCTCCGTCCAGGCCGCCAGCATCGACAGGTACGCCAGGGTGTTCAGTTTGCTCACCGACCCTTTGGTCAGGGCGTGCATCCGGCGTACACGGGCCGGGGTAAAGGGGGATGCCCCGGCACCACACGCCTCCGCCTGCGCCGTAACATAGCTCAGGGTCTCATGGCAGGTCAGCGGGCGTAGGGTATGGCGGGTATGGACCCGGGACGCCAGACCGGAGTGGTTCATCAGGCGAGCTTCCTGATCGGGAGTGCCGGTCAGCACCAGCGTCAGCGACAGATTGCACTCCTGCGCGCGGGACAGCAGCATGCCCAGAGTTTCCCAGCAATTATCCCGCATCGACTGGGTGGCGGCGATAGCCAGCACCAGGCCGTTTTTTTTGCAGGAAGGGTATTTTTCATGCCATTGGCGCAGCACTGCATCAATGGCATGAATTCTGTTATTGGCATCTTTTGCGTTGGCGCTGAGTTTATACAGCAGGGCTTTGGCGTTGAGTTTCGGAAACGCGTTGATGGCAACCCCGGCTGGTGACTTTGCCAGCACCTGGCCGGTGAAGGTGGCCAGCAGATCTTCGTCATCGCTGAAGAGCGCGGCAATGCCGGGTACGGTTGATTTCTCCGCCAGCATGCCGTAGACATCCTGGTGGTAAGCGGCAAAGAAGCTCCCGCAGGGGCGGACCGCACTCCTGAAAGGTTGGCGGGTAAATTTATAATGACTCAGATACATGACACTTCACCGTTGTATTTCATTAACCGATTTTCAGGCTGAAAAGTAAGGGAAGGCGCGTGTCGCAGCAATTTTTATACAGGAGAAAAATAACCTGTTGTTCGCGCTTAACATTGCTTTTTTTCAGGGTCAATATTTTTCTTCATTAAAGTTAACGGCAAACCCGATGGAGCGGGCCGGGCGTCATTATTATTATTTCCGGGTTTTTAAGGTGCAGCGCCAGGCTGCTAATTCCTGCATTTGCGACAAGGTCAGTTAAAAAATGAAAATGCAGCTTTATTCCCGATTGATTGCGCCCTGCGTGATGTTTGTTCTGCTGATATTCAGCGGTCATCAGGGATATGTCGTATTTAAAGAGTACAGAAAGGCGGCCGATCCCCTTCCGGGTCATTCACCGTCGAGCCCGCGCCCGCGCCCGGAGGAGCAGACTTTTGCGCTGTTCCAGCCTGCGGTTAAACAGCCTGCGCTTCAGCAGGCGGCGCAAAAGACGATTTCAGCGGAGGTCGACGGGATTATCAGCAGCGACGAAGCGTGGCTTTCGTTTGCGGTGATCAAAACCCCGGTTGGCCAGCAGAGTTACCGCGAAGGCGAGTATCTGCCGGGCTACAACGATGCGTGGATCGAAGAGATCAACAGCGACAATGTGGTGGTGAATTACCAGGGCGAGCGGCAGGTGCTGGCGTTAAAACGCCCCGATTATATTAAAGGCGATGCGAATGCGTCGCCGGTGCCAAAACCGAAAAACGATGCGGGTGCCGATAATATTCATCTCAATGATTACCTTGTCCTGATGCCTTATGTCGAAAAGGGCCAACTGGAAGGCTATCAAATAAAACCTAAAAATTCGTCCTCCTTTTTTAGCCATAGCGGGCTGAAAAAAGGGGATGTGGTAGTGAAAGTAAATGCCGTCGATATGACGCGAGCGGAGCAGGCGAAAAATATTATCGCCAGCTGGTCAAAAATGAGAGAAGCGGAAGTCGTAGTCCGACGCCACGCTCACCTTGAAAATATTCGGGTTAATGTTTTCAACAATTAACAAGTGTAATGTTATGAAGAAATTTCCCTGGGCGTGTGTCGCGCTGACAGCAGCGTCTTTGATGTCTAATTCCGTGATGGCGGCAAATTTTAGCGCCAGTTTCAAGAACACCGATATTCGCGAATTTATTGATACGGTAAGCCGCAATCTGAATAAAACAATTCTTGTCGATCCTTCCGTTCAGGGAAATGTATCGGTTAAGACCTATAACGTGCTGACGGAAGATGAATATTATCAGTTCTTCCTTAGCGTGCTGGATCTGTACGGTCTGTCGGTGATCCCGATGGATAACGGTATGGTGAAAGTCGTGCGTTCAACGGTCGCGCGTACCGCGGGTGCGCCGCTGGCTGACAGCCAGCATCCCGGCAAAGGCGATGAGATCATCACCCGTGTCGTGCGGATGGAAAACGTGCCGGTCCGCGAACTGGCCCCGCTGCTGCGCCAGCTGAACGACGCCACCGGTATTGGCAACGTGGTCCATTTTGAACCTTCCAACGTGCTGCTGCTGACCGGAAAAGCCTCGGTGGTTAACCGCCTGGTGGACCTGGTGCAGCGCGTCGATCGCTCCGGGATGCAGCGCCGGGAGATCGTGCCGCTGCGCTACGCCTCTGCCAAAGAGCTGTCTGACATGTTGAATAATCTCAACAATGAAGAGCAGAAGGGGCAAAACGCGCCGCAGCTGGCCACCAAAGTGGTCGCCGATGACGAAACCAACAGCCTGATCATCAGCGGCACGGAAGACGCCCGCGCGCGTACCCGGTCGCTGGTGGGGCAGCTCGATCCCGAACAGAACAATGAAGGCAATACCCGCGTCTTCTACCTGAAATATGCCAATGCCAGCAAAGTCGTCCCGGTGTTAACCGGTATCGGCGAGCAAATGAAGGATAAATCGGGCGCGGCGAAAGGGAAAACAACCTCCGCCGGCAACGATCTGAATATAACCGCTGACGAGGCCACCAACTCGCTGGTGATCACCGCCCAGCCAAACGTGATGAACTCGCTGGAAAAGGTCATCGACAAACTGGATATCCGCCGTCCACAGGTGCTGGTGGAGGCGATCATTGCTGAAGTGCAGGACGGAAGCGGTCTTGACCTCGGCGTGCAGTGGACCGGTAAACACGGCGGGGTGCAGTTTGGCTCCACCGGCCTGCCGATCAGCCAGATCAAGAACGGGACCATGAAAGGCACCAGCTTTACCGGCCTGGCAACGGGCTTCTTTAACGGTGATTTCGGCGCACTGATGACCGCACTCTCTACCGACGGCAAAAACGACATTCTGTCGACCCCGAGCGTGGTGACCCTGGATAACAAAGAGGCCTCGTTTAACGTCGGCCAGGATGTGCCGGTGCTGGCGGGGTCTCAGACCACCAGCGGCGATAACGTCTTTAACTCGGTGGAGCGTAAAACGGTCGGTACGAAGCTGAAAATTGTCCCGCAGATCAACGACGGTGACATCATTCATCTGAAGATTGAGCAGGAAGTCTCCAGCGTGGATGCCAGTTCAACGGATGATGCCAGCCTCGGCCCGACCTTTAACACCCGTACCATCAATAACGAAGTGATGGTGCACAGTGGGCAGACGGTGGTCCTCGGCGGATTGATGGAGAACGTCACCAGGCAGAACGTCTCGAAAGTGCCGTTGCTGGGGGATCTTCCGCTGGTGGGGCAACTGTTCCGCTACACCTCCCAGGACACCTCGAAACGTAACCTGATGGTCTTTATTCATACCACCGTTCTGCGTGACGACGATACCTACAGCGCGTCTTCGAAGGAAAAATATGACCAGATCCGGGCGCGGCAGCAGCAGCGCCTGGAGGAGAAAAAGCTCGGCATTATCGAACCTGAGAGCAATGCCGTGCTGCCCGCTTACCCGACTGCGACCAGTACAAAACCGGTCAATCGCAATCCGTTTAAAGAGTAAGGGCGAGGCGCAACATGGATGGACTGAGTCATGAGTTATGCACCAGCAACTACGCCAAAACCCACGGGATCCTCTTTTATCAGGATCAGGTCTGGGTGCGTGATGACGCCCCGGCGTTTGCCCTGCTGGAAGTACGCCGGGTGCTGGGGCGATCCTTCACCCCAACGATCCTCACGGCCGAAGCCTTTGACGAGATGCTGGCCAAAATCTGGCAGCAGAACAGCGGCGTTTCCCAGCAGTTAGTGGATGACATGGACGCCGACATCGATTTGATGGCGTTAACGGAGGAGATCCCCGACAACGAGGATCTGCTGGATAACGACGAAAACTCGCCAGTGATCCGCCTGATCAACGCCATTCTGGGCGAAGCGGTGAAAGAGGGTGCCTCGGATATTCATATCGAAACCTTCGAGCGCACGCTGAGCATTCGCTTTCGCGTCGATGGCGTGCTGCGCCCGGTACTGCAACCGGCGCGGAAGCTTGCGCCGCTGCTGGTGTCGCGTATCAAGGTCATGTCAAAGCTTGATATCGCTGAAAAACGTCTGCCGCAGGATGGCCGTATCTCGCTGCGTATCGGTCGTAAAGCCATCGACGTGCGTGTTTCCACCATACCGTCGCAGTACGGCGAGCGCGTGGTCATGCGTCTGTTGGATAAGAGCAACCTCAAGCCGGATATCAACAAGCTGGGGCTGATAGACGAAGAGTTACAGCAGCTGAAAGGGCTGATTGGTCGCCCGCACGGCATTATTCTGGTGACCGGGCCGACAGGCTCCGGGAAAAGCACCACCTTGTACGCCATTCTGTCGGCGCTGAACGGTCATGAACGCAACATTCTTACCGTCGAAGATCCGATTGAATACGAGCTGGAAGGGGTGGGGCAGACGCAGGTTAATCCGCGCGTGGATATGACGTTCGCCCGCGGGCTGCGCGCCATTCTGCGTCAGGACCCGGACGTGGTGATGATCGGTGAAATTCGTGACGGCGAAACCGCGCAAATTGCGGTGCAGGCGTCGCTGACCGGTCACCTGGTGATGTCCACCTTGCACACCAACAGCGCGGCAGGGGCGATTACCCGTCTGCGCGATATGGGGCTGGAGTCGTTTTTAATCGGATCATCGTTGCTCGGTGTCATTGCCCAGCGTCTGGTGCGGCGGCTGTGTACCCACTGCCGAACCACCAGTCCGCTGGACGACAATGAAAAAGCCCTGTTCAGCTTTATGGATACGCCGCCGAAAGCAATCTATCGCGCGGTGGGCTGCGAGCACTGTCGTCAGAGCGGGTATCAGGGGCGAGCGGGGATCCATGAATTCCTGGTGGTCGACAGTACGATGCGCCGGGCTATTCATGAAGATAAAGACGAAATGTCCATTGAGACCGAGCTGTTCCGTCAGGCCTACAGCCTGCGCGAAAACGGCCTGCTGAAGGTGATCTCTGGCGTCACCTCGCTGGAAGAGGTGATGCGCGTCACCGCCGAGCGCGGGGGAGATGAATAATGGCGTGGTATGCATGGACGGCTACCAATGCGGCGGGCAAAACCCAGCGCGGCACCTTACAGGCCGAGGGGCCAAAGCAGGTGCGTCAGGCGTTGCGCGATCAAAAGCTGATCCCGGTGAGCATTACCGTTACCCGCGAACAGGCCGCCAGCGGTGGCGCGCAGAAGGGGGTAAAGCTCTCCACCCCCGTGCTGTCGATGTTTACCCGCCAGCTTGCAACCCTGGTTAACGCCGCGCTGCCGCTGGAAAGCGCCCTGAAGGCGATCGCAAAGCAATCGGAAGATAAAAAACTGGCGGCGATGGTGACGGATATCCGCGACAAGGTGGTGGAAGGGCATACCCTGTTCGACGCCTTCAGCCAGTTTCCGCGCACCTTTGACAAGCTCTACTGCACGCTGGTGATGGCCGGGGAAAAGACCGGGCATCTCGGCGATGTGCTGGAAAAGCTGGCCGAATACAACGAACAGCGCCAGAAGATGAAAAGCAAGCTCACCCAGGCGATGGTTTACCCCATCACCCTGACGGTGGTGGCCGTGGCGGTGATCTGCATTCTGCTGGTGGCGGTTGTGCCCCAGGTGATTGAGCAGTTTACCCATATGAAACAACAGCTGCCGATCACCACCCGGACGCTGATTGCGGTGAGCGATTTCCTGCAGGCGTATGGCATTTATATCGGTGGCGGGCTGGCGACCGCCTTTATCGGCTTTAAAAGCTGGCTGAAAAAAAACAGTCATCGTTATCTCTGGCACCGCTGGCTGGTGAACGCCTCGCCGGTTAAAAAGCTGGTGTGCGCCATCAACAGCGCGCGCTATATCCGCACCCTGAGCATTCTGCAGGCCAGTAGCGTGCCGTTGCTGGAGGGGATGTATATCGCCATGGACGGGATCGAAAATCTCCATGCGCGCCAGGTGCTCGAGCAGGCGGCGGACACCGTGCGGCAGGGGGCCTCGTTATATGCCGCACTGGAGCAGGCGAAATTATTCCCGCCCACCATGCTGTATATGATCGCCTCCGGTGAAGAGAGTGGCGAATTAGGCAATCTGATGGATCGGGCGGCAGAAAACCAGGAATCCGCATTACAGCATCGAATTACATTAACGCTGTCGGTATTTGAACCGGCGCTGGTGGTCTCTATGGCGACCATTGTTCTGTTTATTGTGATGTCAATATTACAACCGCTTCTGCAACTTAATAACATGGTAGGTTAATTATGGCGATGAAACGAAAAAACCTGGCACGCCAGGCGGGCTTTACTTTGCTCGAATTAATGGTGGTCATTGTTATTCTCGGCGTGCTGGCCAGTATGGTGGTGCCGAATTTAATGGGTAATAAAGAGAAGGCCGATACCCAGAAAGCCACCAGCGATATTGTGGCGCTGGAAGGTTCACTGGATATGTACAAGCTGGATAACCACCGCTATCCCACCACGGAACAGGGCCTGCAGGCGCTGGTCACCAAACCAGAAATCGCGCCGATCCCGAACGGCTATCGTGCCGACGGCTATATTCGCCGTCTGCCGCAGGATCCATGGGGCAGCGATTATATTCTGGTCAGCCCTGGTGAACATGGCGCCATTGATGTCTTTTCCGCAGGCCCGGACGGGGAAGCCAATACCGCAGACGATATTACTAACTGGTCATTCGATAAAAAATAATGAACAGGCAACGCGGCTTTACTTTGCTGGAAATTATCCTGGCGTTAGTCATATTTGCCAGTTGCGCCATGATGGTGGTCTCGACAATACCCTCCCGCAGTGGCGCGGATATATTTGGCCAGCAATTAAAAGCCCTTGTGGATTATGGTTCTGATCGTGCCGTCATGGACGGAAATATCGTTGGCCTGGTGATCACCTCGGATAATTATCAACTGGTGACGCTGACGGTTAAAAACGGCCAGCGTCGCTGGGTTCCTCTGACTGAAAGACGTATCACGACTCAGGGGCATTTCCCTGAAGAGATGCACGTGTCGCTCTCCCCTCAGCGTCTGGCCGCCACATCCGATGCTGAGCCGCAAATTGTCTTTTTGCCGGACGGGGAGATCAGCCGGTTTACGTTGACATTGCAGAGCTTCGATAAACAGCACCATTTCCGCGTGGTGTCGCAGGGCGCGGCACCGGTAACGGTAGAAAACGATGGCTAAGGCAAAGCAACAAGGCATGACGCTGCTGGAGGTGATGGTGGCGCTGGTGATCTTCTCCACCGCCGCGCTGGCACTCATGAACTCCATCTCCCTGAACGTGCGCTTCACCCACGGGCTTGCCGATACCTTGCAGGCCAGTTGGGTTGCAGAGAATCAGCTGGCAGAAGCGCAACTGACCGGAAGCGATTTCCCTGATGCTCAACAGCAGGGCACCGAAATCATGGGCGGACGCAGCTGGAACTGGCGTATGCAGCGGGTTAAGGCAGCCGACAACAGTCTGGTGGATGAGATCCAGGTCTATGCCGAAGGGGATGAGAGCCAGCCGGTGGTGGCGCTCAGGATCCTGCCGCCAGGGGAGAAAAAGTGAAAAAAATTCAGCACCAGCGCGGGTTTACGCTGCTGGAGATCATGATTGCGCTCACTATTTTTGCCGTGATCAGCACCCTCGCCTGGCAAATCCTGGATGGCGCGATGCGCACCAGCAATGCGACGGATCGTAATGCGGCAAAGCTCAACCAGATCCAGCGCGCCTGGAGCCTGCTGGAGCGTGATTTTTTCCAGCTGCAGGCCCGGGCGCCGCGCAACGACGGCGGGGTGTTTGTCCAGCAGGATAATGCCCTTGAGCTGACCACGCTCAATGGCATGAGCGGCCAGGTACAGCTCGAACGCGTCCGCTGGCGCGTTGACGATCACCGCCTGTGGCGCGATGTGTGGCCGACGATAGACAGCCCGGCGGGCGTTAAACCGGAAGAAGTGCCGATTGTCGCCGAAGTGAAGTCAGCCGAGTGGCGGTTTTACAGCGGGTCATGGCAAAAGCGCTGGAGTGAGAGCGACCACCAGCCTGACGGCGTGGAACTGACGCTGACGATGGAGAATGGCGAGACCTGGCGCTGGGTGTTTACGACCCCAGGCGATATGCCGCAGCCGCAGATCGTCGCGAAAGCCGAAGGCGAGAAGCCAGAGGCCGCGCCATCCGCACCCGCGCCCGAACAGGCGGCAGCGCCTGCGACGGGAGGCCAGCCATGAGCCGCGTCCCCCTGCGGCGGCAGCGAGGCGTCGCCCTGTTAGTTGTGCTCATCCTGCTGGTGATGATGTCAGCCCTGGCGGCCAAAATTAGCCAGCAGTTCTGCCGCAATTTACAGAAAACCCACTATCAGGTGAGTCAGCAGCAGCTGCGCTGGGCCATTCAGCGTCAGGAGCAGGTGGTGAAAATGCGGTTGCAGACCGCCGCCATCGGTGAAAACAGCGTCCTGACGCTGGAGGGCGAATGGCATGAACCCCTTGAGACACAGGGGGAGTATTACACGGTGGTGAGCCAGGTTGAGGATGCCGAAGACTGCTTTAACGTCAATAACCTGCTCACAGAAGAGAAGGCGGCACAGGGGCAGGAGCCGTCGGCTATCCCGGAAAAACCGCGTAAACGGCGCACCGTCGAGCAACTGCTGGTTAACGGCGGTCTGGATCACGCCACGGCGGAACAGGTCTATGGCCAGCTGGTGGATTACCTTGATGGCGACAGTACCACGGCGAAAGAGGCGCAGGAGAGTGATGCCTGGGCGGGCGTTCAGCCCGCGCGTCTTCCGGCCAACCAGATGATGCGCAACATTGGCGAAATTAAGCTGCTGCCCGCGTTCCCGGCGGCGGCCTACGCGAAAGTCAGTACCTTGCTGTGTGCCTTGCCGGATGCCAACAGCAAAATTGACGTCAACACCCTGAAGCCCGAACAGGCAACCCTGCTGGCGGCGCTGTTTCCGGGGAAACTGACGGAGGATGACGCAACACGCCTGCTCGCGGCGCGTCCTGAAGCGGGGTGGGAGAGTGTTGAGGCGTTCAGCAAAGCGCTGGAGCAAAACTTCCCGCAGCTGAAAGACGATTTAACGCAGGTGGCTGAGCAGGTTGCCGTCAGCAGTCGTTATTTCCGGGTCAACTACACCGGCAACACCGACGATTTAACGCTTCACGTGGTCAGCCAGCTTCAGATGAATACCGAAGCGGGCGAGATCCGGACGTGGCAGCGTCGTTACCGAATGATTGAATAACAAAAGCCGATACCGATGAAAAAAAGACTCTTTATTCGTCCCGATAGCCGCGAGGACGGGAATATTGCGTGGTGCGAATCCGCCAGCCAGCAGGTGCAGACGCTCAGCGGCATGGCGGCGCTGAATACGCTTGCGTCACACCCCCTGGCTGCCCACGTCTGTCTGTTGTTGCCCGCCAGCGAGATGATCTTCCGTCACTTTTCACTGCCGAAGAAAGGCCCTGGCACCCAGGCGACGGCCTTCTCCTGGCTGGCGGAAGAGACGCTGATTGGCGACGTCGATGCGCTTCACTGGACGGTGTTGAATAAAAAAGGGCGGGAAGTGGACGCCGTCGCCATTGATGCCCAGCGCTTACATCACTGGATCGCACTCTTCCAGCAGGCCGGGCTAACGGTGGTGCAGGCGCTGCCTGACGCCTGGCTGCTGCCGGTGGCCGAGGGGGGGCGCACGCTGGTCTCGCTGGGGGAGAACTACTGGCTGCGTTGCTCCACCGCAGGGGCGTGTGAAACCGACGCGTCGCTCCTGCCGCTGCTGATGGAGAAGACCGGCGAAGGAGAGGTGTGTTGCTACGGCGAGGCCCCAGAAGGGGTAAAGGTGGATGAAACCTTACCCTGGCAGCATCCTTTGCAACTGATTCAGCCCCAATGGCAGGCCTGCCGGGCTAACGTCTTGCACGGTGATTTTGATCCCCGTGGCGCGCAGGGGGGCACGACAAAAAGCCTGAAAGGCGTGATGGTCGCGCTGGGGATCCTCAGCCTGGGGCTGCTGCTGGGGCCGAGGCTGGCCATGGCCTGGATGCTGGTGCAGCAGGAAAACCAGCTGCAAGAGGAGAATGCCACGGTGTATCAGTACCATTTCCCCAGCCTGCGGCAGCAAACGAACATCAAATACCATTTTGGTCAGAATCTTAAGAAGGTGAAGAAAGGTGTCTTCCTGCAACTGGACGATCTGAATAAAGCGAAGCAATCGGTGCCAGGAATGGAAATTAATTTGCTGGAGTACGACAGCGCGCAAAACGCGTGGACGCTCAGCGCCGTCGCAGAACATAGCGAATCACTACAGGCATTTATCAGACAGGCGAATACGGATTTTGATTTTTCTCTCCAGCCGGTTTCCACGGCTGCGCCTTATACCGCCATGATCACAGGGAAGCATAAATGAAACAGCGAGTCGCGCAACTCAAAGCGCGTTATCAGCAATACAGCGTCCGCGAAAAGCGATTAATTACACTCTGTGGCACAGCGTTTTGCTGTGCTCTGGTCTATTACGCAGGCGTGGTGCCGCTGGACAATATGATAAAAAACAGCCAGGCCACGCTGAAGCGTCAGACCGAAACCCTGGCCTGGATGCGCAGCGAAATCGATAAAAATCATCTGCAGGTCCAGCAACTGAAAACCAATAATCCGCGCAGCGTGGTGGAAAACAGCGCGCGGGAAATTAAGCTGCCGCTGAATGATGTTCGGCAGGAGGGGCAGACGTTATCTTTTATTGTGCCTCGGGTGAATATTTATGAGCTGAAGAACTGGCTGCGTGAAATCAATACTGCCTCAGGGATCCGGCTGGATAAAATGAAGCTCACGCCGGTGGACCATCTGAGTGACGTTAAGGCGGAGATCCAGCTCAGCTGGACGAAGATGGCATGACCAGCCTGGCGCTGTTGCGGGAGAGCAGCCCGGCGCTGTTTTGCACGATGAGCGCCATACTGGGGGCCATTATCGGCAGCTTTCTCGGCGTGGTGGCAGAGCGAGTTCCGCAGATGATGCTTGGGGAGGATTCACGGATCAATCTCCTGTTCCCGGCCTCCCACTGTCCGGCGTGCCAGCATCAATTGTGCTGGTGGGAAAACATCCCGCTGGTCAGCTGGCTGGTGCTGCGCGGGCGATGCCACCAGTGCGGCAGCGCAATCCCGCTGCGGTTATGGCTGCTCGAAGCCTTTACCGCCCTGTTTTTTGCCGCCACGGCCTGGTGTCTACCCACTGTATCGGCGCTCTTTTCCCTCTGGCTGATGGCGGCCTTTTTGCTGCCGTTGGCCATCATTGACGGGCGCTATCAGCTGCTACCGGACTGCCTGACGCAACCCCTGCTGTGGGCCGGGCTGCTAGTGCACACCTTCAGCCATACGCTGGCGCTGAGCGATGCCATTATCGGCGCGGTGGCGGGGTATATGTCGCTCTGGCTGTTGTACTGGGCGTTTCGTCTGGCAACGGGAAAAGAGGGGCTTGGCTACGGCGATTTTAAACTGCTGGCGGCGCTGGGAGCCTGGTGCGGCTGGCTGGCGTTACCGACAATAATATTGCTGGCCTCGTTAATGGGCATTACGGGTTATTTCTTTTTTATCCGTTCGACGAATAAATCACCGCAAATTCCTTTTGGTCCCGCTATTGCTTTAGCCGGTGTGATGACCTTTATTAGCCATATTTACACGCTCGCTCTGTAAATAATCTGTCAATTATTTTTTGAAATTTTTTCGGCAGGGGAATTGAGTGAGTATGGCTTCTTTTACGAATACCATTCGATTTACAAACCGCATGGATTATTAATCTTACTGTTGAGATTAACAGAAAATCTTAAAAGCATATTAAGTGGCAATGTATTTTAATCTTTTTTGCGCGCCATGCTGGTTTTATTCATGTTTATGGAAGACATGTTCTTTAAGTTCACAAATTAGTTATCGGGAATTGAAAATGAAATTTATGAAGCCAAAATATCTGGCACTTTTTGTGGCGGCGGCCGTCAGCCCTGTATTTGCAGCCGTCCCAGGCGTACCGTCGCTGACCAACGGTAATGACAAATTTGCGATCGTTGAAGTTAACCAGGCCGCGCAGGATTATAACAACCTGGTCAAAGTTCATGATGGCGCTGACGTCAAAGTCGAGTGGAACATGTGGAGCGGCGATGCGCCAACGTCAGCAAAAGTGCTGCTGGATGGCAAAGAGGTCTGGTCCGGCGCGGGCAGCGCAGCAGGTTCTGCCACCTTTAAAGTGATGAAAGGCGGCCGTTACCAGGAGCAGGTCCAGCTGTGTAATGACAGCGGCTGTAGCACCAGCGCCAGCAAGCTGATCATTGTGGCGGATACCGATGGCAGCCACCTGCTGCCGCTGACCACCACCCTGCAAGAGAACAACAAAGCCTTTGCGAAGCACACTGACAAAGTGGTGGCGGCCTATTTCCCTGAGTGGGGCGTCTATGACCGTAACTTCACCGTCGATAAAATCCCGGTGGCCAACCTGAACCACATCCTGTACGGCTTCATTCCAATCTGTGGCGGTGATGGCATCAACGACAGCGCAAAAGCGTCCGGCGCGCTGGAATCTCTGAAACGCGCCTGCGCAGGTCGCGAGGATTATACCGTAGCCATTCATGACCCGTGGGCTGCCTTGCAAAAACCACAGCAAGGCGTGACCGGCTGGGATGAGCCGTACAAAGGCAACTACGGCCAGCTGATGGCGATGAAAAAAGCCAACCCGAATCTGAAAATCCTGCCTTCCGTCGGCGGCTGGACCCTGTCCGATCCATTCTTCCAGATGGATAACAAAGTGCTGCGCGACCGTTTCGTCGGCTCAGTGAAGGAGTTCCTGAAAACCTGGAAAGTGTTTGACGGTGTGGATATCGACTGGGAATTCCCGGGCGGCGGCGGTGAGAATGCCAAACTGGGCAATCCGCAAACCGATAAAGCCACCTACACCGCGCTGATGCACGATCTCCGTGCGATGCTGAATGAGCTGTCAGCGGAAACCGGCCGTACTTATGAGCTGACCACCGCGATTGGCGCGGGTAAAGATAAGATCGAGGACGTGGATTACACCAACGCTCAGCAGTATATCGACCATATCTTCCTGATGAGCTACGACTACTACGGCGCATGGAGCAACACCGAGCTGGGTCACCAGACGGCGCTGTATGGCTCCTCCTGGAATCCTGCCACCAACTACACCACCGACAACGCGGTGAAAGCGATGCTGGATCAGCACGTACAGCCGGGCAAAATCGTGGTCGGTGCGGCGATGTATGGCCGCGGCTGGACGGGTGTGCATGGTTATAACGGTGACAATCCGTTCACCGGCACAGCGACCGGGCCAATTGCAGGTACCTGGGAAGCGGGGATCGTTGACTATCGCGTCATCGCTAACCAGATGAAAGGCAAGCCAGGCTGGGAGTACAAATATGACGCCGCGGCTGAAGCACCTTACCTCTTTAACAAATCCACCGGCGAACTGCTGAGCTATGACGACGCCCGTTCTGTTGCCGCGAAAGGCAAGTATGTCCTGGACAAAAACCTCGGCGGCCTGTTCGCGTGGTCCGTTGAGTCTGATAACGGCGACATCCTGAATGCCATGAACGAAAGCCTGTTGGGCAGCGGTTCTTCCTCTGACCAGCCTGTTGTCACCAACCGTGCCCCAGTGGCAACCGCAGTGGATCAGGCCGTCACCGGCCCGGTTACCGTGACGCTGGATGGCTCTGCCTCTTCCGACCCGGATGGCGATGCGCTGACCTACAAGTGGACCCAGACCGCAGGCGCAACGGTGGCTATCGCCAACAGCACCTCTGCGAAAGCGTCCTTTAGCGCCCCGGCGGTTACCGCCAACCAGACGCTGGCTTTCCGCCTGACCGTGACCGATGCAAAAGGTCTGAGCAGCACGGCGGATGTGCAGGTGCTGAACAAAGCGCCAAAAGCGAACCAGGCACCGGTGGTTAATCCAATGGAAGCCATCACCCTGGAAGCGGGTCAGACGCAGTCTCTGCATGTTCAGGCCACCGACCCGGATGGCGATGCTTTGACCTACAGCTGGAGCGTACCGGCAGATATGAATGCCTCCGGTACTGATACCGCGAACGTGCGTATCACCGCACCGGAAGTGGCTTCAGAAGAGCATTACACCCTGAGCGCCATGGTGAGCGATGGCAAGACCAGCGTGCAGTCCAACGTGCAGGTCACTGTGACGCCAAAAGCCGCTGCGCCAGCTGACGACGTGACCCCGCCTGCTGACGACGTCACGCCACCGGCTGATGACGTGACACCGCCGTCTGATGAGGGCAGCGCGAGCAGCAGCTGCGATAACCCTGTCGATGCCAATGCCAGCAAATACGCTGCCTGGAATGCCAGTGCGGTGTACAACAATGGCGATATCGTCAGCTTCGACCACCTGGTCTGGAAAGCGAAATACTGGACTCAGGGCAACCAGCCTGGCTTCGCTTCCGAATCCTGGGATCTGGTCAGCAAGGTGAAATTCGGCTGGAAAGCGGATGTGGTTTACAACGGTGGCGATACCACAACCTATGAAGGTTCCGAGTACCGTGCGAAATGGTGGACCCGTGGTGACAACCCGGCCCACAGCGATGTCTGGGTGAAAGAGGGTGCAGCATCAGATTGCAAATAATCTTCTTCGTCTGAGACCGCGGGCGTGAATATCGCCCGCAACCCCTGACCGCTCTCCTCCCGGAGGGCGGTCAGTTCTTTAAAGGTACACAAGGAAAACGGCCTGCATCCGTCAGGTGATGAAATGAAACGGTTTATTTTTCTGTTGCTGTTAATCAGTCAGGGAGCATTTGCCAATTGCTGGAATACGGCAGGGCATTATTATCACGTCGATCCCTATCTTTTATTTGCCATTGCCGAAGTCGAGTCCGGCCTTAACCCCTATGCGGTAGGCTATAACCACGATGGTTCACGGGATGTTGGACTGATGCAAATTAACAGCTCGCATTTCCCTGAGCTGGAACGTAAAGGTATCGATGAATATCGCTTAATGGCGGAGCCATGCACCTCCATTATGGTGGGCGCGTCTATTCTCTCCGGCATGATTAAAGTCTATGGCTATAACTGGGAAGCGGTCGGGGCGTATAACGCCGGACTAAAACGCGAGAATTTCCCTCAGCGTATGCTCTACGCCAGAAAAGTCTGGGATAAATATCAGAGAATAAAACGCGTGTCACAGTACAAATAACCGGGCTGATTTTTTGACGAGTTTTTTCCGGTATTTTTCAGAAAGACAATTTGGCTGTTCCGGGTTCGGCGTAGGGTGAACCTGACGCAGGTTTGACATGGGCAGACGCCGGGTCAGCACGGTAAAACCCCTGTTTTTGCCCTTTCCCGGTGGGAGAGGGCATCACGTCACAGATGGCTAGCGATGTAATTTCCCGTGATCCCGCAGCCACGCCGCGGTACGCACAATCCCTTCATCCAGCGTCACCAGCGGTTTATAGCCCAGCTCACTCTCAGCGCGCTGCGTATCGAGGGTAAAATCAAAGTTGAGTTTCGACACCCCGTAGTGGGTCAGGGCAGGCTCTTTGGCAGCCTTGTTCCCCAGCCGCTCCATGCTGCGGGCAATAATATCCAGCATCGGGTAAGGCACCGAGCGGATCCGGCAGTGAATATTCAGCTCGTCAATCAGCTTCTGCACAATGCTGCGCAGGGAGCGCGGTTCGCCGTTGGTGATGTTGTACGCCCGCCCGGAAGGGAGCTGATCGCATTCGCTCTGGCTGGCCAGCCACATGGCATGAATGGCGTTGTCGAAATAGGTCATGTCCACCAGCGCATCCCCGCCGCGCGGCAACAGCACGCTACCGTAGTGGTGCATCATTTGCGCCAGGCGTGGAATAAAGACTTTATCGTGCGGGCCAAACAGGCTCTGGGGCCGCAGGATGGTAAAGCGGGTATGCGGGTTGGACTGCGCCAGCAGATCGATCACCTGTTCGCTGGCGGCTTTGCTGCGGGCAAATTCGCAGGCGTAGCGCGCAGGACGGAAATCTTCCTGGACGTCGCGATGGTGGTGATAGTCAAAATAGAGCGACGGGGAAGAGATGTGGACAAAGTTGCGCACGCCCCAGGCCACAGCCCACTCCCCCAGACGGCGGGTAGCGCGCACGTTAGCCAGATCGAACGCTTCCTGGGTTCCCCACGGCGAGGTAAAGCTGGAGCAGTGCCACAGCGTATCGATCCCGGCCAGCATCACTTTTGCCTGGGAAGAGACCAGTTCCGTCAGGTCGGCATGGACAAACTCTGCGCCCATTTTTTGCAGCAATTTACCCATCGCTTCATTGCGACCGGTAGCCCGGACGCTGACGCCTTTATTGCGCAAAAACTCCACCGCATTGCGGCCTAAGCCGCTGGTGGCGCCGGTAACCAGTACCTTCATATCGATCCACTGTTTGAAAAGAATTTCGTGCGCATTCTTCCGTGAATTACGCTTGCATGCAATGGGAAACGTGAAAGATTCGCAGTTTTAATTAGACTTTTTCTGTCTTTTGTCCTGCCAGACGGGCAATACGCCGGGCCATGCCGCGGAAGATGAACAGGTGCGCCGGGATCATCAGCAGCCAGTAGAACAGGCCGGGCATGCCGTGCGGGTGCCACCAGGCGCGCACATCCAGCTCCCGGTGGTCGCCTTTGTCCTTCAGGGTAAAACATAAACGCCCGAGGCCGGGGGCTTTCATGCCAAACAGCATCGCCAGCTGCTTCTCCGGCTCGACGATAATCACCTTCCAGCTGTCGACCGTATCACCGGTTTGCAGCCAGGGTGCCGCCGGACGGCCTTTCGCCAACTTGTGTCCCACCAGCAGGTCCATCATCGCCCGGGTTTGCCACAGGGCATTGCCAAAGAAGTAGCCCTCTTTCCCGCCGATCTGATTGACCACCTGCCATAAGGCGCTCAGGCTGGCGGCGGTTTTTACCGTACAACCGGCCTGTTTCGGATAATAACCATATTCCGGCCGCCAGCGGGCGAAGGCCTGGGCGTCGTAACCCCAGTCGCTGGAATTTACCAGCTTCTCCTCTTCTTTCAGCGTATTGCGCACCGCGTCATCGAAGCGAATTAATTCCTGCGGGATCAGCGCCCGCAGTGTCCGGTCATCGGCCAGCAGATCGTGCTTCAGCCCCTGGATTAAGGCTTTGGCGGTGGTCGGCGGTACGGAGGTAATGACGTTTAAAAACCACACCGAGATCCAGCGGGTCGGGAAGGGGATGGGGATCAGCGGGCGACGGCGGCCGCTTACCGCCATAAAATGTTCGAACTGCTGCTGGTAGCTCAACACCTCTGGCCCGGCGGCCTCCAGTACCCGGTGCGTTGTGGCCGGGTGATGGAGCAATTCAACCAGATAGTGCAGCAGGTTCTCCAGCGCAATCGGCGTGGTGCGCGAGCGCACCCAGCGCGGCGGGGTCAACACCGGCAGGTTATAGACCATGTCACGCATCACCTCGAAGGCGGCAGATCCCGCCCCGACGATGATCCCGGCCCGCAGTTCGGTGAGCGGGATCCCGGCGCTGCGCAAGGTTTCAGCGGTCAACTGCCTGGCGCGCAAATGGTCGGACTGCTCATGCTCCGGTGCCTGCAACGAACTGAGGAAGATGATCTGTTTGACCGGATTATCTAATAGTACGTCGCGCACGTTCATCGCCACCTGGCGCTCGTGAGCGATAAAGTCTCCCCCTTCGCCCATGCTGTGCACCAGATAATAAAGGGTATCCACCCCTTCAAGCTGGGCCGCCAGTTCCCGCGGCCAGTTAAGATCGATAGCATGGCAACTGACGTTGGGCAGGTGCTGTTTTTGCAGGCGCTCAACGTTGCGTGCCGCAGCCCGGACCTGATACCCGCGTGCGCTCAGGGCGGCCACCAGATGTTGGCCGATATACCCGCTGGCACCCAGCACCAGAATACGTTGCGGCACGTTAGCTCCTTAGCGCTGCAAAAAAGCCTGCCAGTGGGCAACCACTTCGGCAAGCTGCTCGCGGTTGACGTCGAGATGCATCACCAGACGAACCACCGGCGAGGCGTTAATCAGCACTCCGCGCGCCTTCATAAACTCGCCCAGCGCCGCGGCGTTATCATCCCCGACGCGGACAAACAGCATGTTGGTATCGTGTCGCATCACATCGGCACCGATCTCGCGCAGCTGCGTCGCCATCCACGCCGCGTTGTCGTGATCGTCTTTCAGGCGGTTGACGTTATTTTTCAGCGCGTACAGACCCGCAGCGGCGAGGATCCCGGCCTGGCGCATGCCGCCCCCGGTCATTTTACGCCAGCGGTTGGCACGCTTAATGTAGTCGGCATCGCCTACCAGCAGGGAACCCACCGGCGCGCCCAGCCCTTTGGAGAGGCAAATGGTGAACGAGTCGCAATATTGCGTGATCGCTTTCATCTCGCAGCCATACTCCACCACGGCGTTAAAGATGCGCGCGCCATCCACGTGCAGCCCCAGCTTACGCTCGCGGGTAAAGTCCCACGCCGCTTTCAGGTACTCGCGCGGCAGCACTTTGCCGTTATGGGTATTTTCGAGGCTGAGCAGTCTGGTGCGGGCGAAGTGGATATCATCGGCTTTGATTTTGGCCGCGACCTTGTCCAGCGGCAGGGAGCCGTCAGGCGCGGCATCGATTGGCTGCGGCTGAATGCTGCCCAGCACCGCTGCGCCACCGGCTTCGTACAGGTAGTTATGTGCCCCCTGGCCGACAATATACTCTTCGCCGCGCTCGCAGTGGCTGAGCAGGGCCACGAGGTTGGCCTGGGTGCCTGTCGGCAGGAACAGGGCGGCCTCTTTGCCGCTCAGTTCGGCGGCATAACGCTGAAGTTCGTTAACGGTGGGGTCGTCACCATAGACGTCGTCCCCGACCGGTGCTTCCAGCATCTCCTTGAGCATGGCCTGCGTCGGGCGAGTAACGGTATCACTGCGTAAATCAATCATGTCATATCCTTATACACGTCCTCCTTCGTGCTGCCGCGGCGTTGGCTGCCTCCTCAAACCCCCATCACATCGTCACCTCTGCTTCTGGGGATTTTCGGGCTAGCCGCCTTAATGCAACGCGAAGGATTTTGTGTATGAATTGAAAAGGATATTTCTACCTGAGCCAGTTGGTTTTTGCCAGCTCCAGAACTTCGTCACCGCGACCGCTGATGATGGCGCGCAACATATACAGGCTAAATCCTTTCGCCTGTTCGAGTTTGATCTGCGGTGGGATCGCCAGTTCGTCTTTGGCGACCACCACATCCACCAGCACCGGGCCGTCGGTGGCGAAAGCACGTTGCAGGGCGTCATCCACCTCCGAGGCTTTCTCCACCCGGATGCCGGTGATGCCGCAGGCTTCCGCGATGGCCGCGAAATTGGTGTCGTGCAGGTCGGTGCCGTCGGTGAGATAGCCCCCGGCTTTCATCTCCATTGCCACAAAGCCCAGCACGCTGTTGTTGAAGACGATGATCTTAATCGGCAGCTTCATCTGCGCCACCGAGAGGAAATCGCCCATCAGCATGCTAAACCCGCCATCGCCGCACATCGCCACCACCTGGCGATCCGGCGCGGTGGCTTTGGCCCCCAGCGCCTGCGGCATGGCGTTCGCCATTGAGCCGTGGTTGAACGAGCCGAGCAGGCGGCGCTTGCCGTTCATTTTCAGGTAGCGCGCCGCCCAGACGGTGGGGGTGCCCACGTCGCAGGTGAAGATGGCGTCCTCGTCGGCGTAATGGCTGATCTGCTGCGCCAGGTACTGCGGATGCAGCGCCTTGTCACTGGGCTTCGCCAGGTCGTCCAGCCCTTTGCGCGCGTCACGATAGTCGCTGAGCGCTTTATCAAGGAACTTACGATCGGTCTTCTCCTCCAGCAGCGGCATCAGGGCGGCGAGCGTGGCCTTGATGTCACCCACCAGCGCCATATCGACTTTGCTGTGCGCCCCGATACTGGCCGGGTTGATGTCGATCTGGATGATTTTGGCATCGGTGGGGTAAAACGCGCGATAAGGGAACTGGGTACCGAGCAGCACCAGGGTGTCGGCGTTCATCATGGTGTGGAACCCGGACGAGAAGCCGATCAGCCCGGTCATCCCCACGTCGTAAGGGTTATCGTACTCCACATGCTCTTTACCGCGCAGGGCGTGAACAATCGGCGCCTTGAGCATGCCCGCAAATTCCAGCAGCTCATCATGCGCACCGGCACAACCGCTGCCGCACATCAGGGCAATATTGCTGGAGTAACGCAGTAGCTGGGCCAGTTTTTTCAGTTCGGCCTGGGCGGGGGTGACTACCGGCAGGGGGGCGGGATACCAGTGGTTACTGGCGCTCTCCGGGGCCGCCTGCAACGCCACGTCGCCAGGCAACACAATCACCGAGACGCCGCGTTTTAAAATGGCGTTGCGCATGGCCAGAGCCAGCACCTGGGGGATCTGCTCTGGCGAGGAGATCAGCTCGCAGTAGTGGCTGCATTCGCGGAACAGTTCCTGGGGATGTGTCTCCTGGAAATAGCCGCTGCCGATCTCACTCGACGGAATGTGTGCGGCGATGGCCAGCACCGGGACGTGATTACGATGACAATCAAACAGGCCATTGATCAGATGCAGGTTGCCTGGCCCGCAGGAACCGGCGCAGACCGCCAGCTCGCCGGTGAGCTGAGCCTCGGCCCCGGCGGCGAACGCGGCGACCTCCTCATGACGGGTGGGCATCCACTCGATAGTGTCCATCCGGTTCAGGCTGTCGCTCAGGCCATTAAGTGAATCCCCGGTAACACCCCAGATCCGTTTTACTCCGGCCTGTTCCAGCATTTTCGCGATGTAGTTCGCCACGGTTTGTTTCATGGTAGTCCGTCTCCTGAATGTGATAACGCTTTCAAGCTTAGATGAAACTCACCGCCATGCTGGTTTAATCCCCCTCATTAATGGTTGCTTTCAATGTGCAATATTTCGTCATATTGTGGGGTGACTTCGGGTGAAAACAGGAATAAATTCAAATGGTTAAATCATTGTTAATTGCTGTTAATGAAAAGCTAACATATGACGATACGGGTAAGCTATTGTTGCGTCTGGCGGTAGGGGGATTGATGCTGTTTCATGGCCTGCATAAGGCCATCGACGGGGTGGACGGCATCGCAGGCATGCTGGTGGCGAAGGGGCTGCCAGGTTTTATCGCCTATGGCGTATTGGTTGGCGAAGTTATCGCCCCGATCCTGATTATTCTTGGCATCCTCACCCGTCCAGCTGCGCTGGTGCTGGCCTTTACCATGGTGGTGGCGTGGTTGATGGTGGGCACCGGTAAAACCTTCGCACTGGATGCCGTGGGGGCGTGGGCGATTGAGAGCCTGGTCTACTTCTTTGTGGGCGCGCTGGCGGTGGCATTTTTAGGGGCAGGGCGGTATGCGGTGGTGCGCGATCCGGCGTGGAAGTAACGCCTGTGCGCCAGTAAAGCCGGGCGACACTGCGTGTGCCCGGCCTACAGTTTGCTGTCTATGGCAGGCCCGGTAAGCGCAGTGCCACCGGGCGTTTTATCAGGCCAGCACTAAATCTCCCTGCGGATGGCAGGAGCAGGCCAGTACATAACCTTCCGCCACTTCGGCATCCGTCAGCGTCATGGTGCTGCTGACGGTGTAATTTCCGTCAACCACCTTCGTTTTACAGCAGCCGCACACGCCTGCACGACAGGCGGCCACCACCGGCACGTTATTGCTCTCCAGCGCCTCCAGCAGCGTGCTGCCCACGCGGCCAAAGAAGGTCTGCGCCGGCTGCAGTTTGGTGAACTTCAGCCCACTGGTGGCGGCTTCTGCCACCGGGGTAAAGAACTGCTCTTTAAAGAAGCGGGTCACGCCCAGGGCCTTCACCTCTTCTTCCACGATGTCCATATACGCTGCCGGACCACAGGTCATCACGGTACGACTGGCGATATCCGGCACGCGCTGCAGCAGCTCGCGGCTCAGGCGACCGGCGACAAAACCGGCCGTGGCGTTGTTTTCGGCCACCAGGGTGACCGGGTAGTTACGCCATTCATCCGCGAAAATCACATCCTGCGGCGAGCGCACGCTGAAGATCACCTCCACGTCGGCCTGCGGGCGGTACTTCGCCAGCCAGCGACGCATTGACATCACCGGCGTCACGCCGCAACCGGCGGCCAGCAGCAGGAATTTATCGTCTGGCTTATCGTCACAGGTGAAATCCCCCTGCGCGTCGGAGAGCCAGAGATAATCCCCACGTTTTACGTCACGGGTCAGCCACTGCGAGCCTGCCCCCTCATCAATGCGGCGGATGGTCAGCGTAATGTACTCGCTGATGCCCGGCGTTGAGGAGATAGTGTACGCCCGCAGCGTCTCCGCTGAGTTACGCACGCTGACCAGCGCATACTGCCCGGCACGGTACGGATAGTAGTCGTGGCAGAGCAGTGACAGGGTCCAGACGTCCGGCGTTTCCTGATGGATGTGATGAACCTGCATCCGCCATGGGCACTGATGGGTTGGCATTGTCATTCTTTACTCCTTACGCGCTCAGCAGTTGCTTCATGTCTTCTTCAACAGTGGTCACGGAACGCAGACCAAACTTCTCGTTGAGGACGGCCAGCAGATCCGGCGTAAAGAAGCCTGGTGCGGTCGGGCCGGTAACGATGTTTTTCACGCCCAGCGACAGCAGGGTCAGCAGGATCACAATCGCTTTCTGTTCGAACCAGGAGAGCACCAACGACAGCGGCAGGTCGTTCACGCCGCAGCCCAGTTTTTCAGCCAGGGTGACAGCCAGGATGATTGCCGAGTAAGCGTCGTTACACTGACCGGCGTCGATCAGACGCGGCAGGCCTTCGATATCCCCAAACTCCAGCTTGTTGAAACGGTATTTACCGCAGGCCAGGGTCAGGATCAGGCAGTCGTCCGGTACGCTGGTGGCGAAATCGGTGAAGTAGTTACGTTCCCCGCGTGCGCCGTCGCAGCCGCCCACCAGGAAGATGTGACGCAGTTTTTCGCGGCTCACCAGGTCTATCAGGGAATCCGCAGCACCCAGCAGGGTCTGACGGCCAAAACCAACGGTGATCAGGTGTGGAATTTCGCTGTACGGGAAGCCCGCCATCTGCTGTGCCTGGGCGATCACCGGACCAAAATCGTCACCTTCAAGGTGGCTCACACCCGGCCAGCCGACAATGCTACGGGTCCAGATACGATCGTCGTAGGCGCCAACGGTTGGGTCGATGATGCAGTTAGAGGTCATCACGATCGGGCCAGGGAAGCGGGCGAACTCGACCTGCTGGTTCTGCCAGCCGCTGCCGTAGTTACCGATCAGATGTTTGAATTTGCGCAGCTCAGGGTAGCCGTGGGCAGGCAGCATCTCGCCGTGGGTGTAGACGTTCACGCCGGTGCCGTCGGTCTGCTCCAGCAGGTTATAGAGATCTTTCAGGTCGTGACCGGAGATCAGGATGCACTTGCCTTCGGTCGCTTTGACGTTGACCTGAGTCGGCGTTGGGTGGCCATATTTGGTGGTTTCACCGGCATCCAGAATGCTCATCACTTTGAAGTTCATCTGGCCGATTTCCATTGAACACTCCAGCAGAGCGTTCATGTCGGAAGGCCAGGTGCCCAGCCACGCCATAATTTTGTGGTACTGGGCGTAGATATCGTTGTCGTACTGATCCAGAACGTGCGCGTGTTCCATATAGGCCGCGGCACCTTTCAGGCCGTACAGGCAAAGCAGACGCAGGCCGAGAATGTTTTCACCGATCGCCGCTTTGTCTTTGTTCGGGGTGAAGTCTGCCGCCTGACGTTGCAGGTCGCCGAGATCGTCGCTCACCAGCTGCAGGTCGGCCATAGGGTTATCGACGCGGGCATTGGCATCAACATTCAGGGACTGCGCTTTCAGGGCGTCACGCAGGGCAATGGCTTCGCGGGCGTAGCCCACAATGCGTGGTGAATCGAAGTTGACGTTCGTCAGGGTAGAGAAAAACGCGCGTGGCGCGAAGTTATCAACGTAGTGGTCGATAATGCCATATTCCCGGGCTTTTACCGCCCAGGCGGATAAACCCTGCAGGGCTGCAATCAGCAGATCCTGCAGATCGGAAGTTTCTGCGGTTTTACCGCACATGCCCTGTGCGTAGGAGCAGCCGTTGCCAGCTGGGGTACGGATGGTTTGTTCACATTGCACACAAAACATAATCACACCTGTTAAAGTTATATTTGATATACATGTTTAAGATTATGCTTGCGGCGATACGGTGAAAAGGGCTTTCTTCCACTAAGTAGAGGGTTATTGATTTAGCGCAATTTTGGCGGTAGAAGGCTACCGCCTAAGAAGTATCAGGCGGAGAAGAACGCCATCATGATCGGCACCAGCAGGCTTAAAATAAAGCCGTGAACGATGGCCGCAGGCACCATCTCCAGCCCGCCCGAGCGTTGCAGCACCGGCAGGGTAAAGTCCATCGAGGTGGCACCGCACAGGCCCAGCGCCGTGGAGCGGCTACGACGGACCAGGCCCGGAATAAGCATAATCGCGATCAGCTCGCGGCCTAAATCGTTAAAGAAGGCGGCGCTGCCAATGACCGGGCCAAAAGATTCGGTTAACAGAATGCCGGACAGAGAGTACCAGCCAAAACCGGAGGCCATTGCCAGGGCGGTATTAAGCGGCAGGTCGAGAATAAAGGCGTTGATCACCCCGCCCACCAGCGAACTGCCCACTACGATCACGGCGACCATCATGCCGCGACGATTCAGGACAATCTGTTTTAAGGTCATGCCGTTATTTCGCAGCTGAATACCAATCAGGAACAGCAGGAAGATCAGGGTATATTCGCTGGCTTCGGTGGCGTGTTGTAAAAAGGCGAACCCGGTCAGACCCAGCATAAAACCCAGCACCACTACGCCGCATAATTTCAGTGACTCCAGCGCCATGGCGATACGCGACGGTAATTTTTCCTGATGATGGTGGTTTTTCCACGGAATAACGCGTTCCAGCCAGAAGAGGGCCGCAATATTGCACAGCAAAATAACCCCCATCGTAATGACGGAGTAATGCAGGATCGAGAGCAGGTTGGTCGCCAGATTATCGAGGAAGGCGAGGCTGATGCCCATAAAAAACAGAATGACGTAAACAATCCAGCTCAGTAAACGGTTGATCAGTTTTAACGCTGACAGCTGACGAAGAGGAATGAGATAACCCACGATCAGCGGGATCAGAATGATTAAGAGTCCTGAAAACATGAACAACCGGTCCTTTATATGAATGGCGCAGTGACACTACCCAATTCAGGCGGTTCAGTAAAGGTAGAAAATGGGGGGAGGTGCGGTTTAAGGCCGGGCGGCGCTAACACTTGCCCGGCGCGGCGTTGGTTCAGTCGCGTTTTTCCAGCAGGGTGCGGTACAGCACGCCGCCGAGGATACCGCCGACAATCGGCATCACCCAGAACAGCCACAGCTGATCCAGCGCCCAGCCGCCCTGGAAGAGCGCTACTGCGGTACTGCGTGCCGGGTTAACTGAGGTGTTGGTCACCGGAATGCTGATCAGATGGATCAGGGTCAGCGCCAGGCCAATCGCAAGGGGGGCAAAACCGGCCGGGGCGTGTTTGTCGGTGGCGCCGTGGATCACCAGCAGGAAGCCGGCGGTCAGCACAATTTCAATGACGATGGCAGACAGCATCGAGTAACCGCCCGGCGAGTGCTCGCCAAAACCGTTCGCAGCAAAACCGCTGGCAGCGGCATCAAAGCCTGCTTTACCGCTGGCAATCAGATACAGAATAGCGGCCGCAATAATGCCGCCAATCAGCTGGGCAATAATATAACCGATAATCTCTTTTGCCGGAAAACGGCCGCCCGCCCATAAACCTAATGTAACCGCCGGGTTAAAATGCCCGCCGGAAATATGCCCCACGGCATACGCCATGGTTAAAACCGTTAAGCCGAAGGCCAGAGCAACCCCGACAAAACCAATCCCTAATTCCGGGAAACCTGCCGCCAGCACGGCGCTGCCGCAGCCACCAAACACCAGCCAGAATGTACCAAAACATTCCGCTGCTAATTTTCTGAACATAACCACCTCAATGAAAAAAGGCGCAAGTCTGCGCCATTGTTATTTATCGCCAATAGGGCGATGAGTGTTAAAACGCCATTATTTTAAAAATGAATACCCCCCCTCACCAGCGAAATAAATAAGGTAAATTTGATGTAGGGCAAGGTGATGCCTTTAAGTAAAAAACGCATGGCGGAATTTCCGGCAGCAAAACGATTACGCGGATATTTTTATTTCGGATGAAAGCTGGCGGCTGAATATTTAATTTTTTTTAAATTTTCATATGACTATTCTACTGATAATCGGGTGTCCGTTCGGCCGCGCTGGGGTTATACTCCTGATAACTTAAAGGAAAAAGTTCATCTCTCCCGGAGGGTACATGTTGCTGGAACGTGTGGAAATCGTGGGGTTTCGCGGCATTAACCGTCTGTCGCTGATGCTGGAGCACAACAACGTGCTGATTGGGGAAAACGCCTGGGGTAAATCCAGCCTGCTGGATGCCCTGACGCTGCTGCTCTCCCCTGAATCCGAACTGTATCATTTTGTCCGGGAAGACTTCTGGTTTCCTCCCGGGGATATGCTGGGACGTGAACACCATCTGCATATTATTCTCACCTTCCGTGAATCCGAGCCGGGCCGCCATCGCGTTCGTCGCTACCGCCCGCTTGCCGACTGCTGGGTGCCCTGCGATGACGGCTATCAGCGCATCTTTTATCGTCTGGAGGGGGAGCTGGCCAATGACGACAGCGTGCTGACCCTGCGCGGCTTTCTTGATACCGATGGCAATCCTCTGAAGCTGGCGGATATCGATGAGCTGGCGCGGCATCTGGTGCGCCTGATGCCGGTGCTACGCCTGCGCGACGCCCGCTTTATGCGCCGGATCCGCAACGGCACGGTGCCCAACATGCCCGACGTGGAAGTCACCGCCCGCGAACTGGATTACCTGGCCCGCGAGCTGGTAGCCCGGCCGCAAAACTTAACCGACGGCCAGATCCGCCAGGGGCTGTCTGCGATGGTGCAGCTGCTGGAGCACTACTTTACCGAGCAGGGCACTTCGCCGGTCCGCAACCGGCTGATGCGGCGGCGATCCCATGATGAACAGCGCAGCTGGCGCTATCTCGACATCATCAACCGGATGATCGACAGGCCCGGCGGCCGTTCGCACCGGGTGATCCTGCTGGGGCTGTTCTCAACGCTGCTGCAGGCCAAGGGCACGGTCCGGCTCGACAGGGATGCCCGCCCGCTGCTGCTGGTGGAAGATCCCGAGACGCGCCTGCACCCGATTATGCTATCTGTGGCGTGGCATCTGCTCAACCTGCTGCCGCTGCAACGTATCACCACCACCAACTCTGGCGAGCTACTGTCGTTAACCCCGGTCGAGCACGTCTGTCGCCTGGTACGCGAATCATCCCGTGTCACGGCTTTTCGTCTCGGGCCGGGGGGGATGAACGCCGAGGACAGCCGCCGGATCGCCTTCCATATTCGCTTTAATCGCGCCTCCTCTCTGTTCGCCCGCTGCTGGCTGCTGGTGGAAGGGGAGACCGAAACCTGGGTAATCAACGAGCTGGCCCGCCAGTGCGGTCACCACTTCGATGCAGAAGGGATTAAGGTCATTGAGTTCGCCCAGTCGGGCTTAAAACCGCTGATCAAGTTTGCCCGGCGGATGGGCATTGAGTGGCATGTGCTGGTGGACGGCGACGAGGCGGGCAAGAAATACGCCGCCACCGTGCGCGGGCTGATCAATAACGATCGGGAAGAGGAGCGCGCGCACCTGACGGCGCTACCCGCCATGGACATGGAGCACTTCATGTACCGCCAGGGATTCTCAGACGTCTTTCATCGGGTGGCGATGATCCCCGACGATGTTCCCATGAATATGCGGCGGGTGATCATGAAAGCCATTCATCGCTCGTCGAAGCCCGATCTGGCGATTGAAGTGGCGATGGAGGCCGGGCGGCGTGGAGTTGAAGCGGTGCCGACCCTGTTGCGGAAAATGTTCTCCCGCGTGCTGTGGCTGGCGCGCGGGAGAGCCGATTAACGGCCGGTGGCCTGGTTGACCTGCTCGATCAGGCTGTCCAGCAGGGCAAAGCGGCGGCGGTACTCGGCGCGCTTTTTGCTGGCGATCTCCTCCATCGGTTTGCGCGGCATGGCGAGCGGCAGACGGAAATTGCCGTCATCGCTGCGTTCGCCGCCAAGCGACGCCCAGAAACTGTCGTAATCGGCCAGCAGTTTGCCCTCTTTTTTCTTGCGATAGCGCCAGCTGCGGTAGATATGGGTGCTGTTGCTCACTGCAACGATCTGCTCTACGGCGAGGGCGCTGCCCAGCGTCATGGCAGCCTCCACCAGCAGACGTTTCGGGAACAGGCCGTGACAGGCTTTGGTGGCGCTCTGGATCGCCTCGTGCGGCACAAAGGCTTTTGCCCCCTGCATCCCGCCGATAAACAGCGTCGCGGTGCCGTTAACCTGGCACAGCGTGAAAGTCATCTCTGCCAGCACCGTCTGCTGCGCGTCGCAAAACGCCAGCGTGGCTTCACCCTCTTTATCCAGAAACGCATCGGCGCACAGGCGCAGGGTAAACTGCTGATCGTCTTTGCCCGTCAGGGTCAGTAACGTCACCCCTTCCCGGGAGAGATAGCCGTTCATCAGCGCCGCCGGGAGCTGGCGCTGCATTGTCTGATAGTGCCAGCTTAGCGCCTGCAGGGTTTGCTGACGGTTGATGGCAACGGATAACCACGGGCGGTGCAGGCGGCAGGGCAGCCCCGGCTGTACCTGCAACAGCTGCAGTAACTGCGGCTGTTTTGCCAGGCTTGTCAGCAGGCGGGCAGTGCTGAATGGCGTCATCAGCGATCGCAGCATAAACTTGCGGCGGTAGGCCGGATTGCGCCAGGCAAGCCCGGGGGTTAATCTCCCGGAGGCCAGGCTTTGAAACAGCTGCCAGCCCGATTTGGGTTGCGGTTGATGTGAATAAGATGACTCTGCGATGGATGACATAATCAATACCGGTCTTGTTGCAAGGTCTTTATTTCAGCAGGGGTTTTATCAACCTCTCCTCAACGATTTTCATCCATCCCGACAAGCAGGGGTTTCGTTGAGGAACGGTTTAGTTAGAATCAACAGTTATGTAAGCCAGAATATCTATTTGGAATATTTATGAACTTCAAGGGAAAACGCAGGAAGCTGTTTCTGCTGCTGGTGCTGATTGTACTGGTGGCTGGATTCTGGCTGTGGCAGGTGCTAAACGCGCCGGTGCCGCAATATCAGACACTGATTGTCCGTCCGGGCGAACTGCAGCAAAGCGTGCTCGCCACCGGCAAGCTGGACGCGCTGCGCAAGGTAGACGTGGGCGCGCAGGTCAGCGGGCAGCTGAAAACGCTGTCGGTAGAGATCGGCGACAAAGTACAAAAGGGGCAGCTGCTGGGGGTCATTGACCCGGAGCAGGCCGAAAACCAGATCAAAGAGGTGGAGGCGACCCTGATGGAGCTGCGCGCCCAGCGCAGTCAGGCCGAAGCGGAGCGTAAGCTGGCCCAGGTAACCCTGAACCGTCAGCGGCAGCTGGCCGCAACCCAGGCGATCTCACAGCAGGATCTGGATACCTCAGTGACCGAACTGGCCGTTAAACAGGCCCAGATCGGCACTATCGATGCGCAGATCAAACGCAATCAGGCCTCACTGGACACGGCCAAAACCAACCTCGACTACACCCGTATCGTCGCCCCGATGGCCGGGGAAGTGACGCAAATTACCACCCTGCAGGGGCAGACGGTGATCGCCGCCCAGCAGGCACCGAACATCCTGACGCTGGCGGATATGGGCACCATGCTGGTGAAAGCCCAGGTTTCCGAGGCGGATGTGATCCACCTTAAGCCGGGACAAAAAGCCTGGTTTACCGTGCTGGGCGATCCGCAAACCCGCTATGAAGGGGTACTGAAAGACATTCTCCCGACGCCCGAGAAGGTCAACGACGCCATTTTCTATCACGCCCGTTTTGAAGTGCCCAACCCGCAGGGAGTGCTGCGTCTGGACATGACCGCGCAGGTGCATATCCAGCTGGCCGGGGTCAAAAACGTGCTGACCATACCGCTGGCGGCGCTGGGGCAACCGGCGGGAGATAACCGCTATAACGTGAAGGTGCTGCGTAACGGCGAGACGCGTGAACGTGAGGTGAGCCTCGGCTCGCGTAACGACACCGATGTAGTAGTGGTGAAAGGGCTTGAAGAGGGCGACGAGGTGGTTATCAGCGAGAGCCAGCCCGGGGCGGCTAAATGACCGCGCTGCTGGAGCTGATTGATATCCGCCGGAGCTACCCTTCCGGCGACGGGCCGGTGGAGGTGCTGAAGGGCATCACGCTGCAGGTCGAGGCCGGGGAGATGGTGGCGATTGTCGGGGCCTCAGGTTCCGGTAAATCGACGCTGATGAACATCCTTGGCTGTCTGGATAAACCCACCAGCGGCACCTACCGGGTCGCCGGGACCGATGTCGCCACACTGGACAGCGACGCGCTGGCAAAACTGCGGCGGGAACATTTCGGCTTTATCTTTCAGCGTTACCATCTGCTCTCGCACCTGAGCGCGGCGCAGAACGTCGAAGTGCCGGCGGTCTATGCCGGTGTGGAGCGCAAAAAACGCCTTGAGCGGGCGCAGGCGCTTCTTACCCGGCTGGGGCTAGGGGAGCGGGTGGATTACCAGCCCTCGCAGCTCTCTGGCGGCCAGCAGCAGCGGGTAAGTATCGCCCGGGCGCTGATGAACGGCGGGCAAGTGATCCTTGCCGATGAACCGACCGGGGCGCTGGACAGCCACTCCGGGGAGGAAGTCATGGCGATCCTGCACCAGCTGCGGGATCAGGGGCATACGGTGATCATCGTCACCCACGACCCACAGGTGGCCGCGCAGGCCGGGCGGATCGTGGAGATCCACGACGGTGAGCTGGTGAGCAACCCGCCTGCCACGCTTAACGCCACCCGACGTCAGGAGGTGGCGCTACCGCCGCCGTCCGGCTGGCGGCAGTTTGCCAGCAGTTTCCGCGAAGCGCTGACCATGGCCTGGCTGGCGATGGCCGCCAACAAGATGCGGACCCTGTTAACGATGCTCGGGATCATCATCGGTATCGCCTCGGTGGTGTCGATTGTGGTGGTAGGCGATGCCGCCAAACAGCTGGTGCTGTCCGATATCCGCTCCATTGGCACCAACACCATAGATATCTATCCCGGCAAAGACTTTGGCGATGATGAGCCGCAGTATCAGCAGGCGCTGAAATATGACGATCTGGCCGCTATCCAGAAGCAGCCGTGGGTCAATTCCGCCACCCCGGCGGTGTCGCAGAATTTGCGTCTGCGCTACGGCAATATCGACGTGGCCGCCAGCGCCAACGGCGTTAGCGGCGATTACTTTAACGTCTACGGCATGACCTTCAGCGAGGGAGGCACCTTCAACGCAGAGCAACTGGCGGGCCGGGCGCAGGTGGTGGTGCTGGATGCCAACTCCCGGCGACAGCTGTTCCCCAACAAATCGAAGGTGGTGGGCGAGATCGTCCTGGTGGGCAATATGCCCGCGACGGTGATCGGCGTGGCGGAAGAGAAGCAGTCGATGTTTGGCAGCAGCAAGATTTTACGTGTCTGGCTGCCGTACACCACCATCTCCGGGCGCATTATGGGGCAGTCATGGCTGAATTCGATCACCGTGCGCGTGAAGGAGGGCTACGACAGCGCCCAGGCGGAGCAACAGCTTGAGCGCCTGATGACGCTGCGCCACGGGAAGAAAGATTTCTTCACCTGGAACATGGACGGCCTCTTGAAAACGGCGGAAAAGACCACACGTACTCTTCAGCTCTTCCTCACGCTGGTGGCGATCATCTCCCTGCTGGTCGGGGGAATTGGGGTAATGAATATCATGCTGGTGTCGGTGACCGAGCGTACGCGCGAAATCGGCATCCGCATGGCGGTCGGCGCCCGGGCCAGCGATGTGCTGCAGCAGTTTTTGATTGAAGCGGTGCTGGTTTGTCTGGTGGGCGGTGCGCTGGGGATTTCGCTCTCCCTGTTAATTGCCTTTACGCTGCAGCTGTTTTTACCCGGCTGGGAAATTGGTTTTTCACCGATGGCGCTGTTAACGGCCTTCCTCTGTTCTACCTTTACCGGGGTTCTGTTTGGCTGGCTGCCCGCAAGAAATGCCGCGCGGTTGGATCCGGTGGATGCCTTAGCCCGGGAGTGAGTCTGTTGCCGGGCGGCCGCTACGCCTAACCCGGCCTACAAAAATTTGTAGGCCCGCGCAAGCGCAGCGCCGCCGGGCATGAAGCCGTACGGCAGCCCGCAAATAAAAATGCCAGCGTATCGGGCTGGCATTTTGAGTGAGGGGTGTACACAATGAAACAGAGGGCTATGCCACCACTTCTGCTTCGATGGGCACAATAACGCTGGCATGATTGCCTTTTGGCCCGAGGTGTACATCGAACCGAACGGCTTGTCCGGCTTTCAGCGTTCTGTAACCATCCATCTGAATGGTGGAGTAATGCGCGAAGATGTCTTCGCCGCCGCCTTCAGGGCAGATGAAACCAAACCCTTTGGCGTTGTTGAACCACTTAACTGTACCCGTTTCCATGCTTCGACATCCTTCGTAAATCTTATTGAGTTAGATGTAATGAACCGGTGATGGAGTGGGGGCTGTTCAAAACCTCGCCAACTCACGCCTGTACAATTTAGATAAACCAGATAGATCGTCAAGCATTTGCCGGTGAAGGGAGGGGGAAAATGAGTCAAAATTTGAAGCAGTTAACGCTATTGACAGGTATTGTGACAGACATCGCGGATGGCAATAATAGATGTGAGTTATCTGACATCTGAGGTAGATTCAGGTTATGTATAGCCTCCTGTCAGCATCAGAACCGCGACCGGAGACCGTAAACGAAGATGACGACTGACAATGGGTAAGACGAACGACTGGCTCGATTTCGACAAGCTGGCGGAAGATAAAGTGCGCGACGCGCTAAAACCGCCATCTATGTATAAAGTTATGTTAATGAACGATGACTACACGCCGATGGAATTTGTTATTGACGTGCTACAAAAGTTCTTTTCTTATGATGTAGAACGTGCAACGCAACTGATGCTTACCGTTCACTATCATGGCAAAGCCATCTGCGGTGTTTTTACTGCAGAAGTCGCAGAGACGAAGGTGGCGATGGTGAACCAGTATGCGAGGGAGAACGAGCATCCGTTGCTGTGTACGCTGGAAAAAGCCTGAATAAGGCAATGAAAATTGGGGGAGGTGCCTATGCTCAATCAAGAACTGGAACTCAGTTTAAACATGGCTTTCGCCAGAGCGCGTGAGCACCGACATGAGTTTATGACGGTCGAGCACCTGCTGCTTGCACTGCTCAGTAACCCATCCGCCCGCGAAGCGCTTGAAGCCTGCTCCGTGGATCTGGTGGCGCTGCGTCAGGAACTTGAAGCCTTCATCGAACAGACCACACCTGTACTGCCCGTCAGTGAAGAGGAGCGCGACACGCAGCCGACGCTCAGCTTCCAGCGTGTTCTCCAGCGTGCGGTATTTCACGTCCAGTCCTCAGGGCGTAGCGAAGTCACCGGTGCTAACGTGCTGGTTGCCATCTTCAGCGAGCAGGAGTCGCAAGCGGCCTACCTGCTGCGCAAACACGAAGTCAGCCGCCTCGATGTGGTGAACTTCATCTCTCATGGAACGCGAAAAGACGAGCCGAATCAGGCATCCGATTCCGGTCATCAGGTCAACAGCGAAGAGCAAGCAGGCGGGGAGGAACGTATGGAAAACTTCACCACCAATCTTAACCAGCTTGCCCGCGTCGGCGGTATTGACCCGCTGATTGGCCGCGAGAAAGAGCTGGAACGGGCGATCCAGGTACTGTGCCGCCGCCGCAAGAACAACCCGCTGCTGGTGGGGGAATCCGGCGTCGGTAAAACGGCCATTGCTGAAGGGCTGGCCTGGCGCATTGTGCAGGGCGACGTTCCGGAAGTGATCGCCGATTGCACCATCTACTCGCTGGATATCGGTTCGCTGCTGGCCGGAACCAAATACCGCGGTGATTTTGAAAAACGGTTTAAAGCGCTGCTGAAACAGCTGGAGCAGGATACCAACAGCATCCTGTTTATCGATGAGATCCACACTATCATCGGCGCCGGTGCCGCCTCTGGTGGCCAGGTGGATGCGGCCAACCTGATTAAACCGCTGCTCTCCAGCGGCAAGATCCGAGTGATTGGCTCGACCACCTACCAGGAGTTCAGCAATATTTTCGAAAAAGACCGCGCCCTGGCGCGTCGCTTCCAGAAAATCGACATTACTGAACCGTCCGTTGAAGAAACGGTGCAGATCATCAACGGCCTGAAACCGAAGTACGAAGCGCACCACGATGTGCGTTATACCGCGAAAGCGGTGCGTGCCGCGGTGGAGCTGGCGGTGAAATACATCAACGATCGCCATCTGCCGGATAAAGCGATCGACGTGATCGACGAAGCGGGCGCGCGTGCGCGTCTGATGCCGGTCAGTAAGCGCAAGAAAACGGTCAACGTGGCGGATATCGAATCCGTGGTGGCCCGCATCGCGCGTATCCCTGAGAAGAGCGTTTCTCAGAGCGACCGCGATACCCTGAAAAACCTGGGCGATCGCCTGAAAATGTTGGTCTTTGGCCAGGATAAAGCGATTGAGGCCTTAACCGAAGCCATCAAGATGGCCCGTGCCGGACTGGGGCATGAGCACAAACCGGTCGGTTCTTTCCTGTTCGCCGGCCCGACCGGGGTGGGGAAAACCGAGGTGACTGTGCAGCTCTCCAAAGCGTTGGGCATTGAGCTGCTGCGCTTTGATATGTCCGAGTATATGGAGCGCCACACCGTCAGTCGTCTGATCGGTGCGCCTCCGGGCTATGTGGGCTTTGATCAGGGCGGCTTGCTCACCGACGCGGTGATCAAGCATCCGCACGCGGTATTGCTGCTCGATGAGATCGAGAAAGCGCACCCGGACGTCTTTAACCTGCTGCTGCAGGTGATGGATAACGGGACGCTGACTGATAACAACGGGCGCAAGGCAGACTTCCGCAACGTGGTGATGGTGATGACCACCAACGCCGGGGTGCGTGAGACCGAGCGTAAATCCATCGGCCTGATCCATCAGGATAACAGCACCGATGCGATGGAAGAGATCAAGAAGGTCTTTACGCCGGAATTCCGTAACCGTCTGGACAACATTATCTGGTTCGATCACCTGTCTACTGAAGTGATCCATCAGGTGGTGGATAAGTTCATCGTCGAGCTGCAGGTTCAGCTGGATCAGAAAGGGGTCTCCCTGGAAGTGAGTCAGGAAGCCCGCGACTGGCTGGCGGAGAAAGGCTACGATCGTGCGATGGGTGCGCGTCCGATGGCGCGCGTTATCCAGGACAACCTGAAAAAACCGTTGGCTAACGAACTGCTGTTTGGTTCGCTGGTGGATGGGGGCCAGGTGACGGTAGCGCTGGATCTGGCGAAGAATGAGCTGACGTATGACTTCCAGAGTGCGGCGAAGCATAAGCCGGAAGCGGCTCACTAAGACTGTTGCGTGATGATAAAAGCCGGGCGAAAGCCCGGTTTTTTTATGGCTGCTTTTTGCTTCTTATTGTGGGGGGAGTGAGGGCGGCGGGCTGCACAGTATGTCCCTACGGTGGTGGTTCCGTTCACTTTACGATCTGTATTTCTCTGTAAGCCACGTCACCCGTGAACGTGTTAAGGGGGCTTGCCGCCGCCCCCTTAACAATCCCGGCTCCCGGCAAAGAAAATCGCCGCTTCGCGGTGCCCTCAGCTTATTCCGCCAGGCTTTCGGGTCGGGCACCAGCCTGCATCCCTGCAGGCTATGCCCTCTCGGCGCGTCCCTGCGCCTCGCCCCGGCCTTACGGAAACGCTTCGGCGATTTTCAGCCGGACCAGGCCATCGCTGTAAGTCTTGAAGCTAATCTTTTATACCGTCATCGCTGTGAGTGTTGAAGCAAACCTCTGCCACTGTCCTGGCTGCACGTTTGATCGGTCCGGAGAGGGTTAAGATGCCTTCTCGGCGCGTCCCTGCGCCTTACCCCGGCCTTACGGAAACGCTTCGGCGATTTTCAGCCGGACCAGGTCATCGCTGGGAGTGTTGAAGCAAACCTCTGCCACTGTCATGGGTGCATGCTCGATCGGTTCCCTCTCCCTTGAGGGAGAGAATTAAGATGCCCTGTCGGCAAATCCCTGCGCCTTACCCCGGCCTTACGGAAACGCTTAGGCGATTTTCAGCCGGACCAGTCCATCGTTGTGAGTGTTGAAGCAAACCTCTGTCACTGTCATGGCTGCATGCTCGATCGGTTCCCTCTCCCTTGAGGGAGAGAGTTAAGATGCCCTGTCGGCAAATCCCTGCGCCTTACCCCGGCCTTATGGAAACGCTTAGGCGATTTTCAGCCGGACCAGGCCATCGCTGTGAGTATTGAAGCAAACTTTTATACCGTCATCGCTGTGAGTGGTGAAGCAAATCTCTGCCACTGTCATGGCTGCACGCTCGATCGGTTCCCTCTCCCTTGAGGGAGAGGGGTAGGGGGAGGGGGAACCGCGCGCACTATCATCAAAATTTTGCGAGGCGTTATCCAGAATTCAAGCAGGGATATTGCTGGATAAAACCCCAGTAATAGAATGGCGATGCACCTGCAAAATCAGGTGCCAGGATTGGCGTCCTGAAAGTGTGTGAGCAGCATGTTTAGCTGCAGGCTTCGTTCGCCCTAAGGAAAAGGGTATATTCTGCATCTGGCGGGCGAATCGGGAGCTTCTTTTGAAGCGCCAGTAGTCACACACACTGGTACGCCAATTCCTTTTCGTCCGCCGCCAGCGAATCTGGCGTTTCCTGCGGTGGTAAATTCAATGTGTGTGAAGGTATTACCCATGTATACAGAAAACCATATCTCCCAGCTCTACAGCGAACTCGAACTTAGCACTCTCGATCTCTCCACGCTTGCCGCGCGCTGTAACCTGCTTACCGAAATTCTGGTCGATTGCAATTCGCTGCCGCAAACACAGCCCATCTGCCGTTGCCTTGCTGCATATCTGGACGCATTCAGAAGTGAGCTGGAAAAATCGATGACCGATTTCCGCGTGCTGGAAGAGGATGAGATCCCACCGATGCACAAGCAGGAGTGGTTGCTCGACAGCACCGAAGCCCAGTGCAATTACTGCCGGGCGTTAAACCATGTGCTGTTGGTGTCGCATTTCGACCGCGATATGTTGCCGCACCTTACCGGCCTGCTGTACGAGATCAGCCATGCGATGCTGGCCGATCTGACCGTGGTGCACGTCCACTGAGTCGGTGCCCCAACGTTGAAGTTAGGCAACGTGTTTGATATCAAGGCGCGGCGGGAGAGCCGTCTGTTCGCGACCTAAATGAGCTGGGATAAAGAGGATCGGAATGCCATCAATGATGACTCCGGCAGCGCAGGCTTTACTGCGGGCGGGACAGGGAATGTTGGCGGACAGACTGAAATCGGGTGTTGACCTCTGCTGAATAAAAAAAGGCCGGGATAACCCGGCCTTTAGTATTCTCTCTACGCCATTTGCGGCGAAAAACTCTTAGCGACTACGGAAGACAATGCGGCCTTTGCTCAGGTCGTACGGGGTCAGCTCAACAGTCACTTTGTCGCCCGTCAGAATACGGATATAGTTCTTACGCATCTTACCGGAGATATGCGCGGTAACAACGTGACCGTTTTCCAGTTCTACGCGAAACATGGTGTTAGGCAACGTTTCAAGAACGGTACCCTGCATTTCAATATTGTCTTCTTTGGCCATCTAATCCTCTGGGGTATCACTACCAAGTTTTGAACCGGCAAGATAATGCCGAAATTCATCAATTAAGTAAAGATTTGCGCGTTTAAAACGCAGCAAAGCAGTTTCAGCGTATTACCCGGACGTCACGGTTCGACCGTACGAAAAGCGCATACGTAAAGGGGAGGTGGCAGGATAAACGATAGGGCGTTATCGGATGCGAACTATTCCCAAACGGCGGCGGGGCAACAGGCAGAACCTACTCTGCGGCAGAATTATAGCACCTTGAGGAAAAATATGCGGAAAACATTTATCCCTGGGGCGTAAATAACGTCGCAGGCACCCAGAAGTTCTGCGGTAATTTTTGCATTCGCAGAGCGGCCAGCTGCGTCAGATATTCATGGCGGGAGATCTCAATCGCCCCCAGCGAGGCGGTATGCTCGTTCAGCACCTGGCAATCAATCAACTTGCCGCCGCTGCGGGTAAAGCGATCGCAGAAAACCAGGAGCGCAGTTTTAGACGCATTCACGGCGCGGCTGAACATCGATTCACCGCAAAATAACGTGCCCTGAGCCACACCATACATGCCGCCCACCAGATCATCACCCTGCCATACCTCAATGGAGTGGGCGTAACCCAGCTCGTGCAGACGATGATATGCATGGATCACCTCCGGGGTGACCCAGGTGCCTTCTGCGCGGTCGCTGGCACAGCCTTCGATAACCTGGCCAAATGCATGATTGAGGGTGACGCGATAGGGGGAGTGGGCGTGAAACCGTTTCATGCTGCGACTGAGATGAAACCGTTCAGGCCACAAAATAGCGCGCGGGTCAGGCGACCACCATAAGATCGGATCGCCGGGCGAAAACCACGGGAAAATACCGCGCTGGTAAGCCATTAATAAACGCGACGGGCTGAGATCGCCGCCCAGGGCCAGCAAACCATTAGGTTCGCGCAGCGCCCCTTCCGGGGAAGGGAACGCAAGAGAATGACGAGAAAGCTGGACCAGGCGCATGACAACACAACTCCAGTACGCGAAGTGGGGATCGGTTCAAATATAGACTACAGACGTTGTTTAAACTGGTAGTAACGACCCTGTTTTGCCAACAGTTCTGCGTGACTACCTTGCTCAATAATCTGTCCGTTGTCCATCACAATAATTTGATCAAAATCCGCCAGTCCGCGCAGGCGGTGCGTCACCATCAGCACCGTTTTGCCCTGCATCTCTTTTTCCAGTAAATCAAGGATTTGCCGTTCTGTTGTTGCATCCAGCCCTTCGGTCGGTTCATCCAGCAACATCAGCGGGGCATTGTGCAGTAGCGCGCGGGCAATCGCCAGGCGACGCAGCTCACCACCGGATAGCTGACGACCTCCTTCACCGAGCCAGCTGTTCAGACCTTCATCGTCCAGCAGCTTGTGCAAACCGACCTTTTCGAGCATCGCACGTAATTCGTCATCAGCGGTTCCCGGCGCGGCTAACAGCAAGTTATCCCGCAGGGTGGCGCTGAAAAGATGGACCCGCTGCGGCACTACGCTCACTGTTTTACGCAGCGCTGGCTCGCTCATCTCTTTGAGAGGCATATCGTTAAACAGGATCTGGCCCTGAGCCGGATCCCAGGCCCGGGTCAGCAGTTGCAGCAGGGTCGATTTCCCGCACCCTGTGCGGCCCAGCACCGCAACGTGTGCACCTGCGGGGATCGTCAGATTGATGTTGTCCAGCGCCGGTTGCGCCTGCCCGTGGTAAGCAAAGCTGACATCTGCCAGACGGAGAGCCAGTTGCTCAGGCACGTCTGTTGCGGCGGTACTGAATTGCACTTCCGGCTGCTGGCCCGTGATCTGGGTAATACGCAGCGCGGAGGCCACTACCTGGCCGAGATGCTGAAAAGCCCCGGTCACCGGTGCCAGCGCTTCGAAAGCCGCCAGCGCACAGAAGACAAACAGCGCAATGAGCGGCCCCGGCTGGGTATTATCCCCCACACCGCCGGAGGCCAGCCACAGCATCGCCATCACGGCAATACCGCCAATCAACAGCATCAATGCCTGGGACAGGGCCGTCAGCTCCGATTGTTTGCGCTGGGCTTCATGCCAGTTCAGCTCGGTGTTCTCCATCCGCGCGCGATAGCGACGGCTGGCGCCAAAAATTGTCAGCTCTGCCTGGCCCTGCAGCCAGCCGGTAAGCTGCTGGCGATATTCGCCGCGCAGTCGTGTCAGGTTTTCACCGGTCGGTTTACCGGCGCGGTAAAACAGCGGGGGCAGCAGACACAGCGTCAGGAGCATGATCCCGCCAAGCACCAGCGCGATGCTGGCATCCAGCAGGCTCAGCCCGAGGGTAACGACCACAATCACCACCAGCGCACCTACCATCGGGGAGATAACCCGCAGATAGAGGTGATCGAGGGTATCGACATCCGCGACAACGCGGTTCAGCAGTTCGCCCTGGCGATAGCGCGCCAGCCCGGCAGGGGAGAGAGGCAGCAGTTTGCTGAAGGTGGTGACGCGCAGGTGCTGCAGCACGCGGAACGTTGCGTCATGGCTGACCAGACGCTCGAAGTAGCGCCCGGCGGTGCGGGTGATGGCCGTGCCGCGCACACCCGCAGCAGGCAGCATATAGTTGAAGCTGTACAACCCGGCAAACCCGGCCACCGCAGAGGCAGAGAGGAACCAGCCGGAGAGCGTTAACAGGCCGATACTGGCCAACAGGGTGACGATGGCCAGCACGACGCCGAGGATCAGCATCCATTTGTGGCGCATATAGAGCGCCAGATAAGGCAGTAAAACGCGCATTAAATGTCCTCCTGACGGTTCGCCAGCAGGGCCGCAAACGGCCCCTGTGCCGCCGCGAGCGTGGCGTAATTGCCCTGCTCAACAAGCTGTCCATTGTCCATGACCCAGATCTCATCCCAGTGGGCAATGCCCTCCAGCTGGTGGGTCACCATCAGCGTGGTTTGCTGCTGTGAAGCGGCATCCAGCGCCAGCATCACGCGCTGTTCACTGTGCGCATCAAGGCTGGCGGCGGGTTCATCCAGCAGTAACAGCTGGCAAGGGTTGAGCAGGGCGCGGGCCACAGCGATACGCTGCGCCTGGCCGACGGAAAGCCCCGCCGACTGATCGCCGACAAGGGTATTCACCCCGTCAGGCAGCAGGGGAAGGAATTCACTGACCCAGGCGCGATCGAGCACCGACTGCAGCTCTTCATCGCTGGCATCCGGGCGTGCCAGCAGCACGTTTTCACGTAGCGTGGCCGCCGGAAGCTGCGGGTTTTGACCCACCCAGCTCAAATGGGTGCGCCATTCATCAGGATCGAGCGCTGACAGCTCGGCCTGGTTGATGCGCAGCGATCCGCTGTAAGCCATAAAACCGGATAACGCATTCAGCAGCGAGCTTTTGCCGGAGCCGCTGGTGCCGACCAGCACCACGCGCTGACCTGCCGCGAGGGTGAAGTTCAATGGCCCCGCCAGCACCTTACCCTCCGGCGACAGTACGCAAAAATTCTCTGCTTCAATGCTGACCGGTTTGCTGGTGTTGAGAGTCACGTCCCCACGCTGCGGATGGGCCAACGGCGTTTCAAGGAAGGTTTTCAGGCTGTCAGCTGCGCCCACGGCCTGGGCCTTGGCGTGATAGAAGGTGCCCAGATCGCGCAGCGGCTGAAAGAATTCCGGGGCCAGAATCAGGGTCAGGAAGCCTGCCGAGAGGGTCACGGCAGTGCCGTAATGACCAAAATCGAGAGCGCCCAGGTAGGAGAAACCAAAATAGACGGCGACCAGCGCAATCGACAGGGAGGTAAAGAACTCCAGTACCCCGGAGGATAAGAACGCCAGGCGTAACACCTCCATGGTGCGCTGACGGAAGTCCTGTGAAGCGTGGCGGATGTTGTCAGTTTCGGCTTCACCGCGACCAAAAATGCGTAGCGTCTCCATGCCGCGCAGGCGGTCAAGGAAGTGGCCGCTAAGACGCCCCAGCGCCAGGAAGTTGCGGCGGTTGGCATCGGCGGCACCCATGCCGACCATCGCCATAAACAGTGGGATCAGCGGGGCGGTGCCCAACAGGATCAGCCCTGCAACCCAGTTATAAGGGAAAATCGCGAATACGATCAGCAGAGGCACAAAGACGGCCAGCGCCATCTGCGGCAGATAGCGGGCATAGTAATCATGCATATCGTCGATTTGCTCAAGGATAAGCGTCGCCCAGCTGCCGGCGGGTTTGCCCTGAATCCAGGCGGGGCCAGCTTCCTGCAGCCTGTCGAGCACCTGGCGGCGGATTTCGTAGCGAATATTCTGCCCGGCGTGAAAACCCACGCGCTCGCGTAACCAGACCACCCAGGCACGCAAAATAAAGACCAGAATCAGCACAATGAAAGGCAGTAACAGGGCCTCACGCGGAATGTTTTCCATGATCATATGGTTAAGAATGCGGGCCAGCAGCCATGCCTGGCCTACAATCAACACACCGCTGATAAACCCTAGAAGACGGGAAATATTCAGCCAGCGGCGGGAAAGAACGCTTTGCTGTTTAAGCCAGCGTGTTAACTCTTGTTGACGGGTTTTTTCCATTGCGTGCTTTGCAGGTGATGTTATTAGGTATTGGGCACGGCAATGTTACATCGCAGAGACAATAAAGGCGACTTATCGCCGCCTTTTTTACGTTTGTTGCTGATTTGTAAAAATTATTTGCTCTGATCGGCCAGTCCGTCGAGATAACGTTCTGCATCCAGCGCCGCCATACAACCGGTGCCCGCAGAGGTGATCGCCTGACGGTAAATGTGGTCCATTACGTCGCCCGCAGCGAACACGCCCGGGATGCTGGTCTGGGTGGCATTGCCGTGGATCCCGGACTGCACTTTGATGTAGCCGTTCTCCAGCTCAAGCTGACCGTCGAAGATCGCGGTGTTCGGGCTGTGGCCGATGGCAACAAACAGACCTGCCACTTCCAGCGTTTCGACATTGTCGGTGTTCCGGGTATCGCGGATACGCAGACCCGCCACGCCCATCTGATCGCCGGTCACTTCTTCCAGCGTGCGGTGAGTGTGCAGCACGATGTTGCCGCTGGCCACTTTGTCCATCAGACGCTTGATCAGGATTTTTTCCGCGCGGAAGGTATCACGGCGGTGAATGAGATGGACTTCAGAGGCGATGTTCGCCAGGTACAGCGCCTCTTCCACAGCAGTATTGCCGCCGCCGATGACCGCGACCTTCTGGTTGCGGTAGAAGAAACCGTCGCAGGTGGCGCAGGCAGATACGCCGCGGCCCTTGAAAGCTTCTTCAGACGGCAGGCCCAGGTAGCGGGCAGAGGCACCGGTCGCGATAATCAGCGCGTCGCAGGTGTATTCCGCATTGTCACCGGTCAGGCGGAACGGACGGTTTTGCAGATCGACCTTGTTGATGTGGTCAAAGATGATTTCGGTATCAAATTTGGCGGCATGCTCGTGCATGCGCTCCATCAGCAGCGGCCCGGTCAGGCCTTCAGGATCGCCTGGCCAGTTTTCTACTTCGGTGGTGGTGGTCAGCTGACCGCCTTTTTCCATGCCCGTAATCAGTACCGGTTGCAGGTTAGCGCGTGCAGCGTAGACCGCTGCGGTGTATCCCGCAGGTCCAGAACCAAGGATTAGCAGCTTACTGTGTTTGGCCGTGCCCATGAGATCCCCATTGTTGTTGGCAGACATTTTCCCGGATTGTAGGGAATTTGTGGTCGTAAAAAAAGGGCGCAGCGATTTTGTTAACGATATGTGTAATAGAAAGCGCCAATCAACGGCAGGGCAGGGAAGGTGATTTTATAACAATAATCATGGCTAATCGCTCGAAACGACGGCGATAAAATGAGGATTAATCCCCGGACGTAATGAATATCCGGCATGTTGTACTAAAAATCGATGTTTTGCTTTGACAATCCCCTGCGCTTTTGCGAAAACATTCAAGGAAGAAAAAAAACGGTCTTTGTGTAACGCATAGTCATGCACAAAATCACCATTTTTACCGGGTCAGCGAAATCTACGCATGGTGTGGACAGATGCCATTCGTGATGTTGATGGCCGCCTCTGGGCAACGGTCTTCATACCACATAACCCCAATCGAATCGCTCAAACTAAATAACAGGCGATGCGATTAACCGCGGGGAAAGACTCTGAACAGTGAAGTGCACAGGGTCCTGGCAGGAGTTAGGGAAGGAATACAGAGAGACAATAATAATGGTAGATAGCAAGAAGCGCCCTGGCAAAGATCTCGACCGCATCGATCGTAACATTCTTAATGAATTGCAAAAGGATGGGCGTATTTCCAACGTCGAGCTTTCAAAACGTGTGGGACTTTCCCCGACGCCATGCCTTGAGCGTGTGCGCCGACTGGAAAGACAGGGTTTTATTCAGGGCTATACAGCGCTGCTGAACCCGCATTATCTGGATGCCTCACTTCTGGTATTTGTTGAGATTACTCTGAATCGTGGTGCGCCGGATGTGTTTGAGCAGTTCAATGCCGCTGTGCAAAAACTTGAAGAAATTCAAGAGTGTCATCTGGTTTCCGGTGATTTCGACTACCTGTTGAAAACCCGCGTACCTGATATGTCTGCATACCGTAAGCTGCTGGGTGAAACCCTGCTGCGACTGCCTGGCGTGAACGACACCCGTACCTATGTGGTAATGGAAGAAGTCAAGCAGAGCAATCGTCTGGTTATTAAGACGCGCTAACACGGAACAGGTGCATTATCAGCGTACTTTGATTACACTCCTGGTAATCCATACAGCAACAGTGTCGGGCCTCCCGGCACTGTTGTCCGTTTAGCACTCAGGCAGGAATTGCCTGATACCTGGAGAGCCTGTTTTGAGCCAGGAATATACCGAAGACAAAGAAGTCAATTTAACCAAGCTCAGCAGTGGACGTCGACTCCTTGAGGCGTTACTGATCCTTGTTGCTCTTTTTGCCGTCTGGTTGATGGCAGCCTTACTCAGTTTCAATCCCTCCGATCCCAGTTGGTCACAGACCGCATGGCACGAGCCTATCCATAATTTAGGCGGTGTACCGGGCGCATGGCTGGCAGATACGCTGTTCTTTATCTTTGGCGTGATGGCCTACACCCTCCCTGTCATCATTATTGGTGGCTGCTGGTTTGCCTGGCGTCATCGCCAGAACGATGATTACATCGATTACTTTGCCGTCTCGCTGCGTCTGATTGGCGCGCTGGCGCTGATTCTCACCTCCTGCGGTCTGGCGGCGATTAATGCCGATGACATCTGGTATTTTGCCTCGGGTGGCGTGATCGGCAGCCTGCTGAGTACCGCCCTGCAGCCGATGCTGCACAGCAGCGGCGGAACTATTGCGCTGCTCTGCGTCTGGGGCGCGGGACTGACGCTTTTTACCGGCTGGTCCTGGGTCAGCATTGCGGAAAAAATCGGCAGCGTCATCCTCAACGTGCTGACTTTTGCCAGCAACCGCACCCGTCGGGATGACACCTGGGTCGACGACGAATATGAAGATGACGACTACGAAGACGAGGAACCGACCACAGAGCGTCATGAATCCCGTCGCGCCCGCATTATGCGCGGGGCGCTGGCTCGCCGTAAGCGCGTGGCAGAGAAATTCGCTAATCCGTTAGGACGCAAGACCGATGCGGCCTTGTTCTCCGGGAAACGGATGGACGACGAGGAAGTGGCGTACAGCGCCCGTGGCGTGGCCGCCGACCCGGATGATGTGCTGTTCTCCGGCAACCGTGCGCTGGCCTCCGACTATGACGAGTACGATCCGCTGCTCAATGGCCACTCGGTGGCTGAGCCGCTTGCCGCCGCTGCCGCGGCGACCACCGCAACACAGGCCTTTGCTGCCCCGGTTGATCCGGTGACCCCACCAACCCCTTCGATGCCGGATGCCCATCTTCAGCCGCCAGCGGTTGAATGGCATGCGGAACCCGCCGCGCCAGCCGCGCCAGTCAATGCGGAACCACAACCTTATGCCGCCGCGCCGCAGGAGCAGTGGCAGCCGCCTTATCAGCCTGAACCGGTATACGCGCAGCCGCAGTATGAACAGCCACAGCACCAGCAGCCTCAGTACGCGCAGCCGCAGTATGAGCAGCCACAGCACCAGCAGCCGCAGTACGCACAGCCGCAGTATGAGCAACCGCAGTATGAGCAGCCGCAGCACCAGCAGCCGCAGTATGAGCAACCTCAGTACGCGCAGTCTCAGTACGAGCAGCCACAGCACCAGCAGCCACAGCAGCCGCAGTACGAGCAGTCGCAGTACGGACAGCCGCAGCCGCAGCAGTATGAACCGCAGCAAGCTGAGTATCAGCCTGAGCCGGTTGTTGCCCCGCCTGTCGTTGAAGCGCCGCCGGTTGAAGAGGTGAAACCGTCCCGACCACCGCTTTACTACTTTGAAGAAGTGGAAGAAAAACGTGCCCGTGAGCGCGAACAGCTTGCGGCCTGGTATCAGCCGGTGCCAGAGGAAGTACAAGAGCCAGCCCCGGTAAAAGCTGCTGAGATCCCATCGGTACCGGTTCCGGCCGTGGAGCCTGCGTCCGTTGTCGCCCCTGTTGCGGCGAGTGTGCATCAGGCCACAGCCGCAGGTGCCGCTGCGGCCAGCGCTGCTGCACCTTTATTCAGCCTGGCCACCAGCGGCGCGCCGCGTCCGCAGGTGAAAGAGGGTATTGGCCCGCAACTGCCGCGTCCTAACCGCGTGCGCGTTCCCACCCGCCGTGAACTGGCCTCGTATGGCATTAAGTTGCCTTCTCAGCGGATGGCAGAAGAGAAAGCCCGTGAAGCCGGACGGCAGCAGTACGATGATGAGCAGTACGAATACGATGCTGACGAAATGCAGCAGGACGAGCTGGCGCGCCAGTTCGCCCAGCAGCAACAGCAACGTTATGGCGATGAGTATCAGCCTGAGCCACAGCAGTCTCAAAGTCAGGTTGACGAAGATGATGCCGCCGAAGCGGAGCTGGCTCGCCAGTTTGCCGCCACGCAGCAGCAGCGTTACGCCGGTGAACAACCGACAGGGGCGAATCCATTCTCGTTGGCGGATTTTGAATTCTCGCCGATGAAAGATCTGGTGGATGATACGCCGAGTGAACCGCTATTCACGCCGGGCGTGATGCCGGAAGCCGAGCCGCCGCGCCAGGCCTATACCCCGCCTAAGCCCGCGGTGGCACCGCCGACCGTGCAGCCGCAGCACCGCGCAGCGCAGCCACAGCAGTATGCACAACCTGCTCAACCGCAGCATGCAGCGCAGCCACAGCAGTATGCACAACCAGCTCAGCCGCAGCATGCAGCGCAGCCACAGCAGTATGCACAACCTGCTCAGCCGCAGCACGCAGCGCAGCCACAGCAGTATGCACAACCTGCTCAGCCGCAGCATGCAGCGCAGCCACAGCAGTATGCACAACCTGCTCAGCCGCAGCACGCAGCGCAGCCACAGCAGTTTGCACAACCTGCTCAGCCGCAGCATGTCGCGCAACCACAGCAGTATGCACCGCCGCAACAGCCTGTGATTCAGCCACCGCCTCAGCCGCAGGAGAGCCTGATCCACCCGCTGCTGATGCGCAACGGTGACAGCCGACCATTGCAGAAGCCAACTACGCCACTGCCGTCGCTGGATTTGTTAACGCCGCCACCGACAGAAGTTGAGCCGGTAGACACCTTTGCTCTGGAGCAGATGGCCCGTCTGGTTGAGGCCCGCCTGGCCGATTTCCGCATTAAAGCGGATGTGGTGAACTACTCGCCTGGCCCGGTCATCACCCGTTTTGAGCTGAATCTGGCGCCGGGTGTAAAAGCCGCCCGGATTTCAAACCTCTCCCGTGATCTGGCGCGATCTTTGTCGACCGTGGCCGTGCGTGTGGTTGAGGTTATCCCGGGCAAGCCGTACGTTGGGCTGGAGCTGCCGAACAAAAAACGTCAGACCGTTTACCTGCGTGAAGTGCTCGATAACGCCAAATTCCGCGATAACCCGTCACCGCTGAGCGTGGTGCTGGGTAAAGATATTGCTGGTGAACCGGTAGTCGCCGATCTGGCGAAAATGCCGCACCTGCTGGTAGCGGGTACGACCGGTTCCGGTAAGTCCGTCGGCGTGAACGCCATGATCCTCAGCATGCTCTACAAAGCGCAGCCGGAAGATGTGCGTTTCATCATGATCGACCCGAAAATGCTGGAACTCTCGGTTTACGAAGGTATTCCACATCTGCTCACCGAAGTCGTGACCGATATGAAGGATGCTGCCAACGCGCTGCGCTGGAGTGTCAACGAGATGGAACGCCGCTACAAACTGATGTCTGCGCTGGGCGTGCGTAACCTTGCCGGTTATAACGAGATCATCGCCGAAGCGGCGAAGATGGGGCGTCCGATCCCGGATCCGTACTGGAAGCCGGGCGACAGCATGGATGCCCAACATCCGGTGCTGGAAAAACTGCCTTACATCGTGGTGCTGGTAGACGAATTTGCCGACCTGATGATGACTGTCGGTAAGAAGGTAGAAGAGCTTATCGCCCGCCTGGCGCAAAAAGCGCGTGCGGCGGGGATCCACCTGGTGCTGGCGACCCAGCGTCCGTCGGTGGATGTAATTACCGGGCTTATCAAAGCGAACATCCCGACCCGTATCGCCTTTACAGTGTCGAGCAAAATTGACTCCCGTACCATTCTTGATCAGGGGGGCGCTGAATCACTGCTTGGGATGGGTGACATGCTCTATTCCGGCCCGAACTCCACCTCCCCGGTGCGTGTCCACGGTGCCTTTGTACGCGATCAGGAAGTGCATGCCGTAGTGCAGGACTGGAAAGCGCGCGGTCGTCCACAGTACGTGGATGGCATTACCTCCGACAGCGAAAGCGAAGGCGGCGGTGGTGGTGGCGTTGACGGCGGCGAAGAGCTGGATCCGCTGTTCGATCAGGCCGTTAACTTCGTCACCGAGAAACGTAAAGCCTCTATTTCCGGGGTACAACGCCAGTTCCGCATTGGCTACAACCGCGCGGCGCGTATCATCGAACAGATGGAAGCGCAGGGCATCGTCAGCGAGCAAGGGCACAACGGCAACCGTGAAGTGCTGGCTCCGCCGCCGTTTGAGTAAAACCCCCTCGATTGCAAAGATGGGTAAATCAGCAATAATTAAGCATTTTCTTCTGTCGCCTGCCTGCGGGCAGGTCCAGAATAGTTGACAGAAAACCCCCATTTTCGGGATGACGCTTTGTAAGGACGACCAATGAAAAAAATTGCAATCACCTGTGCATTATTGACCAGCTTCGTGGCCAGCAGCGTCTGGGCAGATGCCGCCAGCGACCTGAAAAGCCGCCTGGACAAAGTCAGCAGCTTCCACGCCAGCTTCACCCAGAAAGTGACTGATGGCAGCGGCAATGCGGTGCAGGAAGGTCAGGGTGACCTGTGGGTGAAACGTCCCAATCTGTTCAACTGGCACATGACGCAACCGGATGAGAGCATCCTGGTTTCCGACGGCAAGACCCTGTGGTTCTTCAACCCGTTTGTTGAGCAGGCCACGGCCACCTGGCTGAAAGATGCCACCAGCAATACGCCGTTTATGCTGATCGCCCGTAACCAGACCAGCGACTGGCAGCAGTACAACATTAAACAGAACGGTGATGAGTTTGTGCTGACGCCGAAAGGCAGTAACGGCAACCTGAAGCAGTTCACCATTAACGTCAGCAATAATGGCACCATCAATCAGTTCAGCGCCGTTGAGCAGGACGATCAGCGCAGCAGCTATCAGCTGAAATCCCAGCAGAACGGGGCGGTTGATGCATCTAAATTCACCTTTACCCCGCCGAAGGGCGTGACGGTGGATGACCAACGTAATAAGTAAGAGGCGTGCGTGAGCAACCTGTCGCTCGATTTTTCAGATAATGCGTTTCAACCTCTGGCCGCCCGTATGCGGCCAGAAAATTTAGCGCAGTATATCGGCCAGCAGCATCTGCTGGCTGCGGGCAAACCCCTGCCGCGCGCCATTGAGGCCGGGCATCTGCACTCAATGATCCTCTGGGGGCCACCGGGTACCGGTAAAACAACGCTGGCAGAGGTGATTGCGCGTTATGCCGACGCCGACGTCGAGCGTATTTCGGCCGTCACCTCAGGGGTGAAAGAGATCCGCGAAGCCATTGAGCGGGCACGGCAGAGTCGTAATGCTGGTCGCCGCACAATCCTGTTTGTCGATGAAGTTCACCGCTTCAACAAGAGCCAGCAGGACGCCTTCCTGCCGCACATTGAAGACGGCACCATCACGTTTATCGGTGCGACCACGGAAAACCCTTCGTTTGAACTCAATTCCGCACTGCTGTCCCGTGCTCGCGTCTATCTGCTGAAATCGTTAACCACCGAAGATATTGAGCAGGTGCTGACGCAGGCGATGGAAGACAAAGCCCGGGGCTACGGCGGGCAGGATATAGTACTGCCAGACGATACACGTCATGCGATTGCCGAACTGGTCAATGGCGATGCGCGTCGGGCGTTGAATACCCTGGAAATGATGGTCGATATGACCGAAGCCGACGACAGCGGCAAGCGGGTGCTGCTTCCGGCTCTGCTGACCGAAATCGCCGGGGAACGCAGCGCGCGCTTTGATAACAAAGGCGACCGTTTTTACGATCTGATCTCGGCGCTGCATAAATCGGTGCGCGGCAGTGCGCCCGATGCTGCGCTCTACTGGTATGCGCGTATTATTACTGCGGGAGGCGATCCGTTGTACGTTGCCCGTCGCTGCCTGGCGATTGCCTCGGAAGATGTCGGTAACGCCGATCCACGCGCCATGCAAGTGGCACTTTCCGCCTGGGACTGCTTCACCCGCGTCGGGCCTGCCGAAGGCGAACGCGCTATTGCCCAGGCGATTGTCTATCTGGCCTGTGCCCCGAAAAGCAATGCCGTGTATACCGCGTTCAAAGCCGCGATGTCTGATGCACGGGAGCGCCCTGACTACGATGTCCCTGTCCACCTGCGTAATGCCCCGACCAAACTGATGAAAGAGATGGGCTACGGTCAGGCCTATCGTTACGCCCACGATGAGCCGAACGCATACGCTGCCGGGGAAGAGTATTTCCCGCAGGAGATGGCACAAACACGCTATTATCGCCCGACAAACAGAGGTCTTGAGGGCAAGATTGGCGAAAAGCTCACCTGGCTTGCCGGACAGGATCAAAATAGCCCTATAAAACGCTACCGTTAGAACGATCGTTGCGGTAAGGTTGACGGGAAACTTCAGTGACCGCAGGCTGCGGTCATTTCCTCCTATTTTTTAATTCGATAAGCACAGGATAAGCATGCTCGATCCCAATCTGCTGCGTAACGAGCCAGACGCAGTCGCTGAAAAACTGGCACGCCGGGGCTTTAAACTGGATGTAGATAAGCTGCGCGCTCTTGAAGAGCGTCGTAAAGTTCTGCAGGTTCAAACTGAAAACTTGCAGGCAGAGCGTAACTCTCGATCGAAATCCATCGGCCAGGCGAAAGCGCGCGGGGAAGACATTGAGCCATTACGCCTGGAAGTGAACAAACTCGGTGAAGAACTGGATCAGGCGAAAGCCGAACTGGACGTTCTTCAGGCTGAGATTCGTGATATTGCCCTGGCAATCCCGAATACCCCTGACGACAGCGTACCTGTCGGCAAAGACGAAAATGACAACGTCGAAGTGAAACGCTGGGGCACCCCACGCGAATTCGATTTCGAAGTTCGCGATCACGTTACGCTGGGCGAAATGCACGCGGGGCTGGATTTTGCAGCGGCCGTTAAGCTGACCGGTTCCCGTTTTGTGGTCATGAAGGGCCAAATTGCTCATCTGCACCGTGCGCTGGCGCAGTTCATGCTGGATCTGCACACTGAGCAACATGGCTACAGCGAAACCTACGTCCCGTATCTGGTCAACCACGATACGCTGTACGGTACCGGGCAACTGCCGAAATTTGCCGGCGATCTGTTCCACACCCGTCCGCTGGACGAAGAGGCTGACAGCAGCAACTACGCGCTGATCCCAACCGCAGAAGTGCCGCTGACCAACCTCGTGCGTGATGAGATCATCGACGAAGACGATCTGCCGATCAAACTGACTGCACACTCTCCGTGCTTCCGTTCTGAAGCAGGTTCTTATGGTCGTGATACCCGTGGTCTGATCCGTATGCACCAGTTCGACAAAGTTGAGATGGTGCAGATCGTACGTCCTGAAACCTCCATGGATGCGCTGGAAGAGATGACCGGTCACGCAGAAAAAGTGCTGGAGTTGCTGGGTTTGCCGTATCGCCGCATGGCGCTGTGCACCGGTGACATGGGCTTTGGTGCCTGCAAAACCTTCGATCTGGAAGTGTGGGTTCCGGCGCAGGGTACCTATCGTGAAATCTCCTCCTGTTCCAACGTTGGTGATTTCCAGGCGCGTCGTATGCAGGCACGTTGCCGCAGTAAGTCCGACAAGAAAACCCGTCTGGTACACACCCTGAACGGCTCCGGCCTGGCGGTGGGCCGTACCCTGGTGGCGGTGCTGGAAAACTACCAGCAGGCTGACGGACGTATCGAAATTCCTGAAGTTCTGCGCCCTTACATGAAAGGCCAGCAGTTCATCGGCTAATTGCCAAAATGTAAAAAAGCGCCTGCGGGCGCTTTTTTTATGCCCCGCTTTTGACATCAGGCAATACCCACTCCCTCTAAAGGGGTAATACTCTCCCGGCAGTTGGTTAGCATAAACCGCTGCTAACGCAATCACTCCTTATATAAATAACTATATAGCGGTTGCTGTTGCACATGGAATTTTGTGAGCAATCAAAGTGAGAGTCTATGAAAATAAAAACGCCTGATGCCTTGCTGGCTGAAGAGGTGAGCCGTCGCGGGCTGATGAAAACCGCCGCGATTGGCGGCCTGGCCGTTGCCAGTAGCGCATTTACTTTGCCTTTTTCACGCCTGGCCTCGGCGGCTGAATCCGTAACAGCCAAAAAGCCGGATGAAAAGGTAGTCTGGAGCGCATGTACGGTGAACTGCGGCAGTCGCTGCCCGTTGCGAATGCATGTAGTCGACGGTGAGATCAAATACGTCGAGACTGACAATACCGGGGATGATAACTACGATGGGTTACACCAGGTGCGCGCCTGCCTGCGAGGCCGTTCTATGCGCCGCCGTGTTTATAACCCGGATCGCCTGAAATACCCGATGAAGCGGGTGGGCAAACGCGGGGAGGGTAAATTCGAGCGCATCAGTTGGGACGAAGCCTTCGACACCATTGCCAGTAATATGCAGCGTCTGATAAAGGATTACGGCAACGAGTCCATCTATCTTAACTACGGCACCGGTACCCTCGGCGGAACCCTGACCCGCTCCTGGCCGCCGGGCAAAACCCTCATCGCCCGTCTGATGAACTGCTGTGGCGGCTATCTTAATCACTATGGCGACTACTCTACCGCGCAGATCGCGGCAGGGCTGAACTACACCTACGGCGGCTGGGCGGATGGCAATAGCCCGTCCGATATCGAAAATAGCCAGTTGGTGGTGCTGTTCGGCAACAACCCGGGCGAAACGCGTATGAGCGGCGGCGGCGTGACCTATTACGTTGAGCAGGCGCGCGAAAAATCGAATGCCAAAATGATCATCATCGATCCGCGCTACACCGATACCGGTGCGGGGCGCGAAGATGAATGGATCCCGATTCGTCCGGGAACCGATGCGGCGCTAATCTCCGCCCTGGCGTGGGTCATGATCAATGAAAACCTCGTCGACCAGCCTTTCCTCGATAAATATTGTGTCGGCTACGACGAGAAAACGCTGCCAGAAGGCGCACCGGCCAACGGGCACTACAAGGCCTACATTCTGGGGCAGGGCAGCGACGGCATTGCCAAGACGCCTGAATGGGCATCTGCCATTACCGGCATTCCGCAGGCACGCATTGTGAAACTGGCGCGTGAAATTGCGGGCGCTAAGCCGGCGTTTATTTCGCAGGGCTGGGGGCCTCAGCGCCACGCCAACGGTGAGCTGGTGTCCCGCGCTATCTCCATGCTGGCGATTCTGACCGGCAATGTGGGCATCCACGGCGGTAACTCAGGCGCGCGCGAAGGCTCCTACTCCCTGCCTTTCGAACGCATGCCAACCCTGGAGAATCCGGTCAAGACCAGCATTTCCATGTTTATGTGGACCGACGCCATTGAGCGCGGTCCGGCAATGACCGCCACCCGCGACGGCGTGCGCGGCAAAGACAAGCTGGACGTGCCGATCAAGATGATCTGGAACTACGCCGGTAACTGTCTGATCAACCAGCATTCACAAATCAACCGCACCCACGAAATCCTGCAGGACGACAAAAAGTGCGAGCTGATAGTGGTGGTGGATTGCCATATGACCTCTTCGGCGAAGTACGCCGATATTCTGCTGCCGGATTGCACTGCTTCAGAACAGATGGACTTCGCGCTGGATGCCTCCTGCGGCAATATGTCGTACGTGATTTTTGCCGACCAGGCAATCAAGCCGCGCTTTGAATGCAAAACCATCTATGAGATGACGACGCAGATCGCGAAGCGAATGGGCGTTGAGGAAACGTTCACCGAAGGCCGCACCCAGGAAGGCTGGATGCGTCATCTTTACGAGCAGTCACGCAAGGCTATCCCTGATCTCCTGCCGTTTGACGAGTTCCGCAAGGCGGGCATGTTCAAACAGCGCGATCCGGAAGGGCATCACGTGGCCTATAAAGCGTTCCGTGAAGATCCAGTAGCTAACCCGTTGACCACGCCGTCCGGCAAAATTGAAATTTACTCGGCGCAGCTGGCGGAGATTGCAGCGACGTGGGAGCTGGAAAAAGGGGACGTCATCGATCCGCTTCCGGTCTACAGCCCGGGCTTTGAGAACTACGATGATCCGCAAAGCAAAGACTATCCGCTTCAGCTGACAGGTTTCCACTATAAGGCGCGTACTCACTCGACCTACGGCAACGTGGATGTGCTGAAGGCTGCCTGCCGTCAGGAGATGTGGATCAACCCGGTTGATGCACACAAACGTGGCATCGCCAACGGGGATCGTATCCGTATTTTCAACAGCCGCGGTGAAGTGCATATCGAAGCCAAAGTCACGCCGCGCATTCTGCCGGGCGTGGTGGCGTTAGGCGAGGGGGCCTGGTACAACCCGGATGCGAACCGTGTCGATCAGGCGGGCTGCATTAACGTGCTGACCACCCAACGCCCGTCGCCGCTGGCGAAAGGCAACCCGTCCCACAGTAACCTGGTTCAGGTTGAAAAGGCGTAAGGAGTAGCCGATGACCACTCAGTATGGATTTTTTATTGATTCCAGCCGCTGCACCGGGTGCAAAACCTGCGAACTGGCGTGCAAGGATTACAAGGATCTCACCCCGGATGTCAGCTTCCGTCGCATCTACGAGTATGCGGGCGGCGACTGGCAGGAGGACAACGGCGTCTGGCACCAGAACGTGTTTGCCTACTATCTGTCCATCTCCTGCAACCACTGCGAGGACCCGGCCTGCACCAAAGTCTGCCCGAGCGGGGCGATGCACAAGCGCGAAGACGGCTTTGTGGTGGTGGATGAGGATGTCTGCATCGGCTGCCGCTACTGCCACATGGCCTGCCCGTACGGTGCGCCGCAGTACAACGCCGCCAAAGGCCATATGACCAAGTGCGACGGCTGCCATGAGCGGGTGGCGGAGGGCCAGAAGCCGATTTGTGTCGAGTCCTGCCCGCTGCGGGCGCTGGACTTCGGCCCGATTGAAGAGCTGCGCAAGAAGCACGGCAAACTGGCCGCTGTCGCGCCGCTGCCGTCGGCGCACTTCACGAAGCCGTCTATCGTCATTAAACCCAATGCCAACAGCCGACCCACGGGTGATACCACCGGCTATCTGGCTAATCCGCAGGAGGTGTGAGATGGGAAACGG
>PJTS01000020.1_pt1 | contig 178689 bp, 182 predicted proteins | sample 1512251 | NCBI WGS metagenome assembly PJTS01 (sample SAMN08177686, study PRJNA422409) | Soil metagenome, whole genome shotgun sequencing project. | isolation source: Soil (2) enriched on wood chips: alkali lignin treatment | place: USA: Madison | collected 2015-01-15 | reverse complement strand
TATTTCACCCTCAGAGAGCGAATCGAAACCGTCAACAAGCAACTGAGCGGCCTGCAGGCGTATGTGCGCGAGCAGTGCCTTAACTAACGAGGAAGATATGAGCGAAGCAAAACCGCAGGACGGCAGCACTGTAAAGGGATATCGGACTTTAACGGAAGGTGACATTCAGGTGATGAACCGTCTCAAAGCGTAAGCCGACATTTTTTGAGCTTGCTGGATATCGCCAAAGAAACCGGCGCTGATCCGCGCTGGGTTGCAATGGCGAAAACTGAGATGCAAAAGGCCTGCATGTTCGCCTGTCGGTCAGTGGCAAAGCCTGACGAAGATTGTTAGCCATTCCAAAGCTCATCTACGGGTGGGCTTGATAATGGTGACGAATATCTCAATTTTTATTGTGGTTGACATAAGTTATTGGTTTGCATTGGTTATTTTGTCGTTGGTATAATTAAAACTCCTGATACGGAGGGGTTTTGATGAAAATTGATCACGCATATTTAAAGGGTCTTTTGGAAGCCTTCGAGGCATCTGATAAGCCACAGACAAATATCAATGAGATTGCTTCACAAGGGTTCGATCATAGAGCGGATGTGTTCATTTTTCATATGCGTTTGTTAAATGACATGAAGCTTATGAGTCAAGTCAATGGAAGTCCTGGATTCGGTCTGACCGTTTCAGCCGACGGGTATCCTTCATGGTCAGTTGTACCTTTACGTCTCACTGCTAATGGTCATGATTTCCTTGAAGCGCTGAGGAACAAAGAGGTTTGGAATACCGTTAAGACTGGTTTCAAAGACGCAAGCATTGGAACATTAGTCGGCGTCTCTAGGCGCTTGCTGGATGAATACATTCAGAAAAAGATAGACGGGATTCTCGATTAAAGCCAAGCCGCCTACGGGCGGTTTTTTATTGCCATCACCATGGGTAGACCCATCGTAATGGCTTTAGCGGATAAATTGGGGATAGGCCCTATAGGGGATAAATTACAGCCTCGCTCACGCGGGGCTTTTTATTGGAGCCAACAATATGCCAGCAGCTATCCCGCGCGCCTGCCGTAAACGCGGGTGCTCCGGCACTACCACAGACCGTTCCGGCTACTGCGATGCGCACCGTAACGAAGGGTGGCAGCAGCACCAGCGAGGACTGAGCCGCCATCAGCGTGGCTACGGCAGTAAGTGGGACATTATCAGAGCCCGCATCCTGACGAGAGATCGACATCTGTGTCAGGAGTGTTTGAGGAATGGGAAGCCCGTTCCTGCATCAACAGTTGACCATATCAAACCCAAAGCTCACGGCGGCACTGACGACGACAGCAACCTGCAAGCGTTGTGCTGGCCATGTCATAAGCGCAAGACCGCAACGGAGAGAACCCGATGAGCTATACACGCTGCACCTACTGCGGCTCGACGCTGCACACCGTAGCGAAATGCCCAAAGACATGGGGAGGCTCAGCCCGCCGTGCGAACCTGCGCTGCGGTTACTGCAGCCAGTCAGGCCATAACTCCAGTGCCTGCCCGAACAATGCCAGCAGCGCGCGGCGCCGCAATCTCAACGATGACTTCCATCTCGACTGATGAAACGCGAAATGATTTCAATTGTAATCATTTTGATGTGAATGATATCGATTCTCATCGGCGGGGAGGGTGGGATCAGAGTTCAGGGCAATGCCTGCTGAGGACCGCCGCCTCAGTCAGATTTTTACACCCGCGAAATATAAAATTTAACTGGAGCGTCTATGGCTGGAGCGACGGGCCGATCCGGACGCCGCGCCAAGCCGACTGCCCGGAAGTTGCTGGCAGGCAATCCGGGTAAGCGCGCCCTCAATAAAGAAGAACCCTCCTTCACACCCATAACCGGCGTTGACCCGCCCGAGTGGCTCAGCGAATCCGCTGCGACAATGTGGAGAATGGTCTCTAATGAGCTGTGCGCGCAGGAGGTTTTGTGCGCCACGGATTTACACAACCTCGAAATGTTTTGTGTGGCCTATGCCAACGCCCGCGCTGCGCAGGTGGACGTTGCTAAAAACGGAATCACCGTAACCGGCGCAATGGGCGGTGTGATCAAAAACCCGGCGCTGACCGTGCTGAATGAAGCAATGCGGCAGATGGCCTCCTTCGGAGGCATGCTCGGGCTGGACCCCAGCAGCAGGCAGCGTCTGATTGGTGGGAACAAAAAACAGTCGGACAACCCCTTTAAAAACCTATGACGCGCAAAGCCTACCCTAACGTGAACGCCGCAAATCAGTATGCCCGTGACATCGTCCGGGGGAAAACTGTGGCGTGCCGCTATGTCATCGATGCGTGCCAGCGGCACCTTGATGATCTGGCGAAAGAGAAAACGAAAAAGTTTCTTTACCGGTTCGATAAAGATCTGGCGGAAAAGGCGGCAAAGTTTATCCAGCTTCTGCCGCATACGAAAGGCGAGTGGGCCTTCAAACGCATGCCCATCACCCTTGAGCCCTGGCAGCTGTTTATCGTCTGCTCGGCGTTCGGCTGGGTACGCAAGGGCTCGAAGCTGCGGCGTTTCCGCGAGGTTTATACTGAGATCCCGCGTAAGAATGGTAAGTCGGCGATCTCTGCCGGTGTGGCATTGTTCTGCTTCACCTGTGACGACGAGTTTGGCGCAGAGGTTTACTCCGGCGCCACGACAGAAAAGCAGGCGTGGGAAGTGTTCCGCCCGGCGCGACTGATGTGTAAGCGCACCCCGGCGCTTTGTGACGCGTTTGGCGTGGAGGTTAATGCCTCCAACATGAACCGGCCGGAAGATGGTGCCCGTCTTGAACCGCTGATCGGCAACCCTGGCGATGGTGCTTCTCCGAGCTGCGCCATTGTGGACGAATACCACGAACACGATACCGACGCGCTCTACACCACCATGTTGACAGGTATGGGAGCCCGGCGTCAGCCGCTGATGTGGGCCATTACCACAGCGGGCTACAACATTGAGGGACCGTGCTACGACAAGCGCCGGGAAGTCATTGAAATGCTGAATGGCACGGTACCTAACGATGAGCTCTTCGGGGTGATTTACACCGTTGATGAGGGTGATGACTGGACCGATCCGGCGGTGCTGCGCAAGGCGAACCCCAACATGGGTATTTCGGTCTACAGCGATTTCCTGCTGAGCCAGCAGAAACGGGCCATGAACAATGCCCGCCAGGCCAACGTCTTCAAAACCAAGCACCTGAACATCTGGGTATCAGCCCGGGCGGCTTATTTCAACCTGGTCAGCTGGCGCAACTGCGAGGATGAGACGCTGACGATCGAGCAGTTCGAGGGTCAGCCTTGCTATCTCTCGTTCGACCTGGCGCGAAAGCTCGACATGAACAGCATGGTGCGGATCTTCACACGTGATATTGACGGCAGGAGGCACTATTACTGTATAGCGCCTAAGTTCTGGGTGCCCTATGACACGGTATACAGCACCGACACCGATCATCAGCGTACTGCTGAACGCTTCCAGAAGTGGGTGAACTCCGGCCACCTGGAGGTAACTGAAGGTGCAGAGATCGACTACCGCGTCATCCTGGAGGAAGCGAAGGCGGTAAACCGACAGAACCCGGTAGAGGAATCTGCCATCGACCCTCACGGAGCCACTAACCTGTCCCACCATCTGGCCGATGAGGGTCTCAGCCCGATAACCATCGTCCAGAACTACACCAATATGTCGGATCCGATGAAAGAGCTTGAGGCGGCGATAGAGGCCGGACGCTTCCACCATGACGGCCATCCCATACTGACATGGTGTATCTCTAACGTGGTGGGCAAGCACCTCCCTGGTAACGATGACGTTGTGCGGCCCATTAAGGAGCACAGCGAGAACAAAATCGACGGGGCCACTGCCCTGATCATGGATATAGGCCGGGCCATGCTGCCGGAGACCCGACAGGATCTTAACGGCTTCTTTGAAAATCCCATCATGGTAGGTTTCTGATGAAGAAAAATAAGCAGCCTGGCAAGGTAAAAAGCGCCTTGCTCAACTGGCTGGGCGTGCCCATCAGCCTGACTACCGGAACGTTCTGGCAGGAGTGGTACGGCACGAGCAGCAGCGGCAAGGTGGTGACTGCAGATCGGGCTATTCAGCTTTCTGCGGTCTGGGCCTGTGTCCGGCTTCTGAGCGAGTCGGTATCCACGCTACCGGTTAAGATTTATACCCGCCAGGCTGATGGCTCGCGCAAGCTGGCGCAGAATCATCCGGTTTACCAGGTGCTTTGTCGCCGTCCGAATCTGGAAATGACGCCGTCGCGCTTTATGCTCATGGTGGTGGCCAGCATCTGTCTGCGCGGTAATGCGTTTGTCGAGAAGCTGTTTATCGGCAATAAGCTGGTGTCGCTGGTGCCACTGCTGCCCCAGAATATGGTGGTGAAGCGGCTGGATACCGGGCGGCTGGAATACACCTACACCGAGGACGGCAAGAAACGCGTTATCTCCGAAAAGAACCTGATGCACATCCGGGGATTTGGCCTTGATGGTGTCTGCGGCATGATGCCAATGATGACGGGTCGTGACGTGATCGGCGCGGCGATGGCCGTCGAAGAGTCAGCTGCAAAGATTTTCGAAAATGGCCTGCAAAGCTCGGGCTTTCTTTCAGCTGACCAGGCGCTTGATAAGGATCAAAGAGAGCGACTTCGGGGCTATATGCAGGCTTTTACCGGGTCTAAAAACGCCGGAAAAATTATGGTTCTTGAGGGCGGGCTGAAATATCAGAACGTCACCATGAACCCGGAAGCGGCGCAGATGCTGGAAAGTCGCTCATTCAGCATTGAGGAAATCTGCCGCTGGTTCCGCGTGCCGCCGTTTATGGTCGGCCACACCTCGAAGCAAAGCAGTTGGGCGTCGAGCCTGGAGGGGATGAACCTACAGTTCCTGACCCACACGCTGCGCCCGCTGCTGGTGAATATCGAGCAGGAGATCTCCCGTTGTCTGCTGAATGGCGAAGAGGACCTCTTTGCCGAGTTCTCGGTAGAGGGCCTGCTGCGCGCCGACAGTGCTGGCCGGGCGGCATACTACACCAGCGCGCTGCAGAACGGCTGGATGTCCCGTAACGACGTGCGTCGCCTTGAGAACATGCCACCGATTGAGGGCGGCGATCTTTATACGGTGCAGCTCAACCTGACGCCGCTTGAAGATCTTAAACAGAACAGCCAGGCCGCGCAGGCATTCGCGCTGCGGCAGGTTCATAACCACGTATTTCCCGACATCCCCTTCGAACAGTCCCCGCTGAAACAGGCGGCTTAGGAGCACCCATGACGATTAAAAGCCTTCCGGCGGCGCCGGAGGGGCGACCTTTTGCGCGCGAAAAACCTGATCTGCCAGCTGCGGCAATGGAGCGCTGGAACGGTGGCATCCGCGCCGCCCGGGACGGTGACAACAGCATTTCTATCTTCGACGTGATCGGCGCTGATTACTGGGGAGAAGGTGTAACGGCCAGCCGCATTGCCGGGGCGCTTCGCTCCCTTAACGGTGCTGACGTGACGGTTAACATCAACAGCCCGGGCGGCGACATGTTCGAAGGCCTGGCGATCTACAACCTGCTGCGCGAGTACGACGGCAAAGTCACTGTGAAGGTTTTGGGTCTGGCGGCGTCCGCCGCGTCGGTTATCGCGATGGCCGGTGACGACGTGCAGATCGGGCGCGGTGCATTCCTGATGATCCACAACTGCTGGGTTTACGCGATGGGCAACCGTCACGACCTGGCGCAGATCGCTGCTGACATGGAGCCGTTTGATAACGCGATGAGCGATATCTATCAGGCGCGCAGCGGTCTTGATGCCGCCACCGTCGAAAAGATGATGGATGGCGAAACCTATATCGGCGGCAGTGACGCGGTAGCGAAGGGCTTTGCTGACAGCCTTCTTTCCGCTGATGAAATTGCCGACGACGACGACAGTCCGGCGGCGGCGCTGCGCAAGCTTGACGCGCTGCTGGCCAAAACCGATACGCCGCGCTCAGAGCGTCGAAAACTTCTTAAAGCTTTATCCGGCAGCAAGCCAGGCGCTGCTGCCATCCCTGAAGGTACGCCGGGCGCTACCGAAGAAATCAACCCTGACAATATCAAACAACTTGAAGACGCCCTGGCGGCGTTCGGCCAATAAGGAAAGACCATGTCTGAAGTTAACGAATTACTGAAAAAAGTTTCTGCGAAGCTGGAAGAAGTTTCCGGCACTTTCAGCCAGAAAGCCGAGGACGCGCTGAAGGAGGCTAAAAGCTCTGGTCAGCTGTCTGCGCAAACCAAAGAGGCAGTGGATAAAATTGCCACTGAACACAATGCGCTGAACGATGCGCTTAAGTCGCTGAAATCTTCAGTAGGTGAAATTGAGCAGCAGGTAGCTCAGATGCCGCTGGCCAGCGCTACAAAAATTATCGAGACCGTCGGCCAGACCGTTATCAGCAGTGAAGCGCTAAAAGCTTTCGCGGCAAGCGTTGAAGGCGGCAAGCGCGTCAGCGTTCCGGTTAATGCTGCGCTGATCTCCACTGACGTGCCAACCGGCGTGGTCGAGCCGCAGCGCCTGCCGGGTATCGACACCGCGCCGAAGCAGCGCCTCTTCATCCGAGATCTGATTGCTCCGGGGCGCACCTCGGCGCCAGCCATCTTCTGGGTGCAGCAGACCGGATTCACCAATGCGGCGAAAGTCGTGCCGGAAGGTACCGCCAAACCGTACAGTGATATTCAGTTCGCCACGCAGATCACTCCGGTGACCACCATCGCGCACATGTTCAAGGCGTCCAAACAGATCCTGGATGATTTTGCACAGCTGCAGTCCACTATCGACGCTGAAATGCGTTACGGCCTGAAATATGTCGAAGAGCAGGAGATTCTCTTCGGTGATGGTACCGGCGCGCACCTGAAAGGCATCGTACCGCAGGCCTCGGCGTATGACGCTGCGTTCACCGTTGAACAGCAGAACGGCATCGACGATCTGCGCCTCGCAATGCTGCAGGCGCAGCTGGCGCGCTTCCCGGCTTCCGGCCACGTCCTGCACTTCATCGACTGGGCGAAGATTGAACTCACCAAGGACACGCTGGGCCGCTATATCCTGGCGAATCCGGCGGCCCTGACCGGGCCAACCCTGTGGGGCCTGCCGGTGGTGGCGACCGAAGCTGCCGCATTCCAGGGCAAGTTCCTTACCGGTGCATTCAACGCCGCTGCCCAGCTGTTCGACCGTGAAGATGCCAACGTGGTGATTTCCACTGAGAACGCCGACGACTTCGAGAAAAACATGATCTCGATTCGTTGCGAAGAGCGCCTGGCGCTGGCGGTGAAACGGCCGGAAGCATTCATCTACGGAGCCTTCACTGCGCCTGCTGCAGGGGGCGGTGCGTAATCCTTAACGGCGGCCTGCGGGCCGCTTTTCCTTTCCTTTAAGGAGACAGCCATGAAGCTGATCGCTATCAAGCCCATTTACTTTGAAGGTAACGTGCTTACCGAAGGCACCGAGTTAGAGACGCTGGAGCAGCATGGTCGCGAGCTGGTGGCACGCGGTTATGCCGCAGAACCCGGTGCCAAAAAACCGGGACCGGAGAAAGACCCCGATCCAAAAGGAAAAGGCAAAGGTAAGTAAGGGGCGCGCATGCTGACTAAAGAGCAGGTGAAGCATCACTGCAATATCGAACAGGACTTCACGGAAGACGACGCCTGGATCGATACGGGCATAAAAGCTGCGGAACGCTACGTTGAAAAATGGACCCGCCGTCGGCTTTATGAAAAAGCTGATGATCCGCTTTATATGGCCGATCCAGACGCACTGCTTTATGGCGAGGATATCGAAATAGCTATGCTGATGCTGATTGGTCACTGGTACGCAAATCGCGAAGCTATAAACGTTGGGAATGTGACATCTGCACTCGCCCTATCCACTGAAGCACTCCTTCAACCTTACCGGATTTATGGCCTATGAAAGCGGGACGTCTACGGCACAGGGTAACCCTTCAGAAACCGGCAACCGGGCGATTACCGTCCGGACAGCCTGCAACCGGCTGGGTGGATGTTGCTTCGGTTCGGGCAGAAGTCGCGGATGTATCGGGCCGGGAGATGATGGACGGCGGCGCAGAGCTGAGCAGCACCACAACCCGGATCTGGATGCGTCGTTATCCAGGCATTCCCGTAACCACGGGATGGCGAGCCGTTCATCTGCCGCCTACCGGAGGCGGTGAGATATATGACATCAAGTCGGCTATCTCAGCAGAGAACGGCACCAGGCTCGAATTGCTTTGCGAGAAGGGGGTGAAACAGTGATTTCAACGAGTCTTGATTTTTCCGGTCTGGCCGATATCGCGAAGGATCTGGAGACGCTCAGCAGGGCTGAAAATAATAAGGTTTTGCGTGATGCCACGCGTGCTGGTGCAGAAGTTCTGCGACAGGAGGTAGAGGATCGTGCGCCCGTCCTTACCGGGAAACTGAAAAAAAACGTGGTGGTGGTGACCCAGAAGGGTCGCCGTCGCGGCGAAATCGCTTCCGGCGTGCATATCCGGGGCGTTAACCCGGACACCGGCAACAGCGACAACAAAATGAAGGCCAGCAATCCGCGCAACGCTTTTTACTGGCGCTTCGTTGAACTCGGTACATCGACTATGCCTGCGCACCCCTTCGTTCGCCCGGCATTCGATACCCGGCAGGAAGAGGCTACGCAGGCAGCGCTGGCCCGCATGAATCAGGCCATTGATGAGGTGCTGGCGAAATGACAGAGGCTGACATCTATCAGCGGCTCAAAGCGCTGGCAGGCGGAAACGTTTTTCCGTACGTGGCACCGCTGGGTACCACGGCGCCGTGGGTGATTTATCTGCTCCCGGGTTCAGTCAGCGAGGATGTTTTCTGCGGACCGGCAGAAACAGCAAGCACCGTTCAGGTTGACGCCTGGGCCTCGTCGATTGATGACGCCCGGGCGCTGCGTGATCAGGTTAAAGCTGCTCTGGCCGATCTGCATCCTGTCGGACTGAACGAGATCAACGGCTACGAGCCGGACACCGGACTTTACCGGGCCACGCTTGAAGTTCAGATCTGGCAATAAAGCCACCCTTCATATCAACTCTGCCGCCTCCGGGCGGCTTTTTTATATCCGGAGATCACTATGTCCTCGAATTATGAAAAATCGCAGCTGACGAAAATCCTTATTTCGTCACTGCCAACGACCAGCGACGCAATGGAAACCGCTGTCTATCTCGATCTGAGCTGCACTCTCAAAGAAGCGCAGTTCACCGGCGGGCAAAAACAGGATATTGACGTCACCACGCTATGCTCCACTGAGCAGGAGAACGTCAATGGTCTCCCGGCCCCTTCGGAGATTTCACTGTCAGGTAACTTTTACCGTAATGCTGCGCAGGATGCGTTGCGTGATGCGTATGACAACGACACGGTTTATGGCTTCCAGATCATCTTCCCGTCTGGCAATGGCTTTAAGTTCCTTGCCGAAGTTCGTCAGCACACCTGGTCTTCCGGTACTAACGGCGTGGTGGCGGCAACGTTCTCCCTGCGTCTGAAGGGGAAACCGGTACCGATTGACCCGGCCCTTAAACTGACCACTGATTTGCCCGCCGCACAATCTGTAGCGGTTGGGGCACCGATCAGTATGGCGGTCGCCGCCGCTGGCGGTAAACTTCCCTACAGCTATGCCTGGAAGAAAGGTGGTGTCACCATCAGTGGGCAAACATCTGACACATTCAATAAATCCAGCGCTGTTTCGGGTGATGCGGGAGATTACACCTGCGTGGTCACTGATTCTTCTGCCCCGGTTAAGACAATTACATCATCAACTTGTACCCTTACCGTCAATTAATGGAGATGCCGGGTTGGCCCGGCATGCATAGCAGATGTCGCAAAATCTGAAAAAATTAGCCATGGCGAAGATGTCAGGCTTTCGTCATAAGACGGTGGCGGTTCCTGAGTGGGAAGGCGTCGAAGTTGTTCTTCGTGAGCCGTCTGGCGAAGCCTGGCTGCGCTGGCAGGAAGTAGTGAAAGTCGGTGCTGACGATGAAAATGTGTCGGTATCTGAAAAGGCCCACCGTAATCTTTGCGCTGACGTGGTTCTCTTTATTGACGTCCTGTGCGACACCGATAAGCAACCGGTATTCAGCGTCGATGAAGAAGAGCAGGTACGTGAAATTTACGGACCCGTTCATTCACGCCTGCTGAAACAGGCGCTGGACCTTATTAATAACGCGGAAGAAGCGCGGGAAAAGTCGCAACCCCCGGCGTAAAGTTCCTGATGTCGCTTGCGCTCCGCATGGGGCGCACGCTTTCAGAGCTTCGGCAGAACATGACGGCGAGCGAGCTTCTGATGTGGATTGAGTTCGACAGGCAAAGTCCGGTTGGCGATATTCGCGGTGACATTCAGGCCGCCCAGATAGTCTCTGCCGTTTATGGTTCTCAGGGGGTCAAAGTGCCGCTGGAAGATGCAATCCTGCGCTGGGATGATGACAAGAAATCAGCACCTGAAGATCCCTTTGCTGGTCTTGAGGCTGCACTTACTGCCGCGACGCAGTGACTTTTGACCCAGATAATATTAGGATTCTTAGACTTATAATACTGGGGAACCAAAATGGAAATTTTACTAGTTTCAATTGTTATAGGCTTAATTCCAGCCTTAATTGCTCAAAGCAAAGGGCGATCTTTCTTTGCATGGTGGGTGTATGGTGCTCTGCTGTTTATAATCGCTTTTGTGCATTCTCTGGTAATAAAGAAGGATGTTGCGGCAGAAGAAAAAGACTTAATTGAAAACGATGGCATGAAGAAGTGCCCATTCTGTGCAGAGTTAATCAAAAACGAAGCTATTAAATGTAAACACTGTGGTAGTGATTTAACAGTCGATTCCCCACCGGTTAAGACTGATGAAGAATACCTCGAAGAAGCCAGGCAAAAGGTCTGGAAATAATAAAAATAAAACCGCTTCGGCGGTTTTTTTACGTCTGGAGTTAGAATAAATGGCAACTTTACGTGAGTTAATAATCAAAATTTCCGCTAACTCGCAATCATTCCAGACGGAAATTTCCCGCGCCTCGCGCATGGGGCAGGACTATTACCGCACCATGCAAAATGGCGGTCGGCAGGCCGCAGCAGCATCGCGTGAAAGCGAAAGAGCATTATCCGATCTTACTGATGGTTTTGCATCGGCAGGAAGGGCTGCCGCCGCCGCTACGGCAGCTTTTGCGACTGGCAAACTTGTGCAGATTGCAGACGAGTGGAATTCTGTAAATGCACGCCTTAAGCAGGCATCCTCTTCTGCTGATGATTTTGCAATCTCTCAGCGCCAGTTAATGGAAATCAGCCAGCGAACCGGAACGGCATTTTCCGATAACGCAAACCTTTTTTCACGCGCAGCAGCATCCATGCGCGAATACGGATATAGCTCAGATGAAGTCCTGAAAATTACCGAGGCTGTTTCAACCGGCCTCAAACTTTCAGGAGCAAACACCCAGGAAGCAAGTTCTGTTATCACACAATTCAGCCAGGCGCTGGCGCAGGGAGTTCTTCGCGGTGAAGAATTCAACGCCGTTAACGAAGCAGGTGATCGTGTCATCCGTGCACTTGCCGCCGGAATGGGCGTGGCCCGCAAAGACCTGAAGAGCATGGCTGACCAGGGGCAACTTACGATTGATAAGGTTGTTCCTGCATTAATGAGCCAGTTGGGATCATTACAGGGTGAGTTTGCCAGCATGCCGCAAACAGTTTCCGGATCCCTGCAAAAAGTCACCAACTCGTTCATGGCATGGGTTGGAGGTGTCAACCAGGCTACTGGTGCTACCGATGCGCTCTCTGGTGGCCTGGACGGAGTTGCCCAGACGCTTGATTCATTTACCTCATCGGCAGTAAGTGGCGCACTGAGTGACGTTGCCGACAATATGTCTACGATAACAACAGTTGCTGGAGCGCTTGTTGGCGTTGGGCTGGCAAGATATCTGAGCGGAGTTGCAACCAGCGCCACGAGTGCAACAGGTGCGCTAATTTCTGCGGCTAAGTCAGAGGTTGCTCTTGCAGTTGCACAGGATAAGGCTGCACAGTCTGCCGTTGCAGCCTCAAGGGCAGAAGTTTATAGGGCTCAGCAAGCTGTACAGAGATCGCGTGGCGCAGATGTTCAGGCTGCTCAGCAAGAGAAGATTGCTGCGGCAGAAGCAAAAGTCACTGCAGCCCAGGCCAGGCTGACGACCGCTTTAAGCAGCGGTTCTGCCACAGAGAAAGTCAGAGCCAGAACAGCGCTTGAGCGTGCGCAGGCAGGGCTTGTGGCAGCTAAAAACGCCGATGCGCAGGCTATCGCTGAAAGACGCCTGGCTGCTGCTGAGGCCGCCAGAGACCGGAACCTTGCAAACCGTGTAACTACCCAAAGCAATCTCAATAGTGTCACATCTGTTGGCACCCGCCTTTTAAGCGGTGCCCTCGGGCTCATTGGCGGCGTGCCGGGATTAGTGATGCTTGGAGCCGGTGCCTGGTATGCGGTGTATCAAAATCAGGAGCAGGCCAGGCGTTCTGCCCAGGAATATGCCAGTACGATAGATGAAGTCAGTAAAAAGTCGATGGCAATGACTTTGCCTGAAGCTTCAGATAATGCAGAGAGAACTCGTGCCGCTCTGAATGAACAGAACAGGCTAATTGATGAACAAAAGAGCAAGATTGAAAGCCTGAAAGAGCAGATAGCTGGTTATCAGTCAGTAATCAGTAATCCGGGTCCCACTACCAGCGGTGGTTTCATGATTAACCACCTGACATCTTTGGACACCGTGACTCGTGGGCTGGCTACAGCTACAGAGCAGTTATCTGTTGAGCAAGAAAGGCTTGCTCAGATGCAGGAAAAATCCGCTTCTATTCAGCAGGTTCTTGAGGGGCTTGAGCATCGACGGGTGGCACTCATCCGAGAAGAGGCGGCCAATCAAAACCGGGCTTATCAATCTCTCCTGCTGATGAATGGGCAGCATGACGAATTTAACCGTTTGCTGGGGCTGGGTAATCAGCTCCTAATGGCCCGTCAGGGATTGGCTAACGTTCCACTCAGACTTCCTCAGGCCGATCTCGACAAAAAGCAAACCGATGCCCTTGAAAAGAGCCGCCGGGATCTGGAGTTGTCACGCCTTAAAGGTGAGGCCAAAGAACGTTTACGGCTGAGTTATGCGGCTGACGATCTGGGATTAACCAGTGACCCTCAATTCCAGACAGGCCGTCAGGAGTTGATTAATAACGGTCTTGCGGAATGGCGAAATAATGAGGCCAATAAACCTAAGACGAAAGGGGGTAAAACCGAAGGTGAGAAAACAGAGGATGTGTATAAACGCCTCATCACCCAGCAGCAGGAGCAGATCGCGCTTTCCGGTCAAAACACCGAACTCGCCAAAACCAAATATCAGGTAACCCAGGGTGAACTGGTTGTTCTTTCTGAAGTTCAGAAGACAGAACTTCTTCGAAATTCTGCGGCGCTTGATCATCTTAACGCTGTAGAGCGGCTTAAATCCCTGAATAAGGAACTGCTGGAGCCAGAGGAGGCGCTGCTAAATACCACTCGTGAACGCATTAAACTGCTGCGAGAGGCTGCACCTGCGACTGAAGAATACCGCAAGACAATGGAGCGGATATCAAAAGCATCGGTTCAGGAAGCTCCGAAGTTCGGTGGTATTGATTCATCTGTCGGCGGCGCCAGCGGCGAACTTATTCGTGTGGCTGATGCGCAAAAAGAACTGGAAAAGTGGCATGAAACTCAGCTTGAGATGCAGAAAGAGTTGCTCGACCAAAAGGAGATTAATGAGCAAACCTACGCCGATCGTGTCGCTGAAATTAACAAGACTAATGCTTCGCAACTACAGGATATCCAGGCTGGATACACATCTGCCAGCCTGGCTATGTTCTCTGATCTCGCTGGCCAGTCAGCGCAACTACTACAGAGCATCGGGCAGGAGGGCAGTCTTGCCTATAAGACCCTGTTTATTGCCAGCAAGGCGGCGGCAATGGCGCAGGCTGTGATCAATACCGAACTGGCAGCAACCAAGGCTATGGCGGAAGGCGGCCTGATTATGGGGATCCCGGCGGCCACAGCAATCCGCGCCGTTGGTTACGCATCAGTGGCTTTGATAGCCGGACAGTCGCTTGCCGGTATGGCTCATGATGGCATTGACCGGGTACCGGAAACAGGGACCTGGTTGTTGCAGAAAGGAGAGCGAGTGGTAACAGCCAGCACCTCTGCCAAGCTCGATGCGACCCTGGAGAGGGTGCAACAGGCCAGGCAGGCCTCGGCTGGTGGAACCGTTCATATCCAGAATTCATTCACCGGAAAACCCGATGACGCAACGCTGATGGCTATCGACCAGCGAAACCGCCAACTGGTGATATCGATCCGTAAGGAAATGGCGGCTCAGGTGGTAAAGCCAACTAATGAGTTTGGCAGGGCCTTAAATGGATTCTATGGCCGGACCAGGAAGGAGTGATCACGTGCCTGACATTTTTTATCCACACGATTACCTGCCGATGCCATTGCAGGATGGTTATGGTTTCAAGCCTGTCAGCCCGCTGCAGCGCACCGAAACGACATCCGGCCGGGCCCGACAGCGCCGAAAGTATACATCAACACCAACTATCGCCACCGTGAACTGGATTTTTACAAAGCATAATCAGGCCCAGCTGTTTGAGGCATGGTTCCGCGATGCACTTACGGATGGCGCCGCATGGTTTTTGATGAAGCTGCAAACGCCGCTGGGCTGCCAGCAAGCCTATAAATGCCGGTTCACCGACATATATGAGGGACCGACGCTGGTTTCACCAAAATACTGGCGTTACAGCGCGCAACTGGAGTTATGGGAGCGTCCTTTGCTACCACCGGGGTGGGGCAATTTCCCGGAACTGGTGGCTGGCAGCGATATTATCGATCTGGCGTTAAACAGGGAGTGGCCTGAAGCATGACCAGTGCAGTTCTGAACAGGCTTTATGCCAGTGGCGGTGAAGAGGTCATCATCGATACACTGCAGATCACCGTTGGCGGCCAAGATTACTGGCTGACCCGCGGCTGGGATGACATTACCGTCACGCTGGAGAATGGCGCGCAGGCAACATTCCTTGGCTCTGCCATTGATGTGGCGCTACCGGCGCGAAATTCTGACGGCACCCAGGATCTGAAATTCGCCATCAGCAATATCGACGGCGTGGTTTCAACGGCGATCCGCAACGCGCTTGATAACCTCAGCGATGCCAGCATGACTTTCCGCCGGTATGTCTCGACCGACCTTTCCGCACCCGCGACGCCGCCGTTTACCCTAGCAATTAAAGAGGGGTACTGGACCGCGACGGAGGTGCAGATCACCGCTGGCTACATGAATATTCTCGATACCGCGTGGCCTCGCTACCGCTACACGCTACCAAACTTCCCTGGCCTCCGTTACCTCCAGTAGGAAATCACCATGTTCAATCCTGATAAATACCGTTCTGTCGAGTGGCAGAAGGGCGGGCGCGTTTACCCCGCGCTGGACTGCTTTGGCATCGTTAATGAAATCAGGCGCGACCTTGGCCTGGTGCCCTGGCCTGATTTTGCTGGGGTCACGAAAGATGATAACGGCCTCGATCGGGAGGCGAGAGGGTTGATGGCTGATCTGCAACGTTGTGACCCCGCTCCGGGCGCTGGCATTGCCTGTTATTCCGGTTCAGTGGTGACGCATGTTGCCATCGTGGTCGAGATTGACGGCCAGTTATGCGCCGCTGAGTGCAATCCCCGTACTAACGTGACCTTCCTGCCGCTGGCGCGGTTTGCGCGCCGCTTTGTCCGCGTGGAGTATTATCAGTGACGATACGAATCTACCCCTCCCGGTTGCAGGGAGAACCGCTGGAAAAGCACGAACACGAAACCATTACCCTCAGCGCCTGGTTTGCGCAGAACGTGCAGAGCTGGACGCCGGATCAGCAGCAACCGGTCGCGGTTGAAATCGACAGCGTACCGGTGCCACCGTCAGAGTGGCCGCTGTGCGTCATTCGCCCTGACAGCGACGTCAGGCTGTATCCGGTGCCATACGGTACCGGCGCGGAGATCGCTCTGTGGGTGGCAGTCAGCGTAGCTGTCGCTTCTGCGGCGTACAGCATCTACATGATGAGCACGATGTCTCAGTCCGGCGGCAGTGGTGCCCAGGCGGCGAGCGGCGATCAGATTGACCTTAACCCGGCCAAAGCGAACGCGGCGAAACTGGGTGATCCCATCCGGGAAATCTTCGGGAAATACCGTGTCTGGCCTGATTACGTCGTGCAGCCAGTAAGCCGGTTCGTGAACGAGACCAGCATGGAAACCAGCATGTTCCTGTGCGTGGGTGTCGGCGATATGGTGATTAACCAGTCCGATATCAAAATTGGCAATACACCGATCTCCGCGTTCGGTACCGATGTGCGTTACACCCTTTATCCGCCTGGCGCCACGGTGTCCGGCGACGCGCGCACCGAAAACTGGTTCAACTCACCTGAGGTGGGGAATACCGGTTCCGGTACCGCCGGTCTGGATCTGGGTTCAAGCGGCCCGGAAACAGTGAGTATCATCGCGGATGCTCTGGTCGTGTCCGGCAATACCATCACCCTGGTTGACGTATCGGCATCCGGCGGTGATGAGGAAATTCCGCCGTCCTGGACCGTCGGAACAGTGATCACCGCACTGGCACCAAACTCCTATACGGTCGTGTCGTCCGGCGGCTACAGCGTGATTTATGGCGGGATAGAGGAACTGGCCCCGTTTGTCGGCATGCCGGTGACACTGAACTATAACGGCAACGACTATGACCTGGTGATCGCCAGCTACGCCCCGGGCGTGCCGGCGGTGCCTGGAGTAGGTGGCAGCTCCGCGACTTTAACCGCCAGCGCTGCGCCGACGACTTACGATTTCAGCACCGCGCCAGTGACGTTCAGCATCAGCTGGCAGGGAACGACCTATCCGGTATCGCTGGTAACCAACTACGTCACAATGTCGGGCCTGGTGTCCTCGATCACCTCGCAGCTCTCAGGCTCCGGTCTGATTGCCCGGGATAACAGTGGGCGTCTCGAAATCGGTGAGGCCAGCAGCCCGTTCGCTGGCGGCTCAATCACCAACAGCCCGTTACCTGCTGCTGTGTTCGGGGATACGCCGGTCAATAAGGCTGGCGTGAAATCTACGGGCGGCACGGCGGAAGTCAGGGCGCACATTACTCTGGCGTATAACAGCGCCGCCGGAACGCCGTTTATCGGACTACCGGAGGGTATTCAGCGCTTCTCTCTGGGGCTGGCTGGCAATAAGTTCCGCATTACGGCTGTGGACAGCCAGACTGTCACGGTTGAACGGGTAACGGTCACCACCGGACCTGGCAGCGAGACCATCACGACGCCGGATCCATCGTGGCCAGGCTTCACCGAACGCACGCTACTGGATGCCACCGTAACGGGTGTCAGCGATGACTATGAGTGGGTCGGGCCGTTTCTTGCCTGCCCTGATGGAGAGACGCTTGACGCATTCGAGGTGAACATCAACTTCCAGAGCGGTCTGGTGCGTTATACCGACCAGGGTAACAAGCGTTCCATGCCGGTACGCCTGGTGATCCAGTATCGCAAGGTGGGCACCACCACCTGGTCTCAGCAGTCACCGTTCTATTCGCGCAGCACCGAAAACCAGATCGGGTTTACGCACCGCTACAACGTGTCGCCGGGGCAGTATGAGATCCGCATGCGCCGCACCGAGCCGGTCAAGGGTGGCAGCACCCGCGATCAGGTGTTCTGGCAGGCGCTGCGCTCCCGGTTGAGCAAACGACCCACGAAGTACGACGGCGTCACCACCATGGCGCTTACCGTGCGCACAGGTAATCGCCTCGCGGCCATGTCCGATCGCCGGATAAGCGTCACGCCAACCCGGCTTTACAGCGGCGGCAGAGCGGCGCGTAGCATCAGCGGCGCGCTTTACCACGTCCTGGAGTCGCTGGGATTCACGGCCAGCCAGATTGACACAGCGGCCATTAACGCGCTGGAGCAGACTTACTGGACGCCCCGCGGTGAGAAGTTCGACTGGGCCAGCGGTGAGAGCAAGTCAGCACTCGAGGTGCTTCAGAAAATCACCAACGCCGGGATGGGGTATTTCCTGCTGTCTGACGGTCTCGCATCTGCCGGCAGGGAAGGGATTAAACCCTGGGTCGGCATGATCACCCCGCAGGAAACCACTGAGGAACTGCAGACCGCGTTTAAGGCCCCGTCGCAGGATGATTACGACGGCGTGGACGTAACCTATATCAACGGCACCACCTGGGCAGAAGAAACTGTGCAGTGTCGCCAGCCTGGCAACCCTACGCCGGTTAAAGTCGAGAGCTACGCCCTGGATGGCGTTCTGGATGAGGACCGTGCTTACCGCATCGGCATGCGCCGGTTGCTGGGCTACCAGCTGCAGCGCCTGCAGCACACGACCTCAACCGAGATGGATGCGCTCTGCTACGAGTTCATGGATCGCATTGTGCTGGCCGATGATATCCCGGGTGGCCAGACGCTGAGTTGTCTTATTACGGATATGACGTATGACAGCAGCAAAATCACCCTGACGCTCAGTGAGCCGCCAGACTGGTCGTTCCAGAACCCGCGCGTGATTATCCGCCATCAGGATGGCCGGGCATCGGCAATGGTGGTGCCGACACGTATTGATGACTTCACCATTTCGGTGCCGTACAGCGCAGCGCTGGAGCCGGAACTGTGGGCGATGAACGATCCATACATCGAGCCGCCGCGGCTGCTCTTCTGTTCATCAGTACGTGTCCCGTATGACGCACTGGTAGGGGAAATTACACCTGGTAATGACGGGATCAGCCAGGTGACGGCGATTCAGTATCACCCAGGCAAATATGCCTATGACGACGCCACGTACCCCGGCGACGTCGCTTAACAGCACTTCAATATTATCTGACCCGCTTCGGCGGGTTTTTTTATGCCCGGAGCGAGCATGACTATATACGGCACTAATAAACCGCTGGGGTCGACTGATCCGAAGGACCTATTCGATAACGCCCAGAATCTGGACTTTGCGGTAAACGATATTACCAAAGCCATCTGGAAGGACCGCTTCGGCAGAAGCCGACCGACAATGTTTGGCATGGAACAGGCATTTTCAGCTCAGTTGCTAAGCCAGCAACAGCGGTTTAATAATTTCATCCAGAATTCTGGCTATAAGGTTATCGGTGAATATACCGCAGGCCCCCTGACTATCACTGACTATAACCAGCTGATTCGGTATCAGGATGCGCTCTGGAAACTGACTGCATCAACAAACATTCCGTTCACGACTACAGGTAACGATGCCGCGTCATGGGTGAACGATTCTGCGCATTTCGTTAGTGTCGGAGATGGGATGATTCGCCAGGAGTTAGCATCTCCCGGTGGTGCTGGTCTTGTTGGGGGTATTGCAAAACCTGTTACCTGGTCTGGGTTTTCTGGAGGCGCAGACCCTACTGGTGTGGCTTCCTCCGATGCCGCATTTTTAGCAGCGGGTGCATATATCGGAGAGGTGAGGGCTGAAGGTAATTTCAGGCTCGATAATCCAGTAAATCGCGTCAATTCGGTTATCGAATTACCGCCGGGCTCAACAGTCACAAAAAATAAGTTAGCCGGTCCGAGTACGGCTAATGGTGCAAAAATCCCATCCAAGACCATATTTGGGCGAATGGTCATCAGAGATGAAGATACTGCGCCTGTTGGCTCTGATTCATTCGCTGACTGGCCAGATATGGGGCAAGCTCTCCGCCTGGACTCAAAGCAGGTTCAGGGTCAGTGCGGCATGTTCCTCGGTGGAGATCGCCGAAGCCCTATTATTGGTGGTACAGCATACGTTGGATTCCACACACGCCACGATCAGTCTGTGGCCACCCCAAAGCTTTGGGGAATAAACCCTGTCGTAATTAAAAACGTTCGAGCTACCGATTTGCCAGCCGGAGTCTCATCAGAAACAATCGGCATGGAGATCAGCATCTCAAACAATACAGATGAAAGAGGGCAGCCATTGGGAGCGGGAGCGCTGCAGGGTCTCTTCATATCCTACATAAACACCCAGAATGAGGCATCATCAGCTATTTCCACGGGAGGCCTGACAGCTGGCTACCGTACTGCATTATGGCTGGATGGCGTTACACCTCAGGGTACGCATATTTCTTTGCGTGATGAAGTTAGTGCCAATAGCGGTGTTCGTTGCGGCATTGATACAACAGCTGTAAACCAGTTTACTGATTCAGCAATGTTGCTGGGCCGGGGTCATAGTATCGCCAGCCTTGATACAACCGGAACAATCAGGCCGCTGGTATATATTAACTCTTCCAATGAAATGGTTCATGGTGCCTCCCTTGCTCATCGTTTTATTGGGTCACTTTCAATATTTGACCATTCGATTCGCCCAGGTTCAGATAACATTTATGACTATGGTTCAGCGACTTATCGTGGACGTACGGCATATTTTGGAACAGGAAGCATTAACACTTCTGACGAGCGCCACAAGCCAATCCGGGAGAATGTGTCAGATGCTTTGCTGGATGCATGGGGCGAAGTCAGCTGGTCAACAATGTTCAAGTTTGATGACGCGATCGCTGAGAAGGGTGCAGACGGGGCGCGATGGCACTTTGGCTTGATAGCTCAGCATGTACGTGACGTGCTGACGAAGCATGGCATTGACGGTTTTACTCTCGGGCTGCTTTGCTACGACGAATGGGAAGACCAGTTTGTCAGCGAGCAGACGAACGTCGGTGAGATGACCGTAAAAACCAAAACGGTCACAGTCAAAAAATTCACGAAAAAGACAGTCAAAGAGTCGGCCATTGTCAGAAGCGAGAGCGGTGAACTGGTTCTTGTTGAAGTGGATGCTATTAAAGATGAGCCAGTTGGCACCCTGGAATATGTGAAGGATCGGCATGGCAACTTCATCCTGAATGATGATGGCGAGAAGCTAACTGTATTTATCCAAGAGACCGAGGAAGTAGAAAAAGAATACGAAGCCCCTGCGGATCCGGTTTATGAAAAGAAAATGGTGAAAGCTGCGGGTAACAGGTACGGCATCCGCTACGAGGAGGCTTTATCTCTTGAGGCTGCACTGCAGCGCAGAAGCTATGAGCGGCTGATGAAACAAAATACAGAGCTGTCCGCCCGTGTTTCCGAACTGGAACGCCGTTGATTTACCGAAGGTATCGATTTACCCCCGCAGCTGCACGCGGCGGAGGATGTTGCACCGCCAGGCGATGGCGATCTGAATCCTTCCCCTAGCGGTAAAGGCTGGCCCATGTAACTTCCTCTTATCTGCCGTCCAGGGTACCATTAAGCGGATCAATGCTAAGGACATCTTGATGTGATCTTATGCAATTAAATGGTCAGCGAGTTATCCGACGTGGCCGACAGTATCTATACAATGGATCTTTTCGCATCCGGTTAAATGGGGATTGAGCATAGCGTTCCCCAGTGAGTGATGCAGGCAATGGCCAAGCTGGTCTTACTTGGGCATGGCGAATAGTGTTTATCTAGGGAATAAATATGTCACATTTCATTACTAAGCGAATTAGTGTCACCAAATTGCAGCATGGTGTTGCCAACCTTATTTTTGCTATTGATGCTCCAAAAAGTGAAGAAATAACACTCTTTGCCTCTTCAATGGTCAAACTCTCGGGATGGGCTCTGTACGATAAAAAAAATGTTGATATTGTGATAAAAAATCAACATGGCGAAGAGGTTTTTAAATGCAACAGAGTCAGAAATGACGTATTAAAAAACCTTAATATAGATGCAATCGCACTGTGTGGATTCCTCATCCCCATCGTATTTTCCGGCAGCTTCGACATCGGCTTTATTGTCAATGGTGAAGTTGTCTGGGGGGCGAGGGTTGACATAAAGACACCTGCGAAAGTTCAACATGGAAAATCTGGCTACCTCTTCTTAGATAATGATCATAATAAAAGTGTGGCACAGCATATCGGGCAGGAGTTGATATCTGATGAAACCCTCTCATCATGGAAAGAGTACTTCTCAACGCTCAATAGTTACATTGACAGCAGCCAGTCAAAACGAATTTTCACACTAGCGCCTTCAAAAGAACTTGTTCTTCCTCATTACTATCCACACAAAAAGGCGGATATTACGCCGGTGGAGCAGTTTCTTATCAATCTCCACAATGAAGGAATTCTCGATCCGAAAGAATTACTGAGTCATGCAGGGGATAGTACTTATTCCAGGCAGGATACGCACTGGACAGATTTTGGAGCTGGCATTGCGGTTAACCATATTCTTGATAGCATTGGTATCTCATTAAAAGAACCATTCCCATTTAAGTTTAGCTACATCAAATCAAAAGGTGATTTGGGTGTAAAAGTTTCGGAATCAATGTATCAAGAGATCATGAAGGCCGATTTCTATTCGGCTAGAGCATTCAAAATATTTGACAATAAAATTAATAACAGAGGCTATATTCAAGTCTATCAGAACCCCAGCGCTGCCATTAAGCAAAAGATTGTCGTATTCGGTGATTCATTCTCTCATAACATGATTCCATATTTTGCCAATGCGTTTTCCAGAGTGGTCCATGTTTTGTCTGGTGCCTGTATAGATTATGACATTTTGAAGCATGAGATGCCTAACTTGGTAATATGCGAACTCACCACCCGTTTTTTGGTGCAGGCGCCAGAGTCGAGCTACTCAGTTTCACAGGATTGCAAAAGGAAAATACTATCCATGTCGGAATCAGAGCGAGAGAGCTTTTTAAGCTCCTTACATGATAGCGATGAAAGCTGCTCTTTTTATGTACAAAAAACAATTGCCGATCTAAATGAGCTGGCTCTTCAATCGCCTGCTATAGAAGCTGATGGCAAGGGCAATAACTCGCATAAAAATGAGTTAATAATTTGATTACGTTTTTGTTTTTATTGAATAAAATCAGATGGAAACAAAACGATAAAAATTGATAGGTTGCGCCATCTTGATCTGCACTGCCTTTGAAACTACTGTATATAAAATCAGTAGAAAGGAGTGCAGATCATGGGATTTCCCTCACCGGCTGGCGATTACGTAGAGCAGCGATTTTCACCTGCCAGCATGTGCATCACGAATACCAGCCGCATCCTGGATACGTCGTCCGGGTTCGCAGTTATCGAGCCGGTCACCAGGCTAGTGCAGGGGCAGACTCTCCCTCCTGATCCTGACTGGCGGGCGAACGCAGTTCGCGAAGCTCAGGGGCAGGGCGTTAATTACGGATGATGGCGAAGCGATCGAGGGGGCTGCGGCGGAAGAAGTTGAAGTGCTGGGGCGGGTGACGTTCTTCATCAACAGCGCGAACGCTGATGATAAGTCTCCGGTGTAAAAAGCGGTGCGCACCTGTAAGTCCTACAACGGATCGGTGGTGATATTGCCGCAGAGGTCGGGGCGGGTAAAGAGGCAGTCGTGATTTCTGGAAGGGGCTACACAAAGTTTAGTATCACCTGACGGCCGTAACGCTCGCTGTTTGACAAGCGTTTTACCATCATTTTGCCATCTTTTTACCATCGGCAAATCGCAGATACAAAAAACCAACCTCAATGGGTTGGTTTTTAGAGAATTTTGGTCGGCATGAGAGGATTTTAACCTTCGCCCCATGACAGCACGCTACCATGATAATCAAGGCGCTGCGGAACCTAAAATAATTTTCCATAGTCCACGATATCCATCTACAGACCATCCGCCATGCATAACTCTCCCTACACGCTGCGTGTGTCCGGTGATTCCATGATCGGCGGCGGTATTCTCGATGGCTCTTTTCTTCTCGTCGACTTCAGCCTTACACCCCAGCATAACGATATTGTCGTCAGTAACATCGTGGGCGTGTCTGGTTTCTACAAAGATTCCCGCACAACGGGCGGGAATCGGGTAAGCTTGAACGGCATGAAATTGTCGCGCTAGTTTAAAAAGGGATAAACTTTAAAAGAAGCCCATAATTCATTGTTAAGTGCCAGCAAACCTACGGAGATATAGGATAATATCGCAAGTGCTCCTGTAAAATAAAGTATTGTTTTCTTTATCTTTTTCCACAGAATTAGGGCTGGAATCGAAATTACGGCTATCACACCCATCTGATAAATAAATTGTTTGGCAATGTCACCATCACTCCAAGGGTATATAAAAACATAAGGGGCAAAAAGTATTAAATGGACAACTCTAAGTATAAACCCTATACATGCCCCAGGTATTGCAAAAAAGCCCCCGGCGCTTTGTAATAAAAAACTTGCCCTCAGGCCGGGAATAAGAATAAAAAAATTAAGAATAGCCCAGAATATTAATATTATCGTGGCATAGCCAAAAAGAGTGCTTAGTCCAGATTGACCGGCAACTGCTGTAAACTGTGGCGTCTGGTAAGACTGGCTCGGCTGACTAACTGATTTGCTGGCATCACATGCCCTTTGCCAGCTCTCTGCATTTTTTGCCTGCCATCCATGATCATACTGTGTAAACGGCCTGTCACTGGTAACATACTTGCCTTCATCATCTTGCCTAACACCCATATTTAAGCCCCATTATTTTTATTCATGCCGATATGTGTAGTTGTACGACTTATGCTTAACGGAATGTCCGATCCCGTTGTTGTTACACTTGATATGATAACGCAATATGGCCTATAAGGAAGAGAACAATTACAGCAACCATTTCCTCCAGCATGCGGTTCAGCTTTTCCCGATCGCTTTTGCTGGCATCGCTATTCAAGCCGTTCGCCTGCATCGGCTTAACCTTCACTTCTGCATCCGGAAAAATCCGGTGCACTCGCTTAGTCAATTCGGCATGGCTGAAGCATAGTCGTTAAGATACAGGATATTCAGCGGTAATTATCAATAGGCACAGCCTCCTTGCTCTGCACTTTCTTTAAAACTACTGTATATAAAAACAGTAAAAGGAGTGCAGATCATGCCCCGCTTAAACGACATTAATACCGCATTTACGGCAGCAATACAGCAAAACCCTAAAGGATTTCAGTGTTTACGCACTGATGACTTCATACGTGAGCTGCGCGCCAGGAACTGGCATTTCAGCCAGGCCGATGCCAACGAGTGGATAGAGCGGTATCAGGAATTCTTCGTCGATAAGACGCCGGACGACAGCGAGAATCGTCTTTGGATGCTCCGCAACATGGGGAGGGTTCTGTAATGGGATTCCCTTCACCGGCGGGTGACTATGTAGAGACCAGGCTCACACCGGAGCGCATTTGTGGAGTGGGCATAGACACACGCATTATGGAGACTTCGAGTGGATTTGCCGTTATCGAGCCGTGCACAAGACTGATACAGAATCAGGTGCTGCTGATTTTGTCTGGCGGGCGGACTCAGTTTGCCCGAGTCATGGGTAGGGCGCTGATTTGTGAGGATGGAGAAGCGATTGAGGGCGCAGCGGCCGAAGAAGTCGAGGTGATGGGGCGGGTGACTTTCTTCATCAACAGCACAGACGAGGATGACAGGCCGGTGTAAAAATAGAGCCCACAAAAAAGCCCGCATCAGCGGGCTTCTTATCGCTCGGGAGCCGCGGCTCCTTTGCGTATCCTTTTTTGTCCCCTCACCGTCTGGTCGGTGTCCTGCTGAGACTGCTAACTTCCTGTTATTGCTGGTGATGTCCTATCACTGTCCAATCATGATTGGTGGAGCTGGCGGGAGTTGAACCCGCGTCCTCGAAATCTCGCCAGGATTAACTATGATCGAATCGGCCTGTATCTGAAAGCATTCGAAAGAAAGACATGATGGCCATGCCCAAAAAGTCTAAGGTCCGTTATCAGCGAGCAGCGGACCTTGGCATTGGACAGGAACTAAGAATCTATACCATTAACGATGGCTAAAGCATCCGGCCAAAAGGCTTTGTCTTTGATATGTTTCCTAATTAGAATCCGATTCGAAACAATAATTGATGACCAACGTTCCTGCCAAGCTTTATATGAATGCCATGAATATCCAATATAATAATCTTTTTTCATTGTCGTCATTGAGCGTAACACTGCTTCAAGATATTTATCTTCTATGGATGTACCTTTTAACTCAAAAATGGCTCCAAGATAAATAAGCCAACGAGCAAGATGCTCATATTGAACCCAAGCGTTGTGTTCTCTTGTATAATTTGTTTTTCTCTCAATTATTTCACCAATCACCTTTACTACTGACCGATTGTTCCAACTTAGACCTTCGGCAGCAATAGCTGCAATTATTTGATAAAGAGAATCTTCAAGCTTTAAATAGTCATCAGTAAAGGAGTAATTTTCATAGACCACCTGACGGATAGATTTCAAAGACTGCACAGAAATCTGTTCCGCTTTGGGTATGGCGTTATTTAGACTTTCAAAAAAATCTTTAATCTCAAGTGAATCGAGCACCCTAATCCCATAACAATGAGAGTAATAATCTTTGACGTTTTGATCAACAACACCTCTTGATATAAGAAATATATTTGAACCTACTACGTGGCTTTTAGAAAAACCTTTGTAATCATTTATTATTGCCTTAAGATTTGTATCTCCAAGAGAATAACCTAAAATCACAATAGTGTTTTCATGTAAGACAGTACTTAATTTACGAGAAAAATATGAATCGCCATTCAAAAATTTAAAATAGTCCTCAGAAGTGATTATCATATTTTTAGGCGAATCCAAAGAACCATGAACATGATAAACTTTAATATTTGCGGACGATCTTGGTATTGGTAGTCCAGGAGTAATTGATTGAATGGTATTGCCACCCGCTAACTTCTCTGCCAACTTATCGTAATTAGTAGTTACGACCCGGAATGAACGTTTTTCAAAGAAGTCTTTGATGCTTTTATTTTCCCCGCTAATAGTTACAGCACCAATAATCTTAACAACTTCTTCGTAAATATCCTTATCTACTGCAGCCAACTTCAAAGATATTATTTGAGCGGCTTCTTCCAAGCTTAAGGCTGATACTTTACCCTGAGGGAAAAGGGACTCCTTAATTTTTTCTGAATTTGGTAAGGAATCACACAATACCTCCAAAAGCCCTTTCCATGTAGGAGCTGAGCCATTAGATACTTCTTTTGAAAAGCCCGTTCCGGTAAATAAACAAAGTCTATTTGTTGCTGCTGCGTATGCAATTTCGAATATTTCACTCATCGGAATAATCCTTTTGGTTTTTATGACAAAACATATAAGTTAATAATGTTTTTATCAATATCATAACGTCCGCTCTTGGCACAAAGCGAGCTTCGGCAGCTGAACCTGGTTCGCGAAAAACAACCTAATAGCTGGATATTCTTTAGAGTTTTGCCTGGCACAAGAGGGTTTGAGCCTCCGCCCCCGCCAGTCAGTTAGCCCTGCATTGACTGAGAAAACGTAATCATCTTTGGGTGCAAGTTATTGAAAGAATTGCATCACCAAATTGGCCTTTTTTCTCATAATTGATGGTAACTATTTAAAAATAAAGGCTTAAGGGACGGTCTCGAAAACCGGAGTAGGGGTAACTCTACCGGGGGTTCAAATCCCCCTCTCTCCGCCACTTTATCTCTTCAGTCACGCTTTCCGCTAGCTTTCTCGTCAGACATCCTGTGCGCCGGGTACATTATCATCCCATTTACGGGAAGTAACAGACCTTTACCGCTGCAAAACAATATATGTGAGCTAAATCAGGATGTTTACCCGAATCGGTTGTATTACGGGCGTTACTCCTGATGGCAATATTGCCTGAGCAGGGCAACCTGCTCGGCACGCAGACGATAGCGATACACGGGTCGTCCGGTGGCACCATAGTGAATACTGGTATGCAAAATGTTGACCTGTGCCAGCCAAATCAGATATTTGCGACAAGAGACGCGCGAGATATTGACCGCATGTGCCAGATCGTCGGTGGAAAACTCGATACCCGGATGGGCATCAATCCACAGGCACAGCGTGCGCAGCGTCTGTGGGGTGAGTCCTTTCGGCAGGCGCCGACTGTCTGCCAGTCCTGGCGCACCGCCGCGCATCAGCCGATCGACATCCGCCTGGTCATGATACTGATGCGACGCCATCAGGGCTTTTTTCTCGCGCCAGCCGTTCAGGGCCTCTTCGAAGCGCGGGAACTGGAACGGTTTGATCAGGTAGTCCACCACCCCGTAGTGCATGGCAGTCTGAATGGTTGCGGCATCGGATGCCGAGGTGATCATGATGACATCGGTGTTACGCCCGGATGCGCGGATAACCGGCAGCAGGCTCAGGCCGTTTTCACGCTGCATATAGACATCCAGCAGAATCAGGTCCACCTGCCTGGCGGGCGCGTTCAGCACCGCCCCGGCCTCAGCCAGGGTTGTGGCCACGCCGCAGCAACAAAAACCGTTCACCCGGTTAACGTACTGACAATTAAGATCGGCCACCATGGCATCATCATCGACAATCAAAACATGTATCACGCGCTTTTCCTTTCACTGTGCCAGGGGAGCTGAACAAAAAACTGGGTAAACACGCCCGGCTCAGATTCCACGGCGATCTCCCCGCCCAGGTTTTCAATCTGTTGACGGGCGAGATAAAGCCCCACGCCCCGGTTTTCCCCTTTGGTGGAAAACCCTTTGCTAAAAATGTCCTGCAGATGCTCGGGGGCGATGCCCGGACCATCGTCACTGACTTCCGCGCTGAGCCAGCCCCGCTGATAGTGGAGTAGCAGGCCGATCTCCCCTTCAGGCTGTGCATCCAGCGCATTCTCGATCAAGTTGCCAAGCACGGTGATAAGCCCCGCGACCTGTTGTTCATTCGGGTTGTCCGGCACCTGACTGGCGTCGGAAAGCGTCAGGCTGAATCCCCGCTCTCTGGCGCGGTTGATCTTGCCCAGCAGAAAGCCCGCCACCACTGGCGATTTCACGTTGCGCTGCAGTGTGCCGACATCGTTCTGCCAGGCATTGGCCGTCTGCAGGACATACTCTTCCAGTTTGGCATAGTGCTTCATATGCAGCAGGCCAAGGATCACATGCAGCTTGTTCATAAACTCGTGGGAGTGGCTGCGCAGTACATCCAGATAGCTCACCATTCCGTCCAGCCGCTGTAGCAGCTGGCTGATCTCGGTCTTATCGCGAAAGGTAGTAATAGCGCCCATCAGCTGAGTATCACTTTTGACGGGCAGGGTGTTGCAGAGCAATAGCCGACCGTGGCAGTTGATCTCCTGATCCTGACGCGGCAGCCCGGTTTGCAATACCTCACGCAGGTTCGCCAGCAGCGGTGTCTCGTGCAGGGCATGGCCGCTGGTACTCGTATTCAAAATCTGCCGGGCGGCATGGTTGATTATCGTCACATGCCCCTGCTGATCCACTGCGATTACCCCTTCGCGCAGGGATTGCAGCATGGCCTGGCGCTGCTCCAGCAGAGCTGAAATCTGATACGGCTCCAGGCCAAACAGCACACGTTTGAGCATCCGCACCAGCCCCCAGGCACCAAGCGCACCGAGCAGGGCACTGAACAGAACCAGCCAGATGGCGTCCCAGCGGTTGCGGGCGATCTGCTGCTCCACTTTATCCAGGGAGATCCCTACCGCCACCACCCCAATCTGCTGACGCTGAGCGTTATAGACCGGCGTAAACACGCGCAGTGCCTCGCCCAGCACACCGTGGTTGATGGCGACATTCTCTTTATCCTCCAGCGCAGGCCGGAGATCGTCGCCAATAAAGGCTTTGCCGAGCAGGGCGCCGTTGGGATGTGAATAACGGCGCCCGTGCATGTCGGTGACGACGGCGAACAGCAGGTTATTGCGCTGCATGACCGTCCGGGCGACAGGCTGAATGATGTTGCTGTCCGGTGGCAAGGCTAAGCCCTGGATCACCGCCGGGCTATCGGCCAGGGTTCTGGCCACCGCGAGGGCAGTATCCCGTACGCCATCCCGCGTGGCCCGGGTAATTTGCGCAAAATAGAGGACAAAAATCACCAGCAAGATCGCGCCCGTCACGCTGTAGACCATCAGCGTGACCAGGGTATTCAGTTTCATTGGGCGCGTGTGCGTGGGGGGAAGGGGCGGCAAATCGCGCATTGAAACTCCAGGACATGCGGAAAAGCAGGCATTATCGCTGATGGCGTTAATTTGTTAAAGCTATGTAAAGCTGGTGGCGGCAGAAAGCAAAAAGCCCGCTTCGCAGCGGGCTTGAAAGAGGTGTAACAGGCAATCAGAACTGGTAAACGATACCCATTGCAAACTGGTCGTCAGCAGGCATGCCAGTAATAGCCGCGTCGTCTTCATCCAGCAGGTTGAACTTGTACGCGGTATAAACGTTCATGTTCTTATTAAAGTAGTACCAGGTACCCAGTTCAACATAGTTGACCAGATCGGCATCTACGCCGCGTTGGCCGTTACGCGCACCCAGGTCCTTGCCTTTGGAGTAAACGTAACCCAGGGAAGGACGCAGGCCGAAATCAAACTGATACTGCACCACGGCTTCAACGTTCTGCGTTTTGTTGGCAAAACCGTTATCGTTAACCCAGGTCATGTTACGGGTTTCACCGTACATGACGGCAGCGTAAAGATTGTTGGCGTCATATTTTGCCGCCAGAGACCAGACTTCAGCGGTATCGCCATAGCCGTCAACAGACTGGTTGTCAGTACGATCGGACTTGCCGTACACACCAACGAAGCCGAAGCCATCGACGTTATAGGCGAGGGAGGTGCTGTAACCATCACCGTTGCCTTTTTTAGCCTGGCTGTCGTGGTTTTTGCCCTGGTACTGCAGTGCAAAATCCAGCCCGTCAACCATGCCGAAGAAGTCGGCGTTGCGATAAGTCGCCACACCGGTGGTACGGCCGGTCATAAAGTTATCGGTATGAACCCAGGAATCGCCACCCCATTCCACCAGCATATCGGTGTACGCGCCCGCGTCATACGCCACGCCGTAGTTACGGCCATAGTCAAATGAACCGTAGTTACCGAACTTCAGGCCCGCGAACGCCAGACGGGTGTCTTCATTCTGTTGCCCTTCCGGCGCGCTGGCGCCCAGGTTGAACTCAAGCTGGCCGTAACCGGTCAGTTCGTTGTTGATTTGTGTTTCGCCTTTAAAGCCGAAACGGGCGTAGGAGTCATCAAAGTTTTCGCTATTGCTATCATCAGTGTTGTTCCAGACGCGCTTTCCGACCATCTTTCCGTACAGGTCGAGTTTATTGCTGTCCTTGTTATAGATTTCCGCGGCATTGACTGTGCCAGCGCTTAATAAAACAGGAACGAGGACTGCCAGAACTTTTCTTTTCATTATATATTCCCTTTAATGTATTTTCTTAATGAATATACGTAACCCTTTCCAGGGCACGGGGTAATACTATTTCAGGGTGGGATTTTACTCTTTAAAAATAAATGTAACTAAATCCTTTAGATTATTTCAAAATATTAATATAGGTGTCATTATATTGTATTTTTATGGGTTTTTTGATGGTATATTTCTGGTGTATTGATTTTTATATCAGTTGGTTATGGCTTGAATTGGTTTGATTTATTGCGTGTATGCTTTGGGCGGGGAAGACAGGTAATAAAAAAGCCCGATAATAATATCGGGCGAAAAATGAAGGCGATAATGAAGATTTTCTGAGGATGTAACGCTAAAAATGCTTTAACGCTCTTATCATTGCACAGTTGCGCGTTTAAACAAATATCCTTTCCCGGATAAAAATGCGTGATAAATCCATTTATTTCTGCCTTCTCACTCAAGATATTTTTCAGGCTCATAAATATGAGCGAATAATAAATTTGGTCTATCTTTAGTGGCGAAAGCTCAACCTGACGCAGGTCATCGGCGGAAAAACTGCACCGGGGGAGTGCGTTTAATTGAAAAATGTGATTTATTGCCGGGGTCAGATTGGCGATGTGAATGCGGCGAACCCCTGCCGCGAAAAGGAAAAAGGACTACATGGAACAGAAACACGATCGCAGCCTGGGAGGCAAGCTGGCTTTGTGGGTATTTTACGCCTTTTGCGGCTATTTCATCTGGGCGATGGCACGCTATTTTTGGATCGTCAGTAAAGTCACCTCGGGACCGGGGCCGCTGATTGAGGGCGATCTCGGCTCGACGTCGGGTAAATGGCTGAGTGCCCTGTTCGGTTTTCTGCTGTTAAGCGCGGTGGGGGCGATCCTCGGCGCCATTGCCTGGTACACCCGGCCACGTGATGTGTCAGAGGAGTAAATAATTGCTATTGTACGGTTTTTCACAGTAGGGACAGCACTATGGAACTCGTGCAATGGCAGGAACGTTTTGAACGCTGGCTGAAGGCGCATCATGCCACCGATGATACCGCTCATGATATTTCTCATTTTCGTCGTGTCTGGCACACCTCACAACGGCTGATGAAAGATCAGGGTGGCGATGCGCTGGTCATCCTGACGGCCTGTTATTTTCACGATATTGTCAGCCTGCCGAAAAATCATCCACAGCGGGGCCGCTCGTCGCAGTTGGCCTCCGCAAAAGCGATAGCCATTCTGCGGGAAGCGTTTGCCGATTTTCCCGCCCATCACTATGCCGCCATCCAGCATGCTATCGAGGCGCACAGCTTCAGCGCGGGCATTACGCCGCTCACCGTTGAAGCGAAAATTGTGCAGGATGCCGACCGGCTGGAGGCCCTCGGGGCGATTGGCCTGGCGCGCGTCTTTGCCGTGTCCGGCGCGCTGGGAGTGCCGCTCTTCGACCCGGAGGACCCTTTTGCCGATGCGCGTGAGCTGAACGACCGGGCCTATGCGCTGGACCATTTCCAGACCAAACTGCTCCGCCTGCCCGAAACCATGCAGACCGACGCCGGTCGGCAGCTTGCGCGACAGAGTGCCGATGTTCTGATCCAGTTTATGGCCCGGCTCAGTGCAGAGCTACGCGGTGATTACGACGGCATCGACACCGCCGTCCTGCAGCGTTTCCGCGACAGTCTGTAATGTCTTTCTGTGTTACTCTCTCTGCAGTCTCATTTGGCCCGGTTAAATCTATGCAGGAAAATGTATCAGTGATGGAGTCCGCGCTTGAGCTGGCAAAGAAATCAACGGCGTCAGTCCAGGCGTTATTGAGCCAGCTGCTGGAAATTTATGATGCCAGAACGCTGGCGCATCTTCTGAATGCCCAGGGCGACAGCCACTGGAGCCCGGCGATCCTCAAGCGACTGGTCACCAGCGAGCGGGCAGGCCATCGCCTCAGCGACGGTGAATATGGCATGCTGCAAAACCTGCTGCCGCGCCCTCCGGCCTGTCATCCTCACTATGCGTTCCGCTTTGTCGATCTGTTCGCCGGGATTGGCGGCATCCGCCATGGCTTTGAGGCGATTGGCGGCCAGTGCGTGTTCACCAGCGAGTGGAATAAACACGCGGTGCGCACCTATAAAGCCAACTGGTATTGCGATCCCGACGCGCACCAGTTCAACGATGACATCCGCGAAGTGACGCTCAGCCACCAGAGCGGCGTGACCGACGACGAGGCGGCGCAGCACATCCGTGACGCCATTCCGGCGCATGACGTGTTGCTGGCGGGTTTCCCCTGTCAGCCGTTTTCCCTGGCGGGCGTATCAAAGAAAAACGCCCTTGGCCGCGCGCACGGTTTTGCCTGCGACACACAGGGAACGCTGTTCTTCGACGTGGCGCGTATTATTGACGCCCGCCGTCCGGCGATCTTCGTGCTGGAAAACGTTAAAAACCTGAAGAGCCATGATGGGGGCAAAACATTCCGCATCATCATGCAAACCCTGGACGACCTGGGGTATGACGTGGCAGATGCCGCGGAGAGCGGGCCTGACGATCCGAAGATCATTGATGGCAAACACTTCCTGCCCCAGCATCGCGAGCGCATTGTGCTGGTGGGTTTTCGTCGCGATCTCAACCTGGGGGGCAACTTCACGCTGCGCGATCTCCCGGGACTGTGGCCGGCACGCCGACCCACGATTGCCGATCTGCTGGAGCCGGTGGTGGACGCGAAATTTATTCTCACCCCGGTGCTGTGGAAATACCTCTATCGCTATGCGCAGAAGCATCAGGCGAAGGGCAACGGGTTTGGCTTCGGGATGGTCGATCCCACTAATCCCCATAGCATCGCCCGCACCCTGTCGGCGCGCTATTACAAAGACGGAGCCGAGATCCTCATTGACCGGGGCTGGGACAAAGCACTCGGCGAGCGTGATTTTGACGATCCAGAGAACCAGCGCCACCGTCCTCGCCGCCTGACGCCGCGCGAGTGTGCCCGCCTGATGGGGTTTGAAACCCCGCAGGGCTACCACTTCCGCATCCCGGTGTCTGACACCCAGGCTTACCGCCAGTTTGGTAACTCGGTGGTGGTTCCGGCGTTTGCCGCCGTCGCCCGGCTGCTGGAGTCCCGTATTTTGCAGGCGGTAGCGCTACGCAAAGCCGGAGTAGTTGATGGCGGACGTTCATAATAAGGCCACCCGCAGTAAAAACATGCGCGCCATCGGCACGCGGGATACGGCCATCGAAAAACGGCTGGCTGGCCTGCTGACGCATATCGGTTTTGAATTTCGCGTGCAGGATGCCAGCCTGGCCGGGCGGCCTGATTTCGTAATTGATAGCGACCAGTGCGTGATCTTCACCCATGGCTGCTTCTGGCATCGCCACGACTGCTATCTGTTTAAAGTCCCGGCGACCCGCACCGATTTCTGGCTGGAAAAGATTGGCAAAAATGTCATTCGCGATAACCGCGATATTGCCCTGCTACAGCAGCAGGGCTGGCGGGTACTGGTGGTGTGGGAGTGCGCGCTGCGCGGCAGGTTGAAGCTGGATGATACCGCGCTGACGGAGCGGCTGGAGGAGTGGATCTGCGGCGGTGGAGAGACCGCCCAGATCGACACCCAGGGCATTCGCCCGCTTAAGGTTTCTCCGCCTGATACGGCGTAACCACCGGTTTGGCCGGGAACAGGTACTTGCCTAACGTCACCAGCACCACCGCCATAATAATGATCCCCAGCGCCATCCACTCTACCGCAGAGAGCGACTCCCCGCCGAGACCCGTCCCCAAAAGAACAGCCACCACCGGGTTGACGTACGCATAGCTGGTGGCGACCGCCGGAGAAACATTGCGGATCAGGAACATATAGGCATTAATCGCAATCACCGAGCCGAAAATTATCAGATAACCCACCGCCAGGAAGCCTGAGGTGTCGGGCAGGGCGGTCAGCTTCTCCCCTGAGAGCATCGATGCCGCCAGCAACACGATCCCGGCAGTGACCATCTCAATGGCACCGGCCATCATCCCTGAAGGGAGTTCAATGCGTGAGCCGTACACGGACCCAAACGCCCAGCTCATCGACCCCATCAGGATCAGCAGCGCTCCCCACGGATTCCCGCTCAGATTACCGCCGCTGTTGAGCAGAATAATGCCCGCCATCCCGATGGCGATCCCCAGCCACTCCAGCTTGCGTGTTTTGATGCCAAACAGGCGGCTGAAGCAGAGGGTAAACAGAGGAACTGTCGCCACCACTACCGCCGCAATCCCGGAGGGGACATTCTGGTGTTCCGCAACGGTGACAAAGCCATTTCCGACCGCCAGCAACAGGATGCCAATCAGGGCGGCGTTAAGAAGCGGGCGCAGCGGCGGCAGCCTGTGGCCGCGCAGGAATAAAAACGCCAGCAGCAGCACCCCCGCAGAGAGGAAACGCACCCCCGCCATCATCAGAGGTGGCCAGCTCTCCACGCCGATACGGATCACAAAGTAGGTGGATCCCCAGATGATATAGAGCGCAAACAGCGCGCCTGCTAATGGTAAAACTTGCCTGAAACGCATACTCCCTCACGGCGTAATAAAAAGGACGCATATAGTTAACGTGAAAACTATCATGCTGGCGAGTCCTTTAATTGTGTGTCAGTTGTGAATTATTTGTTGACATAAACGGGATGGTTTCGGGGTTGCGGGTTTTACTCCATACTGTTCAGGTTATTAACAAAAAAGAAGGAACGTAATTTTGGCGGGAAGTAGCTTATTAACACTGCTGGATGATATCGCCACGCTGCTGGACGATATTTCGATGATGGGAAAACTGGCAGCGAAAAAGACCGCGGGCGTACTGGGCGACGATCTCTCTCTCAATGCGCAACAGGTCACCGGGGTACGCGCCAATCGGGAGCTGCCCGTGGTCTGGGCTGTCGCAAAGGGGTCCTTACTTAATAAAGTGATCCTCGTGCCGCTGGCACTGCTGATCAGCGCCTTTATCCCGTGGGCCATTACCCCACTGCTGATGATTGGCGGGGCGTTTCTCTGTTTTGAAGGGGCAGAGAAAATATTGCACACCCTTGAATCGCGTAAAGAGAAAGACAAGGAAAGCCCGGCGGCGCGACAACAGCGGCTGGAAGCGCTGGCAGCACAGGATCCTGTTACCTTTGAGCGGGATAAAATTAAGGGCGCAATCCGCACCGACTTTATTCTTTCGGCTGAGATCGTGGCCATCATCCTGGGCATCGTGGCGGATGCGCCGCTGTTGAACCAGGTGCTGGTGCTCTCCGGGATCGCTATTGTGGTCACCATTGGGGTCTACGGCATTGTAGGGATCATCGTTAAGCTCGATGATATGGGCTACTGGCTGAGTGATAAAACCAGCGCGCTGGCGAAGATGACCGGTAAAGCCCTGCTGGTGGTTGCCCCCTGGCTGATGAAATCCCTGTCGGTGATCGGCACTCTGGCCATGTTCCTCGTCGGTGGCGGGATTGTGGTGCATGGCATTGCACCGCTGCATCATGCCATTGAGCACTTCGCGCAGGCACAAGGTGCTGTTATTTCAGCCACTTTACCTACCTTACTGAATCTGGTGATCGGTCTGATCATCGGCCTGATTGTGGTGGCGATAGTAAAACTCGTGGAAAAAATGCGAGGTCGCTCACATTAATAACTTCTGGCTATACCAGGCATAACTGCTATTCCTCGACTAAATTGATACAGTTTCACACTGATAAAGGAGGCGGTTATGGTCTTTCTGGTCAGCGATGAAGTTAAGCCTAAAAACGGCGGTCCACGTATGGTCGTAACCGGCTATGCAAGCGGAATGGTGGAGTGTCGCTGGTACGACGGTTACGGCATCAAGCAGGAAGCGTTTCGTGAAGAGGAGCTTCAGCATGGTGATGGCATCCGGCGGCAGGACAAGGCTTAAGTCACGCTACGCCCGGCATTGCCGGGCGTTTTTGTGCGCTATAATCGCTAACAGGCAGTAATATTTGCCCATGCGGATAGCGCAAGTGGCTTTCAGGGAGTCTGTGTGCAGCCCGACGATATTGTAAGAAAAGAGCTTTCTTCGGCACGTCATCGTTTCCATCCGAGCCGGGTTGTTAATATTTGTTTTATTACTGTCCTCATCTTCTCCACGTTACTGACCTGGCGCGAAGCTGTGGTGCTGGAAGACGCCTACTCCGCCACGCAACACACGCATCTGGAGAACGTGGTCAACTCACTGGATCGCCAGCTACAGTTCAGCGTCGAAAAGCTGCTCTTCTTCCGTAACGGGATGCAGGATGCCCTAGAGACGCCGCTGGCCTCTAGCGTGCTCCACGATACCGTTTCCCGCATTAGCGACCTGCGGACAAAAGCCTCCTGGCAACTGACCTTTGACGAGCGGCGCACCTTAACCCTGCACGGCGTTTCGGATGCCTTTGTCCAGCAAACAAACAGTCTGATACGCGAAGATGAACGGCTCGAAAAGGAGATGAGCGCCGCTTTCGAAATGGGCTATTTGCTGCGCATCAACTCCCCGGCGGCGCATGCCAGGCGCGTCGTATATGTCTCACGGGCGGGGTTTTACGTCTCAACCGATCCCCATGACGCGGAGCGGGACATTATCGGCCGCTACTATCAGCTGGTGACCAGTCCGTGGTTTACCGGGCAGTCACAGCGTGATAACCGTGACCGCAGCGTCCGCTGGTTTACGCATTCTGTTCTGTCTGATTATCAAAACGAGCAAATCGTCACGGTTAGCGTGCCGGTCGATTACCAGCGTTACTGGTACGGCGTGCTGGCGATTGATTTTACCCTTCAGGGGATGAAGAAGCTGCTGCAGGACGCGGTCGATGGTAATGGTGAAGGCGAGTTCCAGCTCTACGACGAGAGCTTTACGCTGCTCGCCACCTCGGAGAGTGTCGTCAGTCACGCCAACCGTTTTGACGAGCGGGAACGGGCGCAAATTGCCGGTGCGATGGAAAAGGATAAAGAAGGGGAGCTACGGCTGGGGAGTCGGTATGTTAACTGGCAGCATCTGGACCACTTTAACGGCGTTCTGCTGCGCATCCACACCCTCAGGGAAGGGGCGCAAGGCGATTTTGGCAGTATTACGATTGCCCTGACGCTGCTGTGGCTGCTGTTCACCGGCATGCTGGTGGTCTCGTGGTTTGTCATCCGCCGGATGGTCAGCAACATGTACCGGCTGCAGCACTCGCTCCAGTGGCAGGCGTGGCACGACCCCCTGACGCGGATCAATAACCGCGGGGCGCTGTTTGAACGGGCGAAAGTGCTGGCGAAACGATGCGAACAGCAGCAGCAGCCTTACTCGGTGATGCAGATGGATCTCGACCATTTTAAAAATATTAATGACCGCTACGGCCACCAGGCGGGTGATAAGGTGCTCACCCATGCGGCCAGGTTAATCACCAGCACGATACGGAAAGTCGACGTCGCCGGGCGCGTGGGCGGCGAAGAGTTTTGTGTCGTCCTGCCGGGGGCCGGCCCTGAGGAGGCAATGCAGATTGCCGAGCGGATCCGCCTGCGCATCAACGATCGCGAAATTCTGGTGAAAAAGAGCCAGACGGCACGCATCAGCGTGTCGATTGGCGTGAGCAGCGCTCAGGAAAGCAATAATTATGACTTTGAACAGTTGCAGTCCATCGCTGATGCCCGTCTCTACCAGGCGAAGCAGCGAGGACGCAATCAGGTGGTCGGTCAGGACGATACGAAGTGATCCAGCCCTTCACGCCAGCCCGCAGGGCCGGGCTGTTGGGTGTGGTAAACCCGTTCCGGGTCGTCGTTTTTCAACTGGATGCCCTGGCGGTTAATGCCTTTAATCACCACCGCCAAGTCAACACTGTCCAGCAGCGGCGCATCGTTTGGCCCGTCACCCAGCCCTAAGGTGGTGGGCAACATGCCGTCGCGCTGCAGGTACTGCTCGTTGAGCCAGCTGACGGCCTGGTCCTTGCCGCCACGGGCATCGAGGATATGCCAGAAACGCGCCCCCTGAACAAACTTTAGCCCCAGCGTCTCCAGTGCGGTTTCAAACGCCGCCATTTGCTCGTCGCTGTCGCGCCAGATGAGCGTAACCGAGGCTTCATGCAGCCGCGCCAGCGCCGCGCGTTCGCGGCTCAGCCCCGTCCACTCGCTGAGCACCTTGTCATCAACATCATCGAAGGTGGTGAACTTGTACCCCGCGTCGGAGCGTAGCTGATTAATGACCTGGACGATATCGGCATGGGGAACGCCGTTGATGAGCCGCGGGGAGCTGGGATGATCGTTCCAGCGTACATCCAGTTGGACCACGGCCCCGTTTTCAGCGATGAAAGGCAGGCCATCCAGCCCGAGATCGCTCTGGATCTGCAGCATTTCCGCCGCGGTTTTGCTGCTGCAAAGAATAACCGGGATTTGGTGGTCCTGTAACCTCTCCAGCCAGCCAGCGGCGGGCTGCCAGTCGTAGGTATGAATATCCAGCAGCGTACCATCCAGATCGCTATAGATGAGCAGCGGGTCCTTAAGTGAAGGCATAGCATCTCCCCTGACAGATGAAGGTCGCGGATAAGAATTATCTTAAAAAAACAGGCCGGTAAAAAGGGTGATTATGGAACCGATCCCGTTCAAGCCGCATCCGGTGCCCGTTGGCAACCATAAGTAGCATTTTAATTTCGCGTGGCAACTATAAATATGAAGAATATTTCCTTGTCATGCAAAAAAATTGCAGATAAGGTTGCACGCGACATCAGATTTCCTGATGTAACGAATTTACAAGTGCTTCTTGCATAAGCAAGCTTGATCCCGGTCACCCCATGACCGGGATTTTTTTCGTCTTAGCGATTCACTTCCGTCACGCTAAAATCATGGATATCGAGTTCAAAGGCCTCAGCCAGCTCGCGCCAGGTGTGATAATCCCTGTCGTTAACTCTTACCCGGGTGGGGTCGTCCTCAATTCGTTTTACCTCGCTCTCGCTGATTTCGTTGATTGCGGCGAGCAGGGCATCGACGTCAACATTCACTTCCCGTTTTGCCGTTTCGCTGTACTCTTTTACGGTCTTCATCACGCACTCCTGATTACACGGTGTCCACCCGTAAGTATAGACCCGTCATACTTACAGGATGCCTGTGCGTTGGCTCGACTGTTGGCCTTGCCCCTTTAGGGCCAGCACCAGTGTCCTCGCTCACCCCACATACTACCTTCCGTAAGCTCCTGGGGAGTTGCGGCGTCGCCGCGTTACCTCGCCCAATTGGGGTCAGCAAAAGCGCTAAGCGTTTTGTCAGGCAGCTTGAGGGCATAGAGCGTTGATAAAAGCGTCAGTCGCGCGGCAACACGCTGCCAGTTTTCCTGTTTTGTTCTACACTGGCTCAAAAACCAGAGGAGGATTTTATGAAGGTCAACGATCGGGTTACAGTCAAAACGGATGGCGGGGCGCGCCGCCCGGGTGTTGTACTGGCGGTTGAGCCATTTAATGAAGGCACGATGTATCTGGTTTCGCTGGAAGATTACCCGCTTGGGATCTGGTTCTTTAACGAGTTAGGTCACCCTGACGGCATTTTTGTCGAAAGCGAGGAGTAACATGCATGTCGGGTAGCGCGGGCTGGCCCGACCCGAACAGAACAAGGAAAAATCTCTGGCATAGCCAGAGATCGGGCAAGAATTGAAAAGGGAAGGGAGCGATTAACGCAGGTTAACGAAAATTCCGTTGGTCACATTGTCTGTCAGTCGCACAACATGATAGATCACTTGCTTATTATGCGTTTTTATCTTCCTTTTAATATTTCCTTTATGTGACGAAACAGTCTTGGCTTTGATATTCATCTGGTCAGAAATCTGAATCGTTCCCTGTCCTGCCATCCACATTCGCAGCATACTGGATTCAGTTCGGCTTAATGATAAAGTCGGAAATTTAATTTCTGCTACATTTTTTATTTCTTTGCTTAAATAATCCCCCACCAGGTCATCCAGTGACTCGGGCTTAATGGATTTAGAACTAATCAGAAGATTCTGACGGACCCGTAAATATTCGTCAAAATGTAGATTAGCAATCGCCATAAATACAATAAACAGGGTGCCGGGATGTTGATTAATGATCTGCTTTATTTGCTGACTGTTGGCAGGATCATGTATGAAACAGTCCTCATTAATAAACACCACACCTGGCGTTAAGGTCTCACATGCGGCGGCAAGTTCGTCAACGTTATGTACGTCGTTGATGTCTTTTTTCTTTACCCCTCTGCTTGCCAGATACCCGGTTAACCCTAGCCGGGTGTAACTGCATAAATCCATAATGATCGTTGACATGGCATACCCTCACTCAATGCATAACGATAATTTACCATCTGCCTGAGAGCTCTATAACAGCCATACGGGATGGAAAAACAAAATTACCTGTGAGCATTACAAGGACTTTCAGGCGAACTCACTATCCCGTAAAGTTACGTATAATTTGCCAGGAAACTTCTTAAAGTAAAGTAAATGTTTAATATTGTGAGATGGATAAAAACATTCAGGCCGCGCCAGATATATCCTGGTAGATGTTCCGCAGTTTTTATTTTAGGAATATCCTCAGAAAGACAATATAGAACACAAGGGTTATTATTTCGTTGAAAACTCGCGCACGATATTGCTCAGCAGATTAAATACCTCGCTGAATAAGTGCTCGCAGAAGGGGGCAATAAGGGGCATTAACAGGGAAATAAGCAACATGCCCACGGTAAGGGTGATCGGAAAGCCAATAACAAACACCGAGAGCTGGGGTGCCATACGGTTCAGTAAACCCAGCGCCAGGTTGACGGTAAGCAGCAGGGTGATAAGCGGCAGTGCCAGCATCAGGCCGCTGATGAAAATCAGACCAGCCGCGCGGGTCAGGGCCATAAAGGCATTGCTGTTCACCGCATCACCGCCAATCGGCAGGGTGTGGAAGGTGTCCACCAGCATCGAAATCAGCCACAGATGACCATCAAAAGCCATAAACAGCAGCATCGCCAGCAGGTCGATAATTCGGGCGATGATGGGCATGTTCAGGCGACTACCCGGGTCGAAGAAGGTGGCGAACGACAGACCCATCTGTAAACCAATCAGCTCCCCCGCCATACGGACGGCGGCAAAGGCGAACTGCATGGTAAAGCCGATAGCCACGCCAATCAGGATCTGTTGAAGCCCCACCCACAGCGCCGGAGCCGAGAAAATCGGCACGTTGACCGGCGGCAGCGTCGGGGCAACGATAATCGTAATCAGTATGGCGAGGCCAATTTTCACCCGCTTGGGGATCGATCGCTCGCTGAGGATCGGCGCGGTGGAGATCAACGCCAGAATGCGCAGCAGGGGCCAGAAGTAGAGCCCGAGCCACTCAAGCCATTGATCGCTGGTGAAATGGATCATGGCCCGGCTTAGCCGATGATGTACGGCAGGTTGGTAAACAGATTACGCATGTAATCCAGCAGCAGGTTCAGCATCCACGGCCCGGCAATAATGATCGCCACGAACACCGCGATAATTTTCGGGATAAATGACAGGGTCATTTCGTTAATCTGAGTGGCGGCCTGCAAAATACTGATAATCAGACCGGTGACCAGGGCTACCAGCAGCAGGGGAGCGGCAACGGAGATCGCGACTTTCATCGCCTCCGTGCCCATCATCATGACCGATTCTGGCGTCATTGCGCGCTCCTCAACTGTAGAAACTTTGCGCCAGCGAACCGACCAGCAGTTGCCAGCCATCCACCAGGACAAACAGCATCAGCTTGAAGGGCAGGGCAATGGTCGCCGGCGGCACCATCATCATCCCCAGCGCCATCAGCACGCTGGCGATCACCAGGTCGATAATCAGGAACGGAATAAAGATCGTAAAACCAATCTGGAAGGCGGTTTTCAGTTCGCTGGTAACGTAGGCAGGCAGCAGAATGCGCATCGGCACCGCTTCCGGCCCCTGGATTGGTCCGGCGTTGGCCAGACGGGCAAACAGCGCCAGGTCGGCTTCGCGGGTCTGACGCAGCATAAATTCGCGCAGCGGTTGCGCTCCTTTCTCCAGCGCCACCTGCATTGAGATTTTGTCTTCACTGAACGGCTGATAGGCATCGACATAAATCTTGTCGATCACTGGCGACATTATGAAGAAGGTCAAAAACAGGGACAGACCGAGCAGAACCTGGTTCGGCGGCGCAGAAGGGGTACCCAGGGCGTTACGCAGCAGACCAAAGACGATGATAATACGGGTGAAGCTGGTCATCATCAGCAGGATCGCCGGGATAAAGGTCAGCGAGGTGATAAACACCAGCGTCTGTACCGGCAGGGTCCAGCTCTGGCCCCCCCCGGCCATTGGGGTGGAGATCAGGCCTGGCAGTTGGGCGTACACGGCGGGAGCAAACAGGCCAAGGCCTGCAAGCGTAAGGGACAACAAAGGACGCATCACGATCTCCCGGAACGCTTAAGCAAACTCTTCATCACGGACTGAAAATCCGGTGGAACCTCTGCACGACTCTCTTCAGAGACCGGCGCAGGCGGCAATGTATGCAGGAGTGAAATTTGCGAGGCGGTGACACCCAGCACCAGCCGGGCGTCTTCCACTTCCACGATCACCACGCGTTCGCGTGGCCCCAACGAGGTGCTGGCCGCGAGCTTCAACCCGCGTCCTCCTGCGGTTTTACCCGCCAGACCGACACGTTTTGCCAGCCAGGCGACAATCAAAATAAAGGCAATAATCCCTAGCAGCGCACCGCTGACCTGCAGCAGCGGCGAACCGGGCACTGCAGAGGGTTGAGAGACAGTGGCCTGGGTTTTCATCTTTAACGGCTCAGACGACGCATACGTTCGGACGGCGTAATAATGTCGGTGATACGCACGCCGTACTTATCGGCGACAACCACGACTTCACCCTGGGCAATCAGGTAACCGTTGATCAGAATATCCAGCGGCTCCCCGGCCAGGCCATCCAGCGCCACCACGGAACCCTGCGTCAGGCGCAGCAGCTCTTTGATGGTCATCCGGGTACGGCCCAGCTCCACGGTCAGCTTGACCGGGATATCCATAATCAGATCGATATCCTGCAGCGTACCGCTGACGTCACCGCCGCCCAGCTGCTGGAACACCGCATCGGCCACGCTTTTGCTGGCGGGTGCTTTTTGCTCGTTTAACGCCTCAGCCCACAGATCGTCCAGTGCTCCGTTGTTGTCATCGGACGGATTGTTCATATCACTCATTTGGGCTGTTCCTCATTCAGAGAATTCAAAATCGGGTTAATCAGGTGCTCAACGCGTAACGCGTATTGATTGTTTACGGTGCCATACTGGCTGGTCAGCACAGGCACGCCATCCACGTGGGCGATGATGCGGTCGGGTTTTTCGATCGGCAGCACATCACCGGGTTTTAATTTCAAAATCTGCGACAACCGCAGCGGGACATCGGCAAAGTTCGCCACCAGTTCCAGCTGGGAGTGCTGAACCTGACGCACCAGGTTCTCGCGCCAGTTCTGATCTTCATGGCGGGAGTTTTCCAGCGGTGGGTTCACCAGCACTTCGCGCAGCGGTTCAATCATGCTGAACGGCAGGCAGATGTTGAACTCACCGGTCAGGTTGCCGATCTCCACGTGGAACGGGGTGTTAACCACGATATCGTTTGGCGAGGTGGTGATGTTGGTGAACTTCACCTGCATCTCGGAACGGACATACTCCACTTCCAGCGGGTGAATCGCTTTCCACGCGTCGCTGTAGCCTTCAAGCGCCAGCTTCAGCATGCGGTTGATGACGCGTTGTTCGGTATGGGTAAACTCGCGGCCTTCCACTTTCGTGGGGAAACGTCCGTCGCCGCCGAAGAGGTTATCCACGGCGATAAAGACCAGGCTTGGCGAGAAGACAAACAGACCCGTGCCGCGCAACGGTTTCAGATGGATCAGGTTGAGGTTCGTCGGCACCGGCAGGTTACGGGCGAACTCATGATACGGCTGAATGCGGATCGCACCGACGGTAATATCCGGGCTACGACGCAGCAGGTTGAACAGCCCCATACGGAACTGACGGGCAAAACGTTCGTTGATGATCTCCAGCGCCTGTAGACGCTCGCGCACCACGCGACGCTGGGTATTGGGATCGTAGGGGCGAATGTCGCTGTCGCCAGCCGCACCCGGTTTTGGATCGTCGGTTTTATCGCTGTCGCCGTTCAGCAGCGCATCGATTTCCGCCTGAGAAAGAATACTGTCGCCCATGTCGTTACCGCAGAATGAAAGCTGTATACAGAACGTCAGTGACTTCCTGCTTAGGTTGACCGCTAATCAGAGGCGCGGCCAGCGTTTGCTTAATGTCTGCCACCAGTTTTTGTTTACCTTCATCGGTAGACAACTGTGCAGCATCCTGGCGCGAGAACAGCAGCAGCAGACGGCTGCGCACTTCCGGCAGGTATTCACTCAGACGGGTACGGGTAGCCTCGTCTTTCAGACGCAGCGTAATGCCCACGTAAAACACGTGCTCGGCATCGCCCAGGTTAACGGTAAAGGTATCCAGCGCGAAAAAGACCGGGGCCGGCGGCGGCGGCGGCTCCGCTTTGGCTGCGGCTGACGGTGCTTTATTCATGCTCCAGTAGCTGTAACCTGCGGTAGCGCAGGCAGCGAGCGTAATTAACACCAGAAGCGGGATCCAGATGGAACGCTTACTTTTCTTGGTGATGGCGGAGTCAGTCATCTGATTCGTGCTTCCTGTTTCGGGACTGCTAATGAGGTGATTATCCCGTGTCCTCTCGCCGTCAAAGAGTCGAAAAGAGGGGGATAATCACGCTACCTCTGGCGTTTAGGTTTAGGCGAAGATATCGACAGCGTTGTTTCCACGTGCCGCGGACTGCAGGGAGGCAGGCACCGCGAGCAGCTCATCGTTCTCTTCATCGAATCCGCCCGTGTTGCCGGAGCGGGCAGTCTGCTGCTGATGCTGAGAAGAAGCCTGCTGTTGGCCATTGAAATTTTCACTGCTGATGTTGCTTTGCGTCAGCTCAATGCCGTTTTCTGCGAGCTGGGTACGCAGCACCGGCAGTGCCGCTTCCAGCGCTGCACGAACGTGGCTATGGCCAGAGACCATCTGCAGCTGCGCCTGGTTATCATCCAGCTTAAGCGTAATTTGTACCTGGCCCAGATCTTCCGGGTGCAGACGCAGCTCGGCGCTCTGCTGGCCCTGACGGGTAAACAGCGTGATGTGCTGGCTGACGGTCTGCTGCCATTCATTGCTGCCCAACTGGGCGCTGACCACCGGCGCGGCAGCAAAGGTCGGCTGCACCGTAGACGGAGTGCTGACAATCGGCCCCATGGTGGCGGTTGGCCCGGTCGGGGACGGCGTGCTCTCTGCCGCCTGCTTTGACGTCATCGCGGCAACGGCTGGCGTCAGTTGGGTGTCGGAAGCCATCCCCGCATTTTTATCCTGAACGACGGCTTTGGCGCTACGCAGGGCATCGGTATCCAGTACAGGCTGGCGGCCACGATCGCTGGTCAGGGAGACGTCACCGTCAATGGCGCCGGTGCTCACCGGCTGGGGTGCGGCGGCAGTGACAGTCTGCTGATGGGGCAGCATCGCCATCAGGGCGCTTAACCCTGCCAGCTCTTCATCGCTAAGCTCGGTTTTGCTGTCGGCCTCTTTGGCTGCCTGGGTCAGGCTCTTCAGTACGTCGCCTTTAACAGCAGGCAACAGCCCGGAGGTCAGGCCCGGCTGAGTGGTGCTTTCTTCGGTAACGGTGAGATCCTGATGCGCCAGCAGTTCGGCCAGTTTCCCGGCATCGGTATCCGCATCAATATCAGTAGCATCGGCTTTCAGCGCCACGCTGGCCCGCTTACCGCCCGCGGTTTGCAGGTCGTTCAGCGTCAGCCCGGCCTCTTTCCCCTGGCCTTTAACGTCGCTTAACGCGCCCGCCAGCAGGGCAAGAAAGTCCTGCGCGCCGTCGGCCGCTTTTCCGCCCCGAACGCCAGCCGTAAGGTCGGTGTCGCTCGAAAGCAGTTGTTGAAGGGTGATCATTCCGGTGTCCTCATTGTTGCGCGCTGGGCAAACTCATCCATTTTTTTCTGATCGAGACGGTTTTCCGCCAGGGTTGCGGCGGCAAGCTGGCGATCCTGCAAGGTTTGCCACGCCTGTAAACGCTGTTTCTTCTCTCGCCAGAAGTTCAGGGCCCGGTCAACCTTCTCGGTCCACTGAAGCACCTGCTGGCGATGCTGTTCTATTGCTTTCTCCAGCGTCTGGATGAATTGTTGATAGTTGATCCAGCGCTGGCTGCCGATGCCCTGTGCCATATCCGTGTTGAGGTTGGTGCGATACTCATGCTGGTAGTCGATCAACATTTTCAGCTGTTCTTCTGCCTGCTGACATCCGCGGCGCATCGCGCCAAGCTGCTGTGCGGCATTATCAACATCTTTCTCGGCCAGATCTTTCAGCGTGGTTAACGCGCCGTGTTGTGCCATGACATTCGCCCTCTATTCGGTTACACCTGCGGGAAAATCATCTCCAGAGCCTGGATAGAGCTTTCCCAGTCGGCTTTTTCAAAAATACCCTGTTGCAGATACGCTTCCAGATGCGGCCACAGGGCGATCGCCTTGTCGAGCATGGGGTCGCTGCCTTTGGCATAGGCCCCGACGCTCACCAGATCGCGGTTGCGCTGGAAGCTGGAGAGTAACTGCTTGAAGTTACGCACGCGGGCGTAATGCTTCTCGGTAATCAATGCCGTCATTGCACGGCTGATCGAGGCTTCGATATCGATCGCCGGGTAGTGACCCGCTTCGGCCAGGCGGCGCGACAGAACGATATGGCCGTCGAGGATCGCTCGCGCCGAGTCGGCAATCGGATCCTGCTGGTCATCGCCTTCGGTCAGCACCGTATAAAACGCGGTGATGGAGCCACCACCGCTGATGCCATTACCGGCGCGTTCAACCAGTGCCGGTAACTTCGCAAATACCGATGGCGGATAGCCTTTGGTGGCGGGCGGCTCGCCGATCGCCAGGGCGATTTCTCGCTGCGCCATGGCGTAACGGGTCAGGGAGTCCATGATCAACAGGACATGCTTACCCCGATCGCGGAAATCTTCCGCAATGCGCGTGGCGTAGGCGGCACCCTGCATACGCAGCAGGGGAGACACATCCGCCGGGGCGGCAATCACCACCGACCGGGCGCGCCCTTCGGGACCGAGGATGTTCTCGATAAAATCTTTTACTTCACGGCCACGCTCGCCAATCAGTCCCACCACAATGACGTCGGCCTGGGTGTAGCGAGCCATCATCCCGAGCAGGACCGATTTCCCGACGCCGGAGCCAGCAAACAGACCCATACGCTGGCCGCGACCCACGGTCAGCAGGGCGTTGATCGGGCGTACACCGGTATCCAGCACATGCTCGATCGGCGTTCGTTGTAGCGGGTTAAAGGGTTGGGTAATCAGCGCCCCGGTTTCGGTGGTATCGGGGGAGGGCAGACCATCCAGCGGCTTACCGCCACCGTCCAGTACCCGTCCGAGCAGCGCCGGGCCGAGGGGCAACTGCTTGCCGCTGTGCAGCCCGTCGGCAGAGAAATTTTTCGCGTAGACGCGTGCGCCGGGCAGGACGCCTTCGACCTCTTCCAGCGGCATCAGGAACAGACGCTGGCCGTTAAAGCCAACCACTTCGCTCTCGACTTCGTGGATTTCGTTCCCGTCCTGGCGTTCGATAATGCAGGTGGCCCCCAGCGGCAGCTGCAGGCCGGTCGCCTCCAGCACCAGACCGGTGGCACGGGTTAAGCGCCCGTAGCGGCGAAGCGCGGGCACTTGCGCCATTTTGGTTTCAAAATTGTCGAGCGTATTGAGCCAGCGGGTCAGGCGTGCGGTCATCAGATGACTCCCGGTGCTGCCAGACGGCACAGTTCCTGCCAGCGGGTTGCCACGCTGGCATCCAGATCGCCTTCATCGGCAGAGACTTTGCAGCCGCCGTGATGCAGGGTCGGATCGCCACGCAGACGCCACCCGTGCAGGCTCAGGGTTGCGCCGAGCATCTCTTCCACCCGCTGCAGATCGTCCGGGTGAACGCGCAGCTGCGGTTTGCCGCTGAACAGCGGCTCCTGCTGTAACAGACCCTGGATCTGCTTAATCAGCGAGCTGTTATCCACCGGTGGGGTATGACCAATCACCTGGCGTGCCGCCTCGAGCGCCATCTGCATCAGGCGAGAGGCGATAACGCTGTCCAGTGCGTCCAGCGTATTCTGGAATTCGCTGACCAGCTGCTGCATCCGGGCATGGATCGGCGCCTGCTGTGTCCGCGCCTGCTCTAAGCCTTGTGCCAGCCCCTGGGCCAACCCTTCCTGATAGCCCTGTTCCTGGCCTTTTTGCCGCCCTTCGTTCATGCCGGCGGCGTAGCCCTGATCGTGTGCCTGCATCTGGATCTGGGCCAGCTGCTGCGCGCGCAGCTCCTCTTCGCTCAGCTCAGGCTCTGTATTCTCTTCATCCGTCCCGTCGGATTCGAGATTTACAGGGACAAATTCCGCGCGAGGAGGGGAGAGATCGTCCGGTGTCCAGATCTTCCACGGCAGTTCATCAGACATAGGTATCCTCGCCGCTGCCTACCACCATCTCGCCGGTTTCGGCCAGACGACGCACAATAAGGAGGATGGCTTTCTGTTCGTTTTCCACCTGAGACAGACGCACCGGGCCACGGTTGGCAAGGTCGTCGCGCAGGATATCCGCCGCACGCTGGGACATGTTGCGCAGGAACTTCTCGCGCAGCGGCTGTTCGGCGCCTTTGAGGGCGACAAGCAGCGATTCGGAGTCCACTTCCTGCAGCAGGCGCTGGATACTGCGGTCGTCCACGTCCACCAGGTTTTCGAACAGGAACATCTCGTCGATGATTTTCTGCGCCAGTTCGCCGTCGAATTCGCGCACTGCGGTAATAACCGCCTCTTCCTGCTGCGTTTTCATCAGGTTGATAATTTCGGCCGCGGTTCTCACGCCGCCCATTTTGCTGCGCTTGAGGTTCTGGCCATCGAGCAGGCCATTCAGTACTTCGGTCAGTTCCGCCAGCGCCGCTGGCTGGACGCCGCCGAAAGTGGCGATACGCAGCATGACATCGTGGCGCAGACGTTCGTCGAACAGCGCCAGAATATCCGCCGCCTGGCCACGCTTGAGGTGGACCAGGATGGTGGCGATGATCTGCGGATGCTCGTCGCGAATAAGGTCGGCAGCGGTTTGCGGCTCCATAAAGTTGAGCGTTTCGATGCCGCTGGCGGTATCGCGGGTTTCGAGAATATCCTCCAGCAGACTGGCAGCGCGCTCTTCGCCGAGCGCTTTGACCAGCACCGAACGCAGGTATTCGTTGGCGTTGACGTTAAGCGCCGCAAACTGTTCGGCTTCCTGCTCAAACTCGGCCAGCACGTCGGTCAGCTGTGAGTTAGAGATCTGACGCACGTTGGCCATCGCCGCACTGAGAACCTGCACTTCGCGCTGGGAGAGGTGTTTGAACACCTCTGCCGCCCGGTCCTCGCCAATGGTCATCAGCAGGATGACGCTTTTATCCGTTCCGGTAAGGTTACTCATTTTCTGTACTCATCCACTGGCGAATGACCAGCGCCACGACGCGCGGATCGTTATCTGACATTTCGCGAATACGCTGGCTCATGACCTCAGCGCCCATGCGCTGGTTAGCACGGCGTTGCTGCATTTGTTCGTCTTTGCTGAGACGCACTTCCACGGCTTCATGGGTCTCTTCGCGCAGCAGGCTTTGCTCTTTCAGCGCTTTGGCCTCTTCGGCACGGCGAACCAGTTGTGGGCGTACTGCTTTACGCCACAGCAGCCAGGCAACAATCACCACCAGTAACCAGCGACCGATTTCAATCAGCAGATCCATAAAGGCCTGCTTCTGCCAGAACGGCAGTTCACCGCTGGTATCGTCCACGGCGCTGAACGGTGAGTTCACTACGTTGAGGGTATCGCCACGCTTCTCGGAATAACCCATGGCTTCACGGGTCAGGTCTTCGATCTGCTTCATCTGCTCGGCGGTCAGCGGCAGGGGCTTACCGTCCGGCAGGGTTTTGTAGTTGACGACCACCGCCACGGAGAGACGCTGCACGTCACCGGTGTTCATTTTGGTGTGGCGAATGGTGCGATCGACTTCGTAGTTAGTGGTTTCGTTACGGCTGCTGGTGCGTGGGCCTGCGTTGGCTGCAGTGGTCGTTTGCTGCTGCTGCGCACCCTGCTGACCGTTCTGCTGGTTCTGTGCCGGGGTGGTGATTGGCGCGGTATTGGCAGGGGCTGGCTGGTTGGAGAGCGCACCCGGCACACCGCCAGGGTTAGGTCCACCGACCTGCAAGTTTTCATTTACCTGACGCGAGCGCATCACGGCCTGAGCAGCATCGCCGTTTGGACGATACTGCTCTTCGGTCTGCTCTTTATCCGCAAAATCGATCTGCGCGGTGACCTGGGCATGGACGTTGCTGGTGCCGACGATTGGACCAAGAATGGCTTCGATGCGGCTCTGAACGCGATTTTCCACGTCGGTGGCATACTTCAGCTGCGCATCATTCAGATCGCGAGCGCTGGTATTGGATTTGGTTAACAGGCGACCCATCTGGTCCACCAGGGTCACGTTACCCGGCGGTAAACCGGCCACGGCACTGGAGACCAGATGGACCACGGCGCTGATCTGCCCTTCATCCAGCGCACGGCCGGGTTGCAGATTAACGGTGACGGACGCCGACGGCGCTTTCTGTTCACGGACAAACAGCGTTGGTTTTGGCATGGCCAGGTGCACGCGGGCGCTTTTCAGCGGGCCGAGGGTTTCGATGGTGCGGGCCAGCTCGCCTTCCAGCGCACGCTGGTAGTTAACCTGCTCGCTGAACTGGCTGATGCCGAATTTTTCCTGATCCAGGAGTTCAAAGCCCACCGCGCCACCTTTCGGCAGACCTTGCTGGGCAAGACGTAAGCGGAGTTCATGCACTTTATCGGCAGGGACTTCCAGCGCGCCACCATTATCCGAGAAACGGTAGGGGACGTTCATCTGGGTTAACTGGGTGACGATAGCACCGCCATCCTGGTCCGAGAGGTTGCTGAACAGGGTGCGGTAGTCTGGCTGTTTGGCCCATAAGACCATAGCGACAACGATAGCAATAGCGGCAGCACCTGCCACGATCAACGGCACTTTAGGGTTCGCGCGCAGGCGGCTCATCCATTCGAGAGATTTAGTTTGAGGGCTGGATGTTGCTGTCGCGCTCATAGCGCACCTCGTGACTCATCGTGGATTTCATTATTCGTGTGGAGAAACAAAACAGGCTCCCGGGTCGGCAAACACAACAAAAATTCCATAATCATGGCTGTGCCATTATTTGATGAAACGGGAATTTCTATTCGTCAAATAACCTGGTTTTTTCACGCTATTTAGCGCCTTTATCTTATTGACAGGCTGGTACTCTTGAGCGCGTAAAAAACCATCAGGGGAAAGTCATGGCAATACAGGGGATTGAAAGCGTCATTAGCCAGTTGCAGGCAACGGCAATGACCGCCCGTCATCAGAACGTGGCTGACGTGCAGTCAACCGTCAGCTTCGCGGGCCAGCTGCATGCTGCACTGGACCGGATCAGCGATACCCAAACCGCTGCGCGCGTGCAGGGTGAAAAATTCACTATGGGTGTGCCGGGCATTGGTCTGAATGATGTGATGACCGATTTGCAAAAAGCATCAGTGTCGATGCAGATGGGCATCCAGGTACGTAATAAACTGATGCAGGCGTATCAGGATGTGATGAGTATGCAGGTTTAGTCCCTCTGGTGCTGGCGACCCGACGGCGGAAATGCCACACTATTTTTTTCGCCGTATACCCGTCATACTTCAAGTTGCCTGCGCGTTGGCTTTCCTCGCTCACCCCAGACACTTACTTCGGTAAGCTCCCGGGGATTCGCTGCGTTGCCGCCTTCATGCAACTCGAATTATTTAGGGTAAAGACGGAACAATGATGAAAAAAATAGCAATTATCGCGGGTCTGTTGGCATTAACCGGATGTGTGCAGGTCGACAGATACCAGGATGTGGTCAAGCATCCCGCTCCGGCTGAACTGGCCGGGTACTGGCAGTCGAAAGGGCCGCAAAGCAAAATGGTCAGCCCGGAAGCGATCGCCTCGCTGGTAGTGACGCAAGAGGGGGATACCCTCGACTGCCGCCAGTGGCAGCGCGTGATTGCGGTAAAAGGAAAAGTCATGCTGCGCTCGGATGATTTTTATAACGTGACCAGCAAACTGGATATCTACCCGCTGGATCGTGAAGGCAGCGCCATTGAGTATGATGGGATGATCCTGCATCGCGTCGATCGCCCGACCGTCGAGTGCGCGACATACCTCAGCAAAAATCCGCTCGACAGTAAGCTCCCGTAAGAGATCGGGTGGCCGGGCAAGCGTAGCGCTGCCCGGTTTCTCACTTTTTACAACGCATCCTCTATGACCCACACGCTGACGCTGCCGCCGTTGCAGGTAAACACCCCGGTGCCGGTTTCATCGGTCGTGACGGTTTCTTCCCGATTGCCGAGAAAATCTTTCCAGTTTCTGTTGCCGTAGTTCTCGCCCAGCGTAATTGTCTTTTCGCCCTCGTCGCCGTTAGAGAGCACCACCACGCAGCCCGGATCTTCTTCGGTGCCGCTGCGGCTGAAGGCAATGCAGTTAGGGTGATCGAACCACAGAGTCTGCACGCCGTGGGCAAACCGCTGGCGGGCGAGGATCAGCTGGTCGAGCTGCTCAATCACCGGCATGTCGATATGGTACATCTCACCGTCGCCGCCGGTGTCATCATAGCTGGCACCGTACAGATCGGGATAGAAGACGCTCGGCACGCCATTCTCACGCAGTAAAATTAAGGCGTAAGCCAGCGGTTTGAACCAGGCCTCGACCGGCGCCTCCAGCGCCTGTAATGGCTGGGTGTCGTGGTTAGCCACCAGCGTTACCGCGTGGAAGGGATCGGCCTCCACCAGCGTGCCGGTAAAGATCTGGCTCATGTCGTAATCACGCCCCTGCAAAGAGGCTTCGTGAAACTTCATGTGCAGCGGGGCGTCGAACAGCATGGTTTTCCCGTCCACCTGATCAATGTACTGCTGCAGTTTATCGACATCCGGCGACCAGTATTCCGCCACGATAAACAGCGGCTTCGGTGCCACTTCCTGTACGTGCTCGATCCACTCTTTATAGAACCATGCCGGAATATGTTTTACCGCATCCAGACGGAAGCCGTCACACTGGGTCTGCTCCATCACCCAGCGCGCCCAGTATTTGATCTCCTCCGTCACCGCACGATTACGAAAATCGATATTCTCGCCCATCAGGTAATCAAAGTTCCCCATCTCGTTATCGACCTGATCGTTCCAGCCTTCGCCGGTGTAGTCGTTAACGATCTTGAAGATGCCATCTTCGGTAGGGTTTTCGATGTGATCGATGCCGCTGAAACATTTGTAATCCCAGACAAACGCCGAGTACTGTCCGTTTCGAACCGGGAAGGTGTAGCGGGTCCAGGCTTCACATTCGATGATCTCATCGTCGATCTGATTGCGATCGTCCGCATTCACCCGCTGGACGCGGATGGCCTCTTTCTCATCGGCGCCCATTTTGTGGTTGACCACTACGTCCATGAGCACCGCAATGTTGTTGCGTTTTAACGCCCCGATAGCGGACAGCAACTGGTCTTTATCACCGTATTTGGTGGGGACGGATCCTTTTTGATCGAACTCACCGAGATCGAAGAGATCGTAGCAGTCGTAACCGACGGAGTACCCACCGGATGCGCCTTTATAGGCTGGAGGCAGCCAGACCATGTTGATGCCGATGTCGTTTAAATCGTCAGCGCGCTCGGCCACTTCAGGCCAGAGTTGACTGCCGTCAGGGTAATACCAGTGGAAGAACTGCAAGAGGGTGGGGTTTTTCATCTTCCGTGCTCCGTGAGATCGAGGATCTCTAGTATGGAATACGGTTTGCAGAATTGCCTGACGTACGAAGCGAAACCGTTTCATACGTCAGGGTAATCACTATTCCTGATTTGCCTGGGGGACCAGTATATGGCCACCCTGTTTGCCGTAAGCGGACAGAACCGATTTTTGAATAGATGTTTGACCTATCATTTTTGAGAGTTCATCCATCCGGCTCTGCAACAGCACTTTGACCTGGCTTTCGTTGTCCAGAATCCTACGCAGAGTAGGTCTGAGCTGCTCCTGTAATGTCAGGGAAAACTCAGATTCCTGAGTGACACGTGCCAGCGTATGCACCGCATTAACATAATCGGTTTCACAGGCGATCAGTTCATCCCACAAGCCATTACTGGCGAGACGCAGCATCAACTTGCTGTGATCAAGTAACTGCTGATAAAGGGTATAAATTTGCGGTGCTGTGGTCATTAGACGGCGTCCTGAATCAGATGTGGCGAGCCGGCCGCTTCCTTCCAGCCGTCTGCGATATTACGCAGCAGGTTTTCCACCTCTTCGATGGCGCTGGCATCATTGCGCACATTCGCTTGCAGAAGACGGCGGACCATATAGGCATAAAGGCCAATCAGGTTTTGTGTTAACTCATCGCCACTCTCTTCATCCAGGCCCAGTTTCAGCCCGTTTTCGATAATGTTAATGGCTTTTGAAAGCGCCTGGCCTTTTGCCGGGATATTACCGTCCTGCAGGAACAGACGCGCACGGACCAGCGCGCTGAGAGCACCATCAAACAGCATGATAATCAGCTGCTGCTGGCTGGCACTCATCACCGCACTTTCAACCTCAATTTTTGCGTAGGCCTGCGTGCCTTTTGCGCCGTACATGTTAATCCCCTCGGTTCAGATTAATTTTTGCTGCTGTTGTTTTCGAACTGCTGAGTCAGATAGCTGCTGGTGGAGTTCAGCGAGTTCATCATTACGTCAAGCTGGGTAAACTGCTCTTTATAACGCGCAACCATGGAATCGATTCGTGCGCTGGCCGCGTTGTACTGAGTCGTTAAGTTATTCAGCGTTTTGCTGACGCCATCTTTCGCGGCCTGAATAATGCCGGTACTGGAGAGCCAACTGGTGGTGCTTTTGCCAATAGTGGTAGTGATACCGGTCGTTTTACCGTCACCAATCAGCAGATCTTTAATCCCTGAGGCGCTGGTTTTCATCGCCGCACTCAGTTTGTCTGCATTAACTTCAAGCTTGCCGCTATCCGGGTCGGTGGTAATCCCTACCTGAGAAAGCGTTTTAATGGTTGAACCGCCCACAGAGCTGCTCAGCAGGGTCTTTAACTGGGTCTGGATGGTGCGTAACGTAGTATCACCCAGCAAAGCGCCATTATTTTTGCTCTGGGCATCGGCCCCGGCATCCACAGCGGTATATTTGGTCAGGCTGCTGAAGGTATCCTGCAGTGAGTTGTAAGCCGTGACCCAGTCATTAATCGCTTTTGTTGCTTTGGTGTTGTCGGTTGTAATCGTTAAGGTCTGGTTACCGGTCGTGACATCGCTCAGGTTCAGGGTGATATCTTCCAGCGCATCGCTGATAGTGTTGCTGCTGTTTTCAATATCAACATTATTGACCTTTAGCAGGGCGTTCAGCGCGGTCACACTCTCTTCCATGCCGTTGCTGCTGTCGCCTTTGGTGCCGTTGTAGCCCATAAAGGATTGCAGCGCACTGTCTCCACTGACGCTAATCGTCATCGCATTGTCTTCACCGGTCTCTTTCGAAGTGATAGACAGTCGATATTCACCGTTGCCAACGTTAATGATACTGGCGCTGACGCCCGCATCTGCTTTATTGATCGCGTCACGGATGCCGGTCAGCGAGGAGTTCGCCGCGCTGATATCAATAGTGACCGGTTTTTTGTCGCCGCCCTGCTGAATGGTGATCTTGCTGTCGCTGGTGGCGATCGCCGCTTTATTATCTTTCTGTACGCCACTTGTCAGGGTTTGCGCCTTGGCAAGCTGCGTGACTTCAATGGTGTATTTCCCGGCAAGCGCGCTGCCCGTGGTGGTCGCGCTGAATGCCGTGCTGCTGCTGGTCGTCGACGTGGCCGTAAACAGATCGGCTTTACTCAATGCGGTGTTGGCGGTCTGGAAAGATTCCAGGGCGCTTTTCAGCGTGCCGTAAGCGCTAAGTTTTGACGTATAAGAAGACTGCTGATTAGAGATCGGAGTCAACTGCGCTTTTTGTGCGGCGGTCAGACTATCCAGAATATCACCTAACTGCAGACCAGAGCCGACTCCCAACGTAGAAATACTTGCCATTTTAGTTCCTTAATTTAACGACACGTAAAACGAATAAAGGGGTTATCGGCGTTAACGGAACAAAGTTTACGGTTAATTTCTTTTTTTAATGGCAAGAAAAGCGGGAATAGAGAGGAGTATTTCTCTGGCTAAAAAAAATCATGAGATTCGTAAAAAAATTCTAAAGGTTGTTTTGGACCAGACGATAACACTCATGACGGCGAAGAAGCCGAAGGGTGGAAACCCAAATCTAACTCAAGATTTGATGAACAACAGGAAACGAAATCATGGCACAAGTCATTAATACCAACAGCCTCTCGCTGATCACTCAGAACAACATCAACAAAAACCAGTCTTCAATGTCTACTGCCATTGAACGTCTGTCTTCCGGTCTGCGTATCAACAGCGCAAAAGATGACGCTGCTGGCCAGGCGATTGCTAACCGCTTCACCTCTAACATCAAAGGTCTGACTCAGGCAGCTCGTAACGCCAACGACGGTATCTCCGTTGCACAGACCACTGAAGGCGCACTGTCTGAAATCAACAACAACCTGCAGCGTATTCGTGAGCTGACTGTTCAGTCTCAGAACGGTACTAACTCCCAGCAGGACCAGGACTCCATCCAGGACGAAATCAAATCCCGTCTGGACGAAATTGACCGCGTATCTGGTCAGACCCAGTTCAACGGCGTGAACGTGCTGGCAAAAGACGGCACCATGAAAATTCAGGTTGGCGCAAATGATGGCCAGACTATCTCTATCGATCTGAAAAAAATTGACTCTGATACCCTGGGTCTGGCAGGTTTCAACGTAAATGGTTCTGGTTCTGTAGCGAATACTGCAGCAACTAAAGCTAATTTGGCAGCAGCTCAAATTGGTACTCAGCCTACTGCGGATGCTACTACTGGTGTAACAACCTATACAGTAAGCGCGGGTCTGAAAGAATCTTCAGCCGCTGATGTTTTAGCTGGCCTGGCTGATGGCACGAACGTTAACGCCACTATTTCAAATGGTTTTGGAGCTGCTACAGCTACAAACTACAAATACGATAAAGCATCTGGTGACTTTACATTTGGTGCAACTATTGCTGCTGCTGCTGCTGGTGACAGTAATAGTGCGGCGCTGCAGTCTGTCCTGACTCCTAAAGCAGGTGATACTGCTAATCTGAGTGTTAAAATCGGCGCCACTTCAGTCGATGTTGTTCTGGCAAGCGACGGTAAAATCACTGCGAAAGATGGTTCCGCGCTGTTTATCGACACCACGGGTAATCTGACACAGAACAGTGCTGGTGCTGTGACTGCAGCCACTCTCGATGGTCTGACTAAAAACCACAGTGCTGCTGCGGACGCGACTAACCCTGCTGCGGCAGTTGCTGTTGATATTACTACCGAAGACGGTACTGAAATTCACCTGGCTGGTGACGCCGCGCTTGCTACTGAGACTGCAACTGGTGGTGCTATAACTGTAACCAAGGCCAGAATCAGCGCGGAAGCTCTGCAGTCTGCTACTAAAGCAACAGGCTTCACAGTTGGTACTGCAGCTACAGCTGGTTATATTAGTGTTGGTTCTGATGGTGCTGTTCAGCAATATGACACTACGGCTGCGGCTAATAAACAGGCTTACACTGGTACTGACGGCTCTCTGACTACCGACAATACTACCAGCCTTTATCTGCAAAAAGATGGCACCGTAACCAACGGTTCCGGTAAAGCTGTTTATACCGATGCAGCAGGCAAATTCACTACCGACGCAGCTACCAAAGCCGCAACCACTACTGACCCACTGAAAGCACTGGATGATGCTCTGAGCTCCATCGACAAATTCCGTTCTTCACTGGGTGCTATCCAGAACCGTCTGGATTCTGCAGTAACCAACCTGAACAACACCACTACCAACCTGTCTGAAGCGCAGTCCCGTATTCAGGACGCCGACTATGCGACCGAAGTGTCAAATATGTCTAAAGCGCAGATCATCCAGCAGGCAGGTAACTCCGTGTTGGCTAAAGCTAACCAGGTTCCTCAGCAGGTTCTGTCTCTGTTGCAGGGCTAATCGCCTGACGATGCTCAAACCCCGCTCCGGCGGGGTTTTTTACTTTCCTTAAATGCAATAACCCCCAAATAACCCCCCATTCCCCCCGCTATTCACACGATTAAAACCCCTCCAGAAACGGATAATCATGCCGATAACTCAACTAACGCAGGGCTGTTTATCGTGAATTCACTCTATACCGCTGAAGGTGTAATGGATAAACACTCGCTGTGGCAGCGTTATGTTCCGCTGGTGCGACATGAAGCATTGCGGCTTCAGGTGCGGCTACCGGCGAGTGTGGAACTGGACGATCTGCTACAAGCGGGCGGTATCGGGTTATTGAACGCAGTTGACCGATACGACGCTCTGCAAGGAACGGCATTTACGACTTACGCAGTACAGCGTATTCGTGGTGCGATGCTCGACGAACTGCGCAGCCGGGATTGGGTGCCGCGCAGCGTTCGACGCAATGCACGCGAAGTGGCGCAAGCAATGGGGCAGCTGGAGCAAGAACTTGGACGTAACGCGACGGAAACTGAAGTTTCAGAGCGTCTGGGGATTTCTACGGCTGACTATCGCCAGATGTTGCTCGATACCAACAATAGCCAACTCTTCTCTTATGACGAGTGGCGCGAAGAGCATGGCGATAGCATTGAACTGGTGACGGACGATCATCAGCAGGAAAACCCGTTGCACCAGTTAATGGAAGGCAATGTTCGCCAGCGCGTGATGGAAGCGATTGAAGCTTTACCGGAACGCGAGCAGCTGGTGCTGACCCTTTATTACCAGGAGGAGCTTAATCTCAAAGAGATTGGTGCCGTACTGGAAGTAGGGGAGTCGCGGGTAAGCCAGCTGCACAGCCAGGCCATTAAACGCTTACGTACCAAACTGGGTAAGTTATAGGTGATTCCGATCACCCGTTAAGTGCCGCACAACGTATTGACAACCAGGAGTTATCATGACGGTGCAGCAATCTAAAAGACGGCCATTAAGCCGCTACCTGAAAGACTTTAAACACAGCCAGACGCATTGCGCCCATTGCCATAAGCTGCTCGATCGCATCACGCTGGTTCGTCGCGGCGAAATCGTCAATAAAATCGCGATTTCCCGCCTCGATACGCTGCTGGATGAGGCCGGATGGCAGCTGGAGCAACAGGAGTGGGTGGCGTTGTGTCGTTTCTGTGGCGATCTGCACTGCAAGGAGCAGAGCGACTTTTTCGATATCATCGGCTTTAAGCAATTCCTGTTTGAGCAAACAGAGATGAGCCATGGCACGGTGCGCGAATATGTTGTGCGTCTGCGTCGCCTGGGCCAGCATTTGACCACGCAGCGTATTTCCCCTGAGTTACTCACTAACGGCTATCTGGATGAAAATCTTGAGCCATGGCTGCCTGCGACCAGCACCAACAACTACCGGATTGCGCTGCGCAAGTATGCACAATTTAAAACGCAGATGCCGGTGACGCCGAAGCAGAAAGTCCACCGCGAAACAACTTCTGATATATATTAAAAATGAATAACATGTAGCGCAGTCGTGTTTGACCTTAAGGCCAAACACCCTACACTACACTCAAAATTCCAATGATATCGGGGTACGTATGAAATTTGCACTTCTGGGTCGTCAGGCGCTGATGGGTGTAATGGCCGTTGCGCTGGTTGCCGGTATGAGCGTGAAAACGTTCGCGGCAGAAGGTCTGTTGAATAAAGTGAAAGAGCGCGGCACGCTGCTGGTTGGGCTGGAAGGCACGTATCCTCCGTTCAGCTTCCAGGGCGATGACGGCAAACTGACCGGGTTTGAAGTGGAGTTTGCCGAAGCGCTGGCGAAACACCTCGGCGTAAAAGCCTCGCTGAAACCGACCAAATGGGACGGTATTCTGGCCTCGCTGGACTCCAAACGCATTGATGTGGTGATTAACCAGGTCACCATCTCTGACGAACGTAAGAAAAAATATGACTTCTCCACCCCGTATACCGTCTCCGGTATCCAGGCGCTGGTGAAAAAAGGGAACGAAGGCTCGATTAAATCAGCCGCGGACCTGAAAGGTAAAAAGGTCGGTGTTGGTCTGGGGACTAACTACGAAGAGTGGCTGCGCCAGAACGTGCAGGGCGTGGACATCCGTACCTATGATGATGACCCGACCAAATATCAGGATCTGCGCGTAGGCCGTATCGACGCCATTCTGGTTGACCGTCTGGCGGCACTGGACCTGGTGAAAAAGACCAAAGACACCCTGGCGGTTGCCGGTGATGCCTTCTCCCGTCAGGAAGCTGGCGTTGCCATCCGCAAAGACAACGACGATCTGGTGAAAGCTGTCGACGAGGCCATTGCCGAGATGCAGAAAGACGGCAGCCTGAAGGCGCTCTCCGAGAAATGGTTCGGGGCAGACGTCACAAAGTAAGCAGTTGAATGCAAAAAAAGGCGCTTTGATAAGCGCCTTTTTTATTTCCTCGCCAGCAACGTGCATAATAAAAAAAGACAGACTTAGACAGGGTTACGGAGGTTTTCATGTCATTACAGAATCTAACGCGTTTTCCGCGCCTCGAATTTATTGGCGCGCCGACGCCACTGGAGTATTTGCCGCGCTTATCGGACTACCTCGGGCGCGACATCCTTATCAAACGTGATGACGTGACGCCCATGGCGATGGGCGGCAACAAACTGCGCAAGCTGGAGTTCCTCGCGGCAGATGCCCTGCGTGAAGGGGCCGATACGCTGATTACCGCAGGGGCGATCCAGTCCAACCACGTACGCCAGACCGCAGCCGTTGCGGCAAAGCTGGGCCTGCACTGCATCGCCTTGCTGGAAAACCCGATTGGCACCCAGGCCGAAAACTACCTCAGCAATGGCAACCGTCTGCTGCTGGATCTGTTTAATGTGCAGATAGAAATGTGCGATGCGCTGACCGACCCTGCGGCGCAGCTGCAAGAGCTGGCCACCCGCGTCGAAGCCCAGGGCTTCCGTCCTTATGTGATCCCGGTAGGCGGCTCGAACGCGCTGGGTGCGCTGGGTTACGTCGAAAGCGCGCTGGAGATCGCCCAGCAGTGCGAAGGGGCCGTGGGTATCTCCTCGGTTGTGGTCGCTTCCGGTAGCGCAGGCACCCATGCCGGGCTGGCAGTGGGGCTGGAGCAGCTTATGCCGGACGTCGAGCTGATTGGTGTTACCGTGTCGCGCAGCGTTGCTGACCAGAAACCGAAAGTGGTCACGCTGCAGCAGGCGGTGGCGCAGCAACTTGAGGTGAGCGCCAGCGCCGATATCATCTTGTGGGATGACTATTTCGCGCCGGGCTACGGCACGCCGAATGATGAAGGTACGGAAGCCGTCAAGCTGCTGGCGCGTCTGGAAGGGATCCTGCTGGACCCGGTCTATACCGGCAAAGCGATGGCTGGCCTCATCGACGGTATCAGCCAGAAGCGTTTCAAGGATGAAGGGCCGATTCTGTTTGTTCATACTGGCGGGGCGCCCGCTCTCTTTGCCTATCATCCTCACGTTTAAATCACAGGCAGAAAAATCATAATGCAAGAAAGTATTCAACTGGTGATTGATTCGCTGCCATACCTGCTGAAAGGTGCGGTGTTTACGCTGCAACTGAGTATCGGCGGGATGTTCTTTGGCCTGCTGCTGGGCTTTATTCTGGCGTTGATGCGCATGTCGTCGGTGCTGCCGGTGCGCTGGCTGGCGCGCTGTTATATCTCCATTTTTCGCGGCACGCCGCTCATTGCCCAGCTGTTTATGATCTATTACGGTCTGCCGCAGTTTGGTATCGAACTTGATCCTATTCCGGCGGCAATGATTGGCTTGTCGCTCAACACCGCGGCCTATACCTCGGAAACCCTGCGCGCGGCGATCTCCTCCATTGAAAAAGGGCAGTGGGAGGCCGCAGCCAGTATCGGTATGACTCCGTGGCAAACCTTGCGCCGGGCGATCCTGCCTCAGGCCGCACGCGTAGCCCTGCCGCCGCTGAGCAACAGCTTTATCAGCCTGGTGAAAGATACTTCTCTGGCGGCCACCATTCAGGTGCCGGAGCTGTTCCGCCAGGCGCAGCTGATTACCTCGCGCACGCTGGAGGTCTTCACCATGTACCTGGCCGCCTCCCTGATCTACTGGGTAATGGCGACGGTACTGTCGGCGCTGCAAAACTATTTTGAAAATCAGCTTAACCGCCAGGAGCGTGATCCGAAATGAGTGCTATCGACGTTAGAAACCTGGTGAAGAAGTTTCATGGTCAGACGGTGCTGCATGGCATCGACCTGGAAGTGCAGGAGGGCGAAGTGGTGGCGATCATCGGGCCGAGCGGGTCCGGTAAAACCACGCTGCTGCGCAGTATTAATCTGCTGGAGCATCCAGAAGGCGGCACCATTCGCGTGGGTGAGATCACCATTGATACCGGCAAATCGCTGAGCCAGCAAAAAGGGTTAATTCGCCGTCTGCGTCAGCATGTCGGCTTCGTCTTCCAGAGCTTTAATTTGTTTCCCCATCGCACCGTGCTGGAAAACATTATTGAAGGGCCGGTCATTGTCAAAGGCGAGCCGAAGGATGAAGCCACCGCCCGCGCCCGTGAACTGTTGGCGAAAGTGGGGCTTTCCGGCAAAGAGAGCAGCTATCCGCGCCGTCTTTCCGGTGGGCAGCAGCAGCGTGTGGCCATTGCCCGCGCGCTGGCTATGCGTCCTGACGTGATTCTGTTTGATGAACCGACCTCGGCGCTGGATCCCGAGCTGGTGGGGGAGGTGCTGAATACTATTCGTCAGCTGGCCCAGGAAAAGCGCACGCTGGTGATCGTTACCCATGAGATGAGTTTTGCCCGTGATGTCGCAGACAGGGCTATTTTCATGGATCAGGGACGCATCGTTGAGCAGGGGCCGGCTAAATCGTTGTTTGCCGATCCTCAGCAGCCCCGGACCCGGCAATTCCTCGAAAAATTTCTGATGCAGTAGCATATTTGTTCTTAATTGCTCCGGTAACAATCGCCGGAGCAATATATTCACCCTTCATATGAATGCCCCCCTGATTTTATCTCGTCATAACCGCTCTAAGTGCATAAAATGTGTAGATAATTATCGTTGGGTCGATATTTTATACATATAAATAAGATTTATGTGTTAGTTTAAGATTTCATAATAATGATTATCTTTTACAGGGGCTTAATTCAGTCAGTATGAAGGATTTAGATTTTTTCACATGGCGACGGGAATGCTTCCTCCGTTTTCAGGGGATGACTTCTGCCGATGAAGTTTATCCCGAACTACAACGACAAACACAGAATCTGGGATACGATTTCTTTTCACTCTGCGTTCGTCATCCGGTGCCTTTCACTCGGCCTAAAGTCTCGGTGCATTCAACCTATCCGCAACAGTGGATGGCGCAGTATCACGCAGAAAATTATTTTGTCATTGACCCGGTACTGAAACCCGAGAATTTCGTTCACGGACATTTACCCTGGAACGATGCCTTATTCGCAGAGGCGCAGCCTCTATGGGATGGCGCACGCGACCACGGGCTGCGTAAAGGGATCACCCAATGCCTGATGCTGCCCAATCATGCGATGGGCTTCCTGTCGGTTTCCAGCACCAGTTTGCCAGTAAATCTCATGGCGAATGAAGTGGTTGAATTACGTCTGCAAATTCTGGTGCAACTGGCGTTGACCACGCTGCTTCGGCTGGAACACGAAATGGTGATGCCGCCTGAGATGAAATTCAGCAAGCGCGAGAAAGAGATTCTGAAATGGACGGCGGAAGGAAAAACCTCGGCAGAAATAGCCATCATTCTTTCTATTTCTGAAAATACGGTTAACTTCCATCAGAAAAATATGCAGAAGAAATTCAATGCGCCGAACAAGACGCAGATCGCGTGCTATGCCGCAGCGACGGGGATTATCTGACTACACTTCTGTTCTGCGTTGCAGGCGATTAAACGGCTGAAGGCACTGCGTTCAGCCGTTTTTGTTTTATTGACGGTAAGCTTGTTTGATCTGCTTAACGGTGCTGGAAAACACGTCGGCCTGAGCCTGGTCTTCCATCTGCGCAATCTGGCGTTCCATCTTAAGGATCACACGACCGGCATCTGCCTGGCCCATCGCCTGTAGCATCAGGGTCAGCAGGGATTTCAAACAGGAGACTTCCTGTGCCAGTTCTTGATTATTCTCCGCAGTGGCAAAATCAGGTGTGCTCATTTATTTTCCTCATGATAAAAACAGCGCTTTTGCGCATAGGCCAAAGTTATGGCGGCGGAGTATATCACAAGCCGTCAGGAAAAACGCAGTGCTTGTTTTTTGTACTTTCCCGTTTTGTTTATTCAAATGAACAGGACATTAACGCTGAGTTTTCTAAGGCTTTAGTACAGGTTAATTGTTTAACCGGAGTAGAAAAGAGGTTAATTATTGTTACAAAATTATAAGGTGTATTTTAATAGCATTAATGCAGCGCTTAAGATTTGTATGTTTTTGAAAACATTCGGCCAGAGAAAGCGGCCAGGGAGCATTCCGCAAGGGGGCTGTTTCCAGTTGATGTACAAGTTAATTTCCAAAAAAGGAACAATATCGACGGTATGCCTTTTTTAGCGTTTTCAGTTTCGGATAAAAACCGTTAATATATGCCGAAATAACTGTCTGTTGCCGTTATCCCTATTCTGGAGAATTTCCTTTGATCAACGTCCTTCTTGTTGATGACCACGAACTGGTGCGCGCAGGGATACGACGCATTCTTGAAGATATTAAAGGTATTAAAGTTGCTGGTGAGGCCTGCTGCGGTGAAGACGCCGTAAAATGGTGCCGGTCGAATACCGCTGATGTTGTTCTGATGGACATGAACATGCCTGGTATTGGTGGCCTGGAAGCAACGCGTAAAATTGCGCGTACCTGGGTTGATACCAAAGTGATCATGCTGACCGTACACACGGAAAATCCCCTTCCTGCAAAAGTCATGCAGGCGGGTGCTGCCGGCTATTTAAGCAAAGGCGCGGCTCCCCAGGAGATGGTCAATGCGATCCGCTCCGTGTATGCCGGGCAGCGCTATATCGCTTCCGATATTGCGCAGCAGATGGCACTCAGCCAGATTGAGCCAGAAAAGACCGAATCACCGTTTGCGAGTTTGTCTGAGCGCGAATTGCAGATTATGCTGATGATTACCAAAGGCCAGAAGGTGAATGAGATCTCTGAGCAGCTTAATCTCAGCCCTAAAACGGTGAACAGCTACCGCTACCGTATGTTCAGTAAACTGAACATCCATGGCGACGTTGAACTCACTCACCTGGCCATCCGTCATGGTCTGTGCAATGCCGAGACCCTAATTAGTCAGTGAGTGATGTGTTTGAATCCAGTGCTTTCCTGAAAACCGTTACCAGCCAGCCTGGCGTCTACCGGATGTATGACGCTGGCGGGACGGTTATCTATGTCGGAAAAGCGAAAGATCTCAAAAAGCGACTTTCGAGCTATTTCCGCAGCAATCTTGCTTCCCGCAAAACAGAGGCGCTGGTCGCCCAGATCCAGCAGATCGATGTCACTGTGACCCACACAGAGACCGAAGCGCTGTTGCTGGAGCATAACTACATCAAGCTGTATCAACCGCGTTACAACGTGCTGCTGCGCGATGACAAATCCTATCCGTTCATTTTTCTCAGTAGCGATGCTCACCCGCGTCTGGCGACGCACCGTGGTGCTAAGCATGCAAAAGGCGAGTATTTCGGTCCGTTCCCTAACGGCTATGCCGTGCGGGAAACGCTGGCCCTGCTGCAAAAGATCTTCCCGATTCGCCAGTGCGAAAATAGCGTCTATCGCAACCGCTCCCGTCCTTGTCTGCAGTACCAAATTGGTCGCTGTCTTGGCCCCTGCGTAGAAGGACTGGTCAGCGAAGAGGAGTATGCGCAGCAGGTGGAATATGTGCGCCTGTTCCTCGCAGGTAAAGACGATCAGGTCCTGACCCAGCTGATTGCCCGCATGGAGAAGGCCAGCCAGGCGCTGAACTTCGAAGAGGCGGCGCGGATCCGCGATCAGATCCAGGCCGTACGTCGGGTGACGGAAAAACAGTTTGTTTCCAATAATGGCGATGATCTGGACGTAATTGGCGTGTCGTTTGATGCGGGCATGGCCTGCGTGCATGTCCTGTTTATCCGCCAGGGCAAGGTGCTCGGCAGCCGCAGTTACTTCCCAAAAGTGCCGGGCGGCACTGAGCTGGGGGAAGTGGTGGAGACATTTGTCGGCCAGTTCTATCTGCAGGGTAGCCAGATGCGAACCCTTCCATCGGAAATATTGCTCGATTTTAATCTGAGCGATAAAACGTTGCTGGCCGATTCGCTGTCGGAGCTGGCAGGGCGCCGGGTGAACGTTCAGACCAAACCGCGCGGCGATCGGGCCCGTTACCTGAAGCTGGCGCGCACCAACGCGGCGACGGCGCTGAGTACTAAACTGTCGCAGCAGTCGACCATTCATCAGCGCCTTGCCGCGCTGGCAACGACGCTGCAACTGCCTGAAGTGAAGCGGATGGAGTGTTTCGACATCAGCCACACAATGGGGGAACAGACCGTTGCCTCCTGCGTGGTCTTTGATGCCAACGGGCCGCTGCGTGCGGAATATCGCCGCTACAACATCACCGACATCACCCCCGGCGATGATTACGCCGCCATGAACCAGGTGTTACGCCGTCGGTACGGTAAAGCTATCGAAGAGAGTAAAATCCCTGACGTTATTGTCATTGACGGCGGCAAAGGGCAGCTCGGCCAGGCAAAAGCGGTATTTGCCGAACTGGACGTTCCCTGGGATAAGCACCATCCTCTGTTGTTGGGTGTGGCGAAAGGCACCGATCGTAAAGCCGGGCTGGAGACGCTATTCCTTGAGCCAGAAGGGGAGGGCTTTAGCCTGCCGCCGGACTCACCCGCGCTGCATGTGATTCAGCATATCCGCGACGAGTCGCACGATCACGCCATCAGCGGCCATCGTAAAAAACGGGCAAAAGTTAAAAATACCAGTTCGCTGGAAACGATCGAAGGGGTCGGGCCAAAACGTCGCCAGATGCTGCTGAAATACATGGGCGGTTTGCAAGGACTCCTCAACGCCAGCGTGGAGGAAATTGCAAAAGTGCCAGGTATTTCGCAAGGGCTGGCAGAAAAGATCTACTACTCGTTGAAACATTGAAGGCTCTGTAGCAACATAGGGCTAATAATTACTGACAACAAACAGTTACCGTCACTATGCGATTAAACATCCCTACGTTGTTAACGCTTTTCCGCGTCGTCCTTATCCCTTTCTTTGTGTTGGCGTTTTACTTGCCCTTCGTCTGGGCACCTTTCGCGTGTGCGCTGATCTTTTTTGTTGCGGCCGTGACCGACTGGTTTGACGGTTATCTGGCGCGTCGCTGGAACCAGAGCACCCGTTTTGGCGCTTTCCTCGATCCGGTAGCAGACAAGGTAATGGTCGCCATCGCCATGGTGCTGGTGGTGGAACACTACCACAGCTGGTGGGTGACACTGCCGGCCGCCACCATGATCGCCCGTGAAATTATTATTTCCGCCCTGCGTGAGTGGATGGCCGAACTGGGTAAACGCAGCAGCGTGGCGGTCTCCTGGATTGGCAAGGTAAAAACCACCGCGCAGATGGCCGCGCTGGTGTGGATGCTGTGGCGTCCGAACGAGTGGGTAGAGTGGGCCGGTATTGGCCTGTTTATGGTTGCTGCAGTGCTGACGCTCTGGTCAATGTTGCAATATTTGAACGCGGCTCGCGGCGATTTGCTTGATCAGTGATCGTTTCGCCGTAATTTTCAGCAAACGATCCTGAGTTAAGAAAAATAACGTTGACTCAAAGCGTCAGGTAAGTAGAATGCAACGCATCGAACGACGGCACGCTTCGTTAGTCGATAGCAAAATCAAGTGATTAGCACAATGACTTGATGATTGCGGGAATAGCTCAGTTGGTAGAGCACGACCTTGCCAAGGTCGGGGTCGCGAGTTCGAGTCTCGTTTCCCGCTCCAAATTTAAGACAGTCGCACTAGCGGGTGTCAGTCGAAAGACAAAAGATTTAAGGCGCGTTAGCAAAGCGGTTATGTAGCGGATTGCAAATCCGTCTAGTCCGGTTCGACTCCGGAACGCGCCTCCACTTTCTTCCCGAGGCCGGATGGTGGAATCGGTAGACACAAGGGATTTAAAATCCCTCGGCGTTCGCGCTGTGTGGGTTCAAGTCCCACTCCGGCTACCATGGGAAAGCAAAGAATAATCAAAGCAATAAGCAGTGTCGTGAAACCACCGAAAGGTGGTTTTTTTGTGCCTGAAATTCATGACGGGTTATTGCCTGATTTTGCACTAAGGGCCGTCCGTCCTGTCATTCCTCTCGTTATTTACGTCACCATAAAACACCGCCAGCCACACCGTCGGCTCTTCAGGATCCGTCCACTCTACCCGGTGTCGGCATTGCGCGGGAATATTCACCGCATCCCCCGCATACAGTACCCGGACTTCATCTTCCGCTTCGAATTTCACCCCCGCCGAGCCACGCAGCACTACCACCCATTCGTTTTCCGCCTGGCAGTACCAGAACCCCGGCGGGCTGGCCTGGCCGGTGGAGAGAATACGCTCAATTTTAATCCCCGGCCCACTGAGTAGCAGATCAATGATTTCAGCATCCAGGCGTACACCCGCCTGGGGAAGGTTGGAAAAGAGGTTTAACGCCATCTGACTGCCTCCGCTGACCATCAGGATCTGTTGAACAGGTGGGAGAGGCTAGCCCCTTTGAGGAAAATAAACGCCAGCAGCAGACCGCCCCACAACGCCATGGTGATATAACTGCTCACCCCGAGAATATTCAGACCACTCTCCAGCATCTGCAAAAGTATCAGCGCCATCACCATGCCAAAGACTTTGCCAAAGCCGCCGTCCGGGTTTACCCCGCCCAGCACCGCCGCCAGAATCGACACCAGCAGATAAGATTCTCCGTAAGAGGCTTTGGCGGAGTTCAGCTTGGACATCATCAGCAGCGCGGCAATCACGCATAATACCGATGAGAGAATATAGACCCAGATAAGGGTCTTACGGGTGTTGATGCCGGAGTAGTGGGTCGCCTGTTCGTTAGAGCCAATCAGGTAAATGGTGCGCCCGAAGGCCGATTTTTCGAGGATCACCCACAGCACCGCTACCACCGCCAGAAACACCAGTAACGGCAGGGGGACGCCGAGGATATTGGTGCTGTTAATCACCAGAATGGTGTCCGGGAAGTTGGAGATCGACGAGCCTTTGGAGATCAGAATATTAATCCCCTTCAGCAGGGTCATGATCCCGAGCGTGGCTAAAATGGGGGAGACCCGCACCACGGCAATCAAAAATCCAATGACCGACCCTATCACGATGGCCATGGCTAACCCGGCGGCCAGCACCAGCAGCATGGTGCTGATGCCTGGAGGATAGTGCGTGGCAACCCAGGCCATCACCAGCCCGCAGGCGTTCATGGTGGCGATGATCGACAGGTTGATCCCGCCGGTGAGAATGGTGACCGCCATGGCCAGCGCCAGCACGCCGAGGATGGGCATCTGCGAGGCAATGGACTGGAAGTTGGCTGAAGACCAGAAAACAGAGGGGATGAGAAAGCTAAACGCGATCACGACGACGGCGATTAACAAACTCAGGTAAATCTCAACACGATCCTGGGTTTTTCTGGCGTTCATGCTAATGCTCCCTGACCTTTGCGTTGACTCCATGCCGTCATACTGATGCTGGTGACGATCACCACGCCGGTAACGACCGTATGCCAGTAAGAGGAGATCCCTAACAGATTGAGACCGTTTTGTATCATGGCCAGTAAGATGACCCCCAGCAGGGTGCCCAGTAAGGTGCCGCGCCCGCCGACAATACTGGTTCCGCCTAATACGACCGCTGCAAGCACCGTTAGCTCATAACCCAGCAGGGAATCGGGGGCGACGGTTAACACGGTTGCAGACTGAACCACACCGGCCACGCCGGACATCAGACCCATATAGCCATAGACAAACAGCTGCATTTTAAAAATGCCGAATCCCATGCGGGAGGCCGCTTCGCGGTTACCGCCCATGGCGTAAATCATGCGGCCAATGCTGGTTTTATTCATGATAAAACCGGTTAACGTAACGACCACCAGCAGGGTGATGATCGGCAGGCTCAAACCATAGTCGTAACCATCCGCGGCCGTGAAGCTAAACAGCATCATCCCCTGTTCAAACCACTCTGGATAGCTATACAGCCAGACCCCTTTGGTCAGGTAGAGCAGCAGCCCGTAAAAAATATTCAGGGTTGAAATGGTAATGATGATAGAGGGGACTTTTAGGCGGTTAACCAGCGTGGCATTGACCAACCCGAGCAATAAACCCAGCCCCCCGGAGAGCGCAAACGCCAGGGCAAAATTGCCGCTGGTGCCCTGAATCAGGGTGACCATAACGTACTGGGAGATGATGGTCATGGCCGGGAACGAGATATCGATCCCCCCGGAGATCAGCACGATAAACAGGCCGCAGGCCAGGATGGTTAACATGGCGTAGTTGTTGATCAGGTCGTAGATATTGCCGAGGGTCATAAAATCGGCGCTGGCAAACGACAGATAGCCACCAATCACAATAATGGTCAGCCCGAGGAACAGCTCATGGGTTTTCAGCCCGATTTTATTAACCATTGACCACCTCCGCCAGCGCGGCTTCTGTGGTCTTTTCCGGGAGGATCTCCGCGACGATCTCGCCCTTACGCATCACTAAAATTCGATGGCTATTAAAGAACGCCTCGTCGATCTCATCGGTGATCATCAGCACTGCGATCCCTTTGCGCGACAGGGCAGAAATGATCTGGTAGATCCCCGCCTTATTGGCGATATCGACGCCGACGGTAGGAGAGTCGAGTATCAGCACTTTGGGATTGATGGCCAGCCATTTGGCAATTGCCACGCGCTGGGCATTGCCGCCGGACAGGGTATTGACGGGCAGATTCACACTGCCAATCTTAATGCTGAGCTGCTCGACCAGCTCCGTGACGACGCGGTCCGATTTTGCCGTGTCCAGCAGCCGAAAGGGCGTTTTCAGCCGCCGCAGCACGGTAGAGATGATATTGTCGTTAATCGACTGATCCATCACCAGCCCAGTGCTCATCCGGTCTTCAGAGACATAGCCTATCCCGGCTTTTATAGCGTCCCGGTTGCTGGCAAACTGAACCGCCTTGCCCTCGAGTAATATCTCGCCGGAATCAGGTTTGGTCAGCCCGAACAGGCTCAGGCATAGCTCCGTGCGTCCGGCACCCAGCAGTCCGGTAATGGCCAGGATCTCCCCCTGATGGATTTGAAAAGAGATGTCCTTATATTGCTGCTTTTTAGTCAGGTTTTTTACCCTGAGTGCCACCTCGCCAATTTTCTCAATCGGCGGCAGGACAGCATAAGAGAACTCTTTGCCGGTCATCAGGAACGCGAGTTTTTTATTGGTGATCTCGCTGGCGGGGTAAGTGCCGATCAGGTTACCGTTTTTGAGCACGCTGATACGGTCGGAGATCTCCAGCACTTCATCCAGCCGGTGACTGACAAAAACGACGCAGATATTTCTTTTTTTCAGATCGCCGATAACCCGCAGTAGCCCCTTGACCTCCTGCATGGTCAGCGAGGCGGTGGGCTCATCCATAATGATGAGCTTTGCTTCCTGCGCCAGCGCCCGGCAGATGGCGACAATCTGACGCTGGGCGATGGGCAGGGATTCAACGGTTGCATCCAGATCCAGTCTGGCCTCAATACTTTTCACCGTCAGCTCTGCGATGCGGCGAATCTCCCGCTTGTTGACCAGCAGATTGTGGTGGTGCTGGTGGATACCGATATTTTCCGCGACGGTTAAATTGGGGAATAAGGAGAGATCCTGATAAATAACCTGAACCCCGGCTTTAACGGAGTCGATGGGCGAAAGGTGGGAGTAGGGCTTCCCCGCAATGGTGATCTCAAATCCGGGATCGGGTTTATAGACACCGGAGATGATTTTAATCAGCGTCGATTTACCGCAGCCGTTCTGCCCGGCCAGACAGTGAACTTCCCCGGGAAACAGCGTCAGGCTGATGTTATCCAGGGCTTTCACACCGTAAAACGTTTTGCTGATCTTACCCAGTGAAATAAACGGCTCCATGACTACCTCTCAGGGGCTGAGACAACATGCCCCTGGTGTGATGTACGCAACAGGGGCATGCAGGGTGAACGGATTAATACAGGCTATCGATATTCTCTTTCGTCACGCGCAAAACTTTGTGGAATTTGATGATCCGTTTTTCGGTATCTACGTCAGCTTTACCGAGGCTTGGGATCTCCAGACCCTGAGCGATCTCTTCCCCTTTCAGAACCTTGTCGGCAATGGCCGTGATGGCATAACCCGCCGAGGCCGGGTCGTAGGTGATGCCCATGGCGATATCGCCGCTTTTAATCAGCGAGGCGGCCTGGGATGGGATCATCATGCCGTAGACAAACACTTTGCCTTTCGCCCGTTTCTCTTTAACCGCGCGGCCCGCGCCGATAGGCCCCTGAGAACCAAATGAGACAATCCCTTTCATGTCTGGATGGGCTTTCATCAGGTCAATGGTGGTGCGGCGGGCGTCGTCGATATTCTCGGCCACCGGCATCCGATTGGTTACTTCGTGCATCTCCGGGTAGTGCTCTTTCTGGTATTTCACGAATAAATCAGCCCACAGGTTATGCTGCGGCACGGTCAGGCTGCCGACATAAATGACATACCCGCCTTTACCGCCCATGGCTTTCGCCATCTCTTCAACGTTGTCGGCGGCAAATTTCTGATTATCGATGATTTCCACATCCCAGTTGGCGCTGGGTTGTCCCGGGGATTCATTGGTTAATACCACGATGCCCGCCTCACGGGCCTTTTTAAATACCGGCTCGAGAACATCGGCATCATTGGGGACAATACCGATCGCGGAAACTTTTTTCGCAATTAAGTCCTCAATGATTTTAACCTGCTGCGGCGCATCGGTACTGGATGGCCCAACCTGAGAGGCCTTAATGCCGAGATCGCTGCCCGCTTTAGTCACGCCTTCACCCATGCGATTAAACCAGGGCATGCCATCGATCTTTGAAATATTGACCACTTCAATTTCTTTCGCCATCGCAGCGGTGGAGAAAATCATCAGCCCGAGCAAACTCGCGGAGAATAATTTTGTTAAGCCTGTTTTACTCATCTCATACCTCTGTAGGGTGACAAAAAATGAAAGGGAAGGGTGGATGTGTTGTTTTGAGATAGCGGTAAACATTTTTAATATTAGGTGAGAATAATCATTCCCTCATGCCAGAAAACCCTGGGTGTGCAAGGGGAATATATATTTTTTTATATTCTTTCCTTAATGAATAAACAGTAGGGTTTTCATATTTATAATGTTATGGAACTACCGGCTCTTGGCATGGACTATTGTGCCAATACTCTATTTTGAGATTGTTATCACAATTATACGGCGGTGAATAAAGTAAACGGCATCCACAACCCAGCCCCCTTGAGAGAGAGGGCTGGGGTGGGGGCAGGCTGAACACGCTTTAGCCAACCCTGACAGCCCAGCCCTGCAAATGTTGCGGTTATTCTGGATTTTTTGCCCTCATGCCTGTACAACCCTGCCAGAATGCCGCCTAATAACGGCGCTAACTCTTTCATTCACAGTTAACAGGTCTGTTATTGATGAATAAACGCCATCTATCCGCGTCAGTCCCTGTCTGCTGTGACACTCTTCTGTGGTGTCGGCCCTTGCCGTCGCCCAACTCATTTTCAAGGGACAGATAGCCATGCAGCGTCGCCAATTTCTTAAAACCAGCGTTCTTCTTTCTGCCGCAGGTATCGTCGGCCCGGCCGTCGCCAGCCAGACGGTACAAAACAGCGCTCCGCTCGCCGCGCCGGTGATGCGCCGTCGTTTTGTCCTGTCGCAAACCTATAAACTGGCGCCGCCGCAAGGCTCCAGCGGCGTGGTCAAGCTCTGGATCCCGTTACCGGAAGATACGGCTTTTCAGCAGATGATGGGCCTGTCGTTCAGCGGTAACTACCAGCAGGCGTACATCACCACCAACAACGCCTACGGGGCAAAAACGCTGTTCGCGACCTGGCCGAAATCCGACGGCGATCTGCTGCTGCAGCTCGATCTGGAGATCGAGACGGCAGACTGGGAACCGCTGAAACATGATGCCCTGAAAAACTGGCAGGCACCGGAGCAGATTGTCTATCCTCTGGCCGTCAAACCGTACCTGCTGCCGACAACGCACACCCCGGTTGATGGCCTGGTGCGCGAAACGGCGCAAAAAATCACTGCGGGTGAAACCGATCCGCTGAAGAAAGCGCGCCTGATCTACGAGTGGGTGAGCAGCCATATGGAGCGCGATAACGACGTGATCGGCTGTGGCACCGGCGATGTGGCGACCATTCTGCAAAGCGGCAAGCTCAGCGGCAAATGCACCGATATCAGCTCGGTGTTTGTCGCCCTGGCGCGAGCCAGCGGCATCCCGGCACGGGAACTGTTCGGTATTCGTCTGGGTCGCGCCAACAAACTGGAGCGTTACTCCGCCAGCGCCTTCGGCAAGGCCGACAGCGCAGGTGTGTCTGACGTCAGCGGCGGGCAACACTGCCGGGCAGAGTTCTATCTGGCGGGCTACGGCTGGCTGCCGTGCGATCCGGCCGACGTCACCAAAATGCGTCTGGCAGAGAAAAAAGCCCATCAGGATCCCGATGTACAGGCGGTGAATACCTACCTGTTTGGCAACTGGGAGATGAACTGGGTGGGCTTCAACTACGGACGCGATTTTGAGCTATACCCGGCGACGGAGCAGGGGGCGGTGAATAATTTTGGCTACCCGTATGCCGAAGTGGACGGCGACCCGCTCAATTTTTACGATCCAAAGGTGTTCACTTACCACTATGTCTCAACAGAACAACGCTAAAGGGGCGGGGCTGACCCTGCTGACGGCGGCCGCAGCGGCCGTCACCGCCGGGCTGTGCTGCGTCGGGCCGCTGCTCTATCTGCTGTTTGGTATCTCGGCTGCCGGTTTTGCCGGGCTGAGCCAGCTTGAATTCCTGCGGGTGCCGATGATCCTGCTCTCGTCAGGGCTGATGCTGCGGGTGTTCTGGCGGCTCTATTTTTCAACGCGCCCGTGGTGCACCGGGCGGATGACGCTGGGGCACATGCGTTTGCTGTTCTGGCTCTCACTGCCGGTACTGTTGCTGGTGCTGTTCTACCCCACGGTGGTGGCCTGGTATTTTGAGGTGATGGAATGAAACGACTGCTGATAACCGCGAGCCTGTTACTGCCGCTATGCGCGCAGGCCGCGAATGAAAAAGTGGTGCTGGATGTGCAGGGCATGACCTGCTCGCTGTGCGTAATTTCGGTTAACCAGGCTCTGCGTGAAACGGAAGGGGTGGTTAAAGCAAAAGCGTCGTTAAAGACACGACAAACCGACGTTATTGTCCCGGAAGGTTTCCCGACCGAGACGTTATTACAGGCGGTGGCTAAAACGGGCTATTCGGCAACAGTGAACCGTATCGAAAAACCGTAAAAATAATAATAAAGCATGATGGCTTAATTATTATTTCTGGCGTCGCGTCTCTTTCACCGCGTGGGAAAGACGCGCTACCACGCAATTATTAATAAATTATTATGATATTGCTTCAGTTTAATCAATATTACATGACAAAACGTTGATTTTCCCGCCTGCGCGCCCTATCTTTTGATAAGTTCCACCCTGTAACGTTCTCTTTTTATCCCTGTATCGCCTATCCCGGCGGTTTGTTGATCCCTGGTGTCCGCATTTTGCTGCGGCTTATTGTGGATTATGATAAATATGAATATAACCGCGAGTAAATATACCCTCTGGATCCGCGATATTACCCTTAATCCATGGGTGGCATTTTATTTCCTTCAGTCGGTGCTGATTAATTACTCGTTTGGATATTCATTTAGCCTGCTCTATTCGGTGGCATTCAGCTGCGTATTGTATGTCCTCTGGCGCTTTGCCCCCCGGGTGCAAAAAGGGTTTATTTTTCTCTGCAGCCTTCTGGCGGCCATCTACTTCCCCTTTCAGCAGGCCTATGGCGCACCGAATTTCAATACCCTGCTGGCACTACACTCCACCAACTTCAAGGAATCTGTCGAGATCCTGACGATATTCCCGTGGCACAGCTATCTGGTTTCTCTGGTCATTCTGGCGTTAGGCGGGGTGGCGCTGAGACGCAAAATTGGGCCAAAACAGCCCTGGCGCCGCCTCGACATACTCTGTCTGGCCTTCAGCGTGGCCTGTTTCTTTATGACTCCGGTGAAAAACCTGGTTCACTGGAACAGCTTCACGCTGCTGGACGTGGGCTATCCGGTGTTCCGCTTCGTGAAGGACGTGGTGATCAATAACCAGGAGGTAGTCCAGGAGAAGGCCCACATGCTGGAGTTGGCTAAAATGAAGGACAGCTGGACCGTGCTGGGGGTAAAGCCCCGCTATCACAACTACGTGGTGGTGATCGGTGAAAGCGCGCGGCGGGACGCCTTAGGGGCCTTTGGCGGGCAATGGAACAATACGCCTTTCGCCAGCTCCGTTAACGGCACGCTGTTTACAGATTTTGTCTCCTCCAGCGCGTCCACCCAAACCTCGCTGGGCCTCTCCCTTAGCCGGGTGAGCGGGGATCGCCCGGAGTATCAGAATAACTTCGTTACCCTGGCGAAGCGCGCCGGGTTCCATACCTGGTGGTTCTCCAATCAGGGGCAAATCGGTGAGAACGATACCGCCATCGCCAGTGTTGCGAAGCGCGCCGATGACGTCCAGTTTTTGCGTAAAGGGTATTACGAAGATGAAAATAACCCGCGGGATGAGGCCCTGCTGCAGATGACGGAGCAGGTCTTGTCGGCCCCGCGTACCGAACCGCGGCTGATCGTCCTGCATCTGATGGGGTCACACCCGCAGGCCTGTGAGCGCACCCAGGGGAAATACGTCGAGTTTGTGCAGTCGAAAGAGACCTCCTGCTACATCTACAGCATGACCCAGACCGACAGCCTGTTAAAACAGCTCTATCAGCAGCTCAGGAACACCGGCGACAGTTTCTCAATGGTCTATTTTTCTGACCACGGCCTGACCTATAAAGCCCGTCTGACCGGGGGGCAATATATGGCCCATGGCGATGCCTTCCAGCAAAACTATCAGGTGCCCTTTATGATCATATCGAGCGACGACAAAGCGCATCGCCTGATCAAAGCCCGGCGGTCTGCCAATGATTTCCTCGATTTCTTCTCCGTCTGGACCGGGATCAAGACCAAAGAGCTTAATCCAACATACCCCTTTGTCTCGGAGCAGGCGGCGGCTGCCCCCTGGGTGATGAACTTTAAGCTCGAAAAGGTGAATTACGCCCAGCTTCCTGACGATCTCCACCCGTAACGCCAGTCAGGGTCTCCTGACTGGCGGGAAGCGCCCGGCTACACGCCCCCCAGATAGGCTTTTCTGACATCCTGATTGCCAAGCAGCTCCTCGCCGCTGCCGCTCAGGCGGATCTGACCATTGACCATCACATACCCGCGATCGGAAAGCTTCAGCGCATGGTGCGCGTTCTGCTCCACGAGGAAAATCGTCATCCCGTTGCGCGCCAGCTCGCGCAGGGTCTGGAAGATCTGCTTCACCACGATGGGCGCCAATCCCAGGCTCGGCTCATCCAGCAGCAACAGTTTGGGCCGACTCATCAAGGCACGGGCGATGGCCAACATCTGTTGCTCGCCGCCGGACATGGTCATCGCCCGCTGTTTGCGCCGCTCTTTCAGGCGGGGAAAGAGGTCAAACATGCTCTGCAGATCCTCTGCGGCATACTGGTTGCCGATGGGGATCGTGCCCATAAGCAGGTTCTCTTCCACGGTCATATCAGGAAAGATACGCCGTCCTTCCGGGGCCTGGGCAATGCCGCCCGAGGCGACGTAGTGGGTCGATTTATGGCTAATGTCTTCGCCGCAAAACAGGATTTGGCCGTTGCGCACCCGCGGCTGGCCGAAAATCGACATCAGCAGGGTCGATTTCCCCGCCCCGTTAGCGCCGATCAGCGCCACGGTTTCACCGGGGTTCACCTGCAATGACACCTGCTTCAGCGCCTGGATCACGCCGTAATAGACATCCACCTGACGAAACTCCAGCATTGCCTCACTCATACAGTGACCTCGCTCTCATCGGTGCCCAGATAGGCGGCAATGACTTTTTCATCGTGCTGGATCTCCGCCGGTTTACCCTGGGCAATCACATCCCCGTGGTCGAGCACGATGATGTGATCCGATATCTCCATCACCATCCCCATATCGTGTTCGATCAGCAGGACGGTAATGTCGTGATGGTCGCGCAGGAAACGGATGATGTTACTCAGCGTGTGGGTTTCTACCGGGTTAAGCCCGGCGGCCGGTTCGTCAAGACAGATCATCTCCGGCCCGGTACACATGGCCCGGGCGATTTCGAGCCGACGCTGCTGGCCGTAAGACATCTCACCCGCCAGGCGGTTGGCGCAATCCACCAGATCCACCACCTCCAGCCAGTAAAAGGCCCGGTCGAGCGCATCGCTTTCTGCCCGCCGGTAAGCAGGGGTGTTAAGCACGCCCGCCAGCAGGTTGCGGTTCACCCGCATGTGCTGTGCTACGAGTAAATTCTCCACCACCGACATCTCACGAAACAGGCGAATGTTCTGGAAGGTGCGGGCCAGCCCGGCGCGGTTGACCAGATGGGTGCCACCAAACATCTTGTAGAACAAACGCTGGCCAAACTGCGCCGGGTTGATCCAGTCCCCCGGCTGGAATTTCTGCCCGAGGATCTGGATGACGTTGGTGGTTTTACTCCGGGTGTTGAACAGAATATTGCCCCCGGAGGCTTTATAAAATCCGGTCAGGCAGTTGAATACCGTGGTTTTTCCCGCGCCGTTCGGCCCGATAAGGGCGGTGATAGAGCCGCGCTGCACCTCGAGATTAACGTCGTTTAACGCCCTGATGCCGCCAAAATGCATCATCAGATGTTCAACGCTTAAGATGGTCCCGTTCATGGCGCCACTCCTTTGCGTACCGCAAAGCCGCTGCGGTTGATGCGGATCAGCCCGCGCGGTCGCCAGATCATCATCACCACCATTAAGACGCCAAACAGCAGTACCCGGTACTCTGCGAAGGTGCGCAGCAGTTCGGGTGTGACAGTGAGCACAAAGGCCGCCAGCACTACCCCGAGGGTAGACCCCATCCCGCCTAACACCACAATGGCGAGGATCAGGGCCGACTCAAAGAAGGTAAAGGAGGTGGGGTTAACAAACCCCTGATAGGTGGCGAAGAACACCCCGGCAATCCCCGCGGTCGAGGCCCCGAGGGTAAAGGCCGACAGCTTGACCAGCACATGGTTGAGGCCCATGGAGCGACAGGCGATTTCGTCCTCGCGCAGCGCCTCCCAGGCGCGGCCAATTGGCATCCGCGTCAGACGGTGCTTGATGTACAGCACCAGCAGCACCACCAGCAGCAGAACGACATAGATGAAGATGAACTTCAGATTCGGGTTAAAGGTCAGGTTGAAGAACTCGTGGAACGGCACGCCGCCCTCTTTGGCTCGCCGCCCAAATTCCAGCCCGAAAAACGTCGGCGGCGGGGCGGAGATACCGTTCGGCCCGCCGGTAAAGGTCAGCCAGTTGTTCAGCACCAGGCGAATGATCTCCCCGAAGCCGAGGGTCACAATCGCCAGATAGTCACCGTGCATGCGCAGCACCGGGAAGCCAAGCACCGCCCCGGCCGCGGCGGCCATCAGCGCCGCCAGCGGCAGCATGGTCCAGAAGCCAAGCCCCAGATATTGATACCCCAGCGCCAGGCCGTAGGCACCGATGGCGTAAAAGGCGACATAGCCGAGGTCCAGCAGCCCCGCAAGCCCGACCACAATGTTCAGCCCGAGGCCGAGCAGGACGTAGATCAGGCCGAGGATCGCCACCGTCAGCACGTACTTGGTGGCGACGAACGGAAAACAGATTGCCAGGGTGATAATCAGCGGCAGGATCCAGCGCATCCGACTTTTGTATTCTGGCGGACGGACGTAAACCCCCGCGTTATCGTTGTCGAAGCGGGCCATCACGCGGCGGCCCGGGGCGGTAGATAAAAAGGCGCTCAGTAAAAAACGCCCGGTCATCACCGTAGCGATGATCCACGCCAGCCGACGCCCTTCGAAGTTAAAGCTGTAGCCATCCAGGACCACGCCTGCCACCGGACCAAAAATGATCAACGCCACCATGCCCGCAAAAATGGCGTCGAGAAGGCAGCGTTTAAGCGAAAAACCGTCCTGGGAAACGGTGTGCGAAACGATTTGTGCAGTCATCTTTTTTCCTCACACCTTGGCCACGACAGGACGGCCAAGCAGTCCCTGCGGACGGAAAATCAGGATCACCACCAGCAAGCCAAAGGAGAACACATCTTTGTAGTCGGAGTTCACCATGCCGGAGAATTGCGCCTCGGCGATACCGAGGATCAGGCCGCCCAGCATCGCGCCGGGCAGGGAGCCGATCCCCCCGAGGACGGCGGCGGTGAAGGCTTTAATCCCGATTATAAACCCGGCGTAAAAATCAAAAGTGCCGTAGTTCATGGTGATCAGCACCCCTGCCAGCCCGGCCATCGCCGCGCCAATCACGAACACCAGGGAGATGATCCGGTCGGTATTAATCCCCAGAATCGACGCCATTTTGCGATCCTGCTGCACGGCGCGGCACATCCGCCCGAGTCGGGTATTGCTGATGATCCAGGTGAGCAACAGCATCCCGGTGAACGAAGCGATCAGGATAAAGACTTTGGTGTAGGTGATCTGAACAAAGCCTTCACCAATATGGAATCGCAGCACGCCGTCGAGCATGGTAGGCACACCCTGCTGGCGCGGCCCCTGACTGATTTGGGCGTAATTTTGCAGGATCAGCGACATGCCGATGGCTGAGATCAGCGGTGCCAGGCGCGTGGAGTTACGCAGCGGTTTATAGGCGATGCGCTCGATGGTCCAGCCGTACACCCCCGTCACCACGATGGTGAAGACCAGCGTGCCGAGGATCAGCAGCGGAAAAGATTCCAGCCCGAAGAAGGAGAGGAGCGCCAGGCCGATAGCGCAGAGATAGGCGGAGATCATATACACTTCGCCGTGGGCGAAGTTAATCATGCCGATAATACCGTAAACCATGGTGTAGCCGATGGCTATCAATCCGTAGACCGACCCCAGCGTTAAGCCATTTATTAACTGCTGCAGAAAGAAAGTTTCCATCATCGCGCGCTCGTGTTTTAGGCCGCTGGCGCGGCCCGCTGGTTTTAGTGCGTCGGTATGTCGCCATACCGACGTTGAGCGTGATTCCGTCCCGTTACTGCACTTCCTTATATTTACCCTTGTCGTCCCACTCATACACCACGTAGTCAGAGACTTTCAGGTCGCCTTTATTGTCCCAGGATTTTTTGCCCATAACGGTATCCACCGCATTGGTTTTCAGCCATTCGCTGGCCTTAGCCGGATCGGCACCGCCCGCGCCTTTAAATGCCGCAGCAATGGCCTGAATGGAGGCGTAGGCGTAGAGGGTGTAGCCTTCCGGCTCAAATTTACTGGCGCGGAATTTGTCGATGACCGCTTTGCCTTCCGGGATCAGGCGAGGGTCTTTACCGAAGGTCATATAGATGCCGTTGGTGTATTGCGCACCCCCGGCGGCAGTGACCATCTCTTCGTTGACGATGCAGTCCCCGGAGAAGAATTTCGCCTGTACGCCCTGCTCACGCATCTGGCGCACCAGCGGGCCGGCTTCCGGGTGGCAGCCGCCGAAGAAGACCACGTCCGGCTTTTGGGCACCGATTTTGGTCACCAGCGCGTTAAAGTCTTTCTCCCCACGCGACAGGCCTTCGTACATCACATCCTTCACGCCGCGTTTCGCCAGGGCGGCTTTGGTGGCATCGGCCAGCCCCTGGCCGTAGGTGTCTTTATCGTGAATGATCACCACCCTTTTGGCTTTCAGCTTATCAATAATGAAATCGCTGGCGACCTGACCCTGCTGGTCATCGCGACCGCACATGCGGAACATATCGCTCATGCCGCGCTCGGTGATCTGCGGGTTGGTGGAGCCGGGGGTGATCGCCAGTACGCCCGCGTCGTTATAGACTTCGGAGGCCGGCATGGTAGAGGAGGAGCAGAAGTGGCCGACCACGGCTTTGACCTTATCCTGGTCAACCAGACGGTTCGCGACCGAGACGGCCTGTTTCGGTTCACAGGCGTCATCGCCCTGCACCAGTTTGATCTTCTCGCCATTAATGCCGCCCGCGGCGTTAATGTCTTCCGCGGCCTGCGTCGCGCCGTGCCAGTATTGATCCCCGTAGGTTGCGTTCGGCCCGGTGAAGGGGCCCGCCACGCCAATCACGATATCAGCCTGGGCGGAAAACGCCGTCACCAGACACCCTGCCAGCACAAGAGAGAGAGGACTTCTGATCAATTTCAGCGACATTATTATGTACCTTTTCTGAGTGGTTTTTTGCACGAACCCTGTGTAGTCGAACGCCGGAGGCGTACCCAATCCAAAACGTATTACACAAAACGGACGACATACCGCAGAAACAGGCGAGATTGCCTGAGGATGATGATCCTCAGTACAACAGTAAGCAAAATGGTTGCCAGAACGGCAGCGTATTGCCTGTGTTTCGACAATTTTCAGTATAGAGCGCCGTTTTAAGCCACCCGGCACCATGCAATGAAATTACAGCGGGGATCACATCTCATTAACAACAAAGCACATAAGTTGTGCAGCGGTCACGATTTGGACAGATTTGCACCAATAAAGCGCCGGGGATAAGCAGGGGAAGGGCACCGTTTAGCGGGGTTTCTGTGTTACCCTGCACGCAATTCTATTCTGCAGGAGATTTACCCATGACCGAAGGCCCGTTAAACGAAACCGAAATGGAATGGCTGGAAGAGACCTTAATGACCTACGGTCATGACGGCGAGTCCATTATGGACGTCTCCGAACTCGACGGGATGATGACCGCGGTGCTGTCCGGCCCGGTGGTGGTGGAGCCGGATCGCTGGCTGGTGGCGGTCTGGGGCGGCGAGAAAAACATTCCGCGCTGGAAGAACGATCGCGAGATGAACCGTTTTATCGATCTCTGCTTCAAGCATCTGAACGATATCGCCGAGCGTCTGAGCGATTACCCGGATCAGTTTGAACCGATGTTCGGCATGAACGATGTCGACGGTGAAACCTATACCGTGGTGGAAGAGTGGTGCTTCGGCTATATGCGCGGCGTGGCCTTGACCGACTGGTCATCCCTGCCGGAATCGCTGCGTGCCGATCTGGATCTTATTGCCCTGCACGGTTCTGAAGAGAACTTTGAGCGCCTGGATACCTTCAGCGAAGAGGAGTTCCAGCAGAGCATTGAAAATATTCGTCCGGCGGCATTGCGCCTCTATAACTACTGGATTGCCAACCCGCAAGCGACTGTCACCCAGCAGCCGGTGATCAACGGTACCAAAGTCGGTCGTAACGATCCGTGCCCGTGCGGCAGCGGTAAAAAATTCAAGAACTGCTGTCTGCATTAATCATATCCGGCGGCGCTGCGCTTGCCTGGGCCTACGATAGGCCGGGTAAGCACAGCGCCTCCCGGCGTTACTGCGTTTATTATCCCACTTCCGGCAGCAGCCCCGCCGCAATCCCGAACTGCACCAGAATTATCGCTATCCCGCAGGCGAAGACCAGGCACAGCGCCGGTTTGCCGCCAGGTACCCGGTAGTCGCCCGTGGCATGGTGCTTACGGCTCTGCCAGACCAGCAGCGACGGCAGCAGCAGCGCCAGCACCGCCAACGCCACACCCGCATACCCCAGCGCCATCACAAACCCGCGCGGATAGAACAGAGCGAAAGCCAGCGGTGGCAGGAAGGTGATCGCCCCGGTCTGTAAACGCCCGCTAACAGTGCGGCTGCGCTGGAACAGGTCGGCAAGGTAATCAAACAGGCCCAGCGCCACGCCAAGGAACGACGTCGCCAGGGCGAGATCTGCAAACAGATGCACCGCCAGCTCCACATGCGGCGAGGCAACCACTTCCCGCAGGGCCTGTAGCAGTCCGTTCAGACCGGTATGGCTGGCCAGCATCCCCATAAAGGTGGACGAGTTGATGCTGCCCAGGGTCACCATCTGCCAGAAGATATACGCCACCAGCGGAATGGCGCTGCCGGTGATGAAGATCCAGCGCAGCTTGCGCACGTTGCCATTCATATAGCTGACAATACTCGGCACGCTACCGTGGAAGCCAAACGAGGTAAAAATGACCGGAATAGCCGACAGCGCCAGCCCTTTCTCCAGCGGCAGGGTCAGTAAGTTGACCTTATGAATGTGCGGTGCCAGCAGCACCAGCATCACCACCAGGAAGAGGATTTTTGCCGAGAACAGGAAACGGTTGAACAGATCCACCAGTGAGGTGCCCACGCATATCACGCCCCCGCCGATCAGGGTAAAGAAGATCACCCCGGTGGTCGGTGAAATATCCGCGTTAAACCAGTCGTTAATGCTGGAGGCGATAAGCTCGCCCGCGCCGCTGATATAGGCCGCAGTCAGGGCATACATCAGGAACATCATGCTGAATCCGGTGATCCACTGGCCGAAGCGGCCCAGATAGCGCCCGGCCAGAGTTCCCAGCCCGGTATCGGCGGGAACGTGCTGATACACTTCAAGCAGCAGCAGGGCGGTGTAACACATCAGCGCCCAGAGCACGCCTAACAATACCAGCGTAACGCCAAACCCGACGCCCGCTGCGGCCAGCGGCATCGCCAGCATTCCTGCGCCAATCGTCGTTCCGGCGACGATAAAAATACTTCCCAGCGTTCTGTTCTTCACGTTTTCCTCTACGGCCTTGCACTATCGCGACAAAATCTGCCGCGCAGCGTAAGGGAAAAATGCAGCGTCGTCAAACCGGCGTTACAACAGCTGTAAATCCATCTTTACGGAAGTTGATGGCTTCGATGGCCTGGTCGTATGCCCATGAAAGTGGGGGTATTCGCCTACTACATAAGGGCAATGTTTTCGTTCGATAATCAGGCGTAACGTAAACGTTTCTTATAAATAATCAAAAAAAGTGAGATAGCGATGACCGGCGAAAACCCCTTTTGTGCAACATGGAGTCGCTCAGGCAATTTATTGTGTCATGGACACTGGATCATCACCTGGCAGGGGCAGGCCGTAACCTTGCCGGAGGCGCGGCAGGAAAAGGATATGGGGACCTGGGCGATTTACTCGATTATTGATCCCGAGGATGAAACCTTTGCCCAGGGCTTACCGGAAGACGACTGGATTATCGACAACGTCGACTGGCTGACCGATCTCTTTTTCGATCACGCCATCCCGCTGGAAACCGACAGCTATCGCCAGTTTTATCAGGCAGTCAATAAACAGGACTGGCGCTGCACCAGCTGTGCGGGCTGCATGTAAACCTGCGCCAGCGCAAGGCGGGCAGGGGAGCAAAGGGGTAGGCTGCGCCTTTTATTCTGGAGGCTTTATGACATCCATTCACGGGCACGACGTGCTGACGATGATGATTGATTCCGGTGAAGAGTACACCGAAGAGAGTCTGGTGGCGGCCATCACCGCGCGGTTTGGTGAGGCAGCGCGTTTTCACACCTGTTCGGCGTCGGACATGACGGCGGCAGAGCTGGTGGCATTTCTGGCCGCACGCGGGAAATTTATTCCGTCAGCGGCGGGCTTTTCAACGCACGAAAGTAAAATTTGTCGCCACTAATAATAATGCGGCGCCAGAAGGCGCCGCTGTAATATTAATTTTGTGCATCGAGCGTAGACAGCTCTTTATCAATAAAGTACAACCCTTCACCTGATTTCCCGGCCAGCGACAATTTATCGAGAACAGATTTAAACAGCTTCTCTTCTTCGTGCTGTTCTGCCACATACCATTGCAGGAAATTAAAGGTGCCGTAATCCTGGCTGGTCATGGCCGCATGAACCAGTTCGTTAATTTTCTGGGTGATCAGCTGCTCGTGCTCGTAGGTGGCGCGGAACAGTTCGTCCAGCGATGCGTACTCTGCAAAGGGCGATGCCACCGGGGTAATGCGCGGCAGGCTGCCGGTATCGGTAAGATAATCAAAGAGACGCTGCATATGGGTCATCTCTTCCTGCGCGTGACGGCGCATAAATGCCGCTGCGCCTTCAAAACTGTGATAGCTACACCAGGCGCTCATCTGTTGATAGAGCAGGGAGGAATAAAGTTCCAGATTCATTTGCTCATTGAGCTTGTCGATCATTTCGGTTTTAAGCATGGTGTAGCTCCGTTTTATTATTCACTGGCCAACGAGAGCGACACTATAATTTGTTATTTATATATTTGCAAAAAGTAAAATTATTATTTAATTAATCACAATACGAATGGGAATAAAACGCATTGCGGGTAATTCAACATTATTAATGAGAATTATTCTGTTTCGTGTTTAAACATATTATTGCCAGCGAGATCGCTGGCAACGGAATTAATAATAGGTGGTAACGATGGGCCGGGGGGCATAGCCATGACACTGATATTGAATGGTCATGGTTTCATTAAGGCACAGCGAGCCGCTGATGAGGCTACAGGTTTTGACTGGCTGGCCGTAAGCCATGGCCGTGCTGTATCCCATCGCCTGGCATTCACGGGTCGCCGTGCCGCTGGTGACGTAATCGTCATAGCGGGCGTTCTGCAACATGGCCTGATCGTAATTGAGCATGACGACGCCTGAGGTGACATCGACGCTGCTGACCTCTGCTTGCCGGGTAACGCTACAGCCCGCCAGCAACAGGAGCAGGCCGCCAGTGCATAATCTCTTCATAGAACACTCTGAATGCGTTGAAATAATCTATACTACCGCCAGACGTGTGCCGCAATGCCAGGATTAAACGCCTGTTCTGCCCCTTCTCTTTGCCACGACCCCCGGCTCTTTCAATTCTATGCCATCCGCCCAACGGTCGGCGGTTAAAACGCTTCTGAGCACAAAATTGTGAGCGCATCTTTGTTTTTTGAAACTATTTTTCACTTAATTTGAAAGTGTGTTTGCTTAGTAGTAAGGTTGGACAGGTAAGCTATTCACAGCGGGATGCCCCGCATCGCATTCAGGAGACGAAGAATGAAAATTGCATTGATGATGGAAAACAGCCAGGCGCCAAAAAACGCCATCATCCTCAAGGAATTGAACGCCGTTGCTGAAGAGAAAGGTTTCCCGGTCTACAACGTTGGGATGAGCGACGAAAACGATCACCACCTGACCTACATCCATCTGGGGATCATGGCGAGCATTCTGCTGAACTCGAAAGCGGTTGATTTCGTTGTGACCGGTTGCGGCACAGGCCAGGGCGCGCTGATGTCCCTGAACATCCACCCGGGCGTGGTGTGTGGCTACTGCATCGATCCAGCGGATGCCTTCCTGTTCGCCCAGATCAACAACGGTAACGCGCTGTCCCTGCCATTCGCCAAAGGCTTCGGCTGGGGCGCAGAGCTGAACGTTCGCTTCATCTTTGAAAAAGCCTTCACTGGCCGTAACGGCGAAGGTTATCCGCCAGAGCGTAAAGAGCCTCAGGTTCGCAACGCCGGTATTCTGAATCAGGTGAAAGCCGCGGTTGTTAAAGAGAATTATCTCGATACCCTGCGCGCTATCGATCCAGAGCTGGTCAAAACGGCAGTAACCGGCCAGCGTTTCCAGCAGTGCTTCTTCGAGAACTGCCAGGATAAAGAGATCGAAGCTTTTGTCCGCGGTATTATCGGCTAAGTTGCCAACGCCAGGAAAAGCCAGCTTACGCTGGCTTTTTTTATGCCCGTTTGCTGGATACCGCACTGCCGGCATCTTTCACCAGCCGCAGGGTATCGAACATCCCCAGCAGACAGACCAGCGCAATCGCCACAAAGGCCAGCCGGAAGCTAATCCCTGGTAGCGCGTCTATCCCCAGCATCTCGCTGCACAGTTCGCCAATACGGATCCCGATAGCGCCAAGGGTGATCCCCAGCCCCACCGCCAGCTGAGTGGCAGTAGAGAACAGGGTGTTGGCATAGCTCATCTGCGGGGAAGGGACATCGGCAAAGGCGAGGGTGCTGATGGCGGTAAACTGTATGGAACGAAACACGCCGCCCAGATAGAGCACCAGCATAATGACCCACACCGGGGTCTGCGGCGTCAGGAACGCACAGGCCAGCAGAGCCAGCACGTTCAGCGCGCCATTAATCAGCAGCAGTTTTTTAAACCCCAGCCCACGCAGCAGAGGGGTGGTCGCCGGTTTAATGGTCAGGTTGCCAACAAACACCGCCAGCACCAGCAAACCGGAGTGGAACGCATCCATGCCGAATCCCACCTGGAACAGCAGCGGCAGCAAAAAAGGGACGGCGCTGATTGAGGCGCGAAACAGCGAGCCGCCGTACATGGTCACGCGAAAGGTGGGCACCTGGAGGGCATCGAGGCGGATCATCGGCCACCGGGCGCGCCTGAAATGCCGCAGCGCATAGATCAATGTGACCACGCCCGTCGCCACCAGAGCAAGGGTCAGCGTGGTATTCACCTGCTGCGCCCCCATCATCTCCATGGCACAAACCAGGCTGACCATTGCCACCGAGGTGGCGATAAAGCCCGGGGTATCGAACGGACGGCGGGTCTCTTCACTGATATCGGGGATAATGCGCAGCGCCAGCACGATGGCAATCAGCCCCAGCGGCACGTTAATAAAGAAGATCCAGCGCCAGTTGGCATAGCTGGTGATAAACCCGCCCAGCGGCGGGCCGATAATGGGAGCCACCAGCGCGGGCCAGGTCAAAGTGGCGATGGCAGTGATCAGCAGATGCTTCGGGGTGGTGCGTAGCACCGCCAGTCGGCCAACCGGCACCATCAGCGCGCCCCCCATTCCCTGCAACACGCGCATGGCGACGAACTGATCGACGCTGGTGGCGAGGCCGCACAGCACCGAGGCGAGGGTGAATATCGCCAGCGCCAGGGTAAAGACTTTGCGCGCGCCAAACCGGTCGGCGATCCAGCCGCTGGCCGGGATCAACACCGCCAGGGTGATGAGATATGCGCTGATCCCGATATTGAGATCCACCGCCTGCACGCCAAAGCTTTTCGCCATATCGGGCAGCGCGGTGGCGATCACCGTGCCATCGAGAAACTCCATAAAGAACGCGCCCGCGACTAACAGCGCAGCGGGGGAGATCCCGCTGGCCGCTTTACCGGAGATGTTTTCGGTCATTTTTCCTCTGCCACTTCAAAATTTTTTTAAAAATTTACAGGAACAAGCACGCTGCTAATTGCCTGATTTGATTTTATTTTTAACAGGAATACTGTTTTATTTTAAATAAACCGCCGTGATGAATATCACAAAATCATTGATTTTTGTGATGGCGGTCATATTATAGGCACATCAACGATAACACCTGCATAACAAAGAGCCGGAGTAAAACAATGAAATTGCGCAAAATCCTGAAAAGCATGTTCGAATCCTACTGCAAGACCTTCAAGGACGTACCGCCAGGCGCGATGTTCTGATAAAAAAACCTGCTTCGGCAGGTTTTTTTATGCCTGCAGGCCGCATCAGGGCGGGCGTTTTGCTACTATGGCGGCCTTTCAAACAGGAGAAGCCTATGTCTCAAAACCTGAGTGCCGACCAGGAACTGATCTCTGACGTTGTTGCGTGTCAGCTGGTTATCAAACAAATCCTTGATGTGATTGAAATCCTCGCCCCGGCTGAGGTGCGCGAGAAGATGTCCAGCCAGCTCAAAAATATCGATTTCGCCAGCAATCCCGCGTCAGCCGACCCTGTCACGCTGCGCGCCATCCAGAAAGCCATTGCGCTGATTGAACTGAAGTTCACGCCGCAGGGCGAGTCTCACTAAAATAAACCGACGTTTTGAATTTAGAAATGGTTTTGTGAGAATAATGTGAACGGGCGACCCTGGGTCGCCCGGAATGCAGGTTACATGAAGGTTTGCACCAGCAGATAGCTCACCGCACAGGCACAGCTTACCCCGATAAGACCGGGCATAATAAAGCTGTGGTTGATGATAAACCTGCCAATGCGCGTGGTGCCCGAGCGGTCAAAGCCAATGCAGGCGAGGTCGCTGGGGTAGGTCGGCAGAACAAAATAGCCATACGACGCCGGGAAGAAGGCAATCAGCATCTTCGGATCAACCCCCAGCATTAACCCCATCGGCGCGACCGCCGTCAACGCTGCCGCCTGGCTATTAACCAGTTTCGAGACCAAGAACAGCACGATAGCGTAGGTCCAGGGATGGCTTTTCACCACGCCCTCGAGGGCCATCTTCAGTTCATCCAGATGCGCCTGGAAAAAGGTATCGCTCATCCATGCGACGCCAAACACCGAGAAAATCGCCACCATCCCGGCCTTAAACACCGCGCCGTTTGAGATCGCAGCGGCATTCACTTTGCACACCATTAACATCACGGCCCCGGCGATCAGCATCATCATCTGGATCACCAGGTTCATCGACAGCGCCGTCAGCTTGCCTTTCACCTCAAAGGCCGGACGCAGCTCGGGCAGGGCACCCAGCAGTACCACCACGGCAATCCCGGCGAAGAAGATCCAGGTTGACCAGTAGGCCTGCTTCGGGAAACGCTGATTCATCAAGGTGTCGGTGCTGCCATAAATGAACTTACGCTGCTCAGGATCTTTTAGCCTGGCCTGAAACGCCTCATCGTCGGCCAGATCCTTGCCGCGGCGTAAACTCCAGAGGGCGGCAATGGCTACGCCCGCCAGCGAGGCCGGGACTGAAATCGCGAGGATCTGCAAAATGCCAAACGCCTGACCGACGCCGTGCTGCGCAGCAAGAATTGACACCAGAGAGACGACGGCAACCGACACCGGAGAGGCGGTGATGGCCATCTGCGAAGCAATGGAGGCCACTGCCATCGGGCGCTCGGGGCGGATGCCTTTTTTCAGCGCAATATCGGCAATGATGGGGAACATGGTATAGACCACATGGCCTGTACCGCACAGAAAGGTCAGCATCCAGGTGGTGAAAGGGGCGAGCAGGGTGATATGTTGCGGATGCCGCCGCAGCAGCCGTTCGGCAAGCTGCATCATCACATTCAGTCCCCCGGCGCTCTGGAGCGTGGCGGCGCAGCCAATGACGGCAAGGATCGTCAGCATGACGTCCACCGGGGGTTTACCGGGCTGGAGCCCAAAGACAAAAGTGAGAATAAACAGGCCTATGCCGCTGATCAGGCCCAGTCCCATCCCTCCGAACCGGGTGCCGATTAACAGGCACACAATAATGACAATAAATTCAACGGTAATCATGCGTATCCCTCGTCTGTGAAAATGAAATTTTCGCAAATCATTACACGGAGTAGGGTTATTGGGTGGGAGCCAGATCGGATTTGTTAAAGATTAATAAAAGCAAGGAGTTGGTTACAAGCCTGTAACAACATTACCCGGCGCAGGCCGGGTAAGTGACGTAAAGCAGAGGATCAGTGGTGCTGAGAGTGAACAATGTTGAGCAGGTGACGATCGGTCTGTTCCAGACCCAAACCGGTGCGATGCGCCTGGCGAATTTCATCGAGAACGGTTTTCAGTAATACCCCATCGTGCTGCTGTTCTTTTTCAATATCGTGCAGGAAGTTGAGCGTGGAGATGTCCTGCATTTTACGCGCTTCATCCGTTAATTGATTCAGCGTCAGGCAGCGTTGTTCATACTCCTCCAGCGAGCGCTGGAAAACCGCTTCCAGGCAGCTACAGTCTTCATCAGTCATCTCCACCGGCTTAAGTACCGGCATGGCGCCAGACGCTTTCAGAAAATCGAAAACGCGCATCATCTGGGTGACGTTGCTCTGTGCCTGGGTGCGCAGAAAGGTCGCGGAACCGGTTAGCTGATGTTCTGAGCACCACTCGCTGAGGTGCAAAGAGAGATTTGACGCCTGGAACTCAAGGTTCATTTGCGTGTTGAGCTTGTTAATCATGTCCGAGATAGCCATATCCATTCCCTTTTCTTCGTTTATGCAACCTAAAAAATAATCATCATTAACGATAGTTCACTACAGAATAAAAGCATTCTGTTTTCCCTGTTTGTGAGCCCATATTCATTGCAGGCATCGGGTAAAAATAATAATAACAGCGAACTCTTTATAAGAAAATCCTTATGAATATATTCTTACTAAAGCTTACTCACCACGAGAAATTAAAAGAAATGAAGCATCTGACGTGACCGAAGCGAAGGTAAGCAATAGCTAACCCTATGTTATACATGTTTTTGTATAAAATTAAAGCGTTTTGATGAAGGGGAGTATTTCATGTTTTTTAGCGTTGCGATGATATATGCGCATAGCAAGATAATGGATAATTATTCCTGCCAGATGGAATAAAGATAATTCTTATAATTAATCAATTTTTACACCCGACGAAACTTGCGCCGGATCATTTTTGCGCGAAATAGTGCGATTTGTGATCCCGCAGGGAGTTTGCCGTCCTCCACTCTGTGAAAATGAAACATTGTTTTATCTTTTATCTCATGGAGTTCTTTATGGCAAACGTGGCGGTGCTGTTGGCACCCGGATTTGAAGAGGCAGAAGCGATCATCACTATCGATATCCTGCGCCGGCTCAATATTCATGTCGAAACCCTGGCCTGCGCCGATTCGCGTGCGGTGGTGAGCTACCACAATATCCCGATGGTCGCAGACCATACCCTGAGCGACAAAATCGAAACGTACTACGACGCCGTGGTATTACCAGGCGGCCCGCAGGGCAGCGTCAACCTGGCGGCCAGCGCGGAAGTGCTGCGTTTTGTCGCCGCGCATGACGAAGCGGGCAAGATTATCGCGCCCATCTGTTCTGCCGCTGCGCGCGTGCTGGGCGGCAACGGCTTACTCAAAGGCCGTCGCTATGTCTGTTCGGGCGATCTCTGGCAGCCGATCCAGGATGGCGTGTATGTCGATGCCCCGGTGGTGGAAGATGGCAACCTCATCAGCGGCAAAGGTCTGGGCCATGCCTTCGACTTCGCGCTGACCCTCTCGGCGCGGCTGTTGGGCGATGACGCACCGGTTCGCGACCACGCCGAACACATCTACTATCCCTGGTAATATGGTCGGGCGCGCCTGCGCCCGGCTCACAAGGATATCTTAGCTGATCTTATGGACTAATCTGCTTTCCCTCTTTCTAATTGTCTGACAAATCCCGCTCTATTTATGTCATTTTTCGCTGAATGTATGTACGCAATTACTGTAATTCTGCGGTGTGATGGCGCTCTCTTATGGATGATTAATTTCCCGCTAAAACTATCTCAAGCAAATGCGCTTTAAACACGGTTGGCGCTAATGCCTTGTTTTAAGTCCGATTAAATAGAATTGAGATGTTGTTTCCCCTACAAATTAGAACGCTAAAGCTGGAGTTAACCATGCACAAATTTACTAAAGCGCTGGCGGCCATCGGTCTGGCTGCCGTTATGTCACAATCCGCTATGGCTGAGAACTTAAAGCTCGGTTTTCTGGTGAAACAGCCGGAAGAGCCGTGGTTCCAGACGGAGTGGAAATTCGCTGACAAAGCCGGGAAAGATTTGGGCTTCGAAGTGATCAAAATTGCCGTACCGGACGGTGAAAAAACGCTTAACGCTATCGACAGCCTGGCGGCCAGCGGCGCGAAAGGGTTTGTTATCTGTACGCCCGATCCGAAGCTCGGCTCCGCCATCGTGGCGAAAGCGCGTGGTTATGACATGAAAGTCATCGCGGTGGACGATCAGTTCGTTAACGCCAAAGGTAAGCCAATGGATACCGTGCCGCTGGTGATGATGGCCGCGACCAAAATCGGTGAGCGCCAGGGTCAGGAGCTGTACAAAGAGATGCAAAAACGCGGCTGGGATGTGAAAGATACTGCTGTAATGGCCATCACTGCTGATGAGCTCGATACCGCGCGCCGTCGTACCTCCGGCTCGATGGATGCCCTGAAAGCGGCCGGCTTCCCGGAAAAACAGATCTACAAAGTGCCAACCAAATCTAACGACATCCCGGGTGCTTTCGATGCGGCCAACTCCATGCTGGTTCAGCACTCTGAAGTGAAACACTGGCTGGTGGTCGGGATGAACGACAACACCGTGCTCGGCGGCGTGCGCGCCACCGAAGGCCAGGGCTTTAAAGCGGCAGACGTGATCGGTATCGGCATCAACGGCGTGGACGCGGTGAGCGAACTCTCTAAAGCACAGGCGACCGGCTTCTACGGCTCCCTGCTGCCAAGCCCGGACGTACACGGCTACAAATCCAGCGAAATGCTCTACAACTGGGTGACCAAAGGCGAAGAGCCAGCGAAATTCACTGAAGTGACCGACGTGGTGCTGATCACCCGCGACAACTTCAAAGCTGAGCTGGAGAAAAAAGGACTGGGCGGTAAGTAATTTACTGTGATTGCGCCCCCCGGCAGTCGCGGGGGGCCAGACGTTCACTACTCGATCCTCGGAGACGTTATGCAACAGTCTGAACCGTATCTCTCATTTCGCGGCATCGGCAAAACCTTTCCCGGTGTCAACGCGCTGACCGACATCAGCTTTGACTGCTACCCGGGTCAGGTTCATGCCCTGATGGGGGAGAACGGCGCCGGAAAATCCACGCTGCTGAAGATCCTCAGCGGTAACTATGCCCCCACGACGGGCACCCTGGCGCTACAGGGTCGGGAAGTCGCGTTTGCCGACACCACCGCCGCGCTGAACGCGGGCGTCGCCATCATCTACCAGGAGCTGCATCTGGTCCCGGAGATGACGGTGGCGGAAAACATCTATCTTGGGCAGCTTCCGCATAAGGGCGGTTTTGTGAACCGTTCGCTGCTCAACTATGAAGCCGGTCTGCAGCTGAAGCATCTCGGGTTGGATATCGACCCGCAGACCCCGCTGAAATACCTCTCCATCGGCCAGTGGCAGATGGTAGAGATTGCCAAAGCCCTGGCGCGTAATGCCAAAGTCATTGCCTTTGATGAACCAACCAGCTCGCTGTCGGCGCGCGAAATCGAAAACCTGTTCCGGGTAATCCGCGAGCTGCGTAAAGAGGGGCGCATCATTCTGTATGTGTCGCACCGTATGGAAGAGATCTTCGCCCTCAGCGATGCCATTACCGTATTTAAAGATGGCCGTTATGTTCGCACCTTCACCGATATGCAGCAGGTCAACCACGACCAACTGGTGCAGGCGATGGTAGGCCGCGAGCTGGGCGATATCTATCACTGGGAACCGCGTCAGTACGGTGGCGAGCTGCTGCGTCTGGAAGAGGTGAAAGCCCCTGGCGTACGCACGCCCATCAGCCTTACCGTGCGCAGCGGTGAAATCGTCGGCCTGTTCGGGCTGGTGGGGGCAGGGCGCAGCGAACTGATGAAAGGGCTGTTTGGCGGCACCCGCATTACCGGCGGCCAGGTGTTTATCGACGGGCAACCGGTCGATATTCAAAAACCGGCGCACGCCATTCGCGCGGGGATGATGCTCTGCCCGGAAGACCGTAAAGCCGAAGGGATCATCCCGGTGCACTCGGTGCGGGACAACATCAATATCTCGGCGCGGCGCAAGACCATCCGTGCGGGGTGTCTGATTAACGATACGTGGGAGGTCGACAATGCCGATCACCACATTCGTTCGCTCAACATCAAAACGCCGGGCGCTGAGCAGCTGATCATGAACCTCTCCGGCGGGAACCAGCAGAAGGCAATCCTGGGTCGCTGGCTGTCGGAAGAGATGAAGGTGATCCTGCTGGATGAACCGACCCGCGGTATCGACGTGGGGGCGAAGCACGAAATTTATAACGTGATTTACGCACTGGCAAAACGTGGCGTGGCGGTGCTCTTCGCCTCCAGCGATCTGCCGGAAGTGCTGGGTGTGGCCGACCGCATCGTGGTGATGCGTGAAGGAGCCATTGCCGGTGAATTGCTTCATGAACAGGCGAATGAACAACAGGCGTTAAGCCTCGCCATGCCTAAAGTCAGCCAGGCTGTCGCCTGAGCAAGGAGAATAAGATGTCCTCTGTCACTACAACCAGAGCGCCGAAAACGGCCTTCAGCTTTGGGCGGATCTGGGATCAATACGGCATGCTGGTGGTCTTCGCCGTGCTGTTCCTCGGCTGCGCCATCTTTGTACCTAACTTTGCCACCTTCATTAATATGAAGGGGCTGGGCCTGGCTATCTCGATGTCCGGGATGGTCGCCTGCGGGATGCTGTTCTGTCTGGCGTCCGGCGACTTCGACCTGTCGGTGGCCTCGGTCATCGCCTGTGCCGGGGTCACCACGGCGGTGGTCATTAATATGACCGAAAGCCTGTGGATTGGCGTGGCGGCCGGGTTGCTGCTCGGTGTGCTGAGCGGGCTGGTCAACGGCTTCGTGATTGCGCGGCTGAAAATCAACGCCCTGATCACCACCCTCGCCACCATGCAGATTGTACGCGGGCTGGCCTATATCATCTCTGACGGTAAAGCGGTAGGGATTGAAGACGAGCGCTTCTTCACCCTCGGCTATGCAAACTGGCTCGGTCTGCCAGCACCTATCTGGCTGACGGTGGGCTGTCTGATTATTTTTGGCTTCCTGCTGAACAGAACCACCTTTGGCCGTAACACGCTGGCGATTGGCGGTAATGAAGAGGCAGCGCGTCTGGCGGGTGTGCCGGTGGTACGCACCAAAATCATTATCTTCGTGCTCTCTGGCCTGGTGTCGGCGGCGGCGGGGATTATTCTGGCCTCGCGTATGACCAGCGGCCAGCCGATGACCTCCATCGGTTATGAGCTGATTGTTATCTCTGCCTGCGTTTTGGGTGGGGTATCGCTGAAAGGCGGCATCGGAAAAATCTCATATGTGGTGGCAGGTATCCTGATCCTGGGCACGGTTGAGAACGCGATGAACCTGCTGAACATCTCCCCGTTCTCGCAGTATGTGGTACGTGGCCTGATCCTGCTTGCAGCGGTGATCTTCGACCGTTACAAACAAAAAGCGAAGCGTACTGTTTAAGGTTTTTCCTGCCTTCCGCGACTTAACTTTTAAGTGTAGTCGCGACCTTCTCCCCCTTTCCAGCCGCAGCGGGAAGGGGGATGTCAAATGGCGAGCGCCGTCACACTGTCTATACTTACATGGCTACTGAGATGTTAACAGTTTTTCATCTCGCCAACTGTAAGGAGGATCAGGGTGGCCGATACGTTAACTTCACCGCCATTACTTGCTGAAAACTATGCGTACTTTTTTGACCTCGACGGGACACTGGCAACCATCAAGCCGCATCCTGATGAGGTAGAAGTTCCCGCAGAGGTGTTACAGGCGCTGAAGAAGCTTGCAGATATGAATCAGGGAGCACTGGCATTGATTTCAGGGCGTTCAATGGCCGAGCTGGATCAGCTCGCCGAACCCTACCGTTTCCCGCTTGCCGGTGTACACGGAGCGGAGCGCCGCGACATCCATGGTCATTCGCAATCCGTTTCCCTTCCCCCGGATCTGGTCCAGACGCTGCATGCGCAGCTGACGACGGCGCTTTTATGGCTGCCTGGCACCGAACTTGAAGCCAAAGGTATGGCCTTTGCGATCCACTATCGCCGGGCGCCCGAGTATCAGCAGGAAGTCCTTAACCTGGCGGAGCAGATAGTGCGTGACAATCCGCAACTGTCACTGCAGCCGGGTAAATGTGTTGTTGAAATTAAGCCGAGGGGCATCCACAAGGGCGAAGCTATCTCTGCCTTTATGCATGAAGCGCCTTTCCTCGGCAGAACGCCGGTGTTCTTTGGCGATGACCTGACCGATGAGCATGGCTTTGAAGTGGTTAATCAGCTTAAAGGGGTATCAGTGAAAGTCGGCGCGGGTGAGACCAAAGCCAGCTGGCGGCTGGCAACGGTATCCGACGTCTGGCAATGGGTAATAAAAGCCGCTAATCATCAACAAGAAAAAGAAATAGCGCAAATTAACAGGAGAAAACCTTATGGGTCGCTTGATCGTAGTTTCTAACCGCATCGCTCCTCCGGACGACAAAAAAGCCAGCGCAGGTGGCCTGGCTGTAGGGGTGCTGGGGGCGTTAAAAAATACGGGTGGACTCTGGTTTGGCTGGAGTGGAGAGATTGGAAACGAGGATAAACCGCTAAAAAAGGTGACACGCGGGAACATCACCTGGGCCTCGTTTAATCTCAGTGAACAGGATTATGATGAGTATTACTGCCAGTTCTCCAATGCCGTACTCTGGCCAGCCTTCCACTATCGCCTCGACCTGGTGAAGTTTAAGCGTGAGGCCTGGGAAGGGTACTCGCGGGTCAACAGCCTGCTGGCCGACAAACTGCAGCCGTTAGTGCAGGAGGACGATGTCGTATGGATCCACGATTACCACCTGTTGCCGTTTGCCAGCGAGCTGCGCAAACGCGGCGTCAACAACCGCATCGGTTTCTTCCTGCATATCCCGTTCCCGACGCCTGAAATTTTCAACGCGCTGCCGCCAGGGGACGAGCTGCTCGAAGATCTCTGTGATTATGATCTGCTGGGCTTCCAGACCGAAAACGACCGTCTGGCCTTCCTTGAAAGCGTGGCCAGCAAAACGCGGCTGACGGCCCATGACGATGACTCTCACTCTGCATGGGGCAAGCGCTTCCGCACCGAGGTCTATCCGATTGGTATTGAGCCGGACGAGATTGCCGGGCAGGCATCCGGGCCGCTGCCGCCTAAGCTTGCGCAGCTTAAAGAAGAGCTGAAGAACGTAAAAAACATCTTTTCCGTAGAGCGTCTCGATTATTCAAAAGGGTTGCCGGAACGCTTCCTGGCGTACGAGACCCTGCTGGAAAAATATCCCGAGCACCACGGTAAGATCCGCTATACCCAGATCGCGCCAACCTCACGTGGTGAGGTGCAGGCCTATCAAGATATTCGTCACCAGCTGGAAACCGAAGCCGGGCGCATTAATGGCCGTTACGGTCAGTTAGGTTGGACGCCGCTGTTCTACCTCAACCAGCACTTTGAACGCAAAATCCTGATGAAAGTGTTCCGTTATGCGGATGTCGGGCTGGTCACGCCGCTGCGTGACGGCATGAACCTGGTGGCGAAAGAGTACGTTGCCGCACAGGATCCGGCTGACCCTGGCGTGCTGGTGCTGTCGCAGTTTGCCGGTGCCGCTAATGAGCTGACCTCAGCGCTGATCGTCAATCCATACGATAGGGATGACGTGGCTAACGCCTTGCACCGGGCGCTGAATATGCCGCTCACGGAGCGTATCTCACGCCATGCGGATATGATGAAAGTCATCCGCGAGAACGATATTGACCACTGGCAGGCGCGCTTTATTGAAGACCTGAACCATATCACGCCACGCAGTGTGGAGAGCAACCTGCAAAAAAAGGTCGCAACTTTCCCTAAACTTGCCTGAATATAATTTCACTCAGCGCATTACGCTGCGCTGAGTGAAATTAACAGCACATCTACTTTACTGTTGCTAACAATTGTTTTAGCGGAACAGGCTGTCCGAGAGAAAAAACTGTGGTTATGGTTTCCGCAAATCACCAGATCCACATTCTGTTTGTGACATATATCAAGTATCCTCGCGCTTAATTCGCCGGACGCGCAAAGTGTTTGTGCGATGGGATATTCTGCCCGAGCGATAAGTTCATCCAGAAATTGTTGGGTTTCCTCCTGAATCACATCACGAATATCTTCCAGCATTGGCGCAGCCAGTTGATTGTACATTTCAGGGTCAGCAGACAGCGTGACGAGAGTAATGCGTGCCTGAGTCGGTCGGGCGATGGCAACCGCTTTGGCGACCAGTTGATGGCTTTCGGGAGAAACAGAAACAGAAACAAGGATATGGGAGTAACTCATGGTACCCTCCGAACGTATCTGTACATTAGCTTTTCCTCAGCATTAGCGCGATTTTTTAGCACGCGCAAGGGGGGAAGATGACATTCATGTGATGCTTATCATAATTATTCATTAAATATTCTTATGTAATGAATCGCGCTAAACCCGCATAAGGTGAGTGAAAGCGCTATCTTAACGGAAATCATACAAATATATCCCCCTCAAAAACAAGGGTTTTTACCCCTTCGCAACAATTACCCCGCCGAAAACGTAAGAAAATACTTACGTATTGGCCTTGATAATATTCTTTGTTTTTCAATGATTTATTTGGGTGTTTCTATCTTAGATATGTTGAGTGTTTTTGAAATTTGTAACTTGTCAACCCCCGGCAAGTAACGTGCCGGGTTAGTTCATACTTATGCATGATTATTCGGCAATACAGAATATATCTGAGTTTTATTTGTTCATTAAATGGACAATTTAGAAGTGATACTGATGGATTTTTGGTTCAAATTCACCTAAATTATGTGACCTTGATCACATTTATTTTAAATTTCAGGCGAGGCCACATTGTATGTCCTACAGCGGACGGGTAGAGTTGCACCGAATTAGGAAAAATCTTAGTTAATTGTAAAAAGTGATAACTGTCAGGAAGCAATTATTGTTTTTCATTACGTGATTCTTCAATACAGAACTTAATTCAACTATGCGTTTAAGCCTTTTCTTCTTTTTTTTACCGGGGTTTTCCCGGCGACATCACGGGGTGCGGTCTACCGCACAAGAATATAGTGTTATTCGGGAAGGGATAAATGAACACATCCGAATTGCTAAAACACATTTATGACATCAACCTGTCATATTTATTGCTTGCACAACGTTTGATTAGCCAGGACAAAGCCTCTGCGATGTTTCGTCTGGGTATTCATGAAGAGATGGCGACAACACTTGGCGCGTTAACGCTGCCGCAGATGGTTAAGCTGGCTGAAACTAACCAGTTAGTCTGTCAGTTCCGTTTCGATAATCACCAGACCGTGACCCAACTGACGCAGGAGTCCCGCGTGGACGATCTGCAGCAGGTTCACACCGGTATTTTGCTTTCCACCCGTTTGCTTAACGACATCAGTCAGCCTGATGACGCAGCCCGTAAGAAAAGAGCCTGACAATGAGTGAGAAGAGCATTGTTCAGGAAGCGCGTGACATTCAACTGGCCATGGAACTGATTACGCTTGGTGCTCGTTTGCAGATGCTTGAAAGCGAGACACAGCTGAGCCGTGGTCGTCTTATCAAACTGTATAAAGAATTACGCGGTAGCCCGCCGCCAAAAGGCATGCTGCCGTTTTCCACTGACTGGTTTATGACGTGGGAGCAGAATATTCATGCTTCCATGTTCTGTAATGCCTGGCAGTACCTGCTCAAAACCGGCTTATGCAGCGGTGTTGATGCAGTGATTAAAGCGTACAAACTTTATCTCGAGCAGTGCCCGCAGCCTGAAGATGGACCTTTGCTGGCATTGACCCGGGCATGGACGCTGGTGCGTTTTGTTGAGAGCGGATTGCTTGAGTTGTCCCGTTGCAACTCCTGCGGCGGTAACTTTATCACCCACGCTCATCAGCCGGCCGGCAGCTTTGCCTGCAGTTTGTGCCAACCACCATCTCGCGCGGTAAAAAGACGTAAACTTTCCCGGGATGTTGCCGATAGTAATCCACAACTGCTGGATGAACAGATCGAACAGGCTGTTTAACCCGAACGTACGGGCAAGACTCCAGCAGCGGTAAGCAATTACCGCTGCTTTTTTTTGCCCCGCGGTCAGGTAAACCCTCGACCTGTGTCTCCTGGCTAAAGTCACTAGCGGAAGGATGATGTCGTGCTTATCGTATTAGGTTACCTGGTAGTTCTCGGTACAGTTTTCGGCGGTTACATGATGACCGGCGGGCACCTTGGGGCACTCTATCAACCGGCCGAGCTGGTTATAATCGGCGGTGCAGGGGTGGGTGCATTTATCGTTGGCAACAACGGCAAGGCGATCAAGGGAACGTTAAAAGCGTTGCCGTTACTGTTCCGTCGTTCGAAATACACCAAAAGTATGTATATGGACCTGCTGGCGCTGCTCTATCGCCTGATGGCCAAGTCGCGTCAACAGGGGATGTTCTCCCTGGAACGCGATATTGAAAATCCGAAAGAGAGCGAGATCTTCGCCAGCTATCCGCGGATCCTTGCGGATTCGATGATGCTCGAATTTATCGTCGACTATCTGCGTCTGATCATCAGCGGCAACATGAACACCTTCGAAATCGAAGCGCTGATGGACGAAGAGATCGAAACTCACGAAAACGAAGCGGAAGTCCCGGCGAACAGCCTGGCGATGGTCGGGGACTCCTTGCCCGCTTTCGGTATCGTGGCGGCGGTGATGGGGGTAGTACACGCGCTGGCCTCTGCGGATCGTCCGGCGGCAGAGCTGGGGGCGCTGATTGCCCACGCCATGGTGGGGACCTTCCTCGGGATCCTGCTGGCGTATGGTTTTATCTCTCCGCTGGCGACCGTTTTACGTCAGAAGAGTGCTGAAACCACCAAAATGATGCAGTGCGTCAAAATCACGCTGCTCTCCAACCTGAACGGTTATGCCCCGCCAATCGCGGTAGAGTTTGGCCGTAAGACCCTGTACTCCAGCGAGCGTCCGTCGTTTATCGAACTCGAAGAGCACGTGCGCGCGGTGAAGAACCCAAACCAGCAGACGAGCACTGAGGACGCATGAAAAATCAGGCCCATCCCATCGTCATAGTCAAAAAGCGCAAGCACAAAGGCCACGGGGGTCATCATGGTGGCTCCTGGAAAATTGCCTATGCGGACTTTATGACCGCGATGATGGCATTCTTCCTGGTGATGTGGCTGATCTCTATCTCCAGCCCGAAAGAGCTGATTCAGATAGCTGAATATTTCCGTACTCCGCTGGCGACCGCCGTTTCGACCGGGCCGCGAATCTCCAACAGCGACAGCCCGATCCCGGGCGGTGGAGATGATTACACCCAGAAGCAGGGTGAAGTGAAGCGCGAGCCGAACATTGACGAGCTCAAAAAGCGCATGGAACAGGCGCGCCTGAAGAAACTGCGCGGCGATCTGGATCAGCTGATCGAAGCGGATCCGAAGCTGCGCGCCCTGCGTCCACACCTGAAGATCGATCTTGTTCAGGAGGGTCTGCGCATTCAGATTATCGACAGCCAGAACCGTCCTATGTTTAAAACCGGCAGCGCCGACGTGGAACCCTATATGCGCGATATTCTGCGCGGGATTGCCCCGGTGCTGAACGGGATCCCCAACCGAATCAGTCTTTCCGGTCACACCGATGACTTCCCTTACGCCGGTGGCGAAAAAGGGTACAGCAACTGGGAGCTTTCTGCGGATCGTGCTAACGCATCCCGTCGTGAGCTGGTGATCGGTGGGCTGGACGATGGCAAGGTGCTGCGGGTGGTGGGCATGGCTGCAACCATGCGCATGACCGACCGCGGACCGGATGATGCCATCAACCGTCGTATTAGTCTTTTAGTGCTCAACAAGCAGGCGGAGCAGGCCATCCTGCACGAAAACGCCGAAAGCCAGAATGAGTCACTGGATGATTTAAAACAGCCAGGCCCTGTGCCGTCGGCTGCCGTTCCAACATCGCCACCAGCCAATCCGAGGTGATAGCGTGAGCATGGATATTAGCGATTTTTACCAGACGTTTTTTGATGAAGCCGACGAACTGTTGGCGGATATGGAGCAACACCTGCTGGACCTGGTGCCTGAGGCACCGGATTCAGAGCAGCTCAACGCCATATTTCGTGCTGCCCACTCCATAAAAGGGGGCGCCGGTACGTTTGGCTTTACCATTCTGCAGGAGACCACCCATCTGATGGAGAACCTGCTGGATGAGGCCCGACGCGGTGAGATGCAGCTCAATACCGACATTATTAACCTGTTTTTGGAAACGAAAGATATTATGCAGGAACAGCTCGATGCCTATAAAAGCTCGCAAGAGCCGGATGCAGCCAGCTTCGAATATATCTGCCAGGCTTTGCGTCAGCTCGCGCTGGAAGCCAAAGGTGAAACGGCAGCCGTTGCCGTCAGCCCGGCGAAACTGAGCGTCGTGGACGCCGCTCCGGCGGCGGCACCGGCCGCTGACGACCGCGTGCGCGTGGTGCTGTCTGGCCTGAAAGAGAGCGAAGTGAATCTGCTGGAAGAGGAACTGAGCAATCTTGCCACGCTGAGTAACGTCGTGAAAGGTCAGGGCACACTGGCAGCTACCCTCGACGGCGGCATCAGCAAAGATGACGTGGTCGCCGTACTCTGTTTCGTGATTGAACCTGAACAGATCGACTTTGAAGCGGTTACGGATGCGCCGGCTGCTGAAATGGCGGAAGTCGTTGAAGCCGCGCCAGCCGTACCCGCAGCGGCACCTGCTGCGCCAGCGCTGAAGGCGGTGCCGGGCGAAACGGCTGCGCCAAACCGCGCCGAGCGCGAAAAACCGGCCGCCCGCTCCAGTGAATCAACCAGTATCCGTGTGGCCGTTGAGAAGGTGGATCAGCTGATTAACCTGGTCGGCGAACTGGTGATCACCCAGTCGATGCTGGCCCAGCGTTCTAACGAACTGGATCCGGTAAACCACGGGGATCTGATCACCAGCATGGGCCAGCTGCAGCGCAACGCCCGTGACCTGCAGGAATCGGTGATGTCCATCCGTATGATGCCGATGGAGTACGTCTTCAGCCGCTTCCCGCGCCTGGTGCGCGACCTGGCGGGCAAGCTCAATAAGCAGATTGAACTGACGCTGATGGGCAGCTCCACCGAGCTGGATAAGAGCCTGATTGAACGCATTATCGACCCTTTAACGCACCTGGTACGTAACAGCCTCGACCACGGGATCGAGCTGCCGGAAAACCGCGTGGCCGCAGGGAAATCCCCGGTCGGGAACCTGATCCTGTCTGCGGAGCACCAGGGCGGGAACATCTGTATCGAAGTGACCGACGATGGCGCAGGCCTGAACCGTGAGCGCATCCTGGCGAAAGCCATCTCCCAGGGGATGGCGGTCAACGAAAACATGACCGACGAAGAAGTGGGCATGCTGATCTTTGCGCCGGGCTTCTCCACTGCCGAGCAGGTGACGGACGTCTCCGGGCGTGGCGTGGGCATGGACGTGGTAAAACGTAACATCCAGGAGATGGGCGGCCACGTTGAGATCAAGTCGAAGCAGGGTTCCGGTACCACTATCCGTATCCTGCTGCCGCTGACGCTGGCGATCCTCGACGGTATGTCGGTCAAAGTGGCGGACGAAGTGTTTATCCTGCCGCTGAACGCGGTCATGGAATCACTCCAGCCGCGTGAAGAAGATTTGCATCCGCTGGCGGGCGGTGAGCGCGTACTGGAAGTGCGCGGTGAATACCTGCCGATGGTGGAGCTGTGGAAAGTGTTCGACGTGGACGGCGCTAAAACCGAAGCCACGCAAGGGATTGTGGTGATCCTGCAAAGCGCAGGCCGCCGCTATGCCCTGTTGGTCGATCAACTGATTGGTCAGCATCAGGTGGTAGTGAAGAACCTTGAGAGCAACTACCGTAAAATACCTGGCATTTCAGCCGCCACCATCCTGGGTGATGGTAGCGTGGCGCTGATCGTCGATGTTTCGGCGCTTCAGGGATTAAATCGTGAACAACGTATGGCGCACACAGCCGCCTGATTCAGTTAAGAAGGTAAAAAAATGACCGGTATGAGTAATGTAACCAAGCTGGCCGGCGAGCCATCAGGGCAGGAATTCCTGGTTTTCACTTTAGGTGACGAAGAATACGGTATCGATATTCTGAAAGTGCAGGAAATCCGTGGCTATGATCAGGTGACCCGCATCGCCAACACGCCAGATTTCATCAAAGGCGTGACCAACCTGCGTGGCGTGATCGTGCCTATCGTTGACCTGCGCGTGAAGTTCAGCCAGGGCGATGTTGAGTATGATGACAACACCGTGGTGATCGTGCTCAATCTGGGCCAGCGCGTGGTGGGGATTGTGGTTGATGGGGTGTCTGATGTGCTCTCCCTGACCGCCGAGCAGATCCGCCCGGCACCGGAATTTGCTGTCACCCTGTCCACCGAATACCTGACCGGTCTGGGCGCGCTCGGTGACCGTATGCTGATTCTGGTGAACATCGAGAAGCTGCTGAACAGCGACGAGATGGCGCTGCTGGATGTGGCGGCAAGTCACGTAGCGTAATGAGGCTGGCCGCCAGGCTAATCTTTTAATACATATGGCTGTAGTGGAATTGTTCCGTTCACTACAGCTTTTTTGCTTTATGAAAGCCCCGCTGCGGTGAACGTGTTAAGGGGGCTACCGCCGCCCCCTTAACAATCCCGGCTCCCGGCAAAGAAAATCGCCGCTTCGCGATGCCTTCGGCTTATTCCCTTCGGCTATCGGGTCGGGCGTGATCCTACATCCCTGTAGGTCACGCCCTCTCGGCGCATCCCTGCGCCCTCTCGGCGCATCCCTGCGCCCTCTCGGCGCATCCCTGCGCCTCGCCCCGGCCTGCGGTCAACGCCTCAGCGATTTTCAGCCGGACTTTCGCTCACTCAACCTTCTCTGCGGTTTGAATGTGGCACAGCGGTTGAGTCCCCGCTGAAATCGGCGAACCGGAGACCGGATGACAAGGGCTGGACGCCAGGGATGGCGGCCAGAGGCGAATCGAGACAGGATGTCGAGTTGAGCCGACCGCAGGCAGCCGGTCGGGAGGTGAGCGTAGTGCGAAGCACCGATTTCGTCGCGGGGCCGCGGGGATTGATAAGGGGGCCGCGGTGGCCCCCTTATCACGTTCACAGGTTCCATTCATTTCATATTCTGCTGGACATAAAGTGAACGGAACAATTCCACAACATCTCAATAAGAAATCAGCCTTCCTGGCTAGCCAGCCCCACCTCATCCTCCAGCAGCCCCTCATTCTGCGCCAGCATCGCTGTCGCCACGCCATTCCCCAGCACGTTAATCGCGGAACGCCCCATATCCAGGAAGTGATCGATCCCCATCAGCAGCAAAATCCCCGCCACCGGAATATGGAAACTCGGGATGGTGGCAGCCAGCACCACCAGCGCCGAGCGCGGCACCCCGGCAATGCCTTTCGAGGCCAGCATCAGGGTTAACATCAACACCGTGATTTCCGAAAACGACAGCTGAATATTGTACGCCTGGGCGATAAACATCGAGGCAAACGAGCAGTAGACCATCGACCCCACGAGGTTAAACGAATACCCAATCGGCAGCACAAAGGAGACGATATTGCGCGAACAGCCGAAGCGGGTCAGCTGCTCCAGCGTTTTCGGGTAAGCCGCTTCGGAGCTGCTGGTGGTAAAGGCCACCAGCACCGGATCTTTCAGCATGCTCACCAGGCGGAAGATGTCGTTTTTCAGCACCATATAACCCACCGCCACCAGCACCAGACAGGTGAGGACGATCGCCAGATAGTAGCCGCCAATAAACGAGGCATAGTTGAGCAAAATCCCCAGCCCCTCAGTGGCGATCACCGAGGAGATCGCGGCGTAGATCGCCAGCGGTGCAACGTACATTACGTAACCGGTGACTTTCAGCATAATGTGGGAAACCACGTCCAGCGCCGCGACCAGCGGGGCGTTAAATTTCTCCCCCAGCGATGCGCCGCCAATGCCAAAGAACATCGAGAACACCACGATCTGCAGGATCTCGTTATTGGCCATTGCCCCGGCAATGCTGGTAGGGATGGTATGGGAAAGAAAGCCTTTCAACGACATCCCGCCGGTCGCCAGTCCGGTCTCCACCGTGCCGGCCGGAACGGCCAGATTCAGGCCACTGCCCGGATGGAGCAAGGTCACGATAAACAGTCCGACCAGGATGGAGAGTACCGACGAGCTGATAAACCAGACCATTGCTTTACCGCCCACACGGCCAATGGTCGCGGTCTCGCCCAGCCGCATGATCCCCACCGTCAGGGTGCTGAACACCAGCGGCGCAATGACCATCTTAATCAGGCGTAAGAAGATATCGGTCAGGAGAGTAATGTTGTCTGACCAGGCTGCTATCACGTCAGATGACGCATATTCATGAATGACTGCCCCGGACAGAATGCCCGCCAGCATAAAGACCACGATAAAAATCGTGAGTCGGTTTGCGCTTGCCACCAAAGTACCTCATTAACTGAAAGGGGAAATTAATCAGCTGATCTGTCTCATTTTTTATTATTCAGCGGATGAATGATTCATTACCTAAATTGAAGTAAATAAGCGTGCTTTTCAATATTTTTTTAATATTTATTAAATTAGTTAATAAATGGCCGACGATATATTGTGATGTAGATCACATTTTAAGCAATATATCTTCCCGCTATGCTTACGCCATAGCGGATGTCATTTCTTATCCTTATGTTTTAATTCGTAAAAATGTGTCAATAATGCAAAGGTATGGGGCAGCGGGTGAAAAGTGGTTGAGAACGAAACCTTAAACTAAATTTCACAATAACCACCCGGACAACAGCATGAAGGGTGCTAACAGACTGAGTGTTATCAAAAAATGATAACCTTACGTGACATTTTCTGGAGGGTGGAAAATGAACAAAAAACTCCTGATGCTGTTTACCGGTAGCGTTTTTGCAATGGCAGCCAGCAACAGTCAGGCCGTCACCAGCAGCGGCACTATTGGCGCGACGCTGACACTGACCAACGGTTGCCTGATTAACGGCTCGCCGACTCAGGATGGCATTAACTTCGGTACGCTCGATTTCGGTACCCATCCGGCGACCTTCTCCACGCTGACCACCCAGCTTACCGGGGCCAGCGGCGGCAACACCTTCACGATTCAATGCACCACCGCCAGCTACACCGTGGCGATCACCGGCAATACCAACTCCACGGCCCCCGGCACGGTAGTGGGTACACCGGGTACGCCTGCGCGCTATCTGGTGAACACCGCCAATACCAGCCAGGGCGTCGCCTACAGCCTGTTCAGCGACGGCGGGTTCAACAACATCATCGCCAATAACGCCCCACTGCCGGTGACCTCCACCGCCGGGGGAGTTGACAGCTATACGCTGTACGGCCGCATCACCGGCGGGGGCAATAGCGTCACCGTGGTGCCCGGCACTTACACCGACACTATCAACGTCAGCGTCACCTACTAGCGTCAGCACGTTTAGATAAGCGTGGAAAAACAAAGGCTCCGACATACGGGAGAGGGCAAACTGCGCGCTTTTTTTGTCCTGAGCATGCTGCTGCTTGTGGCAGGAAACGGCGAGGCGGTGACGACGCAATCCTTTCAGGTGAGCGCCACGATCACCCCCGGCTGCTCCGTGGCCACAGGCAGCGGTGGCCTTCTGGGCACCCTTAACTTTGGCACCCATAGCGGGGTGGAACGGGGATCGGTGAACACCAGCTTTGTGCCGAACGGTTCACTCTCCATCGCCTGTACGCCTGGCGTGGCGTTAAGCATGAGTATCGACGGCGGTCAGCACTACACCTCGGTGCGCAATATGCAGCGGTCCGGGGGGACCAGCCTGGTGCCGTACCGCCTGTACAGCAGCAGCTCTCTGGCGGCCAACAGTGAGATCGGTGTTAACCAGGCGGTGTCTGTGGCCTACACCAACAGCAATAACATTGCGCTACCGCTCTTTGGTGTGGCGCTTCTGACCGGGTTCAGCCCGGCCGGAAATTATTCCGATCAACTCACCGTGACCCTGTCGTGGTGATAAAGGGAGAAGGACAATGAAGGCATTTTCGGGATATCGCAGGCTTTGTCTGCTGATGGCACTGGGCGCGACGCTCAACACCGCCCACGGGGCCGCCACTATTCTGCTGTGGCCCATCGACCCCTGGCTGGCGGCGGATACCAAAGCCACGGAGCTGTGGGTGCAGAATCAGGGCAACAGCGCCACCACCATGCAGGTACGCATCGTGCGCTGGCGGCAGGAGAACGGCCTTGAACGCTATACCGCCCAGCAGGATGTTGTCGCCAGCCCGCCGATTGTCACCATTGCGAAGGGCAGCAAGCAGTTAATCCGCCTGATCAAACAGAGTGAGGTGCCGGTCGGGGTAGAGCAGGCCTACCGCATTATCGTGGACGAGATCCCTCAGCCGCAGGATAAAGAGACCCCGCAGATGGGGTTGAAACTGCAAATGCGCTACTCCATTCCGCTGTTTGTCTACGGACAGGGGATTGCCACCATCAAGGACGGCGCACACCACGCCCTGGTCGAGACGCGGGATCTGACCTGGCGGGTGATCCGCGAGAACGGCCAGGCGGCGATCCAGGTGCGGAATCAGGGCAATGTGCATGTCCGCCTGAGTCAGGTTTCACTGCAACAGGGGGGGCAGAATCGCACCTTTGCCGACGGCCTGCTGGGTTATGTGCTGCCGGGCAGCGCCCGCAGCTGGCCACTGCCGTCAGGGATGGACCACCCGAGCCAGATGCGTGCACAGATTAATGCCCGGGATACCCAATGGCAGTCGGCCCCCGTCAACTGAAGCCGTCGATGCTTATCCTGCTCTGCGTCAGCTCCGCAAGCTGGGCCGATCCCGGTGACGATATGCTGCCTCCACCGCCGGTGCCGCAGTCGGTAAATGACGAGGCGGTGTTCCAGCTGGCGCTTATCGTCAACCACTACGATACCGGGCTGGTGGTGCCCGTCACCCGACGTCAGGCGGAGTATCTGGTTGCCAGCGCCGATCTGCGCCGCGCCGGGCTGCCCGCCGAGCACGTGCCACCGGGGGAGGTAAACGTCAGCCGTCTGAAGGACGTGCGTGCCGAGTACGACAGCACCGGGCAACGGTTGCTGCTCAACGTTCCCCGGGAGTGGGTCAGCGCGCGCGTGACCCCCTTCAGCGGGCAGATGGCGCGCAGCACCCCCCATTTTGGTAAGGGGGCGCTGCTCAACTACGACTTCTATACCAACCACACTGAACACAGCGGCGGCCAGGCCTCCCTGTGGCATGAATTACGCTATTTTGACGACCGGGGATCGTTATCCTCCACCGGTTACGTGAGAAAGAACTTGTCCGGCGGCAGCGGGCAGCAGGAGGGGTACGTGCGCTACGACACCACCCTGATGATCACTGATGAAGAAGATGCCACCACCTGGACCGCCGGGGATGTGATCAGCGATGCCCTGAGCTGGAGCAGCAGCGTGCGCATGGGCGGCATCAGCTATGGCCGCGATTTCTCCCTGCGCCCCGACCTTGTCACCTGGCCCTTACCGGAGTTCTCCGGCGAGGCGGCAGTGCCCACGTCGGTGGATCTGTTCGTGAACGGCTATCGCGCAGGCTCCACCCGTTTGCAGCCCGGACCTTTCACCCTCACCAATTTGCCTTACATTAACGGCGCCGGGGATGCGGTGCTGGTTACCACCGATGCGCTGGGGCGTCAGGTGAGCACCACTATGCCGTTCTACGTCACCAGCGACCTGCTCCGGCAGGGGCTAAGCGACGGGGCCATGACCCTCGGCAGCCTGCGCCGCAATTACGGTATCGAGAATTTTGACTACGGCCCGGCGGCGGGCAGCGGCTCGTATCGTTATGGCCTCACCGACTGGCTGACGCTGGAAGGGCACGTCGAAGGGGCGGAGAAGCTGGCGCTGGGCGGAGCCGGGACCATCGTCAAACTGGGGCGTCTCGGGGTAGTGAACAGCGCCTGGACCCAGAGTAAAATGCGCGGCGATACCGGCGGACAGCTCAACTGGGGTTACCAGTACAGTACCAACGCCTTCAGTATCGCCACCCAGCACAGCCGTCGCGATCGCGGCTTCGGCAATCTCGCGCTCTACGATCAACCCACCATCTATGATGAATACAACCAGCCCATTGCCAGCCTGAGCCGCAATACGGATCAGTATTCCCTGACCTTTAACCTTGGCGACTTTGGCAACGTTGGCGCGGCGTGGATCGGCGTGCAGAGTTTCGACGATCAGAAAACCGAGCTGCTGAACCTCTCCTGGAGCCGTAACCTGTGGGGCAGCAGCAGTATTTACCTCGCCGCCAGCCGTGACCAGCAGCAGGGCGACTGGACGGTCGCCCTGTCGCTGCAGATCCCGCTGGGCGAACGCGACAGCGCCGCCATCACCCTCGAAAATACACCGGATGCGGGCAGCACCCAGCGGCTTAACTATAACCACTCGATGCCCACCGACGGCGGCTTTAGCTGGAACATGGCGTGGGCGCGCCAGTCGCAGGCCAGCAACTATCAGCAGGCCACGCTGGGCTGGCGTAATAACAATATCGAAGTGCAGGGCGGCGGCTACGGCGAACGCGACATGATGACCTGGTGGGGCGAGGCGATGGGTGCGCTGGTGCTGATGGACGGCGAGCTGTTTGCCGCCAACAAAATCAACGACGCCTTCGTGGTGGTCAGCACTGACGGTCAGCCGGACGTGCCGGTCAGCTATGAGAATCAGCCGGTGGGCAAAACCAACCGCAACGGTTATCTGCTGATCAGCGGCGTATCGGCCTATTACCCGGCCAGCTACAGCATTAACACCCTCAACTTACCCGCCGACACCCGCCTGAAAGAGACTGAACGCCGTATCGCCCTGCGGCGTAATAGCGGTTATCTGGTTGATTTCCCCATGGAGCAGGAGCGGGTTGCCAGCGTGATCCTGCACGACGGGGCAGGGGAGGCGATCCCCCTTGGTAGTCAGGTGCGACGCCAGGGCAGGGAGCCGGTGGTGGTGGGCTATGACGGGCTTGCCTGGCTGGAAGATCTGGCAGACGTCAACCCGCTGGAGGTCATCACCCCGGCGGGCAAAAGCTGCCATGTTACCCTGAGCCTGACGGCGAACCCGGAGCATAAGCTGCAAACCTACGGCCCTCTGACCTGCCGGGTGGAACCATGAAACGCCTGCTGCTGGTGATGATATTGTTGCTGTTCTCCGCCACCAGTTGGGGAGCGTGCCGGGTCAGTACCGTCAATGCCAGCTTTGGCAGCGTCACCTCCTTTGCCCTGAGCGCCAGCAACGAAGTGGCCACCACCGGTACGCTGGTGGTGAACTGCGATACGGTGCTTAATTTACTGACCAACGATACGGTGACGCTCAACTACACCGGGGCCACCGTTAGCGCCAGCAGCCGCGCAACCATGAAGCGCACCGATAATGCCACCATCACCGATGTGATCCCCACCCGCCTCTGCGGACTAAATACCTGCAACGCCACCAACGAAGTGCAGATCGGCAAAGCCTATACCTGGAGCGGGTCGTCGCTGCTGGGGCTGCTCGGTTCCAGGCAGTACAACATCCCACTCTATTTTCGCACCGTCGCCGGGCAGAATGTCAGCGCCGGGCCGTATCAGGTGACTCTCAATTTCAACGTGAGCTACAGCGTCTGCGCGCTGGGGGCGCTGGGACTCTGTACCTCCGCGCAAACCGGCACTACGCCGGTCAGCATTACCCTCAACATGACGGTCACTAACGACTGCAGCGCCATGACCACCCCGAACGTTAACTTCAACAGCGCGCCGCTGGTGCAAAACTTCCCGACGATCTCCCAGGCTATCTCGGTCACCTGCACCAAGGGCAGCGTCTATACCATCGGCATCAATAACGGTGCCAACGCCAGCAATAACGTGCGCCAGATGGCCAGCGGCAATAACCGTATGAGCTATGAGATTTATAAAGAAGCGACAGCGAATCGCTGGGGCAGCAGCGGCAGCGAACGCTGGTCCAGCGGTGCCTCTTCGCAGGTGAGCACCGACGGGCTGTTACGCAGCTATAACTACACCGCCCGCGTGCTGACGAATCAGGCCACCCCGCCCGCCGGTAACTACAGCGACACCCTGGTCGTCGACGTCGCGTTCTGACCCGCGCTTTTCCCTTTCGCAAATGTAAAGTTCCCGCCAGTTGTGCCGATAACACCGAGAACAAATTCATAAGAAGGTGTTGTATGTTGAACCGTATGCGCGTTGTCACAATGCTGATGTTAGTGCTGGTTGTCTTCGCACTGCTGCAGCTTATTTCCGGCAGTCTCTTTTTCTCATCCATTAAGGCTAACCAGGACAGTTTTGCGGTTTCTAACGAATTTCGTGTTCAACAGAGTGAAATCACCTCCACCTGGGATTACCTGCTGCAAACGCGCATCAACCTGAGCCGCGCCTCCGCGCGCATGGCGACCGATCCCACGCACCAGCAGCCGGAGCTGATCAACAACGCCCGTACGACGCTGGCGGAAGCAGACAAACACTTCAACGCATACCGCGCCATCGCACCACAGCCGTCGATGGAGCAGGTCAGCCAGACCATCAATGACAAATACCAGGACTACGCTGCGGCCCTGACGGAGCTTATTCAGTTCCTTGAGAGTGGCAATATGGATGCCTATTTCGCCCAGGCCACCCAGTCAAAGCAGAACGCGCTGGGCACCGCCCTGCGGGATTATGTCGCTGCGTCTGACGCGCGTAACCAGGAGGCATACAACGCCAGCGTGAAAGATTACACCTTTGCCAAATGGCAGATGGGGATCCTGGCCCTGGCGCTGGCCATCGTGCTGGTGGGCGTCTGGTACGGCATCCGTCATACCCTGCTTAACCCGTTAAACCGCGTGATTGACCACATTCGCCAGATTGCCAGCGGCGATCTCACCCATACCCTGGCCATCGCCGGGCGCAGTGAAATTACCCAACTGGCGGTCACCGTTGACCATATGCAGCGCTCCCTGAGCGAAACGGTGGCTAACGTACGCCAGGGTTCGGATGCCATCTACACCGGCACCAGCGAAATCGCGATGGGCAACAACGATCTCTCTTCCCGCACCGAGCAGCAGGCGTCGGCGCTGGAAGAGACGGCGGCCAGCATGGAGCAGTTAACGGCCACCGTGAAGCAGAACGCCGACAACGCCCGTCAGGCGTCACAGCTGGCAAACAGCGCCTCGGAGACCGCACAGCGCGGCGGCAAGGTGGTGGATGGGGTGGTGAAAACCATGCACGACATCGCCGGAAGCTCGAAGAAGATCGCTGACATCATCAGCGTGATCGACGGCATCGCCTTCCAGACCAACATCCTGGCGCTGAACGCCGCGGTAGAAGCCGCGCGTGCGGGTGAGCAGGGTCGCGGTTTTGCGGTGGTCGCCGGTGAAGTACGTAACCTCGCCAGCCGCAGCGCCAATGCGGCCAAAGAGATCAAAGCCCTGATTGAAGATTCTGTCGCGCGCGTGGACACCGGCTCGACGCTGGTGGAAAGCGCGGGAGAAACCATGAATGACATCGTCAACGCGGTAACGCGCGTCACCGACATCATGGGTGAAATCGCCTCGGCCTCTGATGAGCAGAGTCGTGGTATCGACCAGGTGGCCCTGGCGGTATCGGAAATGGATCGTGTCACACAACAAAACGCCGCGCTGGTTCAGGAGTCCGCAGCCGCTGCGGCGCAACTGGAAGAGCAGGCGAGCCGTCTGAAGATGGCCGTTTCGGCGTTTCGTCTTACTTCTGCACCTGGAAAAACGGTGTCATCGCGTGCCAGCCATCAACCGGCCGCGCCGGTTAATGCACCGGCCCAGGTACGCGCGCTGACCACCGGAAAAGATGAGAACTGGGAAACATTTTGATCGAACGTTAATTCGCGGCTGCTGGCCGCTAAATGGGAGCGTGGATGTTAAATCGTATTCGTATCTCGACCACCCTGTTTTTGATTTTGATTGTCTGTGGGGTGTTGCAGGTTGGCAGTAATGGCTTGTCGTTTTGGGCTTTTCGCGATGGTTATCAGAATTTGCAGGAGATGCAGGGCAGCAATCAGCAGCGCGCGCTACTTACCCAGAGCCGCGCCGTTCTGCTCCAGGCCAGTACGGCGCTGAATAAAGCGGGCACATTGACCGCGCTGAGTTATCCGCCTGATGACATTAAGGCGCTAATGACCACCGCGCGCAGCAGCCTGAAACAGGCTGAGGGCATGTTCAAAACCTTTAACGACCAGGCGGCGATCAGCGCGAAAGACGGCGAGCTGAAAAAAGCGATGCAGGCGGCCTTTAACCAGTGGTACAGCGATCTGGATCATCAGGCCACCTGGCTGGAAAACAACCAGCTGTCAGACTTCCTCACCGCGCCGGTGCAGGAATCGCAGGCGGCGTTTGATGCCAGCACCGAGGCCTGGCAGCAGGAGATTAACCAGTTTGTGCAGGCGGCGGGGAACGACAGTCGCACCAGCTATCACATGTCGGGCGTGATCTTCGCCACCATGATTGTGCTGACCGCGATACTGACCAGCGCCGCGCTGTTCTGGTCTCGCCGGATGATTGTCCAGCCGCTTGCGATCATCAGCAGCCATTTCGACAGCATTGCGAAAGGCGATCTGGCGCGGCCGGTGGCGGTGTATGGCAAAAATGAAATATCGGCTATTTTCGCCAGCCTGAAAGCAATGCAAGGCTCGCTGCGGGAAACGGTCTCCGAGGTGCGTCAGGGCAGCTATGCCATGCACACCGGGATCTCCGAAATTGCCGAAGGCAATAACGATCTCTCGTCGCGCACCGAACAGCAGGCGGCATCGCTGGCGCAAACGGCAGCCAGCATGGAACAGCTGACGGCCACCGTCGGGCAGAACGCCGACAACGCCCGTCAGGCTTCCGGTCTGGCGAAGAGCGCGGCGCAGACGGCGAAGAAGGGCGGTGAACAGGCCTCTCGCGTGGCAAACACCATGAATGAGATCGCCACCAGCTCCCAGAAGATTGGCGACATTATTAGTGTCATCGACGGCATCGCGTTCCAGACCAATATTCTGGCGCTGAACGCCGCGGTGGAAGCCGCCCGCGCGGGCGAGCAGGGACGCGGTTTTGCGGTGGTGGCAGGGGAAGTGCGTAACCTGGCAAGCCGCAGCGCCAACGCGGCGAAAGAGATTAAGGGGCTGATTGAAGAGTCGGTCTCACGCGTGCAGCAAGGGTCGGAGCTGGTGGATACCGCAGCGAAAACCATGACCGAGATTGTCAGCTCGGTGACGCAGGTTAACGACATCATGGGTGAAATCGCCTCGGCATCCGATGAACAGCGTCGCGGCATTGAGCAGGTCGCGTTGGCCGTCAGCCAGATGGATCAGGTGACGCAGCAGAACGCGGCGCTGGTAGAAGAAGCCGCGGCCGCCACCGACCAGTTAGCCGGTCAGGCGGATCATCTGACCTCGCTGGTAGCAGTATTTAATGTGAATGAACGTGTTGAAACAGTTACAGAAGTCGGGCGGTCTCAAGCCGTACCAGTCGGAACCTGAACGTGATTAAGTAAGAAGGCGCTATGACATCACCACTGCCCTCAGGGCAATCGTCATTACTGTTACAGATGACACAGCGCCTCGCGCTGTCCGATGCGCATTTTCGTCGGATATGTCAGTTAATCTACCAGCGCGCGGGGATCGTGCTTGCCGATCACAAGCGGGACATGGTCTACAACCGTCTTGTGCGTCGCTTGCGAACGCTCGAGCTGGATGATTTTGGTCGCTACCTCGGCATGCTGGAAGCGAACCCGAACAGCGCGGAGTGGCAGGCGTTTATCAACTCCCTGACCACTAACCTGACTGCCTTTTTCCGGGAAGCACACCACTTCCCGGTGCTGGCGGAACATGCGCGTCGCCGCAGCGGCGAGTATCGCGTATGGAGTGCGGCGGCCTCGACCGGCGAGGAGCCTTACTCTCTCGCCATCACCCTGGCCGATACCCTGGGGACCGCGCCGGGCCGCTGGAAGGTCTTCGCCAGCGATATTGATACCGAAGTGCTGCAAAAAGCGCAGAGCGGTATCTATCGCCAGGACGAGCTGAAAACCCTGTCGCCGCAGCAGCTTCAGCGCTATTTCATGCGCGGCACTGGCCCGCATGAGGGGCTGGTACGGGTGCGCAGTGAACTGGCGAATGCGGTGGAGTTCTCCATGGTCAATCTGCTGGAGAAGCAGTACAACGTGGCGGGGCCCTTTGACGCCATTTTCTGCCGTAATGTGATGATCTATTTCGACAAAACGACGCAGCAGGAGATCCTACGCCGCTTTGTACCGTTGCTCAAGCCGGACGGATTACTGTTTGCCGGGCACTCGGAGAATTTCAGCAATCTCGTGCGCGAATTCAGCCTGCGTGGGCAGACGGTATATGCGCTGAGTAAGGATAAAGCATGAGTAAAATCAGGGTCTTGTCAGTTGATGATTCGGCGTTAATGCGCCAGATCATGACGGAGATTATCAACAGTCACAGCGACATGGAGATGGTGGCAACGGCCCCCGATCCGCTGGTAGCCCGGGATTTAATCAAAAAATATAACCCCGACGTGCTGACCCTGGATGTCGAAATGCCGCGTATGGACGGCATCGACTTCCTTGAGAAGTTAATGCGTCTGCGGCCGATGCCGGTGGTGATGGTCTCTTCACTGACCGGCAAAGGTTCCGAGATCACCCTGCGGGCGCTGGAGCTGGGGGCGGTGGATTTCGTCACCAAACCGCAGCTCGGCATTCGTGAAGGGATGCTGGCGTACAGCGAGATGATCGCGGAGAAAATCCGTACCGCCGCGCGGGCGCGGGTAGCGACGCACAAGCCGATGGCCGCGCCAGCCACCCTGAAAGCAGGCCCGCTGTTAAGCTCGGAAAAACTGCTGGTTATTGGGGCATCGACCGGGGGAACAGAGGCAATTCGGCATGTACTCCAGCCATTGCCGCTCTCAAGCCCAGGTATTCTGATTACTCAGCACATGCCGCCAGGCTTTACCCGTTCGTTTGCGGAGCGTCTGAACAAGCTGTGTCAGATCAGCGTGAAAGAGGCGGAAGATGGCGAGCGCGTGCTGCCAGGGCATGCCTACATTGCCCCCGGCGACAAGCATATGGAGCTGGCGCGCAGCGGCGCGAACTATCAAATCAAAATTCATGACGGGCCGCCGGTTAACCGGCACCGTCCGTCGGTGGATGTGCTGTTTCATTCGGTGGCGAAACATGCGGGGCGCAACGCCGTTGGGGTGATCCTGACGGGGATGGGCAACGACGGCGCCGCCGGAATGCTTGCGATGCACCAGGCTGGCGCCTGGACCATCGCGCAGAATGAAGCAAGTTGTGTAGTGTTCGGCATGCCGCGCGAGGCCATCAATATGGGTGGCGTCAGCGAAGTGGTCGATCTTAGTCAGGTTAGTCAGCAGATGCTGGCAAAAATCAGTGCCGGACAGGCAATACGTATTTAACGAGGAGTGTAGTTTTATGGCGGACAAAGAGCTCAAGTTTTTGGTTGTGGATGACTTTTCCACCATGCGTCGCATCGTGCGCAACCTGCTGAAAGAGCTGGGTTTTAATAATGTTGAAGAAGCGGAAGACGGTGTTGATGCACTGAACAAACTGAATGCCGGTGGCTTTGGTTTTGTCATTTCTGACTGGAACATGCCAAACATGGATGGTCTGGAACTGCTGAAAACCATTCGTGCGAATGCTGCGATGGCCTCTATGCCTGTGCTGATGGTAACGGCCGAAGCGAAGAAAGAGAACATTATTGCTGCGGCACAGGCTGGCGCAAGCGGGTATGTGGTGAAGCCATTCACCGCTGCAACTTTGGAAGAAAAACTCGGTAAGATCTTCGAGAAACTCGGCATGTGAGGTACGGGAGATGATGCAGCCTTCGATTAAACCCACGGATGAGCATTCACCCGGTGACATAATTGCCCGGATCGGTAGCCTGACGCGCATGCTGCGCGACAGCCTGCGTGAGCTGGGACTGGATCAGGCGATTGCGGAAGCCGCGGAAGCGATCCCCGATGCCCGTGACCGTCTTGACTATGTTGTGCAAATGACTGCCCAGGCGGCAGAGCGTGCGCTGAACAGTGTTGAAGCGTCGCAGCCGCATCAGGATGAGATGGAAAAGGGCGCGAAAGCGCTGACCAAACGCTGGGACGAGTGGTTCGAAAATCCAATCGAACTGTCCGACGCCCGCGAACTGGTCACCGACACTCGCCAGTACCTGGGTGACGTGCCGGGCCATACCAGCTTCACTAACGCGCAGCTGCTGGACATCATGATGGCGCAGGATTTCCAGGATCTGACCGGTCAGGTGATCAAGCGCATGATGGATGTGATCCAGGAGATTGAGCGTCAGCTGTTGATGGTGCTGCTGGAGAACATGCCGGAACCTTCCGCACGTCCGCAGCGCGAGAACGAAAGCCTGCTGAATGGCCCCCAGCTCGACACCACCAAAGCTGGTGTTGTGGCGAGCCAGGATCAGGTCGACGACCTGCTGGACAGCTTAGGCTTCTAGCCCGCAGAGGATGTGCGCACAGCGGGCATTGCCCGGCACAAATGCCACCTGCAAAGGTGGCATTTTTTCCTCCTCTCACTGATTCGTGGCACGCCTTCGATTGCCCCGGTCACACCTGAATGGCCTAAATCGGCCCTTTTAACGTCCTTAATTAACCCATTGGTCGCGCGCGGCTTTGGCATCATATCGTCCAGACCTCTACCTGCGAGATGCTTGCCGTGGCAGAAGATAGCGACGACAAAACAGAAGCCCCCACACCCCACCGACTTGATAAAGCGCGTGAGGAAGGGCAGATACCCCGATCCAAGGAACTCACCTCCCTGCTGATTTTATTAGTGGGCGTGTGCATTATCTGGATTGGTGGGGAGTCCCTTGCCCGCAGACTGGCCGGTATGCTTTCGGCCGGGTTGCGCTTCGATCACAGCATGGTTAACGACCCGAACCTGATCCTCAGCCAGATTATCCTGCTGATTAAAAGTGCGATGGTCGCGCTGCTGCCGCTGATCACCGGGGTGGTGCTGGTAGCGCTGGTGTCGCCGGTGATGCTGGGCGGGTTGGTGTTTAGCGGGAAATCGCTGCAGTTTAAATTCTCCAAACTCAACCCGCTGCCCGGCATCGCGCGGATGTTCTCCGCCCAGACCGCCGCTGAGCTGCTGAAAGCGTTGATGAAAGCCACGCTGATGGGTAGCGTGGCCGGCTTTTTTATCTGGCATAACTGGCCGGAGATGATGCGCCTGATCAGCGAATCGCCTTTTACCGCGATGCGCAACGCGCTCAACCTGGTGGGGTTATGTTCGCTGCTGGTGGTGCTGGCGATTATCCCGATGGTGGGTTTTGACGTCTTCTTCCAGATTTACAGCCACATTAAAAAACTGCGCATGTCCCGTCAGGATATCCGCGATGAATACAAGCAGATGGAAGGTGACCCGCACGTCAAAGGCCGTATTCGCCAGATGCAGCGTGCCGCCGCCCGTCGCCGGATGATGGAAGATGTGCCGAAAGCGGATGTCATCGTCACCAACCCGACCCACTACTCCGTTGCGCTGCAGTATGACGAAAACAAAATGAGCGCGCCGAAGGTCGTGGCGAAAGGGGCAGGGCTGATTGCGCTGCGGATCCGCGAAATTGGGAATGAAAACCGTATTCCGATGCTGGAAGCCCCGCCGCTGGCGCGTGCGCTTTATCGCCATGCGGAAATTGGACAACAAATCCCAGGCCAGCTGTATGCCGCAGTGGCGGAAGTGCTGGCATGGGTGTGGCAGTTGAAACGCTGGCGTCTGGCCGGTGGTCAACGGCCTGTGAAACCTGAGAATCTCCCGGTGCCTGCAGCGCTGGATTTTATGAACGAGAAGGACTCTGATGGCTAATCTGGTGGCAATGTTGCGCCTCCCCGGCAACCTGAAATCGACTCAATGGCAGATCCTTGCCGGGCCGATCCTCATCCTGCTAATTCTGTCGATGATGGTCTTGCCGCTTCCGGCATTCATCCTCGACCTGCTTTTCACCTTCAACATTGCGCTCTCGATCATGGTGCTGCTGGTGGCGATGTTCACCCAGCGTACCCTGGATTTCGCCGCATTCCCGACCATTCTGCTGTTCACCACGCTGTTGCGCCTGGCGCTGAACGTGGCCTCCACCCGTATCATCCTGATGGACGGGCATACCGGCGGTGCGGCGGCAGGTAAGGTGGTCGAGGCCTTCGGCCACTTCCTGGTGGGCGGTAACTTCGCCATCGGTATCGTGGTGTTTGTCATCCTCGTGATCATCAACTTTATGGTTATCACCAAAGGTGCGGGACGTATCGCGGAAGTGGGCGCACGTTTCGTACTGGACGGGATGCCAGGCAAACAGATGGCAATTGACGCCGATCTGAACGCCGGGCTGATTGGCGAAGATGAAGCGAAAAAACGCCGTGCCGACGTAACCCAGGAGGCCGATTTCTACGGCTCGATGGATGGTGCGAGTAAGTTCGTTCGCGGGGATGCCATCGCCGGTATTCTGATTATGGTGATCAACGTGGTGGGCGGCCTGCTGGTTGGGGTTCTGCAACACGGAATGGACATGGGCCAAGCGGCAGAAAGCTATACGCTGCTGACCATCGGTGACGGCCTGGTCGCCCAGATCCCGGCGCTGGTGATCTCCACCGCGGCCGGTGTGATCGTGACCCGCGTCGCCACCGACCAGGACGTCGGCGAGCAGATGGTGACCCAGCTGTTCAGCAACCCGAACGTGCTGATGCTGTCGGCGGCGGTACTGGGGCTGCTGGGCCTGGTGCCAGGCATGCCGAACTTCGTCTTCCTGCTCTTCACCGGTGCGCTGCTGGGCCTGGCCTGGTGGCTGCGCGGGCGCGAGACCAAACCGAAGGCCGAGCCTGCGCCGATTAAAATGCCGGAAAACACCCAGGCGGTGGAAGCCACGTGGAACGACGTCCAGCTTGAAGATTCACTGGGGATGGAAGTGGGCTATCGCCTGATCCCGATGGTCGATTCCCAACAGGACGGCGAACTGCTGGGGCGTATCCGCAGTATCCGTAAAAAATTCGCCCAGGACATGGGCTTCCTGCCGCCGGTGGTGCATATCCGCGACAATATGGATCTGCCGCCTGCACGCTACCGCATCCTGATGAAAGGGGTGGAGATCGGCAGCGGCGACGCCTATCCGGGGCGCTGGCTGGCAATTAACCCGGGCACGGCGGCGGGCACGCTGCCGGGGGAACAAACTATCGACCCGGCCTTTGGTCTGGCGGCAATCTGGATCGAAAGCGCCCTGAAAGAGCAGGCGCAGATCCAGGGCTATACCGTGGTGGAAGCCAGTACCGTGGTCGCCACCCATCTCAACCACATTATCAGCCAGCATTCTGCGGAGCTGTTTGGTCGCCAGGAAGCACAGCAGCTGTTGGATCGCGTGACCCAGGAGATGCCGAAGCTGACCGAAGACCTGGTGCCTGGCGTGCTGACCCTGACCACGCTGCACAAGGTGCTGCAAAACCTGCTCGACGAGAAAGTGCCGATCCGCGATATGCGTACCATTCTGGAAACCCTGGCCGAACATGCGCCGTTGCAAAACGATCCGCACGAGCTGACGGCAGTGGTGCGCGTGGCGCTGGGCCGCGCCATCACCCAGCAGTGGTTCCCGGGCACCGGCGAAGTGCAGGTGATTGGGTTAGACACGCCGCTTGAGCGTCTGCTGCTGCAGGCGTTGCAGGGCGGCGGCGGGCTGGAGCCGGGGCTGGCGGATCGTCTGCTGGCGCAAACCCAGGAGGCGTTGCAGCGTCAGGAGATGCTGGGCGCGCCGCCGGTGCTGCTGGTCAATCATGCCCTGCGTCCGCTGCTATCGCGCTTCCTGCGCCGTAGCCTGACGCAACTGGTGGTCTTGTCGAACATGGAGCTGTCGGACAATCGCCACATCCGCATGACCGCCAGCATTGGAGGTCAATGATGCGTAAACTCTTGTTGTTACTGGCGCTGCCGATGGTGGCGCAGGCGGCAGGCGAGGGGGCCTGGCAGGACAGCAGTATCGGCCTGACCCTCAATAACCGCGGCGTGGCGGCCTCGTCGCGCCCGCTCTCTGCGAAGCAGCCGGTGTCGGGTTTGATGACGCTGGTGGCCTGGCGCTATGAGCTGAACGGCCCGATCCCGGCTGGCCTGCGGGTGCGGTTATGCTCCCAGGCGCGCTGCACCGAACTGGACGGTGCCAGCGGCACCACCCATGCCTTTAACAGCGTACCCGCGGCTGAGCCGCTGCGCTTTATCTGGGAAGTGCCGGGCGGCGGTCGCCTGATCCCCGCCCTGAAGGTGCAACGTAACGAAGTGATCGTCAACTACCGCTAAATGCCCGCTTTTTCGCCAGTTATCAGGCCATTCTGATGACTGGCTCTCATTATTGACCTCGCCTTTTGAAGCAAAAGAAACACTGTTTTATAAAAGAGTGACGCGCGTAGTAAATCTCTTTGCATTTTTGCCAGTTGCCGGATAGCGGTGGCAGAAACAGAAAGGTATCCGCGTAGGGATACTTTTACTGTAACCCTGTAGACACTCCCGTTCCCTCCGGGTTAACCGGGAGTCATCTGAAACTTACAGGGTCGACGGTAATGAAAACACGTAAAATTGGACTTGCAAACTATCTGGCCTACGGATCGGGCGATTTTCTCGGAGCGGGAACCACAGCGTTGACCGCTGCCTGGTTGCTCTATTTCTATACCACTTTCTGCGGCCTTACGCCGATTGAGGCCACCTTCATCTTTGCTGCCGCAAGGGTGCTCGATGCCGTCGTCAGTCCGCTGATGGGCTTCCTGACCGATAACTTTGGTACCACCTGGCTTGGCAAACGCTTTGGCCGCCGTAAGTTCTTTATCCTGCTCGGTATCCCGTGCGTCTTCAGCTACTCGCTGATGTGGGTCGGGGATATGGGCTTCTGGTACTACCTGCTGACCTATCTGGTCTTTGATATTGTTTACACCATGATCCTGGTACCGTACGAAACGCTGGTGCCGGAAATGACCGATGATTTCAAACAGAAAACCAAGTTCTCCGGCGCGCGTATCTCTATGGCGCAGATGTCGGCCATTCTGGCATCGTTCCTGCCGGGCATTCTGTTAACCCATTTTGGCAAAGACAATGCCATCTCCTTCTTCTATGCCAGCCTGGTGTTCTCGGTGCTGTGCGCCCTGATGCTCACCTTCGTCTGGTTCTTTACCTGGGAACGCCCGCGTGAAGAGTGGAGCGAAGCCGCGCTGCGTGCAGAAGAAGAGAAGAAAAAACTGACCCTTGGTCAGAGCCTGAACCGTCTGTTCGTTGAGTTAAGTTCCACCCTGCGGATCAAAATTTTCCGTCAGCATCTGGGCATGTACCTCGGGGGTTATATCGCGCAGGACGTGTTTAACGCCGTCTTTACCTACTACGTGGTCTTTGTGCTGATGCAGGAAGCGTCAATGGCCTCGAACCTGCTGGGCACGATGGCGATCTTCCAGTTCCTCGCCGTGATCGCCATGATCCCACTGTGCATCCGCTTTGGCCCGGCCCCGTCCTACCGCATGGTAGTGGTGCTGTTTGGTCTGGCGTCGCTCTCCTACGCAGGGCTTTATTATGCCGGTATGAGCGATATCTACGCGCTGCTGTTACTGGTGTCTGCTCTGGCAGGTCTGGGTCGCGGTGGCATCAACTATGTACCCTGGAATACCTACACCTACATTGCTGACGTGGATGAAGTAATTACCGGTCAACGTCGCGAAGGCATCTTTGCAGGCATCATGACCTTAACCCGCAAAGCGTCGCAGGCGGGGGCCATCATGCTGGTGGGTATCGTCATGCAGATGTCCGGCTTTGTCAGCGGGCAGAAGGTACAGCCTGAAGAGGTAAGCCACACCATTCTGATGATCCTGAGCGTGGGCACCATTCTGGTCCTGTGCTGCGGCTTCCTGGTGTCACTGCGCTTTAAGCTGAACTTACAAACGCACAGCACGCTGCGGGAAGAGACCGCCAAAATGCGTGAGTCTGGCCGTGCGATGCCGGAGACCGCTACACCGCAGGCGCGCGCCACGGTCGAAATGCTGGCCGGTATGCCGTACGACTGCCTGTGGGGCAATAACAACATCGGCTATCTGAATCGCAATAAACCCGCTGCACCGTCCCTGAAAGAACGTGCTCCACTGAATTCGACATACAACAGAGGTTAAGATTATGAAGGTTTGGCCTGTCAAACATAGCCCGTTACTGCGTCAGCCCGAGCGTTTTATCGCCAGGGATGAACTGAAAGCGCTGATCCAGAAAGTGACGCATAACCTGGTGAACATTCACGATACAACCGGCGAGTTTTTACTGCGGCTGGACGACGGGCGCGTAATCGACACCAAAGGCTGGGCGGGCTGGGAGTGGACGCATGGGGTCGGTCTCTACGGTATCTGGCAGTATTACTGCCAGACCGGGGATGAAGGCATGCGCGATATCATCGACAGCTGGTTTGCCGACCGCTTCGCCGAAGGGGCCACGACTAAAAACGTCAACACCATGTCGCCGTTTTTGACCCTTGCGTATCGTTATGAAGAGACGCGCAACCCGGCATGGCTGCCGTGGCTGGAGAGCTGGGCAGAGTGGGCGATGAACGACATGCCGCGCACCGATCACGGCGGTATGCAGCACATCACCCTGGCAGAAGAGAATCATCAGCAGATGTGGGATGACACCCTGATGATGACCGTCCTGCCGCTGGCGAAGATTGGCAAACTGCTTAATAAACCGGAATACGTGGAAGAGGCGGTCTATCAGTTCCTGCTGCATGTGCAAAACCTGATGGATCGGGAGACCGGGCTATGGTTCCACGGCTGGAACTACGACGGTCAGCACAACTTTGCCAATGCCCGCTGGGCGCGCGGCAACAGCTGGCTGACCATCGTGATACCCGACTTCCTGGAGCTGGTGGATCTGCCGGAGAACAATGCCGTGCGCCGTTATCTGGTGCAGGTGCTGAATGCGCAGATCGCCGCCCTGGCGAAATGTCAGGATGAGAGCGGCCTGTGGCATACGCTGCTTGATGATCCGAACTCCTATCTGGAAGCCTCGGCGACGGCGGGGTTCAGCTACGGGATCCTGAAAGCGGTGCGTAAGCGTTATGTGCCGGCGGAATACGCCATAGTTGCCGAGAAAGCCATTCGCGGGATTGTGAAGAACATCTCCCCGGACGGCGAACTGCTGCAAACCTCGTTTGGGACCGGGATGGGCAGCGATCTGGAGTTCTATCGCCAGATCCCGCTAACCTCCATGCCGTACGGCCAGGCGATGGCGATCCTCTGTTTAACGGAATATCTCCGCAAGTACTTCTGATAATAAAAAAACCCGGCAAATGCCGGGTTTTTTATTCGTTCTGTAGCCCTGATGGCGTTTCGCTACCGGGGCTAGCCAATCATCACAGATTACATACGTTCTACGGTTTCGATACCCAGGGTATCCAGACCCAGCTTCAGGGTCTTCGCCGTCAGCTGCGCCAGCTTCAGGCGGCTGTTGCGCACGGCCTCACTCTCTGCAGAGAGAATAGGGCAGTGTTCGTAGAAGCCGGAGAACAGACCCGCCAGATCGTACAGGTAGGCACACATTACATGTGGCGTACCGTCGCGGGCGACCACGGCCAGCGTCTCTTCGAACTGTAGCAGGCGCGCCGCCAGCTGTGCTTCGCGATCTTCGCTGATGGTCACCTGCGCCTGAGCCAGCACGCTTTCGTCAATGTCGGCTTTACGGAACACGGACAGCACACGGGTATAGGCATACTGCATATACGGGGCGGTGTTGCCTTCGAAGGCCAGCATGTTATCCCAGTCGAACACGTAATCGGTGGTACGGTTCTTGGAGAGATCCGCATACTTCACCGCACCGATACCGACGGCGTTAGCCAGTTTTTCCAGCTCGTCCGCAGGCATGTCCGGGTTTTTCTCGGCCACCAGACGGCGGGCACGTTCCAGCGCCTCGTCCAGCAGATCTGCCAGCTTCACGGTGCCGCCCGCACGGGTTTTGAACGGCTTGCCGTCTTTGCCCAGCATCATGCCGAACATGTGGTGCTCCAGCGGCACGGAATCCGGTACATAGCCTGCTTTACGCACGATGGTCCACGCCTGCATCAAGTGCTGGTGCTGACGGGAGTCGATGTAATAGAGGACGCGATCCGCATGCAGCGTCTCGTAACGATACTTGGCGCAGGCGATATCGGTCGTGGTATAGAGGTAGCCGCCATCCTTTTTCTGGATGATGACGCCCATCGGTTCGCCTTCTTTGTTTTTATACTCGTCAAGGAAGACCACCGTTGCGCCTTCGCTCTCGACCGCCAGCCCTTTGGCCTTCAGGTCGGCCACGATCCCGGCCAGCATCGGGTTGTACAGGCTCTCGCCCATCACATCCTTACGGGTCAGGGTGACGTTCAGGCGATCGTAGGTGAGCTGGTTCTGGGACATGGTGATGTCCACCAGCTGACGCCACATCTGACGGAAATACTCGTCGCCGCCCTGCAGTTTCACCACGTAGCTACGTGCGCGCTCGGCAAAGGCTTCGTCTTCGTCATAGTGCTTTTTCGCGTCGCGGTAGAAGCCTTCGAGGTCGGCCAGCGCCATTTCACCCGCGTTATCCTGCTGCTGTTTTTCCAGCCAGGCGATCAGCATGCCGAACTGGGTACCCCAGTCACCGACGTGGTTCGCGCGGATCACGTTATGACCGAGGAACTCAAGGGTGCGCACCGAGGCGTCGCCGATAATGGTGGAGCGCAGGTGACCTACGTGCATCTCTTTCGCCACGTTAGGGGCGGAGTAGTCAACGACGATGGTTTGCGCTGGTGGCTGCGCCACGCCCAGACGGTCGGACTTCAGGGCCGCATCAACATGCTGCGCCAGGAAGGCAGGGTCGAGGAAGATATTGATAAAGCCCGGCCCGGCGATTTCGGTTTTGCTGGCGATACCCTGGAGATCCAGATGCGTCAGGACCTGCTCTGCGAGTTGTCGCGGCGCCATGCCCAGTTTTTTAGCCACTGCCATCACGCCATTGGCCTGATAGTCGCCAAACTGTACTTTCGCTGACTGACGAACCTGCGGTTCACAGTCTGCAGGTGCGCCTGCAGCAATCAGTGCCTGACTGACTTTTTCTGAGAGAAGAGCCTGAATATTCACCGGGATACCTTACATTTTTGACGCGGGCCATCATGCTGCCGCGCCCGTTAAAGAATTTAGGCCGGGAGTATACTGCAATTGCCCGTTGCCGTCAGCACTGGCTCAAATCAGCGGTTGGTCGTCGGGCAGCAACAGAGTAAATTAACGCTTTTGCATGACGATAAGAGTAGGAATGATGGCGAACTGGCAATCTGTTGACGAGCTGCAGGATATTGCAGCTGATTTACCGCGTTTCACCCAGGCTTTTACAGCACTTACCGGGCGCCTGGGGCTGGATATCGCCCCGCTCGCAGCAGACCATATCTCTCTGCGCTGCCACCAGAACGCCACCGCTGAGCGCTGGCGACGCGGGTTTGAGCAGTGCGGCGAGCTGCTCTCGGAAAACATCATCAATGGCCGCCCGATCTGCCTGTTTAAACTGCATGAGCCGGTGTGCGTTGCTCACTGGCGCTTTACGGTCGTTGAACTGCCGTGGCCGGGTGAGAAACGCTATCCCCTCGAAGGCTGGGAGCACATCGAAATCGTGCTGCCTGGCGACCCCGATACCCTGAATGCCCGTGCCCTGGCGCTACTGTCTGACCACGGGCTGAGCCAGCCTGGGATCTTTGTCAAAACCAGTTCACCAAAAGGGGAGCGCGAACGTCTGCCGAACCCGACGCTGGCGGTCACCGATGGCAGCGTGACGGTGAAGTTTCACCCATGGACCATCGAAGACATTGTCGCCAGCGAAGAATAATGCATAAGACTTTGTGAGCTGACGCCGTGTCGCAGATAAGGCGGCATGGCATGATGCAAAACCCAACTCATCGTAAGGAGGTTTCGTGGCATTGCTGGAGATTTGTTGTTACAGCATGGAGTGTGCCCTGACCGCGCAGCAGCAGGGTGCCGATCGTATTGAACTTTGTGCGGCCCCGAAAGAGGGCGGGCTGACCCCCTCGTATGGCGTGCTGAAATCGGTGCGTAAGGCGGTAAGTATCCCCGTGCATCCGATCATCCGCCCCCGCGGCGGGGACTTTTGCTACAGCCCGGGCGAGTTTGATGCCATGCTGGACGATATCGCCCTCGTGAAGCAACTGGGTTTCCCGGGGCTGGTAACCGGCCTGCTGAATGAGGATGGTCATATCGATATGCCGCGCATGCGCCAGATTATGGCCGCCGCGCAGGGGATGGCGGTAACTTTTCATCGCGCCTTCGATATGTGCGTAAATCCGCAGCAAGCCTTTGAAAACCTCGCGGAACTGGGGGTTGCACGGGTGCTCACCTCCGGTCAGCAGCCCTCTGCCGAAAAAGGTATTTCATTAATTAAGGAACTAAAAGGGCGATCAGGTGTTCCAATAACAATGGCGGGTGCTGGCGTTCGCGCCGCTAACCTGGAAACGTTTTTACAGGCAGGGGTAGAAGAGCTTCACAGCTCGGCAGGCAAATGGTTGCCGTCACCCATGCGCTATCGCAACACAGGCTTGTCGATGTCGACGGATGCCGAAGCGGATGAATATTCCCGCTATGGCGTCGATGGCGAGTCGGTTGCAGAGATGAAGGCGATAATCGAAAGGTTTCGCCGCTGAAACAGTTTTTACCGCGCATCATGTCGCCCAATATGATGCTTGTTTGTACCAGGCCCCTGCAATTTCAACAGGGGTCTTTTTTTGTCCATTTTATCCTTCCTGTTTCAAGCCACGTTGCTGCAACCTGAAATAGTCGGGATAAAGCGCGCCCGATTGAGGCCGGGTCAGGCGTAGCCGCCACCCGGCAAAACACTAGGGTTTAGTGGCAATCAATACCGCACGGATCGGCGCCGGATAACCTTCAATGGTTTTTGTCCGATCGTCAGGATCGAGGAATTCGGCCAGCGACTCGGTGGTCATCCACTCGGTGCGGCGCTGCTCTTCGGTGGTGGTGACGCAAACATCTGCAATGCGGATATCAACAAAACCACACTTCGCCAGCCAGTTTTTCAGCGCCAGCGCTGATGGGATAAAGTAGACGTTACGCATCTGCGCATAACGGTCGCCCGGCACCAGCACCGCATTTTCATCGCCCTCAATCACCAGCGTTTCCAGCACCAGTTCACCGCCACTGACCAGCTGATCTTTCAGCTGCCACAGGTGTTCCAGCGGGGAACGGCGATGATAGAGCACGCCCATTGAGAAGACAGTATCAAACGCCGCCAGAGCCGGAAGCTGCTCGATGCCCAACGGCAGCAGGTGCGCGCGCTGGTCGTTGCCCAGCAGTTTGCGCACGGCTTCGAATTGACAGAGGAACAACTGCATTGGATCAATACCGACCGCCAGATGGGCGCCTGCGCCGATCATGCGCCACAGGTGATACCCGCTGCCGCAGCCCACGTCCAGAATGGTACGCCCGGTTAAATCGGACAGGTGCGGTAACACGCGATCCCATTTCCAGTCTGAATGCCATTCAGTGTCGATATGCATGCCATACAGGGAGAACGGCCCCTTACGCCACGGCATCAGATTGCGCATCAGCTTGTCGAGGCGCAGCATCTGGCCTTCGCTCAGCGGCGTTTCGCTTTCAGCGGTGACGCTGTGCAGCAGATCCAGCTTATAAGGGGTCATCTCCGGCAGAAACTCGACCGCGTTACTCCACTGCTTAAACTGGCCGTGCAGCGATTCGCGCTGCCAGGCGGCGATCTGCCCAGGCAGGGTTTCCAGCCAGTGCGACAGGTGATTTTTAGCAATCAGCTGATAAAAGTTACCGAAATCAATCATGCCTCACCGCCTTTAAGCGCCACCAGAGAGCCAAAGTTAAAGCACTGGAACCACAGCTCGCTGTGGGCGAACCCGGCCTTATGCAGGCGGGCCTTGTGCGTTTCAACCGAGTCGGTCAGCATCACGTTCTCCAGCATGCTGCGCTTCTGGCTGATCTCCAGCTCGCTGTAGCCGTTGGCCCGTTTGAAATCGTGGTGCATGTTGAACAGCAGTTCGCCGACGGTGGCATCTTCGAAGCTGAATTTCTCAGACAGCACCAGCGCGCCGCCAGGGTTCAGCCCCTGATAAATTTTGTCCAGCAACAGCTGGCGATCGTCCGGCTCCAGGAATTGCAGGGTAAAATTCAGCACCACCATCGAGGCGTTTTTAATCTCAATATGGCGGATATCGCCTTCGACCACCTCGACCGGAGTCGGCGCTTTCCAGGCGTCGATATGGCGACGGCAACGTTCTACCATTGCCGGTGAGTTATCGACAGCGATGATATTACAGCCGTCGTGCTTGATGTTACGACGAACCGACAACGTGGCCGCGCCCAGTGAACATCCCAGATCGTAGACCTGCGTGCCGGGCTGAACAAAACGTTCCGCCAGCATGCCGATCATGGAGATGATATTGGAGTAGCCGGGAACCGAGCGCTGGATCATATCCGGGAAGACTTCCGCTACCCGTTCATCGAAGGTCCAGTCGCCCAGACTGGCGATAGGCGCAGAAAAAAGCGTGTCGCGATCTGACATAACGTAAAAATCCGGGAAAAATAAAGGGGCGTATTGTGCGCTAATGCAATGAGAAAACCAACTCCCACGGCATATACCACAGGTTAGCCAGCACCATTAGCACAAGCGAACACCAGGTGGCGCTCATACCGGAGCGGCGCCAGCGGAACAGGCGCTGATGCAGACCATAATAGTGCATCAGGCGGCCGGCAATCAGCAGCAGGCCGCAGACATGCACCATCCAGGTCTCGGCACCGTTCATTTCCATAAACAACAGCAGGATCAAGGCAGCCGGGATGTACTCCACCGCATTGCCATGAATGCGGATCGCGGTTTGCAGCTCCGAAAACCCACCGTCGCCATAAGAAACGCGGTATAACATCCGCAGGCGCGCAACATCGAACGAAAACTTAATTAACAGTAACGCACCCAGCACCGCATACAGCGCGCAAACCATACAAACTCCCTGTTTTTTGGCAGATGGCACTTCATATGATAGGGGCTGGGATCAGAAAAGAGAAGATTGCTGCGGAATGGTGGGGGCATCGCCTATCGACGGAGCCACGTCCCGCAAGGCTTGCCAGAGAGCATCGACCAGTTCAGGTGCCTGGGCAATATCAGGCGTATGTAAAAAAAGATACGGCGTGGCGGTCTGTTCCCACTTCGCCAGGGTCTGCAGCCAGACGGCAAAAAGCGCCTGGTTTTGCGGCATATTGTCGCTGCCGATAAAACGCACCATCGGGTTGCTGGCGGTCATCACCGCATGCACCGGCACTTTCGGTTTTTTGCGCTGGGCGTCGATGATGGCTTCGTTGTGCGGCACGGCGGCATGTACCGGACGGCTGTCGAGGATGGTGCGATTGACGCCGCGCTCGTGCAGACCACGATTGAGCGCTTGCTCTGCCTCGCCTTTCATGAAGAACTCAGGATGCCGAACTTCAACCCCGTAGGTAAATTCCCGGGGCAGGCCATCGAGGAACTGCCATAGCGCAGGCAGATCGCGGGGGCCAAAGGTGGCGGGGAGCTGCACCCAGTACTGACCAATGCGGTTCGCCAGCGGTGACAGCCGGGAGAAAAACTCTTCGGTCAGATCGTCGCAATTACGCAGCGCGGCCTGATGGGAGATGGTGGCCGGGAATTTAAAGCAAAAACGAAAATCGTCGCGGGTTTGCTCCCGCCAGCGCGCCACCACCTCGGCCTTTGGCAGGGCGTACAGCGTGGTGTTGCCCTCCACACAGTTAAAGTGGCGGGCGTACTCTTCAAGACCGTTAATGCCCAGTCGTACCCACTTCGGGTGCGACCATTGGGGTAAACCCAGATAGATCATAGCGCGTTGATAATCTCTTCAGTGCTGCGCACACGGGCGATGCGCGGGAAGATATGGGTCATGCTGGCCTGGTGCTGCTCGGTGGTGGCCGTGCTGCATGCATCTTCGGCGATCACCAGATTAAAGCCCATCTCCCAGGCGTTGCGCGCGGTAGATTCCACGCCAATATTGGTGGCGATCCCGCAGAGAATTATAGTCTCGATGCCGCGACGACGCAGCTGCAGCTCAAGATCGGTGCCGTAGAAAGCGCCCCACTGGCGTTTGGTCACTTCAATATCGCTCTCTTGCTTGCCAAGTGACAGTGGGTAGTCCCACCAGTTGTCCGGCAGGGCATGGGCCGCCCCCTGGGCATCAACAGGCTGTTTCAGCGCCTCGGCGAAGTCAGCAGACCAGCCGACACGGACCAACACCACCGGCGAACCGTTGGCGCGGCATTTTTCTGCCAGGCGGGCGCTGCGGCTGACCACGTCCTGGGCGGTATGCGGGCCACCGGCAAAGGGCAGGATCCCTTCCTGTAAATCGATGACGACCAGGGCAGTTTTAGCAGCGTCGAATGTCAACATGGTTTTTCCTGTTAAATAGTTAGTGTTGCTAATACCTTACGCTGCCATGGCGTGTTCCGGGCCTGATATTTTTGTTAATTTTTGTGAGAATATGCAAGATGCGAGCAGCAATCGCGCGTCTGGTGTGCTTCTCTCTTATCGTCTGGCGGAATTTCCAGTATAATAGCCGCCTTTTTTCATCCAGTTTGACATACAGAAAGCTGCGACCTTGTAGCCTGCGGCTAAGTTAAGGGATATCTCATGCGTACAGAATATTGCGGGCAGCTGCGTCAGTCCCACGTCGGACAGCAGGTGACCCTGTGTGGTTGGGTCAACCGTCGTCGTGATCTTGGCAGCCTTATCTTTATCGATATGCGCGACCGTGAAGGCATCGTGCAGGTGTTTTTCGATCCAGATCGTGCCGACGCGTTAAAGCTGGCCTCCGAGCTGCGTAATGAGTTCTGCATCCAGGTGACCGGCACCGTGCGTGCGCGTGACGAAAAGAACATCAACAGCGACATGGCGACCGGCGAAATCGAAGTGCTGGCGACCGATCTGACCATTATTAACCGTTCAGAATCACTGCCGCTGGACTTCAACCACGTCAATACCGAAGAAGCGCGTCTGAAATATCGCTACCTCGACCTGCGTCGCCCGGAAATGGCCGAGCGCCTGAAAACCCGTGCGAAAATCACCAGCCTGGTGCGCCGCTTTATGGATGATCACGGTTTCCTCGATATCGAAACCCCGATGCTGACCAAAGCGACCCCGGAAGGCGCACGTGACTACCTCGTGCCGTCCCGTGTGCATAAAGGTAAATTCTACGCGCTGCCACAGTCTCCTCAGCTGTTCAAACAGCTGCTGATGATGTCCGGTTTCGATCGTTATTATCAGATCGTGAAATGCTTCCGTGACGAAGACCTGCGTGCTGACCGTCAGCCTGAATTCACCCAGATCGACGTCGAGACCTCCTTCATGACCGCCGAGCAGGTGCGTGAAGTGATGGAAGCGCTGGTGCGTAGCCTGTGGCAGGACGTGAAGGGCGTGGATCTGGGCGATTTCCCAATCATGACCTTCGCCGAAGCGGAACGTCGTTACGGCTCCGACAAACCAGACCTGCGTAACCCGATGGAGCTGGTGGACGTTGCTGACCTGCTGAAAGACGTTGAGTTTGCCGTCTTCTCCGGCCCGGCTAACGATGCGAAAGGCCGCGTGGCTGCTCTGCACGTACCGGGTGGCGCAAGCTTAAGCCGTAAGCAAATCGACGACTACGGCAACTTCATCAAGATTTATGGCGCGAAAGGCCTGGCTTATATCAAAGTCACCGAGCGTGCAAAAGGCATCGAAGGCATCACCAGCCCGGTCGCCAAATTCCTCAATGCTGACATCGTGGAATCCATTCTGGCGCGTACTGAAGCCCAGGACGGAGACATGATCTTCTTCGGCGCAGACAATAAGAAAGTGGTAGCGGATTCAATGGGTGCCCTGCGTCTGAAGCTGGGTAAAGACCTGAGCCTGACCGACGAAGCCAAATGGGCGCCGCTGTGGGTAATCGACTTCCCAATGTTTGAAGACGACGGCGAAGGCGGTCTGACCGCGATGCACCACCCGTTCACCTCTCCGAAAGAGATGACCGCGGCAGAGTTGAAGGCCGCCCCGGAAGATGCAGTGGCAAACGCCTATGACATGGTGATCAACGGCTACGAAGTCGGCGGCGGTTCCGTGCGTATTCACAGCGGCGACATGCAGCAGACCGTATTCGGCATTCTGGGCATCAACGAACAGGAACAGCGCGAGAAGTTTGGCTTCCTGCTGGACGCCCTGAAGTACGGCACGCCGCCGCACGCAGGCCTGGCGTTTGGTCTGGATCGTCTGACCATGCTGCTGACCGGCACCGACAACATCCGTGATGTTATCGCCTTCCCGAAAACCACCGCTGCGGCCTGTCTGATGACCGAAGCGCCAAGCTTTGCTAACCCAACCTCACTGACCGAGCTGGGTATCGAAGTGGTGAAAAAGGAAGAGAAAAACTGATATGACATATAAGCTTCCCGTTTCTGTCTTAGTTGTCATTTATGCCCAGGACACGAAGCGGGTGCTGATGTTGCAGCGGCGCGACGATCCCGCGTTCTGGCAGTCGGTAACCGGCAGTCTGGAAGAGGGTGAAACCGCGCTGCAGGCCGCCGCGCGCGAAGTAAAGGAAGAGGTCGCCATTGATGTTGCTCGCGAGCAACTGACCCTGACGGACTGTCAGCGCACGGTGGATTTTGAAATTTTTAGCCATTTACGTCATCGCTATGCGCCGGGGACCGAACGCAATACAGAATCCTGGTTCTGCCTTGCGCTTCCCCACGAGCGGGAGATCGTGTTCACCGAACACCTGACTTACCGCTGGGTTAATGCGGTCGAGGCCGCAGGCTTAACCAAGTCGTGGAGCAACCGGCAGGCGATTGAAGAATTTGTAATCAATGTTAATTAATTTCCAGGCATTTCAGTTATCAGGAAGACGGCAAGGCCGAGCATCGCCAGTCGCTTACGTGGGTAAGTGACGGGTGTAAGCGGGCGTAGCCAACGCAACTGGTGGCTGAACGGCGCAGGATAATTTTTGAGGAACTTTTTATGGCAGGTCATAGTAAGTGGGCCAACACCAAACACCGCAAAGCGGCACAGGATGCCAAGCGCGGTAAGATCTTTACCAAAATCATTCGCGAACTGGTGACTGCAGCCCGTCTGGGCGGCGGCGACGCCGGTTCTAACCCGCGTCTGCGCGCAGCGATCGATAAAGCGCTGAGCAACAACATGACCCGTGACACGCTGAACCGTGCTATCGCCCGTGGCGTAGGCGGCGACGATGACACCAACATGGAAACCATCATTTATGAAGGGTACGGTCCAGGCGGCACGGCGGTCATGATTGAGTGCCTGTCCGACAACCGTAACCGTACCGTTGCTGAAGTGCGTCACGCCTTCACCAAAACCGGTGGCAACCTGGGCACCGACGGTTCCGTAGCTTACCTGTTCAGCAAAAAAGGCGTGATCTCTTTCGAGAAAGGCGACGAAGACGTGATCATGGAAGCCGCGCTGGAAGCCGGTGCTGAAGACGTGGTGACCTACGACGACGGCGCGATTGATGTTTATACCGCATGGGAAGAGATGGGCGCGGTGCGTGATGCGCTGGAAGCGGCTGGCCTGAAAGCCGACGCGGCTGAAGTTACCATGATCCCGTCCACCAAAGCGGACATGGATGCGGAAACCGCACCAAAACTGCTGCGTCTGATCGACATGCTCGAAGATTGCGACGACGTGCAGGAAGTTTACCACAACGGTGAAATCTCCGACGAGGTTGCGGCAACGCTGTAATGGCTGAGCCTAAACCGACAACCGGAGAGGCGTGATGGCGATCATTCTCGGCATTGACCCTGGCTCACGCATCACCGGTTATGGCGTCATCCGCCAGGTCGGGCGTCAGTTAACCTACCTGGGCAGCGGATGTATCCGCACTAAAGTGGACGATCTGCCGTCGCGCCTGAAGCTTATCTATGCAGGCGTGACGGAGATCGTCACTCAGTTCCAGCCGGATTTTTTCGCCATCGAACAGGTGTTTATGGCGAAAAACGCCGACTCGGCGCTGAAGCTCGGTCAGGCCCGCGGCGTGGCGATTGTCGCGGCGATGAATCAGGACCTGCCCGTGTTCGAATATGCCGCGCGACAGGTCAAGCAAACCGTGGTGGGCAATGGCGGGGCAGATAAAAGCCAGGTGCAACATATGGTGCGCACATTGCTGAAACTACCGGCCAATCCGCAGGCGGATGCCGCCGATGCGTTGGCCATCGCGATAACCCATTGCCACGTCACCCAGAACGCGATGCAAATTAGCGAATCGCGGCTCAATCTGGCCCGAGGCCGATTGCGTTAAATGAAAAATCAGGCTGGATGTTTATCCAGCCTTTTTTTATGATGGCAGCGGTAAATTTTAGTTCTTAACGCAGGAGCGTCACGTGATAGGCAGACTCAGAGGCATCATCCTCGAAAAACAACCCCCGATAGTGCTGCTTGAGACCGGAGGCGTGGGCTACGAAGTCCATATGCCAATGACCTGTTTCTACGAACTGCCGGAAGTGGGTAAAGAGGCAATAATTTTTACCCACTTTATCGTGCGTGAAGATGCTCAGCTGCTGTTTGGCTTCAATGACAAGCAGGAACGTACCCTGTTTAAAGAGCTGATTAAGACCAACGGCGTCGGCCCGAAACTGGCCCTGGCGATCCTGTCCGGGATGTCGGCGCAGCAGTTCGTGAATGCTGTTGAGCGTGAAGAGCTGGCGGCCCTGGTGAAACTTCCTGGCATCGGCAAGAAAACGGCAGAACGCCTGATTGTCGAAATGAAAGACCGCTTCAAAGGTCTGCATGGCGATCTGTTTACGCCAGCAGCCGATCTGGTGCTGACATCCCCTTCGGGTCCGTCTGACGATGATGCGGAGCAGGAAGCGGTTGCCGCGCTGGTGGCGCTGGGCTATAAACCTCAGGAAGCGAGCCGGATGGTCAGCAAAATTGCTAAACCGGACGCCACCAGTGAAACCCTGATTCGTGAAGCGCTGCGCGCGGCGTTGTGAGGTAAAGGATGATTGAAGCAGACCGTCTGGTCTCGGCAGGCAATGTTCAGGCAGAAGATCTGGTGGACCGTGCGATCCGCCCGAAGCTGCTTGATGAGTATATTGGCCAGCCGCAGGTGCGCTCGCAAATGGAGATCTTTATCCAGGCAGCAAAATTACGCGGCGATGCCCTCGATCATCTGCTGATTTTTGGCCCGCCAGGATTGGGGAAAACCACGCTTGCCAACATCGTTGCCAACGAAATGGGGGTCAATCTGCGCACGACCTCCGGCCCGGTGCTGGAGAAGGCAGGCGATCTGGCAGCGATGCTGACGAACCTTGAACCTCACGATGTGCTGTTTATCGATGAGATCCACCGCCTGTCACCGGTGGTGGAAGAGGTGCTTTATCCGGCGATGGAAGACTACCAGTTGGATATCATGATTGGCGAAGGCCCGGCGGCGCGCTCGATTAAAATCGATCTGCCACCTTTCACCCTGATTGGCGCCACCACCCGCGCAGGCTCGTTAACCTCGCCGCTGCGCGACCGTTTCGGCATCGTACAGCGACTGGAGTTTTATCAGGTGCCCGATCTCCAGCACATTGTCAGCCGCAGCGCGCGCTACATGGGGCTGGAGATGAGCGAAGAGGGGGCTTTTGAAGTGGCGAAGCGTTCCCGCGGAACACCGCGTATCGCCAACCGTCTGCTGCGCAGGGTGCGTGATTTTGCCGAAGTGAAGCACGACGGCTCCATTTCGCTGGAGATCGCCGCCCAGGCACTGGATATGTTGAACGTGGATGCCGAAGGGTTTGATTACATGGACCGCAAGTTGCTGTTGGCGGTGCTGGACAAATTCTTTGGTGGGCCGGTCGGGCTGGATAACCTGGCGGCCGCCATCGGTGAAGAGCGGGAAACCATCGAAGATGTGCTCGAGCCATACCTGATCCAGCAGGGCTTTTTGCAGCGTACACCGCGCGGGCGCATGGCAACGGTGCGAGCCTGGGATCACTTTGGCATTACGCCACCGGCGATGCCATAACCCCGATGGAAAAGGCCGGATGGCGACATCGCCTTATCCGGCTTAGAGCAATTGCAGGCCCGGTAAGCGAAGCGCTACCGGGCATCACATCAGCTGGCAGGTTTCTTCATCATACTGAAGATAAACAGCGTTGCCGCACACAGTACCACTGACGGCCCGGCGGGCGTGTCGTAAAACGCTGAGAAAGTTAACCCACCGGTCACGGCAATCATCCCCACCCCTACTGCAACACCGGCCATCTGCTCCGGCGTGCGGGCAAAACGGCGCGCGGTCGCGGCGGGAATGATCAGCAGTGAAGTGATGATCAGCGCCCCGACAAACTTCATCGCCACGCCAATGGTCAGCGCGGTCACCAGCATCAGCAGTAACTTCACGCGTTGTAACTTCACGCCGTCAACAAAGGCCAAATCCGGGCTGATGGTCATTGCCAGCAGGCTGCGCCACTGCCACAGCAGGATAGCCAGCACGATCACCACCCCGATGGCGATGGCGATCAGATCGTCCGGCGTGACCGCCAGCAGATCGCCAAAAAGATAGGCCATCAGATCCACACGAATATTGGACATCAGGCTGACCACCACCAGACCCAGCGACAGGGCGCTGTGCGCCATAATCCCGAGCAGCGTATCCACTGCGAGATGAGGGCGCTTTTCCAGCCACACCAGACCGGCGGCCAGCAGCAGCGTGACCGCAATCACCGCATAGAACGGATTCACATCCAGTAGTAAGCCAAATGCCACCCCCAACAGGGAGGCGTGGGCGAGGGTATCGCCAAAGTAAGACATCCGGCGCCAGACGACAAACGAGCCGAGAGGACCCGCCGCGCAGGCGAGCATCATCCCGGCCAGCCAGCCGGGCAATAAGAGTTCAATCATGAGTTACCGTTTCCCCGGCGCAGGACAATGCGTCCCTGCAAATCATGGCGGTGGTTGTGATGGTGGCGATAAATGCCCAGCTGTTCGGCGCCGCGAGGGCCAAACATCGAGATAAACTCTGGGTGCATGGAGACCACTTCCGGTGTGCCAGAGCAGCAGATGTGATGGTTCAGACAAAGCACTTCGTCCGTTTTCGCCATCACCAGATGCAGGTCATGCGAGACCATCAGCACGGCGCAGTCCAGCTCTTTACGCAGCTGATCGATCAGGTCATACAGCGCTACCTGACCGTTGACGTCTACACCTTGCGTCGGTTCGTCGAGCACCAATAGCTGCGGCTTGTTCAACAGCGCGCGAGCCAGCAGCACGCGCTGGGTTTCGCCGCCGGAGAGCTTTTGCAGGGGCGCATCGATCAGATGCCCGGCCTGCACACGTTTGAGCGCCGGCAAAATGTCCTCTTTACGCGTGTCGGGACGCAGACGCAGGAAACGGCTCACCGTCAGCGGCAAAGTCGCGTCCAGATGCAGCTTTTGCGGCACGTAACCGATGCGCAGTTGCCGGTCACGCTTGATAAGGCCGCTGTCGGGTGCTACCAGGCCCAGCACCACGCGTACCAGCGTCGATTTACCTGCGCCATTAGGACCCAGCAGCGTCAAAATTTTGCCAGGCTTCAAATCCAGCGAAACGTCAGAGAGGACGCGGCGCTGACCGAATGAAACCGAAATGTTTTCGAGAGATACCAGATTCGTCATATCAATTTTATGCTTGCAGAAGTCAACGAATGTTATAATATCACATTTCGCCCACTCATTACGATGAATAGTCGCATTATGTTACAGAAAAATACGCTTCTTTTCGCAGCATTATCCGCTGCCCTTTGGGGTTCAACAGCACAAGATGTTAACGCCGCTGTTGTCGCTTCGCTTAAACCGCTCGGGTTTATCGCTTCCGCTATCGCAGATGGCGTGACGGAAACCCAGGTGCTCCTGCCTGATGGCGCCTCTGAGCACGATTATTCCCTGCGCCCTTCGGACGTAAAACGCTTACAAAACGCAGACTTAGTGGTCTGGATTGGCCCAGAGATGGAAGCCTTCATGCAAAAGTCGGCAAATCAGTTGCCAGAGGCTAAAAAGGTTACCATTGCTAATCTATCTGGTGTGAAACCGCTTCTCATGAAAGGGTCTGAGGATGACGATCATGACCACGATCACGGTACAGCAGAAGGGGAAAAAGGTGACGAACATCACCATCATGGTGACTACAACATGCACCTTTGGCTGTCCCCAGAAATAGCACGGCTTTCGGCGGTTGCAATCCATGAAAAATTAGTGGAACTTATGCCGCAAAGTCGAGCCAAACTTGACGCCAACCTGAAGGATTTTGAGGCACAACTTGCCGCAACCGACAAGCAGGTGGGTACCGAGCTCGCACCATTGAAAGGTAAAGGATATTTCGTTTTTCATGACGCCTACGGGTACTACGAAAAACACTACGGTCTCACGCCGCTTGGCCATTTCACCGTCAATCCAGAAATTCAACCCGGTGCGCAGCGTTTACATGAAATCAGAACACAGTTGGTTGAGCAAAAAGCGTCCTGCGTTTTTGCTGAGCCACAGTTCAGGCCAGCGGTCGTTGAAGCCGTGGCAAGGGGTACGTCCGTGCGTATGGGCACCCTTGACCCACTTGGTACCTCTATCCAGTTGAGCAAAGCGAGCTATTCGCAGTTTCTCAGCCAACTGGCGAACCAGTATGCGAGCTGCCTGAAAGGAGATTAACGAGGAAGTGAATACGTGCAACAGATAGCCCGCTCTGTCGCCCTGGCATTTAATAATCTGCCCCGGCCCCACCGCGTCATGCTGGGGTCGCTTACTGTTCTCACCTTAGCGGTCGCCGTCTGGCGGCCCTATGTTTACCACCCTAATTCCGCGCCAGTTATTAAAACTATCGAACTGGAAAAAAGTGAAATCCGCTCGCTGTTACCCGAAGCCAGTGAACCTATCGATCAGGCCCCGCAGGAAGAGGAAGCTATTCCGCAGGATGAGCTTGACGATAAAACGGAAGCTGAAGTGGGCGTGCATGAATATGTCGTCTCCACTGGGGATACATTAAGCAGCATTCTGAATCAGTACGGCATTGAAATGGGCGAAATCAGCCAGCTTGCCGCGTCCGATAAAGAGCTGCGTAACCTGAAAATCGGCCAACAGATCTCCTGGACCCTGACTGACAGCGGCGATTTACAGCGTCTGACCTGGGAAGTTTCCCGTCGCGAAACCCGCACCTACGATCGTGCTGAAAACGGTTTCAAGATGACCAGCGAAATGCAGCAGGGCGACTGGGTTAATAGCGCTATCAAAGGTACGTTAAGTGGCGGCAGTTTTGTTGCCAGCGCCCGTGAAGCCGGGCTGACCAGCGGCGAAATCAGTTCGGTGATCAAAGCCATGCAGTGGCAGATGGACTTCCGCAAGCTGAAAAAAGGCGATGCCTTCTCGGTGCTGATGTCCCGCGAGATGCTGGACGGCAAGCGTGAGCAGAGCCAACTGCTGGGTGTACGTTTGCGCTCAAGCGGGAAAGATTACTACGCCATCCGCGCTGAAGATGGCAAATTCTACGATCGCAACGGTACGGGACTGGCGAAAGGTTTCTTACGCTTCCCGACCTCAAAACAGTTCCGTGTCTCGTCGAACTTTAACCCGCGCCGTCTGAACCCGGTGACCGGCCGCGTGGCCCCGCACCGTGGTGTGGATTTCGCCATGCCGCAGGGAACCCCTGTTCTGGCCGTGGGTGATGGCGAAGTGGTGATGGCCAAACGCAGCGGTGCGGCGGGCTATTATGTAGCCGTGCGTCACGGGCGAACCTACACCACCCGCTATATGCACCTGCGTAAGCTGCTGGTGAAGCCGGGCCAGAAGGTGAAACGTGGCGACCGTATTGCGCTGTCAGGCAATACCGGCCGTTCTACCGGCCCGCATCTGCACTATGAAGTGTGGATCAACCAGCAGGCGGTCAACCCGTTAACGGCGAAGTTGCCGCGTACCGAAGGGCTGACCGGCAAAGACCGCAGCGATTATCTGGCGCAGGTCAAAGAGGTTATTCCGCAGCTCAGTATTGATTAATTCTGCAGCGTCAGAAGCCGGTGCGTTACTGCACCGGCTTTTTCTTTTGTGCCTTGCGCATGGCCTCGCTAAACTAACGCATTACTCTTTTAAGCATCACCCGCCCTGGAAAAAGCATGGAAACCCAAAAAAACAACAGTGAGTACATTCCTGAATTCGAAAAGTCCTTTCGTCATCCGCGCTTCTGGGGCGCCTGGCTGGGTGTGTATGCCTTTGCAGGCCTGGCGATGCTGCCTGCGTCCGTGCGCGATCCGCTGCTGGGCAAAGTGGGGCGTCTGGCGGGCAAGCTGGGTAAAAGCGCCCGTCGTCGCGCGCAGATAAACCTTTTCTATTGCTTCCCGGAGAAGAGCGAGGCGGAGCGTGAAGCGATCATTGATGAGATGTTCACAACCGCGCCGCAAGCGATGGCGATGATGGGCGAGTTGGCGTTACGCGGGCCGGAAAGGGTCGCCAGCCGCGTTGACTGGAAAGGGCTGGAGATCATCGAGGAGATGCGTCGCAATGACGAGAAGGTGATCTTCCTGGTGCCGCATGGCTGGGGCGTGGATATTCCGGCGATGCTGATGGCCTCGCAGGGGCAGAAAATGGCGGCTATGTTCCACAATCAGGGGAACAAGGTTTTCGACTATGTATGGAATACGGTGCGTCGCCGCTTTGGCGGCCGCCTGCACGCCCGTAACGACGGCATCAAACCTTTTATTAAATCCGTACGTCAGGGCTATTGGGGCTACTATCTGCCGGACCAGGATCACGGGGCGGAACACAGCGAATTTGTTGATTTCTTTGCCACCTATAAAGCGACGCTGCCCGCCATTGGCCGGTTAATGAAGGTATGTCAGGCGCGGGTGATCCCGTTATTCCCGATCTACGACGGCAAGACTCATCGCCTGACGATTGAAGTACGCCCGCCGATGGACGATCTCCTTACCGCCGACGACAACACCATTGCGCGCCGCATGAATGAAGAGGTGGAGATTCTGGTGGGGCCGCATGCGGAGCAGTACACCTGGATCCTGAAGCTGCTTAAGACGCGCAGGCCGGGCGAGAAAGAACCGTATAAGCGTAAAGAGCTGTATCCTAAAAAATAAAAAATCCCCCGGTTTCGGGGGATTTTTTTATGGCAAGCTATGTGCGCGCTTATGGAAAGCCGCGCAAAGGGCTTATTCGACGGTCATCACGCGGGTGGTGTTGGTAGAGCCGATGGTGCTCATCACATCGCCCTGGGTCACGATGACGATATCACCGGAAACCAGATAACCTTTATCGCGCAGCAGGTTCACTGCGTCGTTCGCCGCAGCCACGCCGTCGTTGTTACTGTCGAAGAACACTGGCGTCACGCCACGATACAGCGCGGTCAGGTTCAGGGTGCGCTCATGACGGGACATAGCGAAGATCGGCAGCCCGGAGCTGATGCGCGAGGTCATCAGTGCGGTGCGGCCGGATTCGGTCATGGTGATGATTGCCGTCACGCCCTTCAGGTGGTTAGCAGCATACATCGCAGACATCGCAATGGCTTCTTCCACGTTGTCGAACTGAATGTCCAGACGGTGCTTGGAGACGTTGATGCTTGGGATCTTTTCTGCACCCAGGCAGACGCGCGCCATCGCGGCCACGGTTTCTGCAGGATACTGGCCCGCAGCGGTTTCGGCTGACAGCATTACCGCATCGGTACCGTCGAGCACGGCGTTCGCCACGTCCATTACTTCTGCACGGGTCGGCATTGGGTTAGTGATCATAGACTCCATCATCTGGGTCGCAGTGATCACGGAACGGTTAAGCTGACGTGCACGGCGGATCAGCGCCTTCTGGATCCCGACCAGTTCCGGGTCGCCAATCTCAACGCCCAGGTCACCACGGGCCACCATCACCACGTCAGAGGCAAGGATGATGTCATCCATCGCGTCCTGGCTACACACCGCTTCAGCACGTTCTACTTTCGCGACGATTTTGGCATCGCAACCTGCATCGCGTGCCAGACGGCGAGCGTAGTTCAGATCTTCGCCGCAGCGCGGGAAGGAGACAGCCAGGTAGTCAACGCCAATCTCAGCCGCGGTGAGGATGTCGGCCTTGTCTTTTTCGGTCAGGGCTTCGGCAGAGAGACCGCCGCCCAGTTTGTTAATGCCTTTATTGTTGGAGAGCGGGCCGCCAACGGTCACTTCGGTGAAGACCTTCATGCCCTGAACTTCCAGCACTTTCAGCTGAACGCGACCGTCGTCGAGCAGCAGGATATCGCCCGGAACCACGTCAGCAGGCAGGCCTTTATAGTCGATGCCGACTTTCTCTTTATCGCCTTCGCCTTTGCTCAGGTTAGCGTCGAGCAGGAATTTATCACCGATATTGAGGAAAACTTTGCCTTCTTTGAAGGTCGATACGCGGATTTTAGGACCCTGAAGGTCACCGAGGATAGCGACATGACGTCCCAGTTTTGCCGCAATCTCACGGACCTTATCTGCACGTAATTTATGATCTTCCGGTGTCCCGTGAGAAAAGTTCATACGTACCACGTTGGCACCTGCCGCGATGATTTTCTCGAGGTTATTATCGCGATCGGTAGCCGGGCCTAAGGTGGTAACGATCTTGGTTCTGCGAAGCCTTCTGGACATGTAATACTCCGTTGTCTGAAACAACCTGGTGTTGCGTGAACGATGATTCGGCACGTTGTCCGCCGTAATACCAACAAGAAACTTACCGAATGCCGAAAAAAGTAACAACTTTATCAGTGACGATCAGGGAACTTCACCCTTAATCAACAACGCTTTATCAAAACGCGATTCCTTGAGCGCTTCTTTGACACGCTTCAAGTTATCTCTGAATTTTGCCCCACGGCGCAGGGTAAAGCCGGTGGCCAGCACGTCGATGACGGTTAACTGCGCCAGGCGCGACACCATCGGCATGTAAATATCGGTGTCTTCCGGCACATCGAGCGTGATCGCCAGCGTCGCTTCACGCGCCAGCGGCGTACCGGTGGTGGTGAGGGCAATCACCATGGCATCGTTTTCACGCGCCAGCTGCGCCAACTCCACCAGACTCTTGGTGCGCCCAGTATGCGATATCAACACCACCACGTCATCTTCGTTACAATTCATACAACTCATGCGTTGCAGCACGATGTCGTCGGAATAGATAACCGGGACATTAAAACGAAAAAATTTATTCATTGCATCATGTGCGACGGCGGCTGACGATCCGAGACCAAAGAAAGCAATCTTTTTGGCCTGGGTCAGCAGGTCAACCGCCCGGTTAACCGAACTCATATCCAGGGACTGACGCACCTGGTCCAGCGTCGCCATCGCCGATTCGAAAATTTTGCCGGTGTAGGCCTCTACGCTGTCGTCTTCATCGACATTGCGGTTTACATAGGGAGTGCCGTTAGCCAGACTTTGCGCCAGATGGAGTTTAAAATCCGGGTAGCCACGCGTCTCCATGCTGCGGCAGAAGCGGTTAACGGTTGGTTCGCTGACCCCCGACTCCTGAGCCAGAGTGGCGATGCTGGAATGAATGGCCTGCGCGGGGGCGGCGAGAATTACTTCAGCCACTTTTCGCTCGGATTTGCTAAGGTGTTCCAGTTGAAACTGGATTTTTTCTAGCATGTTCATTATTAACACGGCGCTCATCGGTGGAAACGATTTCATTAATGGGTGAAATCGCGATTCGAATTAGCAAGAATATACGCCTGTGATATGCCAAAAAGGGCAAACCCGGAAAAAATGTTGTTGTTTTTTTTCATTACTTGATCGCGGTCGGATTTTAGCAACAACCTGATAGCGCAAAATTTCACCCATTTGCCCGTTATTACCCTTCGCTGTATCAGCGTCTGGCGAAATTTCGCGGTATCGCACGCGAGGATAAGTGCAAATGGTTTCGGGAATGACATAAAAGCAGTAGAGTGCATGTAATAAAATTACAACGATATTCTGGCAAAAGCACCAGGGTATCCAACTGAGGAGAATGACATGGCGGTAACGCAAACAGCCCAGGCATGTGACCTGGTCATTTTCGGCGCGAAAGGCGATCTTGCACGCCGTAAATTGCTGCCTTCCCTGTACCAACTGGAAAAAGCGGGTCAAATCCACCCGGAGACACGTATCCTGGGCGTGGGCCGTGCCGACTGGGATAAAGACGCCTATACAAAGGTAGTGCGCGAAGCGCTGGAAACTTTCATGAAAGAGAAGATCGATGAAAGTTTGTGGGATACGCTGAGCGGACGTCTCGATTTTTGCAACCTTGACGTTAACGACACCTCCGCCTTTGCCGATCTGAGCGCCATGCTCGATCAGGAAAAGCGCGTCACCATCAACTATTTTGCGATGCCACCAAGCACCTTTGGCGCTATCTGCAAAGGGCTGGGCGAAGCAAAACTGAACGCCAAGCCAGCACGCGTAGTAATGGAAAAACCGCTGGGCACGTCGCTGGCAACCTCCCGCGAAATCAACGACCAGGTCGGTGAATATTTCGAAGAGTGCCAGGTCTACCGTATCGACCACTACCTCGGTAAAGAGACGGTGCTGAACCTGCTGGCGCTGCGTTTCGCCAACTCCCTGTTCGTCAACAACTGGGATAACCGCACCATCGACCACGTAGAGATCACCGTGGCGGAAGAGGTGGGGATTGAAGGGCGCTGGGGTTACTTCGACCAGGCTGGTCAGATGCGCGACATGATCCAAAACCACCTGCTGCAAATCCTCTGCATGATTGCCATGGCGCCACCATCAGATCTCACCGCAGACAGCATTCGCGATGAGAAGGTGAAAGTGCTGAAGTCCCTGCGCCGCATCGATCGCTCCAACGTGCGTGAAAAAACCGTGCGCGGTCAGTACACCGCCGGTTTTGCCCAGGGTAAAAAAGTGCCAGGCTATCTGGAAGAAGAGGGTGCGAATAAAACCAGCAGCACCGAAACCTTCGTCGCCATCCGCGTGGATATCGATAACTGGCGTTGGGCGGGTGTGCCGTTCTACCTGCGCACCGGTAAGCGTCTGCCAGCCAAATGCTCTGAAGTGGTCGTCTACTTCAAAAATCCGGAACTGAACCTGTTCAAAGAGTCATGGCAGGAGCTGCCGCAGAACAAGCTGACCATCCGTCTGCAGCCGGACGAAGGTGTGGATATTCAGGTGCTGAACAAGGTTCCAGGCCTGGATCACAAACACAACCTGCAGACAACCAAGCTGGATCTGAGCTACTCCGAAACCTTCAACCAGACTCATCTGGCGGATGCGTACGAACGTCTGCTGCTGGAGACCATGCGTGGGATCCAGGCTCTGTTTGTGCGCCGTGACGAAGTCGAAGAGGCGTGGAAATGGGTCGACTCCATCACCGAAGCCTGGGCGGCGGATCAGGATGCGCCAAAACCGTATCAGGCGGGGACCTGGGGGCCGGTTGCCTCTGTAGCGATGATCACCCGCGACGGCCGTTCCTGGAACGAGTTTGAGTAACGTGACCGTTAATCCTTAGGGGTTATTTTACCGGTAACATGATCTGGCTCAGGCCAGCGCACATTATTTAATCATTTAAGCTCCGTGTGGATTTCCACCCGGAGCTTTTTTTATTACACTGCCGGAAGCGATTTTGCCCCACAGCTCCGGCTATCAAGCGTTTCAGCGATGTTATAGGCTCGAACACTTTGTTAATTCCAGAGCGCGGACAGATAAATGACAGGAGCTTCTATGAATTCAATTTTGTTACGGGTAACACAACGCATTGTTGAACGCTCGAAAAAGACCCGCTCAGCCTACCTCGCGCGCATTCAGCAGGCGAAGAGCGACACGGTCCATCGTTCGCAACTGGCATGCGGTAACCTGGCGCACGGCTTTGCCGCCTGCCAGCCAGAAGATAAAGCCTCGCTGAAAAGCATGCTGCGTAACAATATCGGCATCATTACCTCCTATAACGACATGCTCTCCGCGCATCAGCCGTATGAGACTTACCCGGACATCATTCGAAAAGCGCTGCACCAGGCCAATGCGGTGGGCCAGGTCGCGGGCGGGGTGCCAGCCATGTGTGACGGTGTCACCCAGGGGCAGGACGGGATGGAGCTTTCGTTGCTGAGCCGGGAAGTGATCGCCATGTCTGCCGCGGTAGGCCTGTCGCATAACATGTTCGACGGCGCGCTGTACCTCGGCGTGTGCGACAAGATCGTCCCGGGTCTGGCGATGGCGGCACTGTCGTTTGGCCATCTTCCTGCGCTTTTCGTGCCGTCAGGCCCGATGGCCAGCGGTCTTGCGAATAAAGAAAAAGTACGTATTCGCCAGCTGTATGCCGAAGGCAAAGTGGATCGCATGGCGCTGCTGGAGTCAGAAGCCGCGTCCTACCACGCGCCGGGCACCTGCACGTTTTACGGTACTGCCAACACCAACCAGATGGTGGTGGAGTTTATGGGGATGCAACTGCCTGGCTCGTCGTTTGTCCACCCGGATGCACCGCTGCGCGAAGCCCTGACTGCCGCCGCGGCGCGTCAGGTGACCCGCCTGACCGGTAACGGCAACGAGTGGATGCCGCTCGGTAAAATGGTTGATGAAAAAGTGGTGGTGAACGGTATCGTGGCCCTGCTGGCGACCGGCGGCTCCACTAACCACACCATGCACATGGTGGCGATGGCGCGTGCGGCGGGGATCCTGATCAACTGGGACGATTTCTCTGACCTCTCCGAAGTGGTACCGCTGCTGACCCGTCTCTACCCGAATGGCCCGGCGGATATTAACCACTTCCAGGCAGCGGGTGGCGTACCTGTGCTGATGCGCGAGCTAATGAAAGGTGGACTGCTGCATGAGGACGTCAACACGGTGGCCGGTTTCGGCCTGCAGCGTTATACCCTGGAGCCGTGGCTGAACGAGGGCGAGCTGGCCTGGCGTGAAGGGGCACAGGCCTCGCTGGATGACAGCGTGATCGCCACCTTCGACAAGCCGTTCTCCCACCATGGCGGCACCAAAGTGCTGAATGGCAACCTGGGTCGGGCAGTCATGAAAACCTCTGCGGTGCCGGTGGAAAATCAGATTATCGAAGCTCCGGCGGTGGTGTTCGAAAGCCAGCATGACGTACTGCCAGCGTTCGAAGCGGGCCTGCTGGATAAAGATTGCGTGGTGGTGGTCCGTCATCAGGGACCAAAAGCGAACGGCATGCCAGAATTACATAAACTAATGCCGCCACTTGGTGTATTATTGGACCGCTGTTTCAAAATTGCGTTAGTAACCGATGGACGCCTCTCCGGCGCATCAGGTAAAGTGCCTTCTGCCATCCATGTCACCCCGGAAGCATACGACGGTGGCTTGCTGGCAAAAGTCTACGATGGCGACATCATCCGCGTTAATGGTCAGACCGGCGAGTTGACCTTACTGGTGGATGAGGCGGTACTTGCCGCACGTAAGCCACATATTCCTGACCTGAGCGCATCGCGCGTGGGCACGGGGCGCGAAATGTTCAGTGCGCTGCGCGAGAACCTCTCGGGCGCAGAGCAGGGCGCGACCTGTATTACGTTTTAAGACGACAAGAATTATCGATCTGGCGAGAGAAAAACTCTGATGAAAAACTGGAAAACAAGTGCAGAAGCAATCCTGAAAACTGGCCCGGTAGTGCCGGTGATCGTGGTTAATAAGCTGGAACATGCTGTGCCAATGGCGAAAGCGCTGGTTGCCGGTGGCGTTCGCGTCCTGGAAGTCACCCTGCGTACCGCCTGTGCAATGGATGCAATTCGCGCCATCGCCAAAGAAGTGCCGGAAGCTATCATCGGTGCGGGTACCGTGCTGAACCCACAGCAGCTGGCTGAAGTTACCGAAGCCGGTGCGCAGTTCGCCATCAGCCCGGGCCTGACTGAGCCTCTGCTGAAAGCGGCAACCGAAGGCTCCATTCCATTGATCCCGGGTATCAGCACCGTTTCTGAGCTGATGCTGGGTCTGGACTACGGTCTCAAAGAGTTCAAATTCTTCCCGGCGGAAGCCAACGGCGGCACCAAAGCGCTGCAGGCAATCGCAGGTCCATTCGCCAACGTCCGTTTCTGCCCGACTGGCGGCATCTCCCCGGCGAACTACCGTGACTACCTGGCGCTGAAAAGCGTGCTGTGTATCGGTGGTTCCTGGCTGGTTCCTGCGGATGCGCTGGAAGCGGGTGACTGGGATCGCATCACTAAGCTGGCGCGCGAAGCGGTAGAAGGCGCGCAGCAGTAAGGTTTTGCTTTGCCGGATGGCGGCTTTGCCTTACCCGGCCTGCAAGTTCAATACCTTGCAGGCCAACGCAAGCGAAGCGTCGCCAGGCAATGCCAACAAAAACGGGCCATTCGGCCCGTTTTTTTATCCTGCTACCTGGACACTTGCGGCGGCCTGTTTCGCCCGCTCAACCGCCTCTTCCACGCTTTCACCCGTCGCCAGCGCCACGCCCAGACGGCGCGAACCTTCGATTTCTGGTTTACCGAACAGACGCAGCTGCAAGCCCGCGCCCACTGCGGCATCGACGTCATCAAAGGTGACGTTCTGGCTGGTCAGCTGCGGCAGGATCACCGCCGACGCTGCCGGGCCATACTGTCGCACGCCGCCGACCGGCAAGCCCAGGAAGGCGCGAACGTGCAGCGCAAACTCGGAGAGATCCTGAGAGATCAGGGTCACCATGCCGGTATCGTGTGGACGCGGGGAGACTTCGCTGAAGATCACGTCGTCGCCACAGACAAACAGCTCGACGCCAAACAGCCCATGACCACCCAGAGCCAGGACCACTTTGCGGGAGATCTCCTCGGCGCGCGCGCGGGCCAGCTGGCTCATCTGCTGCGGCTGCCAGGACTCACGGTAGTCGCCATCTTCCTGACGGTGACCAATAGGATCGCAGAAATGTACGCCATCGACGGCGCTGACGGTCAGCAGGGTGATCTCAAAATCAAACTGCACCACGCCTTCAACGATCACCCGCCCGGCACCAGCGCGGCCACCTTGCTGGGCGTAATCCCAGGCGTGATCCAGCTGCTCGGCGCTGCGGACAAAGCTCTGCCCTTTGCCGGAAGAACTCATCACCGGCTTAATGATGCACGGGTAACCAATCTCGTTCACCGCCTGCAGAAAATCGCTTTTGCTGTCGGCGAAGCGATAGCGGGAGGTGGGCAGGGACAGCTCTTCTGCGGCCAGGCGGCGAATGCCTTCCCGGTTCATGGTCAGCTTCGCGGCGCGGGCGCAAGGCACCACGCGCTGGCCTTCAGCCTCCAGCGCCAGCAGGGTGTCGGTGGCGATGGCTTCGATTTCCGGCACTACAAAGTGCGGTTGTTCTGCGGCAATCACGGCGCGCAGGGCATCGCCATCCAGCATGTTGATGACGTGCGAGCGGTGCGCAACGTGCATGGCCGGTGCATCGGCATAGCGATCGACGGCAATAACTTCAATCCCTAACCGCTGGCACTCGATGGCCACCTCTTTGCCCAGTTCACCGGAGCCGAGCAACATCACGCGCGTCGCTGCTGGTCGCAGCGCTGTTCCTAAACGAGTCATAATCATCCCCCTGAAAAAGTTGCGCGCAGTATAAACGAAAACGTTTGCGTCTGTCTTGCTTCGCAGAAATCCGCTGTCTGGACAGGTGGTTATTTGCATCATGGCCGTTTTCGACCATGCTTTTGGGGAAGCCAATACAGGAGAGCATGATGAACAAAACAGGGGCAGTGATGGCGCTGGCGCTTATGGCCGCCAGCCTGACGGCGCAGGCCGCAAACGAGAAAAAGGTGAAATTTCCGGCCTGTGAAGGGCTGGATGCTAAAGGGATTGCCGCCAGCGTGAAGCGGGACTATCTGCAAAACCGCATCGTGCGCTGGGCAGACGATCAAAAGACGCTGGGAATGGCGGATCCGGTGGCGTGGATCAACCCGAAGGAGGTGAGAGGGGAAAAAGATCAGTGGACGGTTCCGCTGACGGTACGCGGTAAAAACACCGATATCCATTATCAGGTGAAAATTGATTGTAAAGCGGGCAGTGCCCAATACCTCTCACCCAAAAAGTGAATTTTCGCTTCTTTTGTTGCCGCAGACATTTCCTGACATCCCCTCGCTTACGCTGTGAAATTCATGCACCGTTAAGTGAGGGAAATCATGTCAAACTGGTTGAATCAATTACAGTCGCTGCTTGGGCAGAAAACGGGGGCCTCCTCGGGTGAAGGGCTGAGCAAAATGCTGGCACCAGGCGCACTTGGTGGCCTGGCCGGGCTACTGGTGGCGAATAAATCTTCGCGAAAGCTGCTGGCAAAATATGGCACCGGCGCTCTGCTGGCGGGGGGCGGTGCCATTGCTGGCAGCGTGCTGTGGAACAAGTATAAGGACAAGGTACGTAACGCCCATCAGGATGAACCGCAGTTTGGTCAGCAGGCCTCACCGCTTGATGTGCGCAGTGAAAGGCTGATCCTGGCGCTGGTCTTTGCGGCGAAGAGTGACGGTCATATTGATGATCAAGAGCGTGCGGCTATCGAGCAACAGCTCCGTGAAGCGGGCGTGGAGGAGCAGGGCAGGGCGCTGGTGGCACAGGCCATTGAGCAGCCACTTGATCCACAGCGTCTGGCGCAGGGGATCAAAAATGAAGAGGAAGCGCTGGAGCTCTATTTCCTGAGCTGTGCCGCGATCGATATCGATCACTTTATGGAGCGCAGCTATCTGAATGCGCTGGGTGATGCGCTGAAGATCCCGACGGAGGTTCGCGAGGGGATCGAGCAGGATATTCGCCAGCAAAAACAGGCGCTCCCCGGCTAACTTTTTACGTCCGGGTATCCCGTTTCGCTTGCATCGTGCGCATGTTTTGCCAACCTTATAGGGTGTAAATCGTAAAAGAATCATATTGACATGCCACCTAAAGCCCAACGCATACCGCATGCTCTCACCGCGCACGGTGATACGCGTATCGACAACTATTACTGGTTGCGCGACGATACCCGCTCACAGCCGGAGGTGCTGGACTACCTCCACGATGAAAATGACTATGGCCATCGGGTCATGTCAACGCAGCAGGCGTTACAGGATCGCCTGCTTAACGAAATGGTGGAGCGCGTCCCGCAGCGTGATGTCTCGGCGCCCTGGAGTCGAAACGGCTATCGATACCGGCACATCTATGAGCCAGGGAACGAATACGCCATCTATCAGCGGCAGTCGGTACTCTGCGCCGAGTGGGAAGAGTGGGAAACGCTGCTGGATGCCAACCAGCGGGCCTCGCACAGCGAGTTTTATACCCTGGGCGGGATGGCTGTGTCGCCGGATAACGCCATTATGGCGCTGGCGGAAGATTACCTCTCGCGGCGTCAGTATGGCCTGCGATTCCGCAACCTGGAGTCCGGGAACTGGTATCCCGAGATGCTCGATAACGTCTCCCCCGATTTTATCTGGGCCAACGACTCAGAGACGGTCTACTACATTAAAAAGCATGCCACCACGCTGCACCCCTTTCAGGTCTGGCGGCATACGGTAGGCACTGCATCCGCCAGCGACGAGCTTGTCTATGAGGAGAAAGACGAAACCTTTTACGTCAGCCTGCATAAGACCACCTCAAAACACTACGTGATTATTTTCCTCGCCAGCGCCACCACGACCGAGGTGCTGCTGCTGGATGCCGAGCTGCCGGACGCCCAGCCGCTATGCTTCATGCCGCGCCGTAAGGATCATGAATACAGCCTCGATCACTTCCAGCACACCTTCTATTTGCGCTCCAACCGGGAAGGCAAAAACTTTGGCCTCTACAAAACCAAAGTGCGTGATGAACGCAAATGGGAAGTGCTGATCCCGCCACGCGATCAGGTGATGCTCGAAGGCTTTACCCTGTTTACCGACTGGCTGGTGGTGGAAGAGCGCCAGCGCGGGCTGACCAGTCTACGCCAGATCAATCGCAAAACCCGGGAGGTCATCGGGATTGCCTTCGACGATCCGGCCTATGTGACCTGGATTGGGTATAATCCCGAGCCGGAAACGTCGCGGCTGCGCTACGGCTACTCCTCCATGACCACCCCGGACACCTTGTTTGAGCTGGATATGGATACCGGGCAGCGCAAGGTACTGAAGCAGGCCGAGGTCAAAGGCTTTGACGCTGACCTCTATCGCAGTGAACACGTCTGGATCGTGGCCCGCGACGGCACCGAAGTGCCGGTCTCGCTGGTCTACCATAAGCACCATTTTCGCAAGGGCAAAAACCCTATCCTTATCTACGGCTACGGCTCGTATGGCTCCAGCATTGACGCCGATTTCAGCAGCAGCCGCCTGAGCCTGCTTGATCGGGGCTTTGTCTTCGCGATTGCCCATATCCGTGGCGGCGGGGAGCTGGGGCAGAAATGGTATGAAGACGGCAAGTTCCTGAAAAAGAAAAATACCTTCAATGACTACCTGGATGTCTGCGACGGGCTGCTCGAGCTGGGTTATGGCGATCGCAAACAGTGCTTCGCGATGGGGGGCAGCGCGGGGGGTATGTTAATGGGCACCGTCATTAATGAGCGTCCGGGGCTGTTTAAAGGCGTGGTGGCGCAGGTGCCGTTTGTGGATGTGCTGACCACGATGCTGGATGAAACCATCCCGCTGACCATTGGCGAATATGAGGAGTGGGGTAACCCCCAGGATGCGACCTACTACCGCTACATGAAATCCTACAGCCCCTACGATAACGTTGAGGCGAAGGCCTATCCGCACATGCTGGTGACCACCGGTTTGCATGACTCCCAGGTACAGTACTGGGAGCCTGCGAAGTGGGTGGCGAAATTGCGTGAATTGAAGACCGACGATAATTTACTGCTGCTTTGCACCGACATGGATGCCGGACACGGCGGGAAATCCGGTCGTTTCAAATCCTATGAAGGGGTGGCGCTGGAGTATGCCTTTATCGTCGGCCTTGCGCAGGAAACGTTAACAAGCCGGTCGGGAGAGGCGGATCAGGATCCGCCCAGATAGTGCTTCAGCGTCAGACGCAGCTCAGGACTCATTCTGTCGAGGTTGTTATACAGCCAGCGCAGATAGCCCGGATCTTTGTCCGCCACTTCCGCCACCGCCTTCCCGCGGTATTTACCGAAGGTAAAAGTGGTCAGCAGCGCCGGGCGTCCGGTGATGTCGGCCATCTCGTCCGGGGTCCAGCCGGTGGTATTCATAATATCGATCAGCAATGCGGCGGTAATGTAGCAGTCGTACAGTGCACGGTGGTGATGCAGCCCTTCTGGCGTTCTGACGCTGAGTTTACGCGACTTATAGAGCGCCATATTGCTGTATTTAATGCCCGGCCATAAACGCCGGGCCAGTTTCATGGTGCAGATCCATTCCCCCGGCATTTCGGGCAGAACGCGGCGATCGAAGCTGGCGTTATGGGCCACGTACCACTGACTGCCGTGGTAGTGGGGGATCACCTCTTCAATCCAGGGTTTGTCGGCCACCATTGCCTCTGTGATGCGGTGAATAGCCATTGCCTGCGGGCTAATGGGGCGATCCGGGCGCACCAGATGGCTGCATGGATTGACGATCTGCCCGTTCACAACATCGACAGACGCCACTTCCACAATCCCTCCCTGCAGATCGCAGGTTTCGGTGTCGATGACACGTAGCATGGCTCTCTCCTGGCCGTAAAAGGTTTAGCGTAATGGAATGATCTCACCTTGCCAACTCTGCTCAACATAGCGGCCTGTTAATAATACCTCGCCGCGATCGGCGCGAAGAATTAACTGCCCGCGGGCATCCCACAGGGCGCTGCCGCCGTCGTGGTTTGCCACCAGCACCGCAATGGCATAGCGGTGAGCAAAACGCTGTAACCGGGCAAAAGTGGCAGGTCGCTCAGCTTCACTCAGCGCCATACTGCGGGTAAGCAGCGTGGCGTTAGGGGCGATCCCGGGCTGGTCGGCGTGGGTATCCACCAGGGTCAGGCCGCTGTGTCGGTTCTCCAGACAGGCACCCGCGCCATGCGGATAGACAATGGCCTGAGGCTGGTCCGGGCTAAACCACGCCAGTCCACGCTGGCGCTGGCCGTTTTCGTCTACCGTGATCCCGGCAATAACCGAGAGGTTACACACCCGCGCGGCCTCATGCAGAGGTGCGAGCTGCTGATGAGTGGGTGGGGCAGGGAGTTGGCTGTCTGGTAAGACCGGGCCGGTTAACGAGAGTTCCGGGAAGAGCAACAAATTGCACTGCTGGCGTGCGGCGGCGGTGATAAAACGCAGATGGTGTGTAATGTGGTCATCCACGTAATGATGGGTCGGCTGGTATTGAGCAGCCGCAATATTCCAGTGAGACATCGTGATTTCCTTATGCACGGAGTCGCAGAGATTCATAAAGCCCCTGAATGAATCAGGGCTTTTTATCCTGCCATAATCTGTGTAAGGAAATGTATCACCGGGTAAGGTTATTTAACTTTTGGCTCCCACGGCAGGCGTGAGAGGGTGACAGAGGTCAAGCGGTGAGCAATCAGACGCTGGCGGAACCAGTCGCGCAGGTGTGCCGGTTGTTCCCGCTCTACCACCTCAGCGATAACGGGCATGTTATAGCGCTCTTTGAATGCCACGCCCGCCGCGGCCAAATCCACATTCACTTTGTCCATCTCCTCCTGGGGGAGGGTGGCGAGATTAATTTTCATAACCGTCTCCTTCATTTGCGGGCAAAGTTACCCAAACGGCGGCGTGTTGACAAGTCCGGGCAGGATGATCCTCGACTGGATCATTATACAGAGTTATTCTCTGACAATCAGGCATAACAAAAAGGAATGTATGTGATGGCGATGCGCCTTTCCCGTGCTGTCTGCACGCTGACTCTGCTACTGACTACGCTGACGACCCCGGTTGTCTTTGCCCATGCGCATTTGAAGCATCAGTATCCCGCGGCCGATGCTGCTGTTGACGCGGCACCCCAGGCATTAACGCTTAACTTCTCCGAGGGGATCGAGCCGCGGTTTAGCGGCGTTTCCGTCAAGGATGCTAATCAGCAGCCCGTTGAAACCGGCGCGGTCAAACGCAATGAAAAAGACCCGATGCAGCTGATCGTGCCGATGGCATCTTCGCTGAAGGCAGGCACTTACCAGGTGGACTGGCATGTGGTCTCCGTAGACGGTCACAAAACCCAGGGTAGCTACCGTTTTAGCGTGAAGTAATATGCTGGCGTTTTGCTACGTTACGCTGCGATTTATCCATTTTTCTGCCCTGATGGTGCTGTTCGGTAACGCCCTGTACAGCGCCTGGCTGGCGCCTGCCTCCCTGCGGCGTTTGCTGAAGCGGCGTTTTCGCCGTCGGCAAAAAACGATCGCGCTCATCAGTCTGCTGTCGGCGCTGATAATGCTTGCGCTCCAGGGGGGGATGATGGGCAGTGGCTGGCAGGATGTGATCAGTCCGCCGACCTGGCAAGCAGTGCTGACCACCCAGTTCGGTCGGGTCTGGCTATGGCAGATGATGCTGGCCTTCGTGACCCTCTGGATTGCCTGGCTTGAGCCACGTAAAGCCGCGCCCCTGCTCCTGCTGTTTACCGCCGCGCAGTTTATCCTGCTGGCGGGAACCGGGCATGCGGCGATGCATGACGGTATTCTGGGCAGGGTGCAGCGCAGCAATCATGCCCTGCATCTGCTGTGTGCCGCTGTCTGGCTGGGTGGCTTATTGCCGCTACTGTTTTGCCTGCGTCTGTCGCACGGGCGCTGGCGGGAGGCCGCGATCCACACCATGATGCGCTTCTCGCGCTACGGTCATCTGGCTGTAGCCGGGGTCTTGCTCACCGGGGCGATCAATACCTTGTTGATCCAGGGCTGGGTCGTGCCGTGGCACTCGGGCTGGGGGCGAATGCTGTTGTTGAAATGTGCGCTGGTGGCAATGATGGTGGTAATTGCCCTGGTGAATCGGTATGTTCTGGTGCCGCGATTTCGTTCTGGAGACGGACGCGAGCAACGCTATTTTATCAGGATGACGCAGACTGAGGTTGTGCTGGGGGCGCTGGTTCTGGCGGCAGTCAGCCTGTTCGCGACCTGGGAACCCTTCTGACGAGGTGGAACACAATGAAAAAAACCGTACTTTCTCTCTTACTGCTGGCCTGTTCCGGCACGGCGCTGGCGGCACCGCAGGTGATCACCGTGAGCCGGTTTGAGGTGGGTAAAGATAAATGGGCGTTTAACCGGGAAGAGGTGATGCTCACCTGCCGTCCGGGTCATGCGCTGTATGCCATCAACCCGAGCACGCTGGTGCAATATCCTCTGAACGACGTGGCGCAGCAGCAGGTGGACAGCGGTAAGAGCAACGGCCAGCCGATCGCCATTATCCAGGTTGACGACCCGAAAAATCCGGGGCAGAAGATGAGCCTGGCACCCTTTATCGAGCGCGCAAATACGCTCTGCTAGTTTCCCGCTTCCAATAAAAAAAACCGCAGGCTTCTCTTCGGAAGCATTGCGGTTTTTGTGTTTAAGGACAGGCTAACGCTTTTTTTCAGGCCACTTTTGTTGTGGACTGGAAAACCTGGCGTCGTCATCTATTCTTAAAGTGCAAGGCGACTTAGCCTGCATTAATGCCAACTTTTAGCGCACGGCTCTCTCCCAAGAGCCATTTCCCTGGACCGAATACAGGAATCGTATTCGGTCTCTTTTTATCTGTTGAAAGTAAACGCCTTTTCCCTTTGCGAACTTTAACAGATGGGCAACATTCTCTGTTCTTCGTTAAACCATACCACACTACGCCCGAGGGAAGTCCAGCGCTTTTTAGTGCTTGTGTTAAATTTTTGCCTGTTACCGATGAAAGCAGAGATTAGCGGCAAAAATGGGCGTCGATGGCATGTTCAATCTCATCCAGCAGCTGGAAGCGGCGGCGATATTCGGCGCGTTTTTTACTCGCAATGCTCTCCAGCGATTTACGTTCCATGCCAAATGGCAGGACCCAGCGGAAGGCATTGTCGGGTTTTCCACCCAGTGAGGCCCAGAACTCATCATAGCTGGCGTGGAGATGGCGACCTTTACTCAAACGATAACGCAGGGCGCGAAAAACATGGCCCTCGTCGCTGACGCCATAAAGGGCGCTGATACCGGACTGCTTCGCCAGATTGAAAACGGCTTCCAGAAGAATACGCTTAGGGAACAGGCCGTAACAGGCGCGGGTGGCGTTTTTGATCGTCTCCCGCCCGACATCTCGCCGTGGCCCCTGCAGGCCACCAATGACCAGCACGCTGCGGTCGTTTTCCCGGATGACGCTGAAGGTCAGACTCGCCAGCAGAGTGTTATCCCCGGCACGTAACCAGAGCGTGGTTTCGCCCTCGCGTTCAGCCTTAACCGCAGAGGTGGCAAAGATTGTATAGCTCGCCTCCTCTTTGGTCGCAAACTGCAGCAGGGGAAGCGGCGACGGGCTGGTAAAGAGGTGGGCAAGGCCACTGTCCGGCAGCGCATCAATCCAGGCATAGTGATGCAGGATCGCCTCCGCGCGCTCACTGGCCGTCATTCCGCGGGTCAGATACTGGCGCTGGGTTTTCACCGGCAGCGTCGGCTGTGCCTTCAGCAAGGTAGAAAAATCATCGCGCCGGGAGATCGTCTCCAGCATACGGGTGGTCGAGGACCAGAAAAGCAGGGTGCGCAGGAAGAATTTCAACCGGTAATCGCGTTTCTGCCACAGCGGCCCGGGCGTCAGATCGCCTTTCGCCAGGGCGAGAATAACGGAAGAACGGTGGGCGTATGACACCTCAACGGGCAGGATGGTATTAGACACGATAAAGACCTCTTTGTAATTCTGCGATTATCTTAAAGGTCATCGGATAATGATTTAACCGTTGCTAAACCTTTATTTCCGCTTCGTTTAATATCGATTGAGGTTATTAAAGAGGACGGCCTTCGCACTTCCTGAGTGGTCCATTCCGCACGGGCTATACTGATCCTGAGGAGGCGCTATGTATCTAAAACTTGATGGTCACAACTGGCGACACGTCTGGGTAGTAAGCGATCTTCACGGGTGTTATCAAATGCTTATGGATGAAATAAAGCAGCGACAGCTTAATCCGTATGAGGATTTACTTATTTGTGTCGGCGACTTAATCGATCGCGGACCAGACAGCGTGAAATGCCTGCAGTTATTAAATGAAAAATGGTTCTATGCCGTACGCGGCAATCATGAGCAGATGGCGCTGGATGCCCTGCATAATAAGAGCTTTGGGCTGTGGTTAATGAATGGCGGCGTCTGGTTTGCCGAATTAAAGGGCGAAGAACAACAGCAGGCTCTCGAGCTGTTCAGGCAATGTGAAAGGCTGCCGTGGATTATTGAGATCACCTGCGCCAACGGCGTGAATGTGATTGCTCATGCCGATTACCCATCATCGCAGTATGAATGGGATAAACCGGTCCCGAAGCAGCAGATTCTGTGGGACAGGGAGCGCCTGCGGGAGTTAATGAGCGGTCAGGAGAAGGGGATCGCCGGAGCCGATCACTTCTGGTTTGGTCATACGCCGCTAGGGAAGCGGTTTGATTGCCAGAACCTGCACTATATTGACACCGGAGCGGTGTTTGGTGGGACGTTGACGCTGGCACAGCTACAGTGATTATAGGTCGGCATACTCCTGGGCCGGGCGCCAGAAGCCGTCGATGAACTCTTCAACCGGATAGCACCCGCCGTGGCGGATCCGCTGATCGTCCATCGATGCCTCGCACTGGATTTCGGTGCGATAAACATCCACTACCAGGTCTTCGCAACCCGCATCCAGATAACAAATAAACAACACCAGTGCGTACATCATGCCCCTCAGCATTCACTATCGTATTAATATTGTAGGGGATGATCAGGGAAGGGGGAAATAGAGGGACAAATAACCCGCCTGCGGGCGGGTTCTCTCTGAATCATGCAAGGCGCATGATCCAGGCATCGGAACCTTGATCGTAATGCTCACGGTACAGGACAGAGTGTTCGCCATCGAGGAGAGCCGGGACGCTGGTGTCTGCATCCCAGGCATCGAGCTGCATACACAGATCGGGGTCAGACTTGCACGGGATGGTTAACGTTCGTTCGCCCTGCGTATCGCCGTTTAACTCGGCATCATCGATTTCGAATGCGCCAATGCGCACATTGGTTTTCGTCATAATGCTCTCCATTAACTCGCTGTGTTCTGGTACGACCAGTATAGTCGCCCACTTTTCAGCCTGGTCAATGAAGAGCAAAAGCGCCAGTAAAAAAGTGCGTTTTTTAACTCGCGTCGACGTTACCGGTAAACAAGCGACCATCACGAACCAGCTCGCGCGGGTAGCTATTTTTCAGGCGTGAACCCACTTTTTTCGCCAGCCCAATAGGGAAACCCTGATACGTTACTACCGCATCATCCCCGGCAGGACTCGTCTGGGGATAGACATCACGGCCGCGATACCACTCTTCCGCTTCCTGCTGGGTTAAGGCAAACGTGTTGTCCTGACCCGCCAGCGCGATCACCGCTTCATGCTGCCAGCGGTAACCTTTGTTATGAGTTTCGGCCAGACGGATGCCGACACGAGAGAAGCGCACTTTACCGATTAACGGTTCTATTTCCGTCGGGAACAACCACACCTCTTTATCGCGCTGCCACAGGCGCAGGTGATCTCCCCATTGCAGGCCCGCCAGATTTGCCGCAGCGGTAATCTGCGCGGCTTCGCGGGTTTTAAGCGGCGTGAAGGGGAAATTACCCACCTTGAATGTCGGCGCCGGGAGCGACTCGATAGCGGAGGTTTTGCGCAGCCGCGCCACGAAGAAACCTTCACAGTCATAGATATGCGGGAAGACGTGCAGGAAGCCTTCTGGGGTCACACATTCACTGGCGCTGGGGAACAGATCGTTCAGCGGCAGGAACTCCACGGCGTCGGGATATTGCGCTTGTAACCACAGGCAGACCGCTTCGTTCTCGTCGCGGTTCAGGGTGCAAGTGGAGTACACCAGGGTGCCGCCGGGGCGCAGGGCATGGAAAGCGCTGTCGATTAGCTCACGCTGAGTGGCCGCAATCTCCAGATTGCTGGCGACGGACCAGTTCTTTAGTGCGTCGGGATCTTTGCGCACCACCCCTTCGCCGGAGCAGGGGGCATCCAACAGGATCGCATCAAAGGCTTCCGGCAGGGCGGCTCCAAACACGCGGCCATCAAAATGGGTTAAAGCAACGTTGCTGATCCCGCAGCGGCTGATGTTGGCATGCAGCACTTTGACGCGGCTGGCGGAAAATTCATTGGCGAGGATCGCGCCCTGATTATTCATCCGCGCGGCGATTTGGGTGGTTTTGGACCCGGGGGCTGCTGCGACGTCCATCACGCGGTCAGGCGTATTGCCGTCGGCAAACAGCGCGGCAACCGGCAGCATAGAACTGGCTTCCTGAATGTAAAACAGCCCACTCAGGTGCTCGGCGGTGCTGCCCAGCGGCAGAGCTTCTTCGTCGTCACGTTCGATCCAGAACCCCTCTTCGCACCACGGAACCGGGGTGAGTTGCCAGCCGTAGGGGGCAACAAGCGTGAGGAAATCCGCGACGCTGATTTTCAGGGTATTGACGCGCAGGCTGCGGCGCAGCGGGCGCTGACAAGCCGCGATAAACGCATCGAGAGCGAGAGGGTCAGGCAGAGCCTGGCGCATTTGCGCCAGAAATTCATCTGGCAGATAGACGGGACGTTGAGACACGAGCGCACCACAGGGAGTAAAAAGAGGCGCGCAGTGTATCACAAAGGCTCCGGTGCGTTGACACCGGAGCGCAGGCATTAACGTGGCAGGGCGGTGCCCCAGGTGCGCCACTCTTTCGGCTCGCTCTCCTGTAACAGGAAGTGCTTGCCGGGCTGAGATTTCGGCGCCAGCGGCGTACCCGGCGGCGTCGCGAAGGCGATCCCACCACGGATAAACTGATTGAAGGTCCCGGTTTTCACTACGCCGCCGGTCAGGCCGAAATCGAGCGAGTAACCGGAGGCCAGCCAGAAGACGGAGTTATTACGCACCAGATGCTGATAACGATCGCTGATGCGCAGGGCCACCATCACCCGGTCGGAGAGCGTCCCGAGCGAAAGGCCGGTCACCGTACCCACTTCCATCCCGCGGAACAGTACCGGCGTACCGATATCAAGCGATGCCGCATCCGGCACCTCCACCACAATACTCAGGCCATTGAGATAGCGCGAATCGGTAATGGTCGCTTCCTGCAGCTCAAAGTCGCGTCGCGGTTTGCCCTGGCCTGGTTCGACGTTGATATAAGGCTGGAGGATGGTATCCAGATGTTCCACCCCCGCGGCAGAAATCTGCGGGGTGATCACCGAGAAACGCGTTCCGGTACGGGCGAAGTTGTCGACATATTCCGGGTACAGCACCGCCGTAGCCTGCACTTCATTGCGGGCGGTAATCAGCTTCAGGCTCTGGACCTGACCAATATCAATTCCCAGATAGCGCACCGGCATCCCTTCTGCGAGCTTGCCTGCATCAAAGGCGTGAAGGGTGATCTGACTACCGACCGCGCGGGCGGCGGTTTCAGACGGATAGAGGATCCGCTTATCACCTTTACGCTGGCTGGCGCTGGCACCGCTCAGGTTGTCAAAGCTGATAGCACCGCGCAGGGCACGAGAGAGCGGAGAAGCCTGCACCGTCAGTCCGCTGCCGTTAAGCTGCACTTTGGCCCCGCCTTCAGCCCAGAACACGCTGTTGCTGGTGAGCAATTTGCGATATTCCGGTTTGATATGCAGTTCGATGTCAAAGGCATTTGCACGTGGGCGCACAAGGATCACTTCACCCACTTCGAATTTGCGATACAGCACGACCGAGCCCGCCTGCACGTCCGGCAGGGTATCGGCTACCAGCGTGAGGGTGGTAGTCGGCAGATCGCTCAGGCTGTTTTCCAGCGCTTTATCGAGGTTGGCAAACAGCGGGTAGCTGTCGCGCATAGCGCCTTTCTCGCCCGGCAGGATACGGATCCCGCCGCTGATCCACTCGCTGGCGCTGGCCGCCAGAAACTCAACGCCGTCCAGCCCGACTTTGACATCCACCCGGCTGTTGACCACGAATTTGCTGTCGCCATGCACCAGCTCGCGGTACTGCGGATCAATCGCCACCTCAAAGGTGACCCCTTTGCTGGATAATGACCGCTCAAGCACTTGCCCAATCTGCACGCCGTGCAGAATCAGCGGCTGACCCGCGTCGATACCGTAGCTCTCCGGCGCGCTGAGTTTCACGGTCAGGACACCGGGTTTTTGTAACAGCGCCTTATCGGCCGGGGCGATAGTAAACTGGTTGGTCGGTTCGCCGCCGCCGGGGATCAGCTCAAAAGTGCTGCCGGTGAGCAGGCTGCTGATGCTGGGGTTACTGAGCGACAGTTTAGGGCTACGCATTTCAATACGCGTATTTTTCCGCAGCAGATCGACCACGCTGGGGTCAACGGTCATTTCACCAGTGACCAGACCGCCAGGATTTAGTGTCATTTTGGTGAGCTGCCCAACCTGTAACCCCTGATACATCAGCGGCGTGGAGTCCTCCTTCAGGCCATCCGCAGAGGGGAGGGTCAGCTTCACAATCACGCCGCGCTGGCTGTGGGCCAGATCTTTGTACAAGCCGAAATCATCTTCCTGGGTAGCAGGCGCAGAACCCTCCGGCGAATCGAAGGCGATGGCACCGTTCACCAGCGCCGCCAGGCTTTCCAGCTTCACTTTGGCCCCACTCAGGCTGAGATCGGCATCGACGCCAGAAACGTTCCAGAAGCGGCTACCTTTTTTCACCAGGGAGGTGAAGCGCCGTTCAATCAGCACGTCGATGGTCACCCCTTGCTTATTCGGGGTGATGGCGTAGTCATAGACGCGACCAACGGGGATCTTGCGGAAATAGACCACCGATCCGCTGTTCAGTGAACCGAGATCCGGCGCATGCAGATGAATCATCAGATCGCCGTTATTGAGCCGATATTTCGGCTGCGTATCCAGGGCGGTAAAGTGATCTTTTGGCTCACCTTTGCCCGGCATCATGCCGATGTAGTTACCGCCCACCAGCGCATCCAGCCCGGAGACCCCTGCCAGCGAGGCTTTCGGCGTCACCAGCCAGAACTGCGTCTCTTCCCGTAGGGCGTCCTTCATATCGGACTTGATGCTGGCACGAACCTTAATTTTATTCAGGTTCTTGTCGAGCGAGATATCCTGGACAGTGCCCACCTCAACGCCCTGGAAGCGCACGGGTGTACGACCCGCAACGATGCCATCGGCGCTCTGGAAATCAATGGTAATGGTACTGCCGCGATCTTCGTAACTGGTCCAGATCAACCAGCCGGCGATCATCAGCGCGATAACCGGCAGTAACCAGAAAGGCGAAATACGACGTTTTGTTTTAACTCGCGCTTCAGTCGGCGAAGCTGGCGTTTCCTGACTCATGTGCATCCCAAAGTAAGCGGCTATCCAGCCATTCGACTGCAAGAATAGTCAATATCACCGCAGTGCCAAAATAGAACGCTGCGGGTCCCATAGTAAAAGCAAGGAGCTGATCGCGATTGATCAGCGACATCATCAACGCAATGACAAATAAATCCAGCATTGACCAGCGGCCAATCCAGGTCACAAAACGCAACAGCAGTATGCGGGTTTTCAGCCCCTGTTCACACTTAAAATGAATACTGATGAGCAGGGTAAACATCACAATGACTTTGGTAAAGGGCACCAGAATACTGGCGATGAACACGATGGCCGCGACGGCAATATTGCTCTGCGCCAGCGAAATAATGCCCGACATAATGGTATCTTCCTGCCGCGCCCCGTTGACGTAAATCACCGAGATAGGCAGCAGGTTAGCGGGTAACAGTAGCACCAGCGAGGCGATCAGCGCCGCCCAGCATTTTTGCAGGCTATTGTGGCGTCGCAGGCGCAGCGGAATATGGCAGCGAGGGCAACGGCCGCGCGCGTCGGGTAACCCGGTATAGTGACAGCCCAGACAGACTCGCAAATCAGTGTTGTAGCGGGTGGCGGGGCGCTGGGGATAAAACCGCTCCCAGAGCTGCTCCACGTTCAGATGGATCATCGTAAGAATGCTCAGGATCACCAGCGCGATAAAAGCGAACAGGCCGCTACCGGGCTGTAGCCAGGCGTAATCTTGTACCTTAATAGAGGCCACGACGATCCCCACGAGATAGATATCCAGCATCACCCACTCTTTAAGTCTCTCGAGCATCAGGAGCACCGGGCGCAGGTTCATTCCCAGAATATTGCCAAACCATAGATAGGCGATGGCGGCCACCAGCACCACCGGCGCGCCGACGGTACAGAACAACACCATCGAGGCGGTGAGGGGGTCCCCCTGACGGGTCATCTGCCAGATCCCCTGTAGCAGGTTAGCGTCGATACGCACGCCTAACAGGTGCAAACTGAGCAGCGGTTCGCTCCAGGCAAAAGGCATCAGCAGCATCATGGTGACGGCCATCGCGGCCAGTCGCGTCAGGGACCAGTCACGGCCATCGCGAATTTTTGCGTTACATCGCGGGCAGAAAGCACTTTGGTGTGATTTCATCTTTGGCAACGTAAAAAGCGTATCGCATTGTGGACAACGCTGATAATGTGCACGAGGAAGCGCATCGCCGACCGCATGCACAGTAATCTTTTTCGCCGTTGATATTTTTGGTGTTTTAAGAGCCATCGGTCGCGCTAAAAAAGGATAGTTAATAGTTATCTTAACTCATGAATGGATTCATCTTGAGCATGGGCGTAAATAAAGCTTATTTTAATAGGCTATGCTGTAATTTTGTAAGACAACCAAGTGATTGAATAATGAGCAAAACAGAATTCTACGCGGATTTGAACCGTGATTTTCAGGCATTGATGGCAGGTGAAACCAGTTTTTTAGCCACCCTGGCGAATACCAGCGCGTTGCTTTTCGAACGTCTGTCTGAGGTGAACTGGGCCGGTTTCTATCTGCTTGAAGGCGAGACGCTGGTACTGGGGCCCTTCCAGGGCAAACTGGCCTGCGTACGTATTCCGGTTGGGCGCGGCGTGTGTGGTACCGCAGTAGCGCAAGACCAGGTGCAGCGTGTTGATGACGTCCACGCATTCGATGGGCATATTGCCTGCGACAGCGCCAGCAATGCTGAAATCGTCCTTCCTCTGAAAGTGAATAATCAGATTATTGGTGTACTGGATATCGACAGCACGGTCTTTAATCGCTTTACCCGCGAGGATGAGCAGGGGCTGCGCGAGCTGGTGGCGAACCTTGAAAACGTTCTCGCCGCGACCGATTATCATAAATTCTTTGCGAGCGTCGCAGGATAATCAACGGATAACGTAGCATTTACCGATGGCGTCATTATAATGACGCCTGTTCATGCCTGCGGCTTGTCGGCAACGTCCGTTGTAATCAGGAAATTTCATGGAAAATCAACCTAAGTTGAATAGCAGTAAAGAAGTTATCGCGTTTTTGGCCGAACGTTTTCCTCAATGTTTTAGTGCCGAAGGCGAAGCTCGTCCCCTGAAAATTGGTATTTTTCAGGATCTGGTAGAGCGTGTTGAAGGTGAGATGAACCTCAGCAAAACCCAACTCCGCTCCGCCTTACGTCTTTATACTTCGAGCTGGCGTTACCTGTACGGTATCAAAGCGGGCGCGACGCGTGTTGATCTCGACGGCAACCCTTGCGGTGTGCTGGATGAGCAGCATGTAGAGCACGCTCGTAAGCAGCTCGAAGAAGCCAAAGCGCGTGTTCAGGCTCAGCGTGCTGAACAGCAGGCGAAGAAACGCGAAGCGGCTGCGGCCAATGGCCAGGAAGAAACGCCTCGTCGTGAACGCAAGCCACGTCCTGCACCGCGTCGCAAAGAAAACACCGAGCGTAAGCCACGTGCTGAGCAACCGGCGGCAAAAGCCCCGCGTGCGCCTCGTGAAGAGCCGCGCCATACTCCGGTTTCTGACATCAACGTCCTGAACGTGGGTCAGTCTCTGAAAGTAAAAGCGGGCAACAATGCTATGGATGCCACCGTACTGGAAATCACCAAAGATGGCGTTCGTGTACAGCTGACTTCTGGTCTGTCAATGATTGTACGCGCAGAACACTTGTTGTTCTAAAACGGAGGCCAAGCCCGGCATGAACACATTTTTTAAGCTCACCGCGCTGGCTGGCCTGTTTGCGATAACAGGCCACGCCTTCGCTGTGGACGAGATTACGCGTGTCGATCAAATTCCGGTTCTGAAGGAAGAGACTCAGCACGCAACGGTCAGTGAGCGCGTGACATCGCGCTTCACCCGTTCGCACTATCGTCAGTTCGACCTCGACCAGGCTTTTTCGAAAAAAATTTTCGACCGCTATCTGAACCTGCTGGACTACAGTCATAACGTCCTGCTGGCAAGCGATGTCGAACAATTTGCCAAAAAGCAGTCTGAGGTAGGCGACGAGTTACGCAGCGGCAAGCTCGACCTGTTCTACGACCTGTATAACCTGTCGCAGAAACGCCGTTTCGAGCGCTATCAATATGCGCTTAAGGTGCTTGAACGTCCGATGGACTTCACGGGTAACGACACCTTTAATCTTGACCGCAGTAAGTCGCCGTGGCCGAAAGATGAAGCCGAGCTGAACGCGCTGTGGGACAGCAAAGTGAAGTACGATGAGCTGAGCCTCAAACTCACCGGTAAAGATGAGAAAGAGATCCGCGAAACGCTGACCCGCCGCTATAAATTTGCCATTCGTCGTCTGGCGCAGACCAACAGTGAAGATGTGTTCTCGCTGGCGATGACGGCCTTCGCGCACGAAATCGATCCGCACACCAACTATCTCTCTCCGCGCAACACCGAGCAGTTCAACACCGAAATGAGTCTCTCCCTTGAAGGGATTGGCGCGGTGCTGCAGATGGATGACGATTACACAGTGATCAACTCCATGGTTGCGGGCGGCCCGGCGGCCAAAAGCAAGGCGATTAGCGTAGGCGATCGCATTGTGGGTGTCGGCCAGGTTGGCCAGAACATGGTGGATGTAATTGGCTGGCGCCTGGATGATGTGGTAGCCCTGATCAAAGGGCCGAAAGGCAGCAAGGTCCGTCTGGAAATTCTGCCTGCCGGTAAAGGCACCAAGACCCGTATCGTTACCCTGACTCGCGAACGTATCCGTCTGGAAGATCGCGCGGTGAAAATGTCGGTGAAAACCGTGGGTAAAGACAAGGTCGGCGTGCTGGATATTCCTGGTTTCTACGTAGGCCTGACGGACGACGTCAAGGTTCAACTGCAGAAGCTTGAAAAACAAAACGTGAAGAGCGTGATCATCGATCTCCGCACCAACGGCGGCGGCGCCCTGACCGAAGCGGTTTCGCTGTCGGGCCTGTTTATTCCGTCCGGTCCGGTGGTACAGGTACGTGATAACAACGGTAAAGTGCGTGAAGACGCCGACACCGATGGCGTTGTTTACTACAAAGGCCCGCTGGTGGTCCTGGTCGATCGCTTTAGTGCATCGGCATCGGAAATCTTTGCCGCCGCGATGCAGGATTACAACCGCGCATTGATTGTTGGCGAACCGACCTTCGGGAAGGGCACGGTACAGCAGTATCGTTCCCTGAACCGCATTTACGATCAGATGCTGCGCCCGGAATGGCCAGCGCTTGGCTCGGTACAGTACACCATTCAGAAGTTCTATCGTGTGAATGGCGGCAGTACCCAGCGTAAAGGCGTAACCCCGGACATCATCATGCCGACCGGCACCGAAGAGACCGAAACCGGTGAGAAGTTCGAAGATAACGCGTTGCCGTGGGATAGCGTTGATGCTGCCACCTACGTGAAGTCGGGCGATATCACTCAGTTTGGTCCGGCGCTGTTGAAACAACATGACGAGCGCATTGCCAAGGATCCTGAATTCCAGTACATCGTGAAGGATATTGCCCGTTTCAATGCCCTGAAAGCGAAACGCAATATTGTCTCTCTGAACTACGCTCAGCGTCTGAAAGAGAACGAAGAGGATGATGCAACACGTCTGGCGCGTATCAACGACCGCTTTAAACGTGAAGGTAAGCCACTCCTCAAGAAACTGGATGATCTGCCGAAGGATTATCAGGAGCCAGATCCGTATCTTGATGAGACGGTGAAGATCGCCATTGACCTGGCGAAACTGGAAAAAGACCAACCTGCCGGGAACCCCGCTCCGGCAAAATAATCCCTCAACAGGCACAAGAAATTGTGCCTGTTTTTTTGTTAACCTCCTCCTGCCGTCAGCCAGTCATTTCATTATGTAAAGTTGTGTCTTTCTGGTGACTTACATCGCTGCAATCCTTGAAAATATGCGGAATACCCATACGATGTGGGTAATCGCATAGTGCGTTTTGTTAAACTGAGGTTAAAAGAATATTATGATGCGAATCGCGCTCTTCCTGCTCACCAACCTTGCGGTCATGGTGGTCTTCGGGCTGGTACTTAGCCTGACAGGAATTCAGTCGAGCAGCGTTCAGGGCTTGTTAATTATGGCGCTGCTGTTTGGTTTTGGTGGCTCCTTTGTCTCGCTGCTGATGTCCAAATGGATGGCGCTCAAGTCCGTGGGCGGCGAGGTTATTGAGCAACCGCGTAACGATATGGAACGCTGGCTGATGAATACCGTCGCCAATCAGGCCCGTCAGGCGGGGATTGCCATGCCGCAGGTCGCGATCTATCACGCGCCGGATATCAACGCCTTTGCTACCGGTGCGCGTCGTGACTCGTCGCTGGTTGCGGTGAGTACCGGCCTGTTGCAGAACATGAGCCGTGACGAAGCCGAGGCGGTAATTGCCCATGAGATCAGCCACATTGCCAACGGCGATATGGTGACCATGACCCTGGTTCAGGGTGTGGTGAACACCTTCGTTATCTTTATCTCACGCATTATCGCGCAGATTGCCGCAGGCTTTATGGGCGGGGATCGTGAGGAAGGCGAATCCAGTAACGGTAACCCGCTGATCTACTTTGCGGTCTCAATGGTACTGGAACTGGTGTTTGGTATCCTGGCGAGCATTATCACCATGTGGTTCTCCCGTCATCGTGAGTTCCATGCGGATGCTGGCTCTGCCAAACTGGTGGGCCGCGAGAAGATGATTGCTGCCCTGCAGCGTCTGAAAACCAGCTACGAACCGCAGGAAGCCTCCAGCATGATGGCGTTCTGCATCAACGGTAAATCGAAATCGCTGAGTGAGCTGTTCATGTCTCACCCACCGCTGGATAAGCGTATTGAAGCGCTGCGTAGCGGCGAGTACCTGAAATAACGGCTTTGGCTTGTGAATGAAAAAGCGCGTCCACGGACGCGCTTTTTTTATGCCTGCGGCCGTGGTTGCGTCACCCGCAGCCCGCTGATGATGGCAGCAGCGGCGGCCAGCGTGCCGGCGGTCAGAAGCGCCAGGTGCGTGCCGTTTTGCCTGGCCAGGTTAAACAGTAAGGCCACCAGCGCCGCGCCGGTGCTTTGTCCCAGCAGGCGCGCCGTACCCAGCATCCCGCTGGCTCCGCCGCTGCGATGAGGCGGGGCGGCAGTGATAATCGTATGGTTGTTCGGAGACTGGAACAGACCAAAGCCGGCCCCGCACAAGATCATTCGCCAAATGATATCCAGATCGTGCGGAGCCGCCGGGAGCAGGGCGAGGGCGAACAGACCCGCCGCCATTACTACCATCCCCAGCGCACCCAGCAATCCCGCGTGAACCCGTTCAATCAGATAACCAGCCAGCGGCGCCATTACCATGGTTGCCAGCGGCCATGGCGTTAACAGGAGACCGGTTTCCACTTCCGAGCGGCCAATAACGCTCTGCAGGAAAAAGGGCAGCGAGACCAGGGCCAGCATCTGCGCGCAGAAAGAGCATATCGAGGTGCCGATGGAGAGGGAGAAGAGGGGAATGCGCAGCAGATCCACCGGCAGCAACGGTACCGGTAGCGCCAGCTGACGACGCACGAAGAAGAAGCCCACCACCAGCAGCGCCACGACCTCGCCCGCGATCAACGGCAGCGACTGCCCCTGGGCGAAACCGCTCAGAGCGGTAATCAGCAGGCCAAAGGTGAGGGCATTCATTACCGCGCTTGGCAGATCGAATTTAGGCATGCTGCTTTTCGGGCCGTTGGCGGGTAAGTAACGCAGGGCGAACACAAGCGCCACGATACCCAGCGGAACGTTGATTAAGAACAGCCACTGCCAGGAAGCCACCGACAGGATCGCCGCGGCGATTGTCGGGCCAGCCGCCGATGATACCGCAACTATAAAGGAGTTGATGCCCATTCCCCGGCCCAGATGCCGCTGCGGGTAGATAAGCCGGATCAGCGCTGTATTAACGCTCATCAGCGCCGCGCCGCCAAACCCCTGGATGATGCGCGCCAGCGTCAAGGTGTGCAAGGTGTCGGAAAGGGCGCAAAACAGCGAGGTCAGGGTAAAGACCACCAGCCCGCACTGATACACTCTGCGGTAGCCAAACATGTCGCCCAGAAACGAAAACGACAGCAGGGAGATGACAATAGCTATCTGGTAGGCGTTGACGATCCAGATCGAACTGGCAGGCGAGGCATTCAGATCGCTTGCGATGGTCGGCAGAGCGACGTTCGCGATCGCGCCATCCAGCACGGCCATAGAAATACCGATGATAATGGTCGCAATTGCACCATAGCGCTGCGGTAACGGCAGGCCATCTTTGGGGGTAAGTGTCATGAGAATGAATGAGCAATACAGGTTATTATTAACAGGGTAACGATATTATCACTGTTATTTCGGTTATATGTCGCAGATTTGTAACCAGGTAAGCCAGGATTGATTGCAGCAATGCCACTGCGAATTTATAATAAAAACCGGTTCTAAATTTTATAAAACACTTGCGTTGAGGTGATTAATGGCAATCGCGGATTTGGATAAACAGCCAGATTCTGTTTCTTCTGTCTTAAAGGTGTTCGGCATCTTGCAGGCGCTTGGCGAAGAGCGCGAAATTGGTATTACTGAGCTGTCCCAGCGTGTGATGATGTCAAAAAGCACCGTTTACCGCTTTTTGCAGACCATGAAATCACTGGGTTATGTTGCACAGGAAGGTGAGTCTGAAAAATACTCCCTGACCCTGAAGCTATTCGAACTGGGCGCACGCGCGCTGCAGAACGTCGATCTGATCCGTAGCGCTGATATTCAGATGCGTGAACTCTCTCGTCTGACGAAAGAGACGGTGCACCTCGGTGCGCTGGATGAAGACAGCATTGTCTACATCCATAAGATCGACTCCATGTATAACCTGCGCATGTATTCACGCATTGGTCGCCGCAATCCGCTCTACAGTACCGCTATCGGTAAAGTTCTGCTGGCCTGGCGCGACCGTGAAGAAGTGAAGCAGATCCTCGAGAACGTCGAGTATAAACGCAGCACTGAACGCACCATCACCACTACCGATGAGCTGTTAGAGGTGCTGGATAAGGTACGTGAGCAGGGTTATGGCGAAGATAACCAGGAGCAGGAAGAGGGCTTACGCTGCATCGGCGTGCCGGTATTTGACCGCTTCGGTGTGGTGATTGCTGGCCTGAGCATCTCCTTCCCGACGCTGCGTTTCTCTGAAGAGCATCTGCACGAATATGTGGAAATGCTGCACACGGCGGCGCGGAAAATTTCTGAGCAGATGGGTTACAACGACTATCCGTTCTGAGTTTTCCGGTATAAAAAAACGCTGCCCTTGGGCAGCGTTTTTTATGTGCGGAATTAGCCGTTATCGACCACTATCTCGCTCTTTCGCAGCAATGGGCAGCGAGTGAGGCCGATAATGCCGCTGTCAGAATGAATGTATTGTGCTGTACTGAATCCGCGCGCGGTAAGGTACTTGCACTGGATACCCAGTCCGCCCGCATTTTCTTTACTGCCGATCAGCACGCCATAACCCGCCAGCAGTAAACCCGTCCAGATCAGGGCTATAACGATCAGTGTACGAATAAAAAAGCGCATTATTGCCTCATTTTTTTAATGACTGCCCCATAGCGTAACCGATACATTTGCGTTAACAAGCCTATGATTCCGAAAGGCTCGTCTTCACGGTACAGTTAGGCATGGTTTAAGTTGCGCATGATAACCTGGCATCAGGCAGTTATGGACGGAGAGTGGAGTGAAAAAAATACGCTGGGTGATTCTGGTGCTGGTATTGCTGGCCTGTGTGTTGCTCTGGACGCAGACCATCAATGTGATGTGTGACCAGGACGTACAGTTTTTTAGCGGTATTTGTTCTGTGAATAAGTTTATCCCCTGGTAACGGGCATTTTTCTCGCAAATGATTTCCTTCCTGAACGCGAGTGGTAATATGAGCGTTTTTATTGGGGGGTGAAATGGGTGAGTTAGTGAATTCCGGGATGCTGAGTGTGGCATCTCTGGCGATCTCGGTGCTATTGCTGGTGGTGGGGCTGGTGTTGTGGTTTTTTATCAACCGTGCAAGCTCCCGTACCAATGAGCAAATTGAACTGCTTGAAACGCTGGTCGATTTGCAGAAACGACAGAACGCGCTGCTGCGCCGCCTGTGCGAAGCCAATGAACCGGAAGAGAAAGTAGCACCAAAAGCGGCAGAAGAGACGGCTAATAGCCAGGACGATGACTTTATTCGTCTGGTAGCTGAACGCTAACCAGTCAGGGGAGGTGAGTATGGCCTGGAGCAATCCCTGGTATAACGCCTCCCTCGCGCATCATACCCCGCAGGGTTTTCGCAATGTCGATGGCGCTGAGCACCAGCCTGGCGATGTCGAACGCTGGCAGAAAGAGCGAAAAGCCGCCCGCCTGCCAAAGCCGCCCGAACAGGGCTATGAGCATTTTATCCGCCAGTGGTGGCAACCTGTCACCCTGAATAACCATGAAGAGGACGGCGTCTGGTGGCTGGGACATGCCAGCTTGCTGCTACGCCTGAACGGGAAATACATTCTTACCGATCCGGTCTTTTCCCGCCGCGCTTCCCCGGTCCCCTTTGCCGGACCTGCCAGAAAAACGCCGTCGGTGATGAGCGTTGCGGCGCTCCCACCGCTGGATGCGCTGGTGATTTCCCATAACCATTATGATCATCTTGACGCCGCTACGGTACGCCAACTGGTGCGACGTTTTCCGCAGCTCACCTTTTTTGTGCCCTTAGGCCTTGGAGAATGGTGTCGTCGTCGTGGGGCAAAACAGATCGTCGAGCTGGACTGGTGGCAAAGCTATGTCTTCGAAGGAGTGGTATTCTCCGCCGTTCCGGCGCAGCACTGGAGCATGCGAACCCTGTGGGATCGCAACCGTTCGCTCTGGTGTGGGTGGGTCTTTGAAGGGCAAAACCAGCGCTTCTGGTTCAGCGGCGATACGGGCTACACCCCGGATCTGCTGACTATCCCGCAGCGGCTGGGAAAACTGGATACCATCGCGATACCCATTGGTGCCTATGCACCACGCTGGTTCATGTCGATTCATCATATGGATCCGCAGGCAGCGGTGGCGCTCTGGCAACAGCTGGGCATGCCGAGGGCGATCCCCATCCACTGGGGCGTGTTTGAGCTGACGGATGAGTCACTGGATGAACCGGTCAGAGAGCTGTCTCAGACCCTGAGGGCGTTGTCGCTGCCGGACAATAACTTTCAGCCCTTGCGCATTGGTCAATATTTATCCATATAAACTATTACGAGTTCAGATAGTACTTATTCCGTATTAAACCGACGCGGATCATATTTTAATTTAATCGAAACGTTTTGATTGCCTTTTTTTGAGGCAGGTTCATAAAAATATCATTATTTTGGTGCATAGCGACGAACAACGTTGCGATGTATATAAGTTAAACAAGCGAAGCGCCCAGGGCTGTTTTAAGCAAGGAAACAAATCTCTGCCGTTGCGATTAAAACAGCATAACTTCTTACCAATTGTTCTAACGGAAATAACCCTGTCACGAAATCAGCTTCGCTTGCTGGACGATCTGAAGTTATTGGTCTAAGGTAAAAAAGTCTTTGATAACAGCGTCTCCCCTGACGGTTACTGATCGCGCAACAAACAGGCTCTGTATACACGTAAGTGCATTACTGTGCAGATTGTGGCAAATCAGTCCCCCAATTTGTGCGGCTGATCGAGACACGTTTAAAAATGGCTTGCCATTATTTAAGTTGTATGTGATAACACGGTTTGGGTCAAACGAGGTACAGTTCTGTTTATGTGTGGCATTTTCAGTAAAGAAGTCCTGAGTAAACACGTTGTCGTTGAATACCGCTTCTCTGCCGAACCTTATATTAGTGCCTCATGCAGTA